>Ga0214919_10002036_pt1 | contig 32229 bp, 26 predicted proteins | sample LL1503_MetaG_FD_177994 | JGI IMG/M metagenome (GOLD analysis project Ga0214919, IMG submission 177994) | Freshwater microbial communities from Lake Lanier, Atlanta, Georgia, United States - LL-1503 | ecosystem: Environmental > Aquatic > Freshwater > Lake | place: USA: Georgia | collected... | reverse complement strand
TGGTAAGTTACAATGGAGAAATTACGCGTTTGCAGTGTGCTTTTGTGGATACCCCAGAAGTGGATAGAGTTTGTTCCTTTATTGCAGATCAAAAAGGCTACCCACAAGCATTCCTATTGCCAGAATATATAGATGAAAAAGAAATGGACGCAGGTAATTTTGACGCAGGCGCAAGAGATGTCTTATTTGAAGAAGCTGCCAAATTGATTGTGCATGCGCAAATGGGATCTACCTCCTTAATACAAAGAAGAATGAAATTAGGCTACAATAGAGCAGGTAGGTTGATGGATCAATTAGAATCGGCAGGACTGGTAGGCCCTAGTCAGGGTTCTAAGCCAAGAGAGGTATTGTACAAAACAGAGGCAGAATTGAACTTGTTTTTGCAAAAGAACCTTTAATAAAGTTATTTTTTTATTAAAAAATAGCGCCTAGGCTTCCTTAGACTTTAAATCATTAATTTTGTCCTAGTTGGAATTGCTTTAAATATATACCATGAGATTAATTTACCTATTGGTCGCGTTTTTTTCTGTTTTCACTGCCTCTGCTCAAAAAGACGGTCAAGCCAAGGCTATTTTAGATCAAATTGGGGCCAAAGTAAAGGGGTCGAAGGGTATTTTAGTAAGCATTCAGCTTATATCCAAAAACAGCAGCGGAAAGGCCTTGGGCACCAAATCCATCAATTTGAAGATGAAAGGGGATAAATACCTATTAAAGCAAGGGCTTACCGAAATTCTTTGTGATGGGTCGACCATTTATAATTATGATGGGGTCAACTCCATTTCTAAGTCGAATATTACGGAGTCGGATCAAACCCTAAGTCCTCAAAAATTATTATCAGGTAACTATGATAAAGACTTCAATTACAGCATTTTAAGTCAAAATAATAACAATGCTACCATCGAACTTATCCCTATCGACAAACGCAAGAATTTTCAAAAAGTGACCTTGGTCATTGACAAGCTAAAATCGGCACTTTCCACTGCCACCATCTTGGATAAAAGCAATAATAGCACTTTTGTTAAAGTAGTGTCAATCAACTACTCCGCGGTATTGATCGATAAAATATTCCTATTTGATCGAGCCAAATACCCAAAAAACGTCGAAATTTTTGATTGATTTACGCCTTTTCCACGTATCTTCGCAGCCGAAATAAAAAAATAAAACCGTGGTTAACAGTTAACTACAAAAAAAGAAGTTTTTACAATGGCTACATTAACAAAAGAAAAAAAAGCAGGCATATTTGCCGAATTTGGCGGTAAAGCAACAAATACTGGTTCTATCGAAGGACAAGTCGCTTTATTAACCGAGCGTATTGCGCACATCTCAGGTCACCTGAAAGCAAACCACAAAGACCATTCTACTCAAAGAGGGTTGATGCAATTAGTGGGTCAGCGTAAGCGTTTATTGGTTTATTTACAAAAACATAACCTCACTGGTTACCGCGCTCTAATTGAAAAATTAGGTTTAAGAAAATAATTCAAGAAGAACTTATTAATAAGCTGTCCCAACTGCACAACACGGTTGGGATTAGTTGTTTATATACTTTCAGTTTTTCCTTGCGATCAACTGTATAAAAAAAATTAAAATGTTAGTACAACCAAAATCGGTAAAATTCGAAATAAATCCTGGTCAAGAAGTATTCATTGAAACAGGTAAATTAGCACGTCAAGCAGATGGTGCTGTAACAGTAAGACAAGGCAATTGTATTTTACTAGCCACCGTAGTGGCCAATAAGGATCCTAAAGACGGACAAGACTTTTTTCCTTTAAGCGTAGACTACCAAGAAAAATTTGCATCAGCAGGTCGTATTCCTGGTTCTTTCTTCAAAAGAGAAGCGCGTTTAAACGATTATGAAATATTAACCAGCCGTTTAATTGACCGTGCACTTCGTCCTTTATTCCCTGAAGATTATTTATGTGATGTACAAGTATTAATCTCTTTGATATCAAGTGACGAAAATGTAATGCCCGATTCATTAGCATGTCTTGCAGCCTCTGCAGCATTAGCCGTTTCAAATATTCCTATTAAAGAAATTATTTCTGAAGTACGAATTGGCCGCATCAAAGGAGAATTTATTATTAACCCTTCAAAAGCACAATTAGCTGTTTCTGATTTTGAATTTTTGATTGCTGCTACTGAAAAGAATTTGATGATGGTAGAGGGAGAAGCAAAAGAATGTTCTGAAGAAGAATTAGTTCAATGTTTAGAAATTGCTCATGAAGCCATTCGCAAACAAATTAAAGCACAAGCAGAATTAAGAAAAGTAGTAGGTATCACAGAAGTACGTGATTACAAAAAACCAGAACAAGATATTGCCATTAAAGATAAAGTATATGCATTCGCCAAAGCGAAAGTAACTGCGATTGCTGAAATGGGTTCTGCTAAGCATGAAAGAAGTGATGCCTTCTCTGCTTTGAAAAAAGAAATCATTGAACATTTAGGCGCTGAAATTACCGACTTGCAAAAGAAATTAGCAGGTAAGTATTACGAGGACTTAAAATGGGAATTAGTAAGAGATATGATGGTGGACAAACGTATTCGTTTAGATGGTCGTCAATTAGACCAAGTGCGTCCTTTGGCCATGGAAGTTGATCCACTTCCAACACCACATGGTTCTTCTTTATTTACAAGAGGAGAAACTCAATCTTTAACCACTGTTACTTTAGGTACCAAGTTGGATGAGTTAATGCAAGAGACTGCAGCAAGTGCTGAATACACTAAATTTTTCTTACACTATAATTTTCCTCCTTTCTCTACAGGAGAAGTAAAGATGATGCGTGGTGTAGGTCGTCGTGAAGTAGGTCATGGTAATTTAGCCATGCGTTCTTTAAAACAAATGTTACCAGATAGTACGGTGTTCCCTTATACTTTAAGAGTGGTGTCTGATGTATTAGAATCTAATGGTTCTTCTTCTATGGCAACCGTTTGTGCTGGTTCATTGGCATTGATGGATGCAGGTGTGCCTGTGCCTAAGCACGTGAGTGGTGTGGCCATGGGATTAATTTCAAGAGAAGATGGTAAGTATGCCATCTTAACAGATATCTTAGGTGATGAAGATCATTTAGGAGATATGGATTTTAAAGTAACAGGTACACGCGATGGTATTTGCGGGGTGCAAATGGATATTAAAGTAGACGGTTTAAGTATGGATATTATGCGTGAAGCCTTGTCTCAAGCTAAAAAAGGTCGCTTACATATTTTAGATGCAATGTATGCTTGTATGCCTGCTGCACGTGCCGATGTGAAACCACATGCACCTAGAATGGTTAAATTGATTATTGATAAAGAATATATTGGAGCTGTCATCGGACCCGGTGGTAAAATCATCCAAGAGATGCAAAGAACAACTGGCGCGACTATTAATATTGAGGAAGTGGGCAACCATGGTGAAGTAAGTATCTTCTCTGCTAACAAGGATAGCTTGGATGCTGCTGTTAAATGGATCAATGGTATTGTAGCCGTTCCTGAAATTGGTGATGAATACGAAGGGGTAGTGAAAGGGGTGAAAGAGTTTGGTGCCTTTGTAGAATTCATGCCAGGTAAACAAGGTTTATTACACATTAGTGAAATAAGCTGGAAGCGTTTGGAAACCATGGATGGTATCTTTAACGAAGGAGATGTAGTAAAAGTAAAATTGGTTGGTTTGGATCCTAAAACAGGAAAATTCAAATTAAGTCATAAAGCTTTATTGCCTCGTCCAGAGCAAGCGCCTCGTGAAGACCGCGGTCCTCAACAATAGTATTTAACTACTTTTAAATATAAATGCCCTGCTACTAACGCGGGGCATTTTTTTGAAGCTAACTTTGTCGTTAGATCAACTAAACAACACTAATATTAGAATGAATACCTATCCCTAGGCGCTCAGCTCGCTTCGCTCGAATGTTCGCTACGGAATAGTATTTATTCTAATTTCTCCATGAGAATAAATCAATCTTTTTATTAAATCATCCTTATGTCCAAAGAATATATACAAATAGCCTTCAATTTTGACAATCAGGAGCAGTTTGAAATGCTCGTGGCTCAATTGTCTGCCCTTGGCTTTGAGGGGTTTAATGAAGAAGAGGCAAGTCAAGGTATTAATGATGGGGTGAAAATGTCCAATAAACTTGGGGAAGGGGCAGGGCATTGTAAAACATTTATATTGGCTACTTATTTTCAAGAGAATAATCTACAAAATGATTTAGATAATATATTCAATCAATATAGTTTAACTTACTTAAAATCAATAATTAAAGAAGAAAATTGGAATGCAGTATGGGAATCGAATTTTGAACCAGTAAGGGTGGGTGATTTTGTAGGTATACGAGCTAATTTTCATCCCCATTTTGAGCCTAAAGTAGCTTTTGAGATAGAGATTACCCCCAAAATGAGCTTTGGCACTGGGCACCATGCCACGACATTTTCTGTGATTGAACTAATGGAAGGAATTAATTTTAAAGGAAAGTCTGTCTATGATTTTGGCACAGGTACGGGCGTTTTGGCTATCCTTGCCCATAAACTAGGGGCAGCCTCAGTGTTGGCGGTGGACAATGACGATTGGTGCATTGAAAATGCCAAAGAAAACGTCCAAAACAATCAAGCGACCAATATCAGGGTAGAAAAAGTGGAGTCTGCAGGGCAAAACCAGGTTTTTGACGTGATTTTAGCCAATGTCAACAGGCATATCATCGAAGCCAATTTGGAGGCGCTCACCCAATCTGCAAAGCCTAGTTCCCTATTGGTATTAAGTGGTTTACTCATTGAAGATCAATTAGATATAACTAAGTTAACCACAAAATTGGGCTGGAATTTTATCAAAGCACAGCCATTAAATGGCTGGGTTAGTTTAATGTTCAGTACCCATTGTTAACAAAACATTAATTTTTTTTGGCTTATATTTGTCTTCCTAAGAAAACTTAAGAAACAGCTATGACAGAAATCATACTTATTATTTTAGCTTATTTAATTGGCTCTATACCCACAGCGGTTTGGATTAGTAAGTCTGTTTTTGGGATTGACATTAGAGATTATGGTAGTGGAAACGCAGGTGCGACCAATACTTTTAGAGTACTGGGTTCTAAATGGGGTAGCATGGTGATGCTAGTAGATGTCACCAAGGGCATTATTGCTACTTCTTTATATATTTTTATTCCTTATTACTTGACCAACGAAATAGCAAGAACCAATTTTATGATTGCACTTGGCATGATGGCTATTCTAGGTCATATCTTCCCCATATTTGCCAATTTTAGAGGTGGAAAAGGCGTGGCAACTTTATTAGGCATGGCCTTGGCCATTCAGCCCATGGTTGCACTTATTTGTTTAGGGGTATTCTTGATTACTTTATTGTCTACCCGCTTTGTATCCTTAAGTTCTATGTTAGCAGGGGTTGCTTTCATGGTGCTTATTTTGTTCATCTTTAATGAAAGGGAAACCGTTTACCGCCTTTTCGCTATTATAGTGGCTTTGATGGTGGTCATCACACATCAAAAAAACATCAGTAGGTTGCTCAAAGGCACAGAGAATAAACTGCCTAGTTTCAAAAACAAGTTGAAGCGTAATTAATCCTTCTTTTCCAGTTAGAATTTCGTAACTTCGTCGTCCTTTAAAAATTAACAATTATGTCAGGTAATCAGAACATTTTGGAGAAATTGCAGTTGAAAGAAGAGAAAAATTTATTGGTTCAAGGATTACCGTCGTCAGTAGAAAAGCAATTTGCAAAATTATCCTACAACAAGAACATCACGCCGCTTTTGAAGGCCCGCAAAATTGATTTCGCCTTAATTTTTGCCATCAATCAATTGCAGTTAAACAATATTTTAAAAGAGGTATTTTCGGCTTTGCACCCAGAAAGTAAATTGTGGATTGCTTACCCTAAAACCACTTCAAAAATTGTTTCTGATTTAAACAGAGACGCCAGCTGGGAGATCTTGTCCAAGAATGAATATGAAGCAGTAAGACAGGTTACTTTAGACCATGTTTGGACTGCTATGCGTTTTAAGAAATTAGATCAAATTCCCAATAGAAATAGAACTTTTGTTGAATTCAAAGCGGCCGATGTAAAAGTGGACGATTTTGAAAAAAGATTAATCGCCCTTCCCATCGAATTGGATAAATTATTTGGCGCACACGAAGAAGCTAGAGAATTCTTTATTTCTTTATCTATATTAAATCAAAAAGAATATTTAAGTTGGATTCAAGGTGCTAAAAAAGAAGAAACTAAACAAAAGCGTTTGGAATCAACTTTGGAAAAATTATTGGCAGGGAAGAACAACCCATCAGAGAAGTAAGGTTTATTAAAATTTTTTATAGAATATAAAAATTTTAATAAATCCTCTCTAAATATTTTTAATGAGTTATTAAATTTTTTTATACTTTATAAAAAATAATAATTTTACACGCTAATTATTTCAAGATCACTGTTCCAATGCCTTGGGTTAATTCACGCTCCACCTCTTTTAAGTGCTTGTGTATTTGTAACAATTGAATTTGTTCTTTCTCGGGGGCTGTTTCTAAATCCAATTGATTTTGACCAATCATCTTTTTAACTTTTCTAAGTTTATAGTACATTAGGCCAATCTCAATTTCCAATATAAAATTCTTAGTCTCTTCTCGCTCTGGTTTACCTAATTTTTCATTCCATCTTTGACTGAGTTCATGTTCTGGTTCAAATAAATTCACTGCCCATTTTTGAACACGCTCGTCCTCATGGTATTGCAATGTTTTGCTATTGGCTATTTTACCTTCCCTCATCCATTTTTTATAAGCGTCCATTAAATAAACCATGTCGGTATTTTCAAATGGGAAGGATTCAATTTCTTCAAAAATCCAGTCTGCTACTTTTTTATCTTTAGGCCCCGGCTCATTGCCATATTCTACCACCAAGCGCACCAGATTTTTTTCATGCGCTAAATCTCTATCTACAAATAAATCATTATCGTTGTCCGTATCGCTTTGCTTAGGAAAACTAGGCATTAAAATAGCCGCCTCGTCATAAGACATTTTCTTTTCTTCCTTGACGATCTTGTCACGCTTAAACTTGTTCACGAGTTGCGTCAAGCCTGTTTCGTCAATACGCAGTAGGGAAGCGCACTTTCTTACATATTCTTGCAGCTTGGTAAAGTCTTCGGGCTTATTAATCTTACTTAAAGTTTCTGCTATCTGATTCACCAAGGCATTTTTCTTATTCAAATCTCCACCCACTTCTTTTAACTGCACTTCTAGTTGGAATAATACAAAATCTTTTTTAGCCGATTGTACAAATTCTCTGAAAGCGTCTGGTCCTACTTTATTTACATAACTGTCTGGATCTTCTTTATCAGGAATTAATACTAGTTGTACATTCAATCCTTCTTCTAAGGCCATGTCTAGTCCACGCAAAGCGGCTTTTACACCCGCTGCATCTCCATCATAAATAATGGTAAGGTTCTGCGTATATTTTTTTATTAATCTTAATTGATCAATGGTTAAAGAAGTACCTCCACTGGCCACCACATTTTCAATGCCTGCTTGGTGCAAACTAACTACATCGGTATAACCTTCAACTAGTAAACATTCATTTAATTTATCAATAGATGTTCTTGCAAAATAAGAACCATATAAAATTTTACTCTTTACATAAATTTCATTCTCTGGTGAATTAATGTATTTGGGTGACTTATCATTCTTGGCAATTTGTCTTGCCCCAAAGCCAATGATTTTTCCAGTGGTATTGTGAATGGGAAAAATAATACGGTCTCTATAATTGTCCTGCCATTCTCCATTACGTTCTACCACCAATCCTGTTTTCGCAAAAAGTTCTGGATTGAATTGGTTTTGAATTAAAGCCTTGGCCAAACTATCTCGATCGGAGGGGTTGTAGCCAATTTTAAATTTTTCTACAATGGGTTTTAAAAAACCTCTATGTTGCATGTAGCTTTGTGCAATGGCCTCACCCGATTCTGTTTCCCAATATTGTTTGGCGAAAAAGTCCATGGCGAAATGATTGATCGCGTATAAACTATCGGCTACTTGTTGGGCTATTTTTTGGGCAGGGCTGGTTTCTGTTTCTTCAATTTCAATATTGTACCTAGCGGCCAACCATCTTAAAGACTCGACATAACTATACTTCTCATGCTCCATTAAAAAAGTAATGGTATTACCACTTTTGCCACAGCCAAAACATTTGTAAATTTCTTTGGAAGGGGAAACGGTAAAAGAAGGAGATTTTTCGTTGTGAAAAGGGCAGTTTCCTATAAAGTTGGTACCTCTTTTTTTCAATTTCACAAATTCACCCACCACATCAATGATGTCAATTCGGCTGGTAATTTGTTGTATGGTATTAGAGGTAATCATGACGGCGAAAATAACTAATATTGACCGATTCTAGGCCTATTCTTGGGTCGAAAACTCCATATCATCACTGTCTAGGAGCTCGCGCTCTATTTCTTCCATTTGGACGATGTCCCAGGCCTCGGATTCGGTAGGGGTCATATTCATGACTTCGGCGTAATCGGTCAAATCCAGTACTTCCTGAAGGCTATCTGACAGGCAGCAAATGACAAATGAGGTATTATTATCATAAAAGGCCTGTTGGGCATTGGCCAATAGTTCTATGACGGGGAGCTCCCAATGGGCTACCTTGGAAAAGTTAATTACCAGATTTTTAGGGGCTTGGGCGCCAATTTTAGTAATCAATTCGGCCAATTCTGGCACGAGATTTGAACTAAGACTATTTTCAAGAAGGGTAACGACAGTAAACTTCTCCTTTTGTTCGGTTTTGTATTGCATAGGGGTTAATCAATAAATGGTTAATAACAAGTAATACTTAACATACTTTAGGTCAAAAATATTCGTTATTCTTGTAACAGCTCCAATTAATTCTATGGATAATAATTTTTCAACACAAGTTAAGGAAATCATCTCTTATAGTCGTGAAGAGGCTTTGAGATTAGGTAATGACTTTATAGGCGCCGAGCATTTAATGCTTGGACTTATCAGAGATCAAGAAAATACGGCCATCAAGGTACTAAAGCAATTGAATGTAAATCTTGCCGAACTAAGAAAAGAAATTGAATTGGCGGTCAAGGATAAGTCAGGTAAAAATGTAGCCAATATCAATAGTCTGCCTTTGACCAAACAAGCCGAGAAAGTAATCCGTGTGACGGTATTGGAAGCCAAGGCTTTAAAAAGCCCCATGGTCGAAACCGAACATTTGCTTTTAAGTATCTTAAAAAACAAAGAAAACATAGCCACTCAAATTCTAAATCAATTTGATATTGACTATGATTTATTTAGAACTGAGTTAGGTATTATTGGTTCTAGTGCTGAACCCATCAACCCACCGAGTGCAGAATTTCCTGAAGAAGGAGAGGATGAATTTGAAGAAGAAAAAAGAGGTGGATCAGGCGCTTATGGTGCAGCAGCAAAAGCTAAACCAGCTAGTCCTAATAAATCCAAAACGCCGGTACTAGATAATTTTGGTCGTGATATTACTAAGTTAGCCGAAATGGATTCATTAGATCCGATTGTAGGACGTGAAGCAGAAATAGAAAGAGTAAGTCAAATTTTAAGTAGAAGAAAAAAGAATAATCCTATTTTAATTGGGGAACCTGGGGTGGGTAAGACTGCCATTGTAGAAGGTTTGGCACTTCGTATTGTACAAAGAAAAGTAAGTAGAGTTTTATTTGACAAACGTGTAATATCATTGGACTTGGCTGCCCTAGTAGCTGGTACAAAATATAGAGGTCAGTTTGAAGAGCGTATGAAGGCCATCATGACCGAACTAGAAAAAAACAGAGATGTTATTTTATTCATTGATGAAATACATACCATTGTGGGTGCAGGTGGCGCAAGCGGTTCCTTAGACGCTTCCAATATCTTTAAGCCAGCCTTGGCACGTGGAGAATTACAATGTATTGGTGCTTCCACTTTAGATGAATACAGAATGCACATTGAAAAAGATGGTGCCTTGGATAGACGTTTCCAAAAAGTAATCATTGAACCACCTAGTGTGGCCGATACCATTATCATCTTAAACAATATCAAGTCTAAATACGAAGATTATCATAGCGTAGTATATGATCAAGAGGCTATTGAAGCTTGTGTGAAATTAAGTGACCGCTACATGACCGATCGTTTACTTCCAGATAAAGCCATTGATGTATTGGATGAAGTAGGTGCAAGAGTGCATTTGAAAAATATCAATGTTCCTTTGGATATAGTGGAGTTAGAAAAACAAATTGAAGAAGTTAAGAACGAAAAAAACAGAGTCGTAAAAAGTCAACGCTTTGAAGAAGCGGCCAGCTTAAGAGATACAGAGAAAAAATTGGGGGAAGCCTTAGAAAAAGCTAAAAATACTTGGGAAGAAGATAGTAAGAATAAGCGTTTCCCTATTAACGAAGAAAATATTGCTGAAGTAGTGAGTATGATGACCGGCATTCCTGTAAAGAGAATGGTGGAAGCAGAAACTACGAAGTTGAGAAAGATGACAGAGGAAATGAAGACCGAGGTTATTGGACAAGATGAAGCTTTAGGCAAAGTGGTGAAAGCCATTCAAAGAAATAGAGTAGGCTTGAAAGATCCTAAAAAACCTATTGGTACTTTTATTTTCTTAGGTCCTACAGGAGTGGGAAAGACGGAGTTAGCTAGAGCCTTGGCTAGAAATTTATTTGACTCAGAAGATTCTTTAATTAGAATTGACATGAGTGAGTACATGGAAAAGTTTTCTGTAAGCCGTTTAATTGGTGCGCCTCCAGGTTATGTAGGCTATGAAGAAGGCGGTCAGCTAACCGAGAAGGTACGCCGTAAGCCTTACTGCGTCATACTCTTAGATGAAATTGAAAAAGCACATCCAGATATTTATAATATTTTATTACAAGTATTGGATGATGGTATATTAACAGATGGATTGGGTAGAAAAGTAGATTTTAAAAATACTTTGATTATCATGACTTCTAATATTGGCGCTCGTCAATTGAAAGAGTTTGGAGATGGTGTAGGTTTTGCAACTGCTACCCGTGTACTTCAAACCGATGAGAACAATAGATCTGTTATTGAAAAAGCATTGAAGAGAACTTTCTCTCCTGAGTTTTTAAATAGAGTAGATGATGTGGTGGTATTTAATTCTTTGACTAAGGAAAATATTTTCTTGATCATCGACATTATCATGAAAAATGTATTGAGTCGTTTGGTGAACTTAGGATTGAATTTAGTTTTATCTGAAGAAGCCAAAGGTTTTATTGCCGATAAAGGATATGATGTTCAATTTGGCGCTAGGCCTTTACATAGAGCTATTCAAAAATACATCGAGGATCCTCTTGCAGAAGAAATCTTAAACCATAGTGTTAAAGAAGGCGATACGCTTATGGGTGATTTAGATAAAGAAAATGGTAAGCTGGTTTTTACTTTACAAAAAAAGGAAAAAGAAAAAGCGCCCAAGGCACCTAAAGAACCTAAAGAAGACTAAGTCTTAGTATATAATTAAAAAAGCCTCCAAAATTAGGGGGCTTTTTTTTATGCTCATTTATTTATTGATTAACTATTTCCCCAACGGTAACCTGCTGCTTTTAATCCAGCTAAGTCCAATATACGGTGCACCACTGTATAGGCTACATCTTCAATGGTTTGAGGTTTGCTATAAAAACTAGGGGTAGCTGGGCAAATTATACCCCCAGCTAAAGTAACTGTTTCCATATTTTTAATATGAATTAAATTATATGGTGTTTCTCTAGCCACTAGTATTAATTTTCTTCTTTCTTTTAAAATAACATCGGCAGCCCTGGTCACTAAATCGTCGCTTATGCCACTGGCTATTCGGCCCAAGGTACCCATGCTGCAGGGTACAACGATCATGCAATTGTATTGCGCCGAGCCTGAGGCAAAGGGGGCATTGAAATCGTTTTTTTGGTAAAATGTAAATGGATATTTACCATAGTCTTGATTGCCTAATTCTGTCTCCCAAACAGTCTTTGCATTATCACTCATAACAATACCCACGGCCTCATATTGGTCGGTCATTTGGCATAAACAATCCAATAAGCATTTAGCGTAAATAGCGCCACTGGCGCCTGTGATGGCAATTACAATTTTATTCATATACTATTAACAAAAATAGGCACTAATTGTTGAATTCAAAAAGCCAATGTATTTAGAGGCGAAATCTTGCATAAGATGGATTTTTATAATTAATTTACAGGAAGATATTTGCTTAAAGCCTAGGCAGAGTTTATTAAAAATACAAGCACGCGTAAAAATGGAATTATTTTCAATCAAAGACAAGGTAATCGTTGTCACTGGAGGCACAGGAGTATTAGGAGGAAGCTTTGTGCATGCCTTGGCAGGCCAAGGGGCTAAAGTGGTACTTATTGGTCAAAATGAAAACATAGGTAAGGAGAGAGTAGTGGCCTTAAAAGACAAAGGGCAAGAAGCATTTTTTGTTGCCGCCAATGTATTGCAAGAAGCTGATTTAATTAAGGCCAAAAATACCATTGTTGAAAAATATGGCCGCATAGATGGTTTGGTCAATGGAGCAGGGGGCAATTTGCCTGAAGGAATTTTATCTCCCAAAGAAGATATTTTTACAATGAATATAGAAGGGATGAAAAAAACTATGGAATTGAATGTTTGGGGTACGGTACTTCCTGTTCAAGTTTTTGGTCCTGAAATTGCCAAAACAGGGGCAGGCAGTATTGTTAATATTTCATCGGTGAATGCAAAGCGCACTGTGACCAGAGGCTTGGGCTATAGTATGGGAAAGGCAGCCATTGATCTATATACTAAATGGTTTGCAGTGGAGATGGCCAATCGTTATGGAGATGCAGTAAGAATTAATTCCATTATGCCTGGTTTTTTTCTGACCAAACAAAATAAGAATTTATTGACCAATGAAGATGGATCATTAACAGAGCGAGGAGGCTTGATTATAAAAAATACACCTTTCAAAAGATTTGGTCAGCCAGAGGAATTAATTGGGGCCTTGATTTGGTTGTTGAGTGACGCTTCTAAATTTGTAACAGGCATGGACATTGGCGTGGATGGAGGTTTTACCATTAATTCAGGCGTTTAATTCTTATCTATGAGCCCATCTTTTCCTTCTTATCAATCAACGGGTTTTGCCATGGAGCAAACCATGCGTTGGTATGGACCAAAGGATCCAGTTAGTTTAGCGGACATCAAACAAGCTGGTTGTACAGGCGTAGTTACCGCCTTGCATCATATTGCCAATGGGGCTATTTGGACCATGGAGGAAATCAATACAAGAAAAACTTTGATAGAAACCATGGGATTAAATTGGTCCGTGGTGGAAAGTATTCCTGTACATGAATCTATTAAAACACAAACTGGGGATTATAAAAAGTATATTGAAAATTACCAACAAAGCATTCAAAATTTAAGTGCATGCGGCATTCACATTGTGACTTACAATTTTATGCCTGTGATGGATTGGACCAGAACCAATTTGGTACTTCCTATGGCCGATGGTTCGCTCGCGTTACACTTCGAATTTGCTGCCTTGATTGCTTTTGATTTATTTATATTAAAAAGAGCGGGCGCAGAAAAAGAATATACCCAAGCGCAAATGGATTTAGCTAAAAATAAATTTGCCCTTTGGTCAGATGCGGAAAAAGTAAGCATTCAAAATAATATTATTAAAGGCTTACCTGGAAGTGAGGAAAGTTTTTCCTTAGAACAATTCAAAGCTACTTTAAAAACTTACGAGGGTATTGGTGCTACTGAGTTAAGAAATAATTTAATTTATTTTTTACAAGCCATTGTTCCTGTGGCTGAATCCTTGGGGGTGAAGCTGGTCATTCATCCAGATGATCCACCATTTCCAATTTTGGGATTACCTAGAGTAGTGAGTACCGCTAAAGATTTAGAAGCCATTTTTGCTGCAGTGCCTTCCTTAAGCAATGGCTTATGTTTTTGTACGGGTTCATTGGGTGTTAGGGCAGATAATCATTTACCTGCCATGGTGAAACAATTTAGAGACAGGATTAATTTCTTGCATTTAAGAAGCACTAAAAGAAATGAGTTAGGTGATTTTTATGAAGAGAATCATTTGGAAGGGGATGTGGACATGTATGCGGTTATCAAAGAAGTGGTTGAAATCATGCAGACAAGAAAAATAAATATTCCCATGCGTCCCGATCATGGACATCAAATGTTGGACGATTTGAAAAAAACAACACAACCTGGTTATTCAGCTATTGGACGTTTAAGGGGGTTGGCAGAATTAAGAGGATTGGAATTAGGTATATTAAGAAGTAAAATAAATAAGGCATAAAAAATAATTCTATGGCTATTTCAAAAAGCAATACCATCATTAATGATTCTTTTTTATTAGAAAGTAAATTGGCTTTGCAATTGTATCAAAACTATGCAGCAGACTTACCCATTATAGATTACCACAATCATCTATCTGCCAAAGACATTGCACAAGATAGAAATTTTAAAACCATCACAGATATTTGGCTAAAAGGGGATCATTACAAATGGAGGGCCATGCGCGCCTTGGGGGTTTCCGAAAAATTAATTTCTGGTAATGCAACGAGTGAACAAAAATTTACTGCTTGGGCAAAGGCTTTGCCGCATACATTGCGCAATCCTCTTTTTCATTGGTCCTTGATGGAATTAAAAAATACTTTTGGTATTGATGCCTATCTAAACGAAAATAATGCTGCTGCTGTTTATAAAAATGTAAATAAGCAATTGCAAAAAAAAGGCTTAAGTGCCAGAGGCATATTAACTAAATATAAAGTAGCATTGGTGGGTACTACCGATGACCCTTGTGATGATTTAAAATACCATCAGCAATTGGCCAAAGAAAAATTTTCCATTAAGGTACTGCCTACTTTTAGACCAGATAAAGTATTGAACATACATAATGCCATTGCTTTTAAAAGCTATATCAAGGAGCTTGAATTGGCCAGTAAAATTAAAATTATTTCTTTATCCACTTTATTAGCAGCCCTTAAAAATAGAGTGGCTTATTTTAATGAAAATGGTTGCAAAATTGCCGACCATGGATTAGTCCATATGCCAGCCAACTGTAAATCTTCCAAAGCATTAGAGGAAGCTTTTGAGATTTTTATGCAAAATAAAAAAGCCAATGATTTTGAATATGCGGATCAATTTGCGGGGGTAGTCTTGTTGGCTTTGTCTAAAATGTATTTTAAAAATGGGTGGGTACAACAATTTCATTTAGGGGCCATCCGAAACAACAATACATCATTGGAAAAACAATTGGGTGCAGATGCAGGGGCCGATTCTATGGGCGATTATCCGCAGGCGGTGAATTTATCTAATTTTTTAAATACATTAGAACAGACTGGTCAATTGGCTAAAACTATTTTATACAATTCTAATGCAGCAGACAATGAAGTATTTGTGACCATGTGTGGTAATTATAATGAATCAGGGGTAAAGGGTAAGGTGCAGTTTGGCGCTGCTTGGTGGTTCTTGGATCAGAAACAGGGGATGGAGCAACAAATTAATGCCTTATCTACCATGGGCCTATTATCCACTTTTGTGGGTATGACTACCGATAGCAGAAGTTTTTTATCTTACTCAAGGCATGAATATTTTAGAAGAATACTTTGCAACTTATTAGCCAAAGAAATGGAGGTGGGCATGATACCTAATGATCCGACTTGGGTGGGTAAAATCATTCAAGACATTTGTTATTATAATGCAAAAAAATATTTTAATATATAGTCATGGTTAAAGTGTTTTGTTTTGGAGAAATTCTTTTGCATTTTTCACCCTCGGGGGATCCGGCATTTATTGGGGAACAAAATATGCCCTTTTATTTAGCTGGGGCGGAATTAAATGTAAGTTCGGCCTTGGCCAATTGGGGAATGCCAGTGGCTTATGGTACGGCCATGCCAGCTAATTTTTTATCCAATACCATTGCCAGTTATTTGACTTCAAAAAATATTGATACTTCTGCCATCCAATATTCAGGAGATAGAATTGGGGTGTTTTATTTATCCCAAGGCAAGGACATGAAAAACAATTCCGTTGTATTTGATCGAAAAGATTCTTCCTTTTCTTGTTTACAAAAAGGGGATATAGATTGGGTCAAACATTTACAAGGGATTGGTTGGTTCCATATCACCGCTATTTCGGCCTCTTTATCGCAATCGGCTACTGATCTTTGTGTAGAAGCTTTGGAAACGGCTACAGCAATGGGCATTCCTATTTCAATTGATTTGAATTACCGACCTAAATTATGGCAATACGGTAAAACACCCTTACAGGTAATGCCCGCACTTGTAAAACATGCTACTTATATTATGGGTAATTTATGGTCGGTGGAAGCGATGCTAGGTATAAAATCAGCGGTGGCCAGTAGCATGGATTGTTCTAAGGAAACATTGAATGAAGCTGCGATGGAAAGCATGCGTCAATTAAGTACACTATACCCTAAAGCCAAATGCATTGCCTATACTTTTAGACTTGAAAAAGAATATTATGGTTTAATGCATCAGGATAATCAATTCTATATTTCCAAAATACACCCTGCAGAAAATGTAATCAATACGGTAGGAAGTGGGGATTGTTTTATGGCTGGTTTAATCTATGGCAAGGAACAAAAATATTTACCACAGGAGCTTATCAATTTTGCAGCAGCTGCAGGCATGGGCAAACAATATGAATTAGGAGATGCAACAGCACAAACGATAGAACAAATTAAAAATAGAATGGCATGAAAACAGAAAACGAAATGATCGAACTAGTAAAATCTACGGGATTTTTACCTTTGTTTTACCATCCGGATCCACAAATTTCAGTGGACATTGTCAAATCATTATATACAGCAGGTGTAAGATGTGTGGAATATACCAATAGAGGCGCATCCGCTTTAAACAATTTTAAAATCATTTTAGAAAATAGAGCTAGTCATTATCCAGATTTAGTATTAGCCATTGGCACCATTCAAACCCAAAAAGAAGCAGAAGCTTTTATAGAGGCAGGTGCAGATTTTTTAATCAGTCCTTTCTTTGATCAATCCATAGCAGATACGGCTTATTTACATAAAAAATTATGGATCCCTGGATGTATGACACCCACAGAAATACATGCAGCGGAAGCCGCTGGTTGTCAATTGGTCAAATTATTTCCGGGCAATGTTTTGGGGCCAGGTTTTGTATCGGCGATTAAACCTTTGTTCCCATCAATACATTTTATGGTCACAGGTGGGGTAGATACCACTAAAGAAAATATAGACGCTTGGTTTAAAGCCGGAGTGGTAGGTGTAGGATTGGGCAGCCAATTGTTTACCAAAGAAGTGATGGACACTAAGAATTTTGAATTGTTAGCAGCGGAGACAAAAAAACTAATTAGCTTGGTGCAAGCTTTTAAAAAATAAATATGGCAGCTAAAACCATCGGAAATTATCGTTGGACCATTTGTGCCTTACTTTTTTTTGCTACCACTGTAAATTATTTGGATAGACAAGTGCTTAGTTTATTGAAGCCTGTGTTGGAAAAAGAATTTGACTGGAGCAACAGTGATTATGCCAATATTGCTTCCGTATTTCAATTTGTATATGCTTTGTGTATGTTGTTTGCTGGTCGCATCATTGATAGATTGGGTACCAAATGGGGTTATGCTTGGGCCATCATCATTTGGTCTTTTGCGGCCATCTTGCATGCATTTTCTGTACCATTGGGTACTGGTATTGCAACGGTACTAGGTTGGATGGGCATTGCAGCAGTTCCTGTTTCCATTGCAGGTTTTATGTTTTCAAGAGCCATACTTGGTTTTGGAGAAGCAGGAAATTTTCCAGCAGCCATTAAAGCAACGGCCGAATATTTTCCTAAAAAAGAAAGATCCTTTGCAACAGGTATATTTAATTCAGGAACCAATGTGGGCGCCATTCTTGCGCCCTTGTCTGTTCCTTGGATTGCAAAAAATTGGGGTTGGGAATCCGCTTTTATCATTATTGGAGCCGTAGGTTTTTTATGGTTAATTTTTTGGTTTCTTTATTATGAAACCCCCTTGCAACAAAAAAGATTGTCTGCTGCAGAAATGGACTACATACATGCAGATAAGGATGCCGAACCTAGCAATTTAGAGAGAAAGCCTATCAATAAAATATCTTGGACTACACTATTGGCCTACCAACAAACATGGGCCTTTGCCATTGGTAAATTTTTAACGGATGGCGTATGGTGGTTTTTTTTATTTTGGTTGCCTAGTTATTTAAAGGATCAATACAATATGGAAGGCACTAAAATCATATTGCCACTTGCTGTCTTATACAGTTTGACCATGGTGGGCAGTATTGGTGGTGGATGGTTTCCTACTTATTTTATCAACAAGGGATACAAGCCCTATGAGGGCAGAATGAAGGCCATGTTGTTGATTGCATTTATTCCTTTGGTGGTATTGGCAGTTCAACCACTTGGCTATCTTAGTTTTTGGATACCAGTTATTTTTATTGGGATTGGGGCTTCTGCACATCAAGCCTGGTCGGCCAATATTTATACCACCGTTTCTGATATGTTTCCTAAAAGGTCCATTGCAACAGTGATTGGCATGGGCGGTATGGCGGGTGGCATGGGCGGTGTGGTGGTTTCTAAAATTGGGGGATGGTTGTTTGATGCGCACAAATTTAAAGGGATTCAGCAAGCCCTCGTTTTAGCTCGTGAAAAAGGACTAGGCCCATTTATTGATCAATTAAATACAATACAAACATTAGATGCCAATGGATTACCCATAAAGCTTTCAGAAAAAGAATGGTCTCATTTGTCAGATAAAATTTTGCAATCTATTCAAGCTATGGATCCCAATCATTTTGAACTGTTTTATACCTTACAAAAGCAGCTCATTCAACAGGAAATGGCCATTGCTTATGGTTATATGTTTGTTTTTTGTGCTACGGCTTATTTATTGGCATGGCGCATCATGAAATGGTTGGTACCCAAAGAAAAAATAATTAACTTACCTTAATCTATGGAAGGATTGTAAAGAATACTTTATGAAAAAAACTGCTGCTTTATTGTTAGGAATTGGTATTACATGCCTGGGGCATTTATTTGCACAAAATAATTTTGAACCATTGTTTAATGGCAAAGACTTAAAAGGTTGGGTGCAATACAATGGTAAAGCAAAATATACAGTGGAGCAGGGGGAGCTGGTGGGCCGCACTGTTCCTGGCGAACCCAATAGTTTTTTATCTACAGAAAAAAAATATGGTGATTTTATATTGGAATTAGATTTAAAAGTGGATGTGCATATGAATTCTGGCATTCAATTTAGAAGTGAACTCAACGATGGCAATGATCATTGTGAAGTCACTGACACACACACGCCCAATAGGGTACATGGCTATCAAATGGAAATTGATCCTTCCTCAAGAGCTTGGAGTGGTGGTGTCTATGATGAAGCAAGAAGAGGATGGTTGTATCCATTGGAATACAATACTGCTGCAAAAACTGCCTTTAAAAATAATGTATGGAATCATTATAAAATAGAAGCTATTGGGACTAGCATTCGTACTTGGGTCAATGGAGTGCCATGCGCACATATCATAGATAATATGACTACAAGTGGATTCCTATCATTACAAGTGCATGAGATAGGAGATTCAAAAGATGCAGGACAAGAAGTAAGATGGAAAAACATTAAAATTCAAACCATGAATTTAAAACCTACCGCCCCAGATAATTTATTTGTGGTGAATTTAATTCCCAATACTATTTCAGCCGATGAAAAAAGAAACGGTGTAAGGTTATTGTGGGATGGAGAAACTACCAAAGGTTGGAGAGGTGCGTATAAAAATTATTTCCCTGAGAATGTCTGGTATATTAAGGAAGGCGTTTTGCATGTAAAAGGCACCAATGGGGCGGAAGCATCTAATGGCGGAGATATTGTTACGGTAGATGAGTTTCATGCTTTCGATTTACAATTTGAATTTCAACTGTCTGATACTTCTAATAGTGGGGTGAAATATTTTGTGACAGAAACAGAAAACAATAAAGGCTCTGCCATTGGTTTAGAGTATCAAATTTTGGATGATGACAAACATCCTGATGCACTCCAAGGATCTATTGGTAATAGGACCAATGCTTCCCTTTATGATTTGATTCCTGCATTAAGAATTGGAGAAGGCCGTAGAGAAAAGATTCCTATTGGACAATGGAACAGAGGGCGCATTATTGTTTTTCCTGATGGTAAAATAGAACATTGGATCAATGGATGGAAAGTAGTGGAGTACCAAAGAGGGACGCAATATTTTTATGCCTTGGTGGCTAAAAGTAAATATCTTAATTGGAAAAATTTTGGCATGGCTGATAAAGGACATATATTATTGCAAGAACATGGGACGCATGTTGCCTTTAGAAGCATTAAAATAAAAGAATTGTAAAAACTATTTTTAAAAAATAAAAGTTGGTTATGAAAAATTCAAGAAGAAATTTTATCAAGCAAGGTGTTAAAGCAACTGCTGCGACTTATGCGGCCACGATTGGTTTTAGTGCAAAAAGTTATAGCAATATCATTGGCGCCAATGACCGCGTGCGTTTGGGGGTGGTTGGCTTTTCAGATAGATTTAGAGGATCTCATTTACCCTGCTTCTTGAATCATTCCAAAGAATTAAATTTTGACATTGTTGCTGTGTCTGATATTTGGAAAATTAGAAGAGAAGAAGGGACTGAATTTTTACAAAAGACTTTTGGACATTCCATCAGAGCTGCCCGCAACAATGAGGAATTGTATGCAGGTAAAGATATTGATGGTGTATTTATCAGTACCGCCGATTTTCAACATGCCATCCATGCTACTGAAGCCGTAAAAGCTGGAATGGATGTGTATTGTGAAAAACCTTTTGCAGAAACCATGGAAGACAATCGCAACGCACTTAAAGTAATTAAAGCTTCAGATCGTATTGTTCAAATAGGTTCTCAGCGCAGAAGCGGCTCTAATTATCAAGCAGCAGCAGATTTTATTCAAGCAGGAAAGTTTGGACCCATCACGATGGTAGAATTAACTTGGAACGTGAATCAACCTGGCAGATGGAGAAGACCAGAATTAGTGGCAAAATGTAAAGAAGAGGATTTGGATTGGAACCGTTTTTTATTAAATCGTCCCCATGAAGATTTTGATCCCAGAAAATATTTAGAGTACCGATTGTTTTGGCCTTATTCTTCTGGTATGCCAGGACAATGGATGAGCCATCAAATAGATACTGTGAATTGGTTCAGTCAATTGCCTCATCCTCGCAGTGTCACTGCCAATGGTGGCGTGTACGTTTGGAAAGATGGTCGTAGAAATTGGGATACCACCACTGCTGTATTTGAATACGGACCCATCCATGATGCTAGCCAAGGATTCCAAGTAGTATTTATGTCTCGTATGCACAATGGAGATGAAAACCCATCTGAGATCTATTATTCCAATGGGGGAGAATTGAATTTAGTGACCAATAAAGTTTCTGCCAATGGAGGACTTAGGGCTGGACCAGCGGCAGCCATGCAAATGAAAGAAAATTTATTACCTAATTATGATTTATCCAACAATGCAACTAAAGTAGTGGCATCTGCCAATACAGGCGGGGATGTACTTACTTCGGCGCATGTAAGAAATTGGATGGAATGTGTTCGAAGTAGAAAACAACCCAATGCCCCTGTGGAAGCAGGTTATCAGCATTCCATTGCAACAATAATGACCAATGCAGCTTGTAAGACAGGCGCTAAAGTTACTTTTGATGAAGTCACTCAGGAAGTGATGGCGAATGGAAAAGTATTTAAGTATTAATCTACCTTATACATTTTCTCATAATATTCTTCGGCCATTCTATTGCTGTCAAATTGGAAACGAACATCCTTCATTCCATTTTGAGTAATTTGACGCCAGGTATCTTTTTGTTCATAATACATGGGCACAATTTGTTCGTCTAATATTTTATACATTTCATCTAAATCATAGTCGTCTTGTTGTTGGGTACTCATGTTGGCATAATCTGCCTTAGGTACCACAAAACCATTATTGCCATGATTGATAAACTCTGGAATCCATCCATCGTCGGTAGAAAAGTTCACGGCTCCATTCATGGCGGCTGTCATTCCACTGGTACCAGAGGCTTCGCGAGGTACACGTGGATTATTTAACCAAACATCAGAAGCTTGTTTCATTCTTTTGCTCAAAGCCAATTCATAGCCAACTAATACAGCTACATTATTGTAGTTCTTGCTTAAGTGTACTAAATTATTGAATTGAGAAATGGCTGGATGATCTACAGGGTAGGGTTTGCCAGCAAATATAATTTGCACAGGATATTTTGTATTGGAAAGTAATTTTTCAAAACGATCTAAATCCCAGGATATGAAATCGGCTCTTTTATAGCCAGCAAATCGTCTTGCCCATACAATGGTAAGTACATTTGGATCAAAAACTTTTCCTGTTTGATCGGCGACTATTTCAAAGGCACGCTTTTTTAAATACATTTTACGATCGTCAAAAGCAGCATCGTCATTACTTTCTGCAAAGCGGTACAATTGCTTATCGGCCCAATAACGCCAGTTTTGTGCATTGGTAATATGGGTAATTGGACAAATGCCATCATATTTGCTCCAAAGTTCTCTGCTCACATGTCCATGTAATTCAGAAACCCCATTGGCTTTTCTTGCAAAACGAAGGGCTGCCAAAGAGTGATTGAACTGGTCATCTTCGATGCCCGTTAATTTTCTTACTTCATCTATACTTAAGCCACAGAAATAACCCATTTTATGACATAAATAAATATCGTGTTTTTCATTACCTGCTTCTTCTGGTGTATGGGTAGTAAATACCAAACGTTTTTTAACTTCTGCTAAGGACTTGTATTTATTCAATAAATAAAAAGCTGCAGAGAATCCATGCGCTTCATTTAAATGATATACTTCCGGGTTGAAATTTAATTCATCAATTAATTTAGCACCGGCCACGCCTAATAAAATAAATTGAGCCACCTTGGTGGCTACATTCGCATCATATAAACGGTGCGTGATGGTTTGTGATACATAATCGTTCTCAGGTAGATCGGTACTTAATAAAAATAGGGGGGCACTACAAAATGTATTGGGTGCCAAGTAAAATACTTTCACCCATACTGGATGATCATGAATTAAGACTTGATATTTAATTTCTGTATCTTCTAAAAAACTATAAATTTTTTCCATGAAAGTCACCTGCAATGTTTGGTCTTGATTGCGGGCTTGATCGTAATACCCGTATTTCCATAAGATACCTACACCAATTAAATTTTGGTTTAATTCAAAGGCACTTCTTAAATGCGAACCAGCTAAAAATCCTAATCCACCACTGTATATTTTTAAGGGTTGGTGAATGGCAAATTCCATAGAAAAATAAGCTGCCTTTTTTTTGAATTGATCATTGATTGCATAAGGCACTTGATAGTTTCTAAAACTCATATAAACTTGTTTGGTAATTTGGCTGCAATATAATGGTATTTAAAGAAAATGTAATTAATACACATTAAACTGTGGATAACAACCGTTTGCAATGCTCAATTGTGGATTATTTTTTCTTTTTTGACTTCTTTTTCTTATCGTAAGAATTATTAAAGTAACAAGTCATATTGCGATGATTACCGCAATTGCCATCTTCTTTGATACTAATTTGTTTGCCTTCTATCTTAAAATGAATAATACAAGCATCTCCTTTCTCCGTATAAATAGCCGTATTCTTTGTAAAGGTCATGATTCCTTTTAGTTCACCTAAGCAGTCCCTGCCGTCTCTTTCAAAATGCATGAAAAACTGATATTTATTGGCTGTTGTGTAATCTCGAATTGAAATAAAATTTTTAGCATCTCTTCCATAATCTCCACTAAACATATTGTTCATTGGAAGTGTATCTAGGGGATTGATGACCTTGGAATTTTCTGGTTTTTTATTGCTATCAAAATAGATCAATCTAAAATTGCTGTCCGTATAAGCCCAACCCTTTTTTTCATAAATCAAAGAGTTGTCCTCATTCATTTTATTTTCTTCTACTAAAAAGGAGGGTTCTTTGTTGATGGTTAAAGTTTTTCCATAGCGTCTTGATCCTTTATTTTCATCTTTAAATTCTGTAATAATTTGGTAGTCTAGGTACTTATTTTTTTTACTAAAAACCAGCACGCAAATCTCAAAACTATTTTCATGTTGAACACGCAATAGTAAATAATATTCTTGCTCTTTTTCAATTCTTAAAATAGGATGTAAAACAGTTTTTTTATCCGTTTTATTTACGATTTGCTCCACCATGGTTTCTGGAACAAATTGCACCAATGCTTTTCTTCCAATAACCAAGGTATCGGTATAGTGCTTCAAATTGGTATCAGCTAAAGAAATGGGTAATTCAGCTTCTTTAAAAATTTTATTAAAATCATTGATTTTAATAGGCGTATTACCCGTGAAATCTGGTTTTTCATCAGCACAAGCCATCATTAAAACTACCAGCCCTAAAAGTAAACACCTTCCCATGATCCAATTTTTTGCTAAAATAGACTATCAAACCGAGTTTCTCAAAAGCTTTTATCATTAAATTTACATTACTATTGAGCTTAGGCAGCTAGCCTCAAATACCGCAAAATTCATCCAAAAGACCAATCGAAGGGGATAGTATTAAATTATGAGAGAAAAGTCATTAGATAACCTGCACGAATCTGTTCCAGTCCAAAATAAGCGTGGTTGGCGTAAGCTATTGGCTTTTATGGGGCCAGCTTATCTAGTGAGTGTGGGTTATATGGATCCGGGCAATTGGGCCACCGATTTACAAGGAGGTGCTAAATTTGGCTACCAGTTAATTTGGGTATTACTGCTCAGTAATTTAATGGCTATATTATTACAAAGTTTAAGTGCAAGACTGGGCATTGTACGCAGGCTAGATTTAGCCCAAGCTAATAGAGAAACCTATCCGCCCTTTGTTAATTTCATTTTATACCTATTAGCAGAACTCGCTATTGCTGCCACCGACTTAGCTGAAGTTTTAGGAATGGCCATTGGAATTAAATTATTAACTGGTATGCCGTTAATGTATGGCACCCTAATTACTGTTTTTGATACTTTTCTATTTTTATTTTTACAACGTTATGGTATTCGTAAAATGGAAGCCTTTATATTAGTATTAGTGGCCACCATCGGCTTTAGTTTTCTAATGCAAATGTTTATAGCTAAGCCCGATTTGTCTTATGCTATTAAAGGTTTTATACCTTCAAGATTATCTCCAGAGGCCTTGTATATAGCAGTGGGTATTATTGGAGCCACCGTAATGCCGCATAATTTATATTTACATTCTGCCTTAGTGCAAACCAGGAAAATTGAAAGAAGCAGCAAGGGTATACGAAAATCAATACTCTATAATTTTATCGATAGTGCTATTGCCTTAAACGCAGCGTTTTTTGTAAATGCTTCCATTTTAATTTTAGCAGCCACCGCCTTTTTTTCTACAGGTAATACGCAGGTGGCTAGAATTGAAGAAGCACATTCTATGTTAGCGCCTTTACTTGGTTCGAAATTAGCACCTATTTTATTTGCCATTGCTTTAATTGCTGCAGGCCAGAGCTCAACAGTGACGGGCACTTTGGCGGGACAGATAGTGATGGAAGGTTATTTAAAATTAAGATTGAATCCTTGGATAAGAAGATTGTTAACTAGACTTATTGCCATTGTTCCTGCAGTTTTAGTGATAGGAATTATGGGGGAAGAACATGTTGATGCGCTTTTGATTTTGAGTCAAGTTATTTTATCTTTACAATTAGGCTTCGCCGTTATTCCACTCATTCATTTTGTAAGTGATAAAACCACCATGGGGGAATTCGTTATTAATTGGAAAGTGAAAGCCATGGCTTGGATGGTGGCTAGTATTTTAGTATTTCTAAATGGGAACTTAGTTTTAGGTTTTGTACTTAATTATTATCAAGGTGCAGGCAATGGTTTCGTAAAAATTCTTTTAATACTACTGGTACTTTTATTTTTAGCATTGCTTATTTATATCATTGTATTTCCTATTTTTTTAAAAAGGCATCATGCGAAGGTGGAGGAAGGTTTTCATGGTGAGATGATTGAATTAGATTGGTCACAGGAAGCGCCTGTGAATAAAATTGCAATAGCTGTTGATTTTTCAATAGCCGATGCAAAGCTTATTAAAACGGCTATTCAGCATGCACATGAGGCTACTGAATTTATATTTATACATGTGGTGGAAAGTGCAACAGCAAAATATTTACAAGAATCAAGTGATGATAATGAAACCAGAAAAGACCAAGCGAGACTAGATACCTATGCAAATGCTTTACAATTGAAAGGCTATAAAGCCACTACTTATTTAGGCTATGAAAATAGGGTGAAGGAAATTGTAAATATTGTCAATAGCTATGAGGCTAAATTGCTTGTCATGGGAGGGCATCGCCATCAAGGTTGGAAGGATTATATATTTGGTGAAACCATTGAGTCTGTTAGACATAAAGTGAAAATCCCAGTGCTGATTGTAAATAGATAAATGGCCTATTTAGGCCTATTTTACCTACCTATATCAGTTATTTATAAGGCTAGTTTTTGTACATTTGCAGACAAAATTTATACACTATGGGACAAAAGATTAAAGTAGCCAATCCAGTAGTAGAATTGGATGGTGATGAAATGACCAGAATCATTTGGAAATTTATTAAAGACAAATTAATTCTTCCTTATTTAGAAATTGATATTAAGTATTATGATTTAGGTATGGAATATCGTGACCAGACCAACGATCAAGTAACTGTTGATTCAGCCAATGCCATTTTGAAATATGGAGTAGGTATTAAATGTGCCACTATTACTCCAGATGAACAAAGAGTAGAAGAATTTAAGTTAAAGCAAATGTGGAAGAGCCCTAATGGGACAATTCGTAATATTTTAGATGGTACAGTTTTTAGAGAACCTATTGTATGTAGCAATGTGCCTCGTTTAGTGCCTAATTGGACTGCACCTATCTGTATTGGTCGTCATGCTTTTGGAGATCAATACCGTGCTACCGATTTTGTCACTAAAGGCAAAGGAAAATTAACTATTAAGTTTGAAGGCGAAGACGGAACGAAACAAGAATTTGAAGTATTTAATTTCAAATCAGATGGAGTAGCGATGGCGATGTACAATACCGATGAAAGTATTTATGGTTTTGCTCGTGCTTGTTTTAACCAAGCCTTGGCTAAAAAATGGCCTTTGTATTTATCTACAAAAAATACCATTTTGAAAAAATATGATGGCCGTTTCAAAGATATTTTTGAAGAAGTGTATCAAAATGAATTTAAAGCAAAATATGCCGATGCTGGAATTACTTATGAGCACCGTTTAATTGATGATATGGTGGCTTCAGCTTTAAAGTGGAATGGTAATTTTGTTTGGGCTTGTAAGAATTATGATGGTGACGTACAATCAGATACAGTGGCACAAGGATTTGGTTCTTTAGGTTTAATGACATCTACCTTAATTACACCCGATGGTAAAGTGATGGAAGCAGAAGCTGCACATGGTACAGTGACACGCCATTTCCGTGAACACCAAAAAGGAAATAGAACTTCTACAAATCCTATTGCTTCTATTTTTGCATGGACAAGAGGCTTGGAGTTCCGTGGTCAATTAGATAATAACCAAGAATTAATTCGTTTCTCTAAAGCTTTAGAAGAAGTTTGTGTGGAGACGGTAGAATCTGGCATCATGACCAAGGACTTAGCAGTCTGTGTGCATGGGAATAAAGTAAAACATGGCGATCATTATGTGTATACCGAAGAATTCCTAGATGCACTAGACGCTAATTTGCAAAAAAAATTGGCTAAATAAGTTATCACCAATTGCTTAAAAGAGCATAAAGGATTTTTATAAAAAAAGCCATCCCGATTATTCGAGATGGCTTTTTTTAATTTCTGTGCTTTTTAACTAGGCTTTTTTCATGCAATCTTTAGTACAATCATGCTTGCAATCTTTGGCGCTGCACATATGTCCTTTCTCTCCATGATTGGCTATATGGCCTGCTCCATTTTTATGACAAGCAGCAGTACATTTATGTTCTGCTTTATGACAATCTGCACTGCATTTGTCAGCGGCAAAAGAAAAGTTAACAGCCATTAAAAACAATCCAGCGAATAATAATTTTTTCATAGTTATAATTTTTAGTTAGCAATATTTTTATCTCTACTAATTTAGGCAATTTTTTTATAGGAACTCATTTTATCAAGTTGTGGTTTTGTTAAAAAACAATAGGTATTTATTGAAGCAGTTCTAAAATTGGTTTGCCAATAGAACCGCTTGGCATTTGGATACCCAATAAGGTACTTAGGGTAGGCGCAATATCAGTCATGTAGGTCGTACCATTGACAGCACCTTTCTTAATACCGGCACCATACCATAAAAGTGGAATATGTGCATCATAATTGTACAATACACCATGACTGGTTCCTGTTGGATAGCCATCTACTACTCCAGATTTAGTCACCAACATCAAATCACCGCTACGTTGAGGGGAATAACCATTCACAATTTTTTCTCTCCAGCTTTGTGGCAATGGGGCCATAGCCGCCATTCTGCTTTCAACCACTTGTAATACCATTGTTTTCTTTTCCAAATAATTGCTCAGTAGGCTGGTTAATTTTTCATTAGAAATGGCTAAACTATCCATGACTGCATGGTTAAAATAAATATTGTATTCACTTATAGCACTAATTAATTTTGGACTAAGGTTATTGCTGTTTAAACAAGCATTAACATCTGTTTTTAAAGCGCCATCATCGTAATTATCTCCTGGGAGATGATGCTTTTTTGCAAACGCAGGGATATTGGCCACTGCATGATCGGCAGTCAAGAATACAGTGTAATTGTCTTTACCTACTTGTTGGTCTAAGAAGCTAAATAAATCTGCAATGGACTGGTCTAATTTAATATAACCATCCATTGTTTCCCAAGAATCTGGGCCAAAGGCATGGCCAATATAATCGGGGGAAGAAAAACTAATGGCCAACATATCTGTAGTATTGTCTGCGCCTAAATGTTCATTCAATAAAGCTTCTTTGGCTAGTTCAACCACTAAATTATTGCCATAAGGTGTAGAAGTGATTTTGCCATAATCTTTGCCAATATAATCTTGTAGATTGTAAGGAAAATGTTTTGCGTCCTTTCCAAAAGGGGTTGACTCATAGGCGTTTTCGTCCGCATCACAATTGGCTTCATAAATGGAACTTGCTAAACTTAAATTCCAATTGTTTTTGTACAAACTATCTGGACGATGTAAATTATTGTAATTGCTTACCCAGCTAGGTAAGGTTTTCCCATAATAAGTAGAACTAATAAAATTACCTGTTTTGGAATCGTACCAATAAGCACCATCAGCCGCATGACCTGCAGGAATAATGGCACCACGATCTTTGATTGAAATACCAAAGACCTTGCTTTTAAAATTAGATGACAATTTTAATTCATCTCCAATGGTAGTTGTCCAAACATTTATAGGACTCATTTGACCTGCACTATTATTGCTACTGCCCAGCGTTTGAACCGTATTGTCTTCTACACAGTATACATTTTTTTGTTTTACATTATCAAACCAGTTGTTCCCAGTAATGCCATGAATGGAAGGGACGCTTCCAGTATAAACACAGGTATGTCCACAGGCAGTGACGGTAGGCACATAAGGAATCATGGTATTGTTGCAAGATGCGCCCTCATTCACAAAACGAAGAAATCCTTTCTTATTTTTAAAATATGGGCTAAAACGATTCACGTAATCCCATCTCATTTGATCTACCACAATACCCACCACTAATTTTGGACGGGGGTTAGATTTAGCCATAGGGCTAATGGATTTTAGCTGCTGTGCATTTGTATGAGCTGCAAAAAGGAAAAAGCTAAGAAAAAATAGATATTTCATATTTTACATTTGATGGTAAAATGCCCCTGTTTTGGGGGCATCGTGTTTGCAATTTACATCTATTTATTAAGCTTCTAAAGTGAAAAAATCATTAAATTTGCGTAACATAAATAGTATATATGTCTGATATATTTGAAAGGTTAATCAAGAACTATGGACCTATTGGCCAACACCGTGAAAGAGCCCATGGCTACTTTGCTTTTCCGAAGTTAGAAGGTGAAATTGGCTCTAAAATGAAATTTAGAGGCCAAGAAATGATTGTATGGAGTTTGAATAACTATCTAGGCCTAGCCAACCACCCAGCTGTGCGAAAGGCCGATGCAGACGCAAGTGCCAAGTATGGTTTAGCCCTTCCCATGGGTGCTAGAATGATGAGTGGAAACAGTGATTTACATGAGAGGTTGGAAGCCGAATTAGCCAGTTTTGAACATAAAGAAGATGCTATTTTAATGAACTATGGCTATCAAGGCATCATGAGTGCCATAGATGCTATTTGTGGAAGACATGATGTGGTGGTCTATGATGCAGAGTGTCATGCTTGTATTATTGATGGATTAAGAATGTTAGCGGGCCACCGCTTTGTATATAAGCATAACGATATCGAAGATTGCGAAAAGCAATTATTGAGAGCACAAGCTTTAATAGACAAACAACAGTCTGGTGGAATTTTAGTGATTACAGAGGGTGTATTTGGTATGGCGGGAGACCAAGGAAAAATAAAAGAAGTAGTGGATTTGAAAAATAAATTCTCCTTTAGATTATTGGTTGATGATGCACATGGTTTTGGTACTTTAGGAAAAACGGGTGCAGGTGCAGGAGAAGAGCAAGGCTGTCAAGATGGAATTGATTTATATTTTTCCACTTTTGCAAAAAGTATGGCTTCTATTGGTGCGTTTATGGCAGGGCCTAAAACCATTATTGATTATATCAGATATAATATTCGTTCACAAATTTTTGCAAAAAGTTTACCGATGCCATTTGTAGTGGGTAATTTAAAACGTTTAGAATTATTGCGTACACAAACTGATTTAAAAGACAAGTTGTGGAAAAATGCATTGGCCTTACAAAAAGGGTTGAAAGAAAGAGGCTTTGATATTGGCAAAACCGATTCAGTGGTGACACCTGTTTATATGAAAGGTGGCGTAGAAGAAGCAACTTTAATGGTAATGGACTTAAGAGAGAACTATAAAATATTTTGTTCAATAGTAGTGTATCCGGTTATTCCAAAAGGCCATATCATTTACAGATTAATTCCTACAGCAGATCATTCACAAGAAGAAATTGATTTAACCTTGAAAGCATTCAGTGAAACCAAAGCTAAATTAGATGCAGGCGCTTATAAGGCGGAAGAAATTCCAGATATGGCGAACAAGTAAACTACATTTCTAAATAGTAAAGAGTAAGATTGATTAGAGTAAGTCTAATTGATTTTGCTCTTTTTTTAATACCTCAATACTCACATTGAGTTCGAAGCCAACTAGTAAGATTAAGGAATTTAGGTAGATTAAAGTCATTACTACCAGCACCGTACCAATAGATCCATAAATTTTACTGTAACTGCTAAAATTATTTACCCAATAAGAGAAACCTAGGGTAGTAATTAACATTAATAAAGTAGAGAGCAAGGCCCCAGGAGAATTGAGCGGCCATCTTTCTTTGATAAGGGGTGCATATTTATAAATAAAGGCATTGCCAAAAAACAGCAGTAAAATAATAACGCCCCAACGAACAGTATTCCAATAAGGTACAATGGTTTTTCTTTTAATATCAAATACCTCTCTAAGTAAAGAAGTTAATTGATCTTGGCCAATTAAAACAAGCAAACTTGCAAATACTAAGAGTATTAAAATGATGGTTAATCGAATGGCCCTCATTCTTTGGTGTAAGAAAAAGGGCTTGTTTTGCATGATCGATTTATCAAAACTTCTAATAATTCCTGTCATGGCATTGGAGGCGTAAAATAAAAGCAATAAAAATCCAAAGGAGAATATACCCACATGCTGACTTAATAAATCGTTAATGATTTCCATGATGAATTTATAAGTGCTTGAATTGGGGGCAATATCTTTAAAAACAGAAAGTATTTGTTTTTTTACTTTAAAGGCCTTTGGGAAATAAGGGATGATAGAAAATAAAAAAAGAAATCCAGCGGGCAGGGCCATGATTAAGTTAAAAGAAATGGCAGAGGCCCTGTCGTATAAACCTAATATGTTTAATTGTTTGTAGATAAAACTTAAAACCTGATACAAATTAACATGCTGAAAGCCGGGGATATAAATGCCTTTGGCTTTTCGTTTTAAAAATAAAAACGTAGGCCTGGTTAAATTGAAAAAAGTAGTTTTAATTTGTTGGAATAAGTTCAAGGAAAGATTGTTTTAGGG
>Ga0214919_10002035_pt1 | contig 32240 bp, 25 predicted proteins | sample LL1503_MetaG_FD_177994 | JGI IMG/M metagenome (GOLD analysis project Ga0214919, IMG submission 177994) | Freshwater microbial communities from Lake Lanier, Atlanta, Georgia, United States - LL-1503 | ecosystem: Environmental > Aquatic > Freshwater > Lake | place: USA: Georgia | collected... | reverse complement strand
AACGGGCCAAATCAGAATGATTTATTCCTTTTAAATCCTGATCTAGGCTTACTTTTTTCTCGATACAAGCAGTAACACAGTCATTATGAGCGTCAACAAGTACTGATTTGAAATGAATCGCCTGCGCGCTTGCACTAGCTGAAACGAGGAGTAAAAGGGCGGCTAAATATTTCATACAATAGGATTGTTTTAATTGACAACTAAAATAACTATTTTTGCGCACAGAAAAACGACTATGTTAGATAAATTAGAAGCCATACAAGCTAGGTTTGAACAAGTGGGCGTGGCTTTGACCAACCCTGAAATCATTAATAACCAATCGGAGTTTGGTAAAATGAGCAAGGAGTACCGCGCTTTGGAAAAAATCATGCAACCTTTTGAGCGTTATAAAAGAGTTTTAGCAGATCACCAATTTGCCAAAGAGAGCTTAAATGGAGATGATCCTGAGATGCGTGAACTAGGCAAGCTTGAATTGCCAGCATTAGAGGAGGAAAAAATACAATTAGAAAAGGACTTAACTAAATTATTAATACCTAAGGATCCGCAGGATGATAAAAATGCAATTATAGAATTAAGAGCGGGTACTGGCGGAGATGAAGCAAGTTTGTTTGTAGGTGATTTATTAACCATGTATACCAGGTATTGTCAAAAGAAAGGTTGGAAAGTAGCCATTGCGAGTGAGAGTGAAGGAACGGTGGGTGGTTATAAGGAAGTAATATTAGAAGTAGCAGGTGAAGATGTATACGGTACCATGAAATTTGAAAGTGGTGTACACCGTGTACAACGTGTTCCAAGTACGGAGACGCAAGGAAGGGTGCATACCTCAGCTGCAACTGTTGCGGTAATGCCGGAAGCGGAGGAGGTTGATTTTGTGTTGAATCCTGCAGATGTAAAAATGGAAACTTCAAGAAGTGGGGGTGCAGGTGGACAAAACGTAAATAAAGTAGAGACCAAAGTGATGTTAACGCATATTCCAACGGGTACGGTGATTATTTGTCAAACAGAAAGATCGCAGTTAGGCAATAGAGAAAAAGCCATGGGCATGATGCGTACCAAATTATTTGAGGAGCAAGTGCGCAAGCAAGAAGATGAAATTTCGCGTCATCGTAAAACATTGGTAAGCACCGGTGATCGTAGTGCTAAAATTAGAACTTATAATTGGCCACAAGGAAGAGTGACAGACCATCGAGTAGGGGTCACCTCTTATAATTTAGATGCAGTGATTAATGGAGAGATTGAAGAATTTATTGAAGCGCTTCAAGTAGCAGAGAATGCAGAAAAAATGTTGGTACAAAATTAATTTGTTCCAGCAATACTTTTTTCCCAATCCCAAGCAGTGCGCATCATATCCTCTAAGGAGTATTTAATTTCCCAACCTAATTTTTTAACAGCATAATCGTTGTTGGCGTAGATGGCTACAATATCTCCTGCGCGCCTTGGTCCTATTTGATAATTAAGTGCAAGTCCAGATACTTTTTCAAATGCTTTGATGGCTTCAAGAACGGTAATGCCATTACCAGTACCCAAATTAAAAATTTCGCAACTTTTAGGTTGGTTATTTTTTATTGAATATTGTAATGCGAGTGTATGTGCGCGTGCAATATCACAAACATGAATATAATCACGAATGCAACTACCATCGCGTGTATCATAGTCGTCACCGTATACTTGCATCGTATCTAATTTTCCGATGGCTGTTTGTGTAATGGCAGGAACTAAATTTTGAGGACGACCAATAGGTAATTCTCCAATCGCAGTGGATGGATGTGCGCCTACTGGATTAAAATAGCGCAATAAAATAGTGGATAGGGGTGCAACAAACGCAGTATCCTTTATTATACTTTCGCCCATTTGCTTGGTAGCACCATAAGGAGATGCTGCTGGTTGTAATGGGGTTTGTTCCGTAACTGGGATGGAATCAGGATTACCGTAAACTGTACAAGAGGAAGAAAAAATAAAATGCATCGCATTATACTTAACTGCCAATTTTAATAAGTTCACTAAGGAGAAAATGTTATTCTCGTAATAGGCCAAAGGCATTTCTACGGATTCACCCACCGCTTTATATGCTGCGAAATGTATGACGCCTGTGATGTCTGGGTTTTCTGTAAAGATGGATTCAGCTGCTTGTGCATTGGTCAAGTCAATATTGTAGTTCTTAACTTTTTTGCCAGTAATTTTTTCAATACCCGCTAATGAATTTTCTGATGACCTTGATAAATTATCAACTGAAATTACATTAAAGCCATTTTCAATTAAATCTACAATGGTATGTGCGCCAATATAACCACAACCACCTGTCACCAAAATTGTTTGCATGTTGAAAATTTAGTATACAAAGTAACGGAAAAATATCCTTAAGACATCGAGTTGGGCAAGGTAAAACCTACCGTTGTACCCACATTGACGGTACTTCTGATATGCATGGTTTCCTGATGTGCTTCTAATATATGTTTGCAGATGGCAAGTCCTAGTCCAGTGCCACCAATATCTCTACTTCTTGCATCGTCTGTTCTATAAAAACGCTCGGATAATCTAGGGATATGCTCCTCCGCAATGCCAATACCATCATCGCTTATTTCAATCAGTACTTTCCCATCTTCTAACTTGTATACGCTCGCAATAATTTGGCCATCTATTTTTCCATACTTCGCCGCATTGGAAAATATATTTACCAAAACCTGGTAAATTTTATTTTTATCAGCGAATACGGTGGTGGGTGATTCACTTCCTTTTTTAAAATGGAATTGAATATTTTTTTTAAGACCCTTGACGCTTAAATTCTGCGCAACTTCATTGATTAAATCCTGTATGATAAAGGAATGTTTTAATATGGGGTCCTTACTTATTTCTAAATTAGTAATGGTATCAACATCATTTAACAACTGTACTAACCGTAAAACATTTGCTTGTGCTTGATGAATAAATTTATCTCGTTGTGCAGGATTGTCTATTTCACCATCACTCAATAATTCAAGGTAACCTTGGATAGCAAAAATGGGTGTTTTAATTTCGTGGGATAAGTTTTGTAAAAATTCTTTTCTAAATTCCTCATTAGATTGCAGTGTCGCAATTTCATCTGCTTTTTGAACGGCCCATGCTTCCACATCTTCCCTTACTTCATCCATTCCTTTTTTAGGTAGTATATATTTTTGATAGGCCTCTTCACGTTTGGTTGCTTTTGTTTGTGCAATTAATTTGTAAATCAATTTTATTTTCCGGTAAACAAAGAAGTCTAAAATTTGGTGTATTAATAAGTAAGCAAAAATAAAGCTGGTAAAAAAATAACCCACCCAATAACGCCAATCATGTAATAATAAAAAAACGCTGGTCGCAATAATGACAGATAGTAGCAGCGCAGTAAGTGCTGCTAATTGTTTTGGAGATAAATTTTTTTGTTTAAACATGCACCGTTGCCTTTTTATAGGCGAATACGAAGGTATCTAATTTGTTATTAATAATCGAATTTGTAACCCACCCCTTTAACAGTGGTAATGCAATCGATACCTAATTTCGCTCTAATTTTACGAATATGTACATCAATGGTGCGATCGCCAACGATAACATCATTACCCCAAACTTGGGAAAGAATTTCGTTTCTTAAAAATACACGGCCTTTTTGTGCGGCCAATAAATAGAGTAGTTCAAATTCTTTTTTAGCTAAGATATATTGCACGCCATTAAGGGATGTTCTGTATTGTGCAGGATCTATCGTTAAGCCATTGGTGGTAACAATTTTAGAATCACCTGCAGCAGGTTGAATTCTTCTGAAAAGTGCAGTAATGCGACTTATTAAAACTTTTGGACTAATAGGTTTTGTAACAAAATCATCGCCCCCCAATTCAAGTCCTTTAATATGGGAAGCCTCATCATTCAGCGCCGTTAATAAAACGATTAAGGTTTTGTCGAACTGTGAATTGCTTCTTAAGTATTCGCAAACTTCAAATCCAGTTCGCTTAGGCATCATCACATCTAAAATAATACAATCTGGTTCAAACTGTTTTGCTTTTTCAATGGCCTCACTTCCATCTCTTGCAGTGGCAATATCAAACCCGGCTTTCATTAAATGAAAACTTATAATTTCAATGATGTCGGGTTCATCATCAGCAATCAATATTTTTATAGGAGCGTCTGCCATAGTTGTTACAAAAGTAATTAAATAGCACAACCTTCCTTTTGCTTCTTATTATCAAATTGTTAACTAAATAACTTAAACCCTTAATCCTTAAGTAGGTAGTTAATATAAGGGTTGTGTAATTTTTCTCTACCCCAAGTAGTGGCTGGCCCATGACCCGAATAAATAGTGAGGCTATCGGGCAAGGGGAAAATTTGTTCTTGTATACTTTTAACGAGGTCAGATGGGTTGCTTCCAGGTAAATCGGTACGTCCAACCCCATCCATGAAAATTAAATCACCACCAATGATAAAATCCTGACTTTCATTGTAAAAACAAACGCTACCAGGGGAATGACCTGGGGTAAGTAGCACTTTGAAGCTGTCTTTACCAAATGAAATAATTTCATCTTGTTGAATATACTTTACTGCGCCAATATAAGGTTCAGTAGCGACTCCCCATTTAGCCGCTGCTTCAGGCAAGCGATCTAAAACAATTTGTTCATTGGGATGAAAATGCGCTGCCAATTGGTAGGTAGTGCTTATAAAATTATTTCCGAATACATGGTCTAAGTGACAATGTGTATTTAATAATAATGTGGGTGTTAATTGCTGGGCATTAATAAAGTCAATTAATATTTTTTGCTCCATGCGTGTGTAACAACCCGGGTCAATTATTATGGCTTCTTTATGCTCGTTATATATGATATACGTATTCTCTTGAAAAGCATTAAAACAAAATTCTTGAATCGTTAACATGTAAATTATTTATTAGCACTTAAATGACCACAAATATTTTTTACAATATTAGGGCCTTCGTAAATAAAGCCAGTCCAAATTTGGACCAATGAGGCGCCCGCATCTATTTTTTGTTTCGCATCTGCCCCTGTGAAAATACCGCCGCTGGCAATGATTGGAATTCGACCATGCAAACCTTTATGCAAGTAAGTAAGCACGTCCGTTGACTTTGCTAGTAAAGGCTTTCCGCTGAGCCCGCCTGCGCCAAATGTTTCTGCAGTATTAAAATTGTTTGCATTTAAAATGGTGCGATCAATGGTCGTATTACTTGAAACTAATCCATCAATTTTCACTTCCTGTACCAATGAAATAATATCATCCAATGCACTGGTTGCTAAATCAGGTGCAATTTTTAGTAAAATGGGTTTGTTGTTTTTATTTAAGTTTTGCAATTCAGAAAAAATCTTTCTTAATGATTCTTTTTCTTGCAATGCCCTTAATCCTGGTGTGTTGGGGGAGCTAACATTCACCACAAAATAATCAACCACCTCGGCGAGTCCTTTGAAATTGATGCAATAATCTTTCCAGGCATGTTCATTTTCAGTCACTTTATTTTTTCCAATATTCCCACCAATAATTAATTGGCTGTTTGTTTTTAGTTTTCGTTTTTTTAATCTTGTAGCAATGGCTTCCACGCCTTCGTTATTAAATCCCATCCGATTGATTAAAGCTTGTTGGCTAGGTAGTCGTAACATTCTGGGTTTTGGATTACCCAGTTGTCCTTTGGGTGTCACTGTGCCAATTTCAACAAAGCCAAATCCTAGTAATTCTAAAACATCCAAATGCTCCGCATTCTTATCGAATCCAGCCCCCAGTCCCACTGGATTGGGAAAGTGCAAACCAAAATGCGTACTGCTTAAATCCTGTTTTTTATATTGAAATTGTCGCGCTATTAGTTCGTTCATCAATGAAGGGATACCTGCAGCTATATGTAAAGCCTTCATGGAAACGGTATGCGCGGTTTCAGGAGGCAGTAAAAACAGTAGGTTTCGAACCAAAGGATAAATCATATTGCAAATTTACAATGAAATATTTAGTTGCATAAACAACTGTTTATAAAAATCACTACATTTATGGTGGAATTAGTCAAGATTTTAAACATTTTTTATGCAAGAGGCGTATATCGTAGCAGGTTTTAGGACTGCAGTAACTAAAAGTAAAAAAGGGGGCTTTCGTTTTATGCGCTCCGATGAATTAGCCATTGAGGTGATTAAGGGTTTAATGAAAACATTACCATCGGTTGATCCAAAATTAGTGGATGATGTAATTGTTGGAAATGCAGTACCGGAAGCGGAGCAAGGATTACAATTTGGTCGCATCATTGCAGCAAAAGCATTAGGTATTGAAGTACCCGGTATCACTATTAATAGATATTGTGCAAGTGGTTTAGAAAGTATTGCGATGGCGACAGCGAAGATTAGAACAGGCATGGCAGATTGCATAATTGCAGGTGGTACAGAATCTATGTCCATGGTCCCAACTGCAGGCTGGAAAACAGTTCCAGCGTATTCAATCACGGTGGATGAACCTGATTATTATTTATCTATGGGATTGACTGCGGAAGCGGTTGCGAATGAATATAAAATTTCAAGAGAAGACCAAGATGCATTTGCATTAGCATCACATCAAAAAGCAAAGCAAGCCATTGATAATGGTTATTTCAAAAAAGGAATTCTACCTATTGAAATAAATGAAACGTATATCAATGAAAAAAATAAACGTTCCACAAGATCTTATATCGTAGATACAGATGAAGGCGTAAGAGCGGACACAACGATTGAAGCATTGGGTAAATTAAAACCAGCATTTGCATTAAAAGGTTCTGTTACTGCTGGTAACTCTTCTCAAACAAGTGATGGTTCCAGCTTTGTTATGGTCATGAGTGAAAAGATGATGAATTCCTTGGGATTGAAACCCATTGGACGTTTGGTGAATTGTGCTTCGGCTGGGGTTCATCCGAGAATTATGGGTATTGGACCTATTGCAGCTGTACCAAAAGTATTGAAACAAGCAGGTATGAATTTGGATCAAATTGATCTTTTTGAATTAAATGAAGCCTTTGCTTCACAATCTTTGGCAGTGATTCGTGAACTGGGTTTAGATATCAATAAGGTGAATATTAATGGAGGTGCCATTGCCTTAGGCCATCCATTGGGATGTACCGGCAGTAAACTTACTGTACAGATAATCAATGACTTAGAGCGACTTAATCAAAAATATGGTATTGTAACAGCCTGTGTGGGCGGCGGTCAGGGCATAGCGGGAATCATTGAAAGATTATAGATTTGAGGCCCATTTTCCATTTGTCCTTTTTTTGCGGTTTTTTGCCTAAAAATTAATAGTTTAGGTACTTCGTTCATTGTCAAATAAGCAAATTTATAACTATGCGTATATCTATCTTAGGAAGCATTGTGTTAGCAAGTGTTATGTTAACGACATCTGTGTCTGCACAAAAATCAAAAAAAGCCGCCCCAGTTGTGGCTGCATCCACACCAAAAGTGGACATTAATAAAGTATTTAAAAACTGGAAGCCGCGTAACGTAGGCCCTGCTTCTATGAGTGGTCGTGTTACCTCCATTGATGTAGAAGTGGCAAATCCAAATAATATTTGGATAGGAGCTGCATCCGGCGGTGTTTGGAAAACAAATAATAGTGGTGTGAGTTGGACACCTGTTTTTGATGAACAGCCTATTTTAAATATTGGTGCTGTAGCAATGCAACAAAGTAATCCAAGTGTGGTATGGGTTGGAACTGGTGAAGGAAACCCAAGAAACTCAATCAGCATTGGAGAAGGTATTTATAAAACTTTAGATGCTGGTAAAACATGGAAAAGAATGGGACTAGAACAAACTAGAAATATTCACCGTGTGATTATTGATCCTACCAATCCAAATGTAGTTTATGCAGGAGCCATCGGAAACCCTTATGGACAAAGCAAAAACAGAGGTGTTTATAAAACAACAGATGGTGGAGAAACTTGGAATCAAATATTATATACCAATGATACTTCAGGGGTGGGTGATATGATTATGGATCCAAAAAATCCCAATAAATTATTAGTTGCTATGTGGCATCACTATCGTAATCCGTATCATTTAGAAAGTGGGGGAAAAGGAAGTGGTATTTATATGACTATTGATGGTGGAAAAAATTTCACAAAATTGGGTAAAGAAAATGGATTGCCTGATGGTAATTTAGGTCGTGTGGGTATTGCGATTAGCAAATCAAATCCGAACAGAGTTTACGCTTTGGTGGAATCAACTAAAAGTGGTTTGTACAAGAGTGATGATGGTGGTTATAATTTCACTTTAGTAAATTCACAAAAAACAATCGTGGACAATCGTCCATTTTATTTTCAAGATATTATAGCTGATCCTTTAAATGAAAATACACTTTGGTACATTAGCCAAACAGTAATGAAAAGTATTGATGCCGGTAAGAATTTTGAAACTATTATACCTTACAGTGGCATACATCCAGATCACCACGCATTTTGGATTCATCCAACGGATAATAAATTTATGGTTGATGGTAATGATGGCGGTATTGGTATTACAAGAGATGGTGGAAAAACTTGGATGTTTGATGAAAAAATTCCAGTAGGTCAATTCTATCATGTGAATGTTGACAATGAAACACCGTATCATATTATGGGTGGCATGCAGGACAATGGTTCATGGAGAGGCCCTGCGTATACCTATGTAAGAGGAGGAATCAAAAACTTTTTTTGGGATAATTTATGGGGTGGAGATGGCTTTGATGTAATGCCTGATCCTGAAGACGCCAATTGGGTATATGCAATGAGTCAAGGTGGTTCCGTTGGAAGATATAATACTGCCACTGGAGAACAAACTTCCATTCAACCACCATCGCCTGATGCAAAAACATTGATGCGTTTTAACTGGAATGCTGCTATTGCACAGGATCCATTTGATAAAAAAACAATTTATTTCGGGTCTCAATTTTTGCACAAAAGCACCAATAAAGGAGCTGCTTGGAAACTTATTTCACCGGATTTGACGACCAATGATAGTGCTAAAATTGATCAAACAAATAATGGCGGATTAAGTATTGATATTACTGGCGCTGAAAATCATTGTACAATCATTGCTATTGCACCTTCAAGTGTGCAAAAGGATTTAATATGGATTGGCACAGATGATGGCAACGTTCAATTCACCTCGAATGGTGGTACTACTTGGAATAATGTTACTGCGAATATCACAGGACTTCCGAAAGGCGCTTGGATTCCTCAAATACGCACCTCGACTTATAATGCGAATGAAGTATTTGTGGTTGCAAATAATTACAGACAAGGTGATTTTGCGCCTTATGTTTTCAGAACAACGGATCAAGGAAAAACTTGGACCAATATTTTAAGTGCTGCAAAAGTGACTGGTTATGCATTGTCAGTAATACAGGATATTGTAGAGCCTAATTTATTTTTTGTAGGAACAGAGCAAGGGATGTACGTGAGTTTGGATAATGCAGAAACTTTCCAACAATGGAAAAATGGATATCCTTCGGTATCCACTTACGATTTTGCAATTCAAGAAAGAGAAGCCGATTTAGCGATTGCGACATTTGGTCGTGCCATGTGGGTGTTGGATGACATTCGTCCATTAAGAAAATTAGCAAAAAATAAAGGAGAAGTAACTGACTTCTTTATATCTGCACCACCATCAAGCATCAATGCTACATTTAAAAATTCATCTTATGAGTGGAGCACTTGGGGAATGTATGATGGCGAAAATAGACCAGGTGGTTATCCTATTTCCGTTTATTTAATTGACTCTTTGAAAAGAGTTAAAGTTCAAATTAAAGATGCAAATGATAAAGATATTCGGAACTTAACTTTTAGAGTAGATAGTGGCTTAACAAAAAATTATTGGGGCTATGAGCAAAAAGGAAAGCGTGGTGCCGGTATGCCTAAGATGGGCGGCGCTGGTGGCTTTGGTGGTGGTCGTCGTATGATGATGGGGCCGCAAGTTGAAAATAATGAGGACAGAGAATATCGCGGTAGAGCGGTATTGGCAGGTAAATACAAAGTAATCGTAACCGCCAACAACAAAAAGGATTCAATTTGGTTGGAAGTGAAGGATGATGAGAGGGTTACTAATAAAACGGAGATTGTAAAAAAGCAAGATGAATTAATGGCTAAGTTCCAACCAAGTGTTGATAAATTAAACACTGTATTGGATCAGTTGGATGAAGTTGATGCTTTATTATTACAATTGACAGCGGAATGGAAAGATAAAAAAGAAAGAGGCTTGGATACATTGAATAAAACGCATAAAAAAGTAACTGCAAGTGCGAAAAATTTACGTGAGTTTATTTCAGGTAAGAAGCAAGAAAAACAAGGTTACGGAACCGTGGATGTCATTACGCCAATGTCAACCATAAGTGCTGCAACGATGTTAATTGTTAGAAAAAACACCATGCCTGGTGAACAAGAAGAACAAAAGTTAAAAGATGCTGAAGCTGCAATTCAAACTGTAGTTGAAAAAGCAAATGCGTTCTTTGCCAATGAATGGGCTGCTTTCCGAAAATTAGTGGAGGCAACCCCAATTAAAAAATTCAAAGATTACGAAGTCATTAAATAATTTTTATTAACGACCCCTTCCCAAACAGGAGGGGGTCGTTTTTTTATTCCCTATTTATTTTAATAATTACACATGAAAAAAATATTTTTATTCGCGACATTGACTACTTGTTTGTTTAGCAGCATAGTCGTTTTAGCACAAAAGAAAAAAGTAGCGCCAGTAGCAGCTGCGCCGCAATTAAGTTTAGCAAAGGATGCAATTATTAAGCAACAATCCTTTCGTTTATTAGGACCCTTCAGGGGTGGAAGGGCAGCAGCAGGTGTTGGTTCCTATTCGGATGTCAATACATTTTATATGGGTGCCACCGGTGGGGGTGTTTGGAAATCGATGGATGCAGGGAATAACTGGAAAAATATTTCTGATGGTTATTTTGGTGGCACTATTGGTGCCATAGCATTAGCGCCTTCCAATGAATCTGTCATATACGTGGGAGAAGGGGAGAACTCAATGAGAGGTAATGTGAGTGAAGGATTGGATGGCATGTGGAAATCAACGGATGATGGAAGAACCTGGAAAAATATTGGATTAAAGGAGGCAAGACATATTGTACGACTCATTGTGCACCCTAAAAATCCAGATATTGTTTGGGCGGCAGTAATGGGTCATTTATTTGGACCTCACGAAACTAGAGGGGTATTTAAAAGTATCGATGGTGGCCAAACATGGAAAAAAGTATTGTATGTGAATCCGCAAACTGGTGCAAGTGATTTAATTATAGATCCTACAAATCCTGAAATTTTATACGCAGGTACATGGCAATTAATTCGCACACCTTATAGTTTAGAAAGTGGCGGCGAAGGTTCTGGTTTATACAAAAGTACCGATGGCGGTGAAACTTGGAATTCTATTAAAACCAACAAAGGATTTCCAAAAGGGGTATGGGGTATTACCGGCATAGCTGTAGCAAAATCAAATCCAGATAAGTTGTATGCAATCATTGAAAATGCAAAGGGGGGGTTATATATGTCGGAGAATGCAGGTAAAACTTGGGAATTAATTAATAGTGATAATAATATTCGTCAAAGAGCTTGGTATTATACTAAAGTTTTTGTGGATCCAGCAGATGAAAATAAAGTGTATTGCCCCAATGTCAACTTTATGATGTCAAGTGATGGTGGACGAACTTTTGTAGCAGGAAGAACACCGCATGGTGATCATCATGATTTATGGATTGATCCTAAAAATGGGAAGCGCATGATTGTTGCTGATGATGGCGGTGCGCAAGTAAGTTTAGATGGTGCAAAAAACTGGAGTACAGTAATGAATCAACCTACAGTGCAAGTATATCGTTTAAGTACGGATAATCATTTCCCTTATCGCGTATTAGGTGCGCAACAAGATAATTCTGCTTTCAGAATTTTATCAAGTACTTATGGCGCTTATATTGGAGAAAATGATTTTGATGTAACGGCTGGTGGCGAGAGTGGCTATATTGTTGCTGATCCCACGAATAGTGATATTGTATATGGTGGATCTTATGGTGGTTTAATTACAAGATATGATCATAAAACTGGCGAGAACAGAGTGATTAATGTATGGCCTGACAATCCAATGGGAGCAGGTGCAGAAGCTATGAAGTATCGTTTCCAATGGAATCATCCAATTTTCTTTTCACCGCACAACCCTAAAAAATTGTACACGGCAGGTAATCATTTATTTTCTACCGAAAATGAAGGTGCAAGTTGGAATATGTTATCACCTGACTTAACAACCAATGACAAGAGCCGTCAAAAAAGTTCAGGGGGTCCCATCACACAGGACAATACCAGTGTAGAATATTATTGTACCATTTTTACTGCTGCTGAATCGCCATTGGAAAAAGATTTGTTATGGACAGGAAGTGATGATGGTATCATTAATGTAAGTAAGGATGGCGGAAAAAATTGGAAAAATGTAACACCGAAGGATATTCCACAATGGATGATGTGGAACCGTGTTGAAGTAGATCCTATCAGAAAAGGAACTGCTTATTTTGCTGGAACACGTTATAAGTTAGATGACTTTGCACCTTACTTATATGTAACACATGATTATGGGGAAACCTGGGAAAAAATTACCAATGGTATTGATCCAATGCATTTCACAAGAGCTATTGTTGCTAGTCCTCGCAAAGCTGGTGTATTATTTGCTGGAACAGAATATGGATTATATATATCAATTAATGATGGAAAAAATTGGGAACCCTTCCAATTAAATTTACCAAAAACGCCAATAACAGATTTATTAATCCGTGATCATAATTTAATTGTGGGTACGCAAGGCCGCAGCATTTATATTTTAGATGACTTAAGATTCATCGAAAATTACGAAGCTTCAAATGCAACTGCAAACAAAGTGTTTCCAATTGCAAAAACATATCGGGTACCACCGCAAATGGGAGGTAGACGTGGTCGCGGTATGATCGCAAGTGTTCCGAATAATGTGGGTGCCAACCCACCTAAAGGCGTGGTGATTAATTATTGGAAAGCGAATACTTCTGATTCAACAAGAGTTATGATAAGTATATTAAATGATCAAAAAAAGGTCATCAGAACATTTAATCAAAATGAGGTAGGCGGACCAAGTACGGAAGCTGGATTCCAAAATTTTGTTTGGAATATGTACCATAAAGAAATTGAAAAGCCGGAGGAAGGTTTGATTCTTTGGAATGGGGCAACCAGTCCAGTATTAGCTGCACCAGGCAACTATTTTGCTAAAGTGATTATTGATAATGATACGACTGAATTGCCTTTTGAAATTGTAGCAGATCCAAATTACAAAGTAAGTAATGCTGATTTAAAAGCGCAGGAACAATTTTTATTGTCTGTAGCGGATAATTTTAGTGCCATTATGAAAACATTAAAAGGCATTAAAGAAATCAGAACTCAAATTCAAACAATACAAAAGAAAACCAGGGATACCAGCTTCCAAAAGCAGTCCAATACAATTTTGGCTAGCCTTAAGACGATTGAGGAAGCCTTGCATCAAACCAAAGCGAAGAGCGGACAGGATGTATTAAATTTCCCAATTCGTTTGGATGATAAAATTGCAGGGGTATTTGGATCTGCATCATCAGGTTACACAGCGCCTACCAAGCAAGTGCAGGAAACCTTTGTGGATTTAAAAGCGCAAGTAGATGTGCAATTGAAACTGTATGATAATTTGAAAAAAGAAGGAATTAAGGCTTTAAACGAAGCCGTACATAAATTAGGAATTCCAGTGATTGGTAATTAATAAATTATAATGATGATACAAAAAAGCGTCCCGATTTCTCGGGACGCTTTTTTGTTGGTCGTATTTTGGTCCTTTTTTATACCTGATTGCTTCAATGTATCTAGTTACAAGTGGGCTCAAAAAATCAGGTTATTCAAAATCAGTATACAATAAATATTTTTTACGCATTGTTTTAAATGCTGTTAATCGGGGTTCCCAACTTTTACGAATCTCCCCTTCTGAAGTGCCTGCAATTAATTGCTGCATTAATGTTGCATTGCCTGCAAGCTTGTTAAAAAAGTAAGCTGTGGGTTCGCCCGATTTAGGACGAATAAAAAAGGAATCCTTTTGCGGGAAGCTTTTATAAATTTCAATGATGAGTGCGATGTCAATTTTATTTTTTGGCGGCGTAGTTTTTGATAAATCCCAGCCATAACATTTTTGTCCATATAATTTCGAACTCATTGCGCCTACACGAGGGGCTGGGGTAAAGCTGAATGTTTGACTCGTAATACTTGGGTGTCCAATATTTGCAAATGCATTTGGGGTACCTCGGCCTTCACTTAACACAGTGCCTTCGATTAAGCAGGTAGTGGGATACCAATAAATGGAATTCATACTTGCCAAGTTTGGGGAGGGCGCTACATCCACGGTATACATGGATTTATGCGTATAGTTTTTATTTTGAATAATTGTAAGGGATAAGTTGGTTTTACCATCCACTACTTTCAACCAATTTTCTCCTTTTAATAATTGCGCATATTCGCCCATGGTTAAACCGTACACAGATGGAATGGCGTTTTTACCTACACCACTTGAATAAGGCGCTTCCAAAACAGGACCATCCACAAAATGTCCATTGGGGTTGGGGCGATCTAAAATAACTACGGGCTTATTATTCGCCATGGCCGCTTCCATATAATATTGTAAGGAGTTGATATACGTATAAAAACGAGTACCTACATCTTGTACATCAAATAACATGATATCTACATCCGATAAATCATTAGCATCGGGCGCACTTTTTTTACCATACAAGGAAACAATTTTAATACCTGTTTTTGGATCTATTTCATCAGATACCTTTTCGCCTGCATCAGCCGTCCCTCTTAATCCATGCTCGGGGGTGAATATTTTTTGTATTTGAATACCCGCAGCCTTTAATGTATCAATTAAATGTTTGCCATTGATGGTAGCAGTTTGATTGGTAAATAAACTAACCCTTTTGCCTTTTAATAAGGGAAAGTATTTTTCCGTTTGGTAAGCACCTGGTAAGATGGGCTTAGTTTTTTGTGCAGTTACGACCAATGAACTCGCAAGCAATAGGATGCTTACAAATAGACAGCTAATTTTTTTCATATTAAATAGTATCGTTGAAAACACAATTTAGTATAAAAACAAAAGCAGTGATGTGTTTTTTGATTAACTCAGGTATTTGCCTACAATCGGCATACGACGACCTACGCCAAAGGCTTTTGGTGAAATACGAATGATGGGGCAGAACTGATTTCTTTTGTATTCATTATTATTGATCATCTTAAGTGTTCTATCCACCAGTGCATTGTCAAAACCTAATGCTTTTATGTCATTGGGGTTGGCGCGTCTTTCAATATATTGGTAAAGTATTTGATCCAAAACCGCATAATCAGGTAAGCTATCGCTGTCCTTTTGATTCGGCCTTAGTTCTGCACTAGGCGCTTTGGTAATAATATTCGTTGGTATAATTTCTTGATGACGGTTAATGTATTTGGCAAGTTCATACACTTGCAATTTATAGCAATCACCTAATACCCCTAAGCCACCCGCCATATCACCATACAAGGTACCATAACCGGTGGCTAGTTCACTTTTATTAGAAGTGTTTAATAAAATGTAGCCAAACTTATTAGCAATGGCCATTAATATATTACCCCTTGACCTGCTTTGTATATTTTCTTCGGCCAATGAAAAGGGCAGGTCCTTAAATAATGGTTTTAAGGTGGTAAGGAATTCCTCATATACTTCCTTGATGGGAATAATATCATATTTGTTATCCAAATTTTGACTCAAAGCAATTGCATCATTTACAGAATGATCGGTTGAGTAAGGGGATGGCATTAAAACTGCGTGCACATTTTCTTTGCCCAATGCTTCACATGCAATGGCTAGTGTAACAGCCGAATCAATACCTCCAGAGGATCCAATAATCGCTTTGGTGAATCCCATTTTATTAAAATAATCCTTTACGCCTAACACTAAAGCTTGATACACTTGTTCAATATTTAATGTGGGGATTAATGTGATTGGATTAAATTCTTTGTTTGGTAGACGATTGGCGGGCTCCAAAATAGGTGCGTTAATAGTGCCATCTGCATTGCATTCAAAAGTGGCTAATGCGGATTCAAACATGGGGAGGGCGCCACATAAATTTGCATCTTTATCAAACACCAATGAACTACCATCAAAAACAATTTCTGTTTGGCTTCCTATTGCATTACAATAAAATAAAGGAATTTTATATTTTAATACATTTGATTTAATCGTCGCTTTGCGATCTTCATCATGCGTGTAATCAAAAGGAGAGGCACTAAGATTGAGTAAAATATTAGGCGACTGGCCCATCATTTTATCCATAGGACAAATTCGGTACAATGGATTATCGCCCAAATTCCAAATATCCTCACAAATAGTAATCGCTAATTTTTGTCCTTTAAATTCGACAACCTTCCATTCGTCTGCAGGTTCAAAATATCTATTTTCATCAAAAACGTCGTAAGTAGGTAATAATGTTTTGTGAATTTCAGCGACCACTTTTTGTTCATACAAGAAAAAGGCTGCGTTGTATAAATCCTTTCCTTTTTTATTTGGGTTGCGTGCTGGACTTCCAATTAAAACCCCAATGGTATCGGCCGCTTGTTTGATTGCATCAATGCTCTGATAGCACTTATTAATAAAATCTTCAAATTCAACAAAGTCCCTTGCAGGATATCCGCAAACACTCATTTCACTAAACAATATCAAATCAGCACCTTGATTTTTTGCGGTTTCAATAGCGCTTAAAATCTTTTCGGTGTTTTGCTCAAAATTTCCAATATGATAGTTCTGTTGTGCAATGCAAATCTTCATGGGGCAAAGGTCGGTTTTTAACAGAAATAACCTCGCTTTTTTTGTACTTTCGAGGATGCGTTTCACGATTTTTATCTTATTTATCCTAATTATTGGCAGCAGTTCCTGTGGGCGAATGCAAAATAACCCTGCGCAAAATGCCCCGGAAATAATTTTGCCTATGGAAAGGCTGGATCAGGTATTATTTAAAATGGACACCACCCATATTAAGGACAGCCTATTGGCAAGGAATAATCGGTATCCATTTATAAGTGAAGTACTGTTGAAGCAAATGTTGGCAATTGATTCTGGCGATAGTGAATCAGGGTTGCTTTCATTTTTAAATGCATATCGACCCATTTATTCAGCAGTGCAAAAATTAAATTCACCTGCAACAGCGCACCCGCAATTACAAACACTTTTTAAAAATGTACACTATTATTTTCCAGCCTATAACCTGCCTAAAAAAATAATTTATTTTATTGGACCATTGGACGGTTTTGGAAACGCAATTGGTTCGAATTATATGGCTATTGGATTGCAAATGTTTTTGGGTGATACTTCTTCTTGGTATCAATCTGAACAGATTCAAAAATACTTTCCACCTTATATAAGTCGCAATTTTACACCCCGCTTTATTCCCATTACTGCTGCAAAAAACTTAGTACAGGATATAGCACCAAATAGTAATTTAACACGCGGCTTAATTATTGAAATGATTGAAATGGGGAAAAGGCAATACATCTTAAAAAAAATATTACCTGAATCAGATGATGCTGATTTGTTTGGATATAGTGCAGCGCAATATGCCGCTACCATGAACGCAGAACAGAATATTTGGAACTACTTACTAAAAATGAATTTGGTTTACTCCAAGGACCCTAAAGTGACATCACAACTATTAAGTGAAGGGCCCTTTAGTATTTATTTTGGCAATGATATACCTGGGAATGTAGGGGTATTTATAGGCGCCCAAATAATAAATTCTTGGATGAAGCAACAATCTGAACAAGATCAGTCCAATTTAATAGCGTTGTTGCAAATGCCCGCAGAAAAAATATTTGCTGAAAGCAAATACAAACCTTAATAAAAATTAGAGAAAGCGATTTAACTAACTAGTTAAGTTTGACAGGGGCCACCATCTTAAATGAGGGGATATTTACATGTATAAGATCCTTGCTATCGATGTTCTCCATGGTATAGTGTCCTTGCATTTTACCTAATTCACTTTTTAAATGACAACCACTTACATATTGATAATTTTGACCTGGCATGATTAAAGGTTGTACGCCAACCACGCCTTCGCCTTCTACCACACGAAATTCACTATTGCTATCATATACTTCCCAATAGCGCTTTAATAATTTTACAGGAAATGAATTATGATTTTCGATAGTGATACGGTAGGCAAACATGTACTCATTTTGCAAAGGATTACTATAATCTTTTTGGTAAAAAGTTTCGATACTTACCTCTATGCCTTCTGAAATTTTAGAGACCATAATATGTCATTTCCTCAATTACCCTGCAGAGAATACTGCGTAGTAAAAATAGCATAAAATGGGCCTGATTTTACAAAATAGGAAGCAATTTTTTTTCAAACAACAGCTAAGTCGCGTAACTTTGCGCCAGCGAATCAGTTAGAGGGGTTTTTGCCTATAATTTCGCCTTAAAATCCAAATCAAATGAAAATAGCTGTTGCAAAAGGGGATGGAATTGGACCAGAAATAATGGAAGCGGTTATTGCTATTTTTAATGCCGCAAAAGTGCCCATGGAATATGAGATGGTGGACATGGGTAAATGGGTTTTTGACAAAGGATTTAGTAATGGAATGACCCCAGAAGCGAAGCAAACTATTGAAGATTTAGGCATATTATTTAAAGGACCCATGGAAACGCCCAAGGGAAAGGGTGTAAAAAGTGTAAATGTAACAGCACGCAAAACTTGGAATACTTATGCGAACGACCGAAAATTTCAAACATTAAGTGGGGTAGATACCGTTTTTAGTAAAGCAGGCATTCCGATTGACCTAACGATTGTAAGAGAAAATATTGAGGATACCTATGGTGGTATTGAACATATGCTAACGCAAGATGTTGCGTTGGGCCGCAGATTTATAACGCGTCCGGGTAGTGAGCAAGTAATTCGTTATGCGTTTGAAATGGCCAAGAAAAAAGGCGCACGTCGTATTACTTGTGGGCATAAGGCCAATATTATGAAATTAACAGATGGCTTATTCCTTGAAGTTTTTAAAGAAGTTGCCAAAGAATATCCTGAATTGAATTCGGATGATGTGATTGTGGATGACTTATGTATGAAATTAGTAAGTCGCCCTGATTTGTTTGATGTAATTGTTTTAACCAATTTGCAAGGAGATATTGTAAGTGATTTATGTGCTGGATTGGTTGGTGGACTTGGTTTTGCGCCTTCTGCAAATATCGGAGATCATATTTCAATTTTTGAAGCTGTACATGGTACCGCACCAGATATTGCCGGAAAAAATATTGCCAATCCTACTTCCTTATTATTAAGTGGATTAAGTATGCTTCGTCATTTAGGATTAATGGAGCAAGCAGTGGTGATTGAAAATGCTTTATTATATACATTGGAATCGGGCGTTCATACAGGAGATTTTGGCGATAAAAATATCCCTTCCGTAAACACCACTGTATTTGCGCAAGCAATTATTGATAATTTTGGTAAACAACCCAAGCACAATCCCAAACCCTTCTTGCCTAATTTTTATGTAACACCTACCAATTTTAAATTGGAACATAATCCAATGTTGCAAAGTGATTTAAGAGATCAACATAAAATTGTTGGGGTTGATTTTTTTATTGAAAGTTCAGATCAGCCAAAAATCATTGCGGACAAATGTTTAACACATGCTAGTGAAACTTTGACTTTGGTCACCATTACCAATCGAGGTACGCAGGTATGGCCTTCAGGTTCGGTTTTTACTAATTTGGTGAATCAATTTTATTGTCGTTTTGAAACGGTGAATGAGGCGCCACTATCACAGGATCAGGTGATTGATTTGTACCGATCTTTGGCCAAGGATTTCAAAATTTGTTCCCTAGAAGTACTTAATATGTGGGCCGATAAAAAAGCGTATAGTTTGGCCCAAGGCCAGTAGTTAGATAAGATTTAAAGCTTTCGGCTTTAAATTGCTTGTTTTTACTATAAATTTCCCTTTTCAGGCTTGAAAAAAACCATTTTTAGTGTAATTTCACCACTCATTTACAAAATAGTCTTTTACCTATGGCTGAAGTAATCTTAATGCCCCGTTTGAGTGATACAATGACTGAAGGAGTTATTGCTGCCTGGCATAAAAAAGTGGGGGATACTGTTAAAAAAGGAGATTTATTAGCCGAAATTGAAACGGATAAAGCAACCATGGAATTGGAAAGCTATCAACAAGGTGTTTTATTACATGTAGGCACACCACGTGGTGGCAAATTACAAGTCAATGATTTATTGGCAATTATTGGAACTGCAGGAGAAGATGTTTCTGCATTAGTCGCACAAAATACCAATTCAGTTTCTGAAACAAAAGCAGCGCCTGAAAATACAAAAGTTGAAACACCTGCTGCTCCTGTAGTAGCAAGCGCGGATACTATTGATTTCAGTAAGATGGAGGAAGTGGTTCTAATGCCGCGCTTAAGTGATACAATGACGGAGGGGGTGATTGCGGGATGGCAGAAAAAAGTGGGTGATTCCGTTAAGAAAGGAGAAATTTTAGCTGATATTGAAACGGATAAGGCAACCATGGAATTAGAATCCTATAAAGATGGGATTTTATTATACCAAGGAGCACAAGCAGGAGAGAAAATTTTAGTGAATCAATTGTTGTGTATCATCGGCCAACCAGGTTTAGATATTGATGCGATTGTGAAATCAGTAAAAACTTCATCAGATAGTCCTGCGGCTGTGGCACCAATTGCACAAGAATCAAAAACAGCACTAGCACCAACTGCAGCGCCTATAGTAGTAGCACCAGTTGCCCCAGCGGCCTCGGTGGTAAATGAAGGAAGAATTTTCGCTTCACCACTCGCTAAAAAAATAGCCAAAGAAAAAGGGGTGGATTTAAAATATGTAAAAGGGTCAGGGGAACATGGAAGAATTACTAAAACTGATTTAGACAACTATACACCAGCAAGTGCAAACACTTATGCAGCATCAGCGCCTATTGGGCAAGTAAGTTTTGAAGATACACCAGTATCACAAATGCGTAAAGTAATTGCGAAGCGTTTAAGCGAAAGTTTATTTACTGCACCTCATTTTTATTTGACGATGAAAATAAATATGGATGCGGTAGTTGAAGCACGTGCAATGGTCAATGAAACTTCTCCAGTTAAAATAAGTTTTAATGATTTTATCGTTAAAGCTGTAGCACTTTCATTAAAACAACATCCTAAAGTAAACAGCAGTTGGTTGGGTGATGTAATTCGCACCAATCATCATGTAAATATTGGTATTGCAGTAGCAGTGGAAGAAGGATTGTTGGTTCCTGTACTTCGTTTTGCAGATGGCTTAAGTTTATCGCAAATCAGTGTTTCTGTTAAGGAGTTCGCGAAAAAAGCAAAAGATAAAAAATTACAACCAGCCGATTGGGAAGGAAGCACTTTCACTATTTCTAACTTAGGCATGTTTGGTATAGATCAATTTACGGCGATCATTAATCCCCCAGACGCTTGTATATTAGCGGTTGGTGGTATTGCGCAAGAACCTATTGTAAAAAATGGTCAAATTGTACCTGGTAATGTTATGAATGTGACCTTAAGCTGTGATCACCGTGTGGTAGATGGCGCAACAGGTTCAGCATTTTTACAGACATTAAAGAGCTATTTAGAAGGACCAATTAAAATGTTTATTTAAAATATATCAAGTAGTAAACGCTTGAAAATTATCAAAAGGCTCCGTTATAATAAAATTAACGGAGCCTTTTTGTTTAAATTAAAAATCTATTGAATGAAAAAATTATTGCAAGTTTTAAATGATTTTGAAAAGCAAGCGCCGCTTTATTTAAAAAACAATAAAATGGTATCTGATGCGAATGTTGGATGGCATATCATGCATAGCTGCTTAGTGATTACTTCCATTACAAAAGCAATCATAGCATCGGATCCTGCACTATATAAAAATAAGTTTAGTTGGAAAGCTTTTTTGGTGTTGCTTTTGAATAAAATTCCTAGAGGAAAAGCAAAAGCACCTTCTTTTACTCAGCCTGCTAGTGAGGTTGCTATGAGTGTGGTTTTGCAGCAAATAGCGGATGCGAGAAAAAGTGCTGATTTACTTTCGACTGCGGATAAAAATAAATATTTTACACACCCAATATTTGGGGATCTTCAATTGTCAACAGCGATTAAATTTTTATACGTACATACCTATCATCACGAAAAAATAATAAAAGATATTCTTCATTAAGCTGATTAAAAAAATCCCCGCCCAATGCATTGGGCGGGGATTTTTTGTTTGCGACTATACTAATTTCCTATTAGTCTAGATCGCAACCAATAGGAGCCCCTGGGGCAATGTTTACTGGTTTTGGTAAACTCACTTTATCGGGACTCTTAATTCTTTCTATTGCATATTGATAGTGTGCGGTATGTAATGGATCCGATTTAGTGTATGCTTCTAATTTAGTTTTTAATTGTTTTAATCTTTGTTGCGTGATGCTGCGTACTTCATAGTTTGCATCTGTACTTTGACTTACCCCAAGCAACCAATGAAGTGTTTGCTGTTGTGTTTGTTGTTGAATGCTTCCAGCCAAACCATTGGGTATTTTTATATACCATGTATTTTCAAGTATTTGGTCAAGTACATCATCCCAACCTATCACACTAGCTCTTGCTTTATTTTGCACCATTCGATTAGCGCGCTCCACATTAAATAAAAATCCTAATTCAAAATCAGCCAAAGCTTCAGCTGCACTTAATGCATCAAAGCTCATACCCGTTCTTTTTTCAAAAAGTTCACCAACCCCATAAAATAGAGGAGGACGCGGTGGAATCAATTTTAAAATATTTTCAGGTAAGGTTAAAGTTTCTGCGCTCAAGCATTTCAGTGCTGCTTTTAAAGCTTTTTGTTGCATTTCATTTGATAAAATAGTTGGTTTTATTTGATTTGCATCTCCGCGAACGCTATAGGTATAGTTTATGCCGCCTATCACTTTGGTCACTGCTTCATATTGGTAACGGTGGTAATTATACAATGGCACTAATGCATCTTCCAATTTTGATAATGGGGTGCCATTTGGAATAGCTTGTTCACCAAATTGACTGATTGCTTTTTTTCTTACATCAATTACTTGATTTAATCCAGCAACTGCATCCGCTTGGTTATCCCATAAATGCGCATTTGGATGAAAGCCACTTGCTGATCTTGCATCTGCATCTGCGATGAACTGTAATCCATTTTTTGAATTCTCAATCAGTAAATTTTGTAAAGCCTTATTTTCATCCATGGATTTATCAAAATCTTGATAACCATAAGTAATAGCGCGCTTATCCCATTCTCCAATTTCGTTGGTATAGATATCTGAAAAATCAATGGCTCCTTTGTCATTTACAAATACATTGGGGTGCGGGTAGTCCATCACGGAAGCGCGATTATTAAAACTCGATGCATAGTTATGTTGCAGTCCTAAGGTGTGACCCACTTCGTGTGCAGCTAATTGTCTCAATCTGTGAACAGCTGCAGTGCGCATTTTATCGGTGACTGGCTGTCCATTAATGTAAGGGGATAAAAGTGATGTAAATATTAAATAATCCTGTCTTACTCTGAGCGAACCTAAAGTAACTTGGCCTTTTATAATTTCACCTGTTCTTGGATCCGTAATAGTTGCGCCATAACTCCAACCGCGGGTAGAACGGTGTACCCAGTTAATCATATTGTAACGAATATCCATGGGGTCAGCGCTGTCAGGAAGTATTTGCACTTGAAATGCATTTTGATAGCCTGCTGCTTCGTAGGCTTGGTTCCACCATCTGGCGCCCTCTAATAAAGCAGTACGGATAGGTTCAGGTGTGCCATTATCTAAATAGTATATGATTGGTTTCACTGCTTCACTGATCGCAGCATTCGGATTTACTTTATTTAATCGATGTCTACTGATAAACATTTTTTGAATGGGCTCGCTGATATCACTTCCATAATCGAAATAAGTAATTCCAAAATACCCACTTCTAATATCATACGCTCTTGGCTTGTATTTATTGTCGGGCAATGCAACAAAGCTATGGTGCATTCTTAATGTGATTGCTTCGGTAGATGGCGCAACCGCTTGCACAAATCTTCCGGCATCAGAACCGCCAACAAAAGTAAGCGTTGCTTCAAACTCGGAATTATTCGGAAAATTTTTTGTGTTAGTAATATAAATGGCAGAACGTCCTTCGTTCAAGGTGTAAGTGCCTTGTCTCATTTTTCTAATCTTATCGGCAGCGTTATGCGCGTCTCTTAAAAAGAAAGAGGTAGCGTCTACTAATACAGCATTGCCATCTTCGACTTCCACTGTAAAATTAAATAACACAGATTGTGCGAATGATTCATTGACGGCTTTTTGTTCTCTTGGATCATTGGTCACTGCACGATAGTCCAAATTAGGTTGTATTAGTAATACTTTTTTGCCTACGCGATTAAAATACACAATTCTTGAATCACCAATTTGACCTCTGTCTAATCCAATATCATTTGACCCAAGCCCCGCTGGCAGCGAGTTTACATATAAAAATGGGTTGTTCCATTTGTCGATGACTAAATAAATTTTTCCTTGCGTAGCATCCCAGTAGTAATTAAAGTAACCTTTACGCAATTCCATGTTTTTTGTTTTTTCATGAATGGGATTACTTTGCGCATGTAATAGGAAAGGAAATAATAATAGTAGTAATAAGTTTTTCATACATTATGTTTTTACAATAAAAAAATCCTCCCATTCACGATTGTTCGGAACGGGAGGATTAAGATATGAATTTTACCGCTAATTTTAAGCAGTAGGAGTATCAGTGGTAGGTTCTGCAAATAACGTTGGCGCTACTACAGTCGCTTCAACAACAACCGGAGCTGGTGCAGACGCTGCCTTTTTAGGGGCTGCTTTTTTAACTACTTTCTTAGGAGCCACTTTCTTAGTTGCTTTTTTAGGAGCTGCTTTTTTTGCTGCTTTCTTAGGAGCCGCTTTCTTAGTTGCTTTTTTAGGAGCTACTTTTTTCTTAGGAGCCGCTTTCTTAGTTGCTTTTTTAGTAGCTACTTTTTTCTTAGGGGCTGCTTTTTTTGCTGCTTTCTTAGGAGCCGCTTTCTTAGCTGCTTTTTTAGGAGCTACTTTTTTCTTAGGAGCTGCTTTTTTTGCTACTTTTTTCTTGCTTGACTTTGCCATAATGATTATTTAATTTAGTTAGTAAAGTTGATTTTGATAAAATTACATTCTTTTATTTAAACAAAATAAATTCTATTCATCTATTTAATAATAGATTTGTAACATGAAATCACCTGTCACCTTAGTTGTAGGGGCATCGCCCAATTCAGAACGGTATAGTTTTTTAGCGACCAGTTTGTTAAATGAACATGGAATATCAGTGTACCCTTATGGAATTAAAAAGGGAATGATCAACGATATCCCAATTTTGAATGAATGGCCAAGCCAAATTCCTATAGATACGGTTACTTTATACCTTGGTGCTGCTGCCCAAACTGAATATATTGACCCAATTTTAGCCTTAAAGCCCCGTCGTATTATTTTTAATCCAGGTACTGAAAACCCAATGCTAGCGGCACTTGCAGCTAAAAATGGCGTTGAAACATTAGAAGCTTGCACACTTGTTTTATTAAAAACCGGACAATATTAATTTTTATACTGCCCCCAATTGGATTTATCCAAATTTCGGTATTGAAGTGCCTCGCTAATATGGTTTATTTGAATCGTATTGCTGTTATCTAAATCGGCAATACTTCGACTCACTTTTATAATACGGTCAAAAGCCCGTGCACTCAGCTGAAATTTTTCCATGGCCATTTTTAAAATGGCTTCGCCCTCGCTAGTAATGGTACAATATTTTTTTAGCTGACTACTATTCATTTGTGCATTGGTGTAGGTCCCAACTTCGTTTTTAAACCGATGATTTTGAATTTCTCTTGCATTTTTGACCCTATTAGCGATAATTTCGGATGTTTCTTCCTTTTTTGAAGCCCTTAATTCATTATAAAGTACGGGTACCACCTCAATATGCATATCAATGCGATCTAATAAGGGTCCTGAAATTTTATGCATATATTTTTGAATTGCAGCTGGACTGCAGTGACATTCCTTTTTCGGATGGTTGTAATACCCGCAAGGGCATGGGTTCATAGCTGCCATCAGCATAAATCTAGCTGGGAAAGTGACACTCATTTTGGCCCGGGCGATACATACAATTCCTTCTTCCATGGGTTGGCGAAGTACTTCAATGACCGATCTATTAAATTCGGGTAGTTCATCTAAAAATAAAATACCATTATGCGCTAATGAAATTTCACCTGGTTGGGGATGGCTTCCGCCACCAATAAGCGCGATTGACGATAAACTATGGTGGGGGTGTCTGAATGGCCTACTTCGTAATAATTTATTTACGGCATCTAATTTTCCGGTGATACTATATATTTTACTTGTTTCTAAAGCTTCCATTTGATTTAAAGGGGGTAGAATGGAAACAATACTTTTGGCCAACATTGTTTTACCGGCGCCTGGCGGACCAATCATTATAATATTATGACTACCTGCACTCGCAATTTCTAAGGCCCTTTTCACATTTTCCTGGCCCTTCACATCTGCAAAATCTGTCACCGATTTTATTTCATGCTCCATTTCCATGCTAGTTCTTTTGATGGGCGATCTTGATGTAGGGTTGCCAATAAAATCAACCACTTCATTTAAATTTTCAAAACAGTAAATGTCCATATCATCTACTAATGCAGCTTCGGCTGCATTTTCAATAGGAAGAAGGATGCCTAAATAGCCATCTGACTTTGCTTGCATCGCCATGGCGAGAACGCCTTTGATCGGGTATAATTTACCATCTAAGCCCAATTCCCCCATCATAATATACTTATCAATTAAATGAATAGGGCTGATTTGTTCAGAAGCGGCTAGTATACCAATGGCGATGGGTAAATCAAATGCGGCACCGGTTTTTTTTAATTCAGCGGGTGATAAATTGATGACCAATTTTGTTCTTGGCATTCTAAAGCCATTTGCTTTAATGGCACTTTCGGTTCGGTCCAAACTTTCCTTTACCGAGCTGTCAGGTAGGCCAACTATACAATAGCCTTGACCCATACTTACATTTACTTCAATGGTAATCGCAACAGCGTCAATCCCAATTAAGGCACTGCCTTTTGTTTTTACAAGCATATTTTTTGCTTGAATCTACATTTGTAAGGGAACGGCGATTAAGTATTAATACTTGTTTTTAGTCATGTTGTTTAGCAGGTCAACCACGCCTTCTTTTGCTAAAATTAAATAGCCCAATCGGTCTTGACTGACCCCTTGTTTTAATTGGTAGTGAAATACGAGTTCCTTTTGACGCACTTCGGTTTCAAAATAACCGAATTGAATATTATTGAATTTTTTTAGCCCATCACTTATTTCATATAAGTGGGTGCTTATTATGAATAAGCTATTTCTTAAATTTTGTAAACCTTCAATAACTACAGTGCTGCACTTCATGGCGTCTTGGATATTGGTTCCCTTGAAAAGCTCATCAATCAGCACAAAGTATTTTTTACCATCTATGATTTTTTCAATGGTATTTTTTATTCTTTGTACCTCATTGAAAAAGTAACTTTCCCCTTTGACCACGTTGTCAGCAATAGTTAGGTTGGTGATTAGGCCATCAAATAAAGACAGGGTCAGTTTTGCTGCAGGGGCTCCAATGCCAATATGTGCCAAGTAAATAACAATACCAATGGTTTTAATGAATGTGCTTTTACCAGCCATATTGGCGCCAGTCAAAAAAAACAAATTCGTTTGACTAGAAAGTGAAATGGTATTATCAATAGGATTTGGAACCAGTGGATGTATCGCAGCAATTACTTCAAGTTGCGGGGTTTCACTATTAAGCCAAGTAGGAAAAACAAAGTTGAATTTTTTCGCTGCCGTTGCCATGCTATAATATGCATCTAGCTCGTAGAAATATTGTAAAAGCTGAAGCGTATTATTTTTATAATGGTTTCGAAAAAAATAAGCCAGCGATAATAATTTTTGTGGGTTGGTTAAACTAGTTTGTGTATGTATGTTGGTTAATGCCGGATGCTGCACCAATTTTTTTATATTTTGAACTAAATTGGCAATAATTGGATTCTGGTTTTTATTTTCGAAAACAAGTAGCCACTTATTTAAATTTTCATAAAACAGCATTAAATGCTCTAGCGAATATTTTATTAAAGCATAGTCTGAAGCATTTATATATTGGTACCAATATGCGCCTGGGTAACTAATTTGTGTTGGGATGGCTTTACATGCCGTTCCGAAAAACTTTTCTATCACCAGGGTAGTTCCATTGGTAATTTTCATTTCATTAATAAAACCAATTTCACTGATAAAAACAGCAATGGCATTTTGTCGCTTTTCAATAGCTTCAATGGTACTTAATGGATGCGCAAGATATTGATCTAACTGATCCTTGCCGCCATTGGTTTTGCAAAAATTAAGATGTGAAATAAGGCCGTCCGATTCATCCGTATCAAATAAGCCGATATCTTTTAATGTAATTTTATCTACCAGCATACAAATTGTATTTAGCTTCTGGCAAATTGAATGCGTTGGCCTTTTTGACTTTCATCAAATTGACCATCCTGATAAGCCAAATGGCCATTTACAAATGTGGCGTAAATTTGATAAGGAAATTGCGTGCCTAAAAATGGACTCCATCCGCATTTGTATAAAATATTTTCTTTCGTAATGATATAGGGGGCTTCTTTAACTAATACCAAGTCGGCGTAATAGCCTTCTCTAATATATCCGCGATCTTTTATTTGAAAGCAAGTGGCAACAGCATGGCTCATCTTTTCGACCATTTTTTCAATAGTTAGTTTTCCTTCCTTCACATATTTCATCATTAACATTACAGGGTGGTGTACCAAAGGCAGTCCTGCATGCGCATGCGCATAATCACCTTGCTTTTCATCCCAGGTATGTGGCGCATGGTCGGTTGCAATTACATCTAATTGGTCATTGAGCAAACCTTCCCACAATGCAGCTTTATTTTCAGGGGCCTTAATTGCTGGGTTACATTTAATTAAATTGCCTTTAGTTGCATAATCGTCGGCAGTAAAATGTAAGTGGTGAACACAAACCTCTGAAGTAATTCGTTTGTCGGCCAAGGGAAGCATATTTGAAAATAACTGCAATTCCTTTGCTGTACTAATATGTAAGATATGTAAGCGACTATTGAATTTTTTTGCTAATTGTATCGCTTTGAAAGAAGATTCAAAACAAGCTTCTTCGTTGCGGATAATTGGATGGTCATCGGGTTCAAGGACTGGTTTAATAGCTTCCAACGCCGCCTTATTTTTTTTAATAATACTTTCCTCCTCACAATGCGTGGCAATTAATAATTCAGAACCTTCAAATATTTTTTCTAACACCAACGGGTTGTCTACCAATAAATTCCCTGTACTGGAACCCATAAATATTTTTACACCACAAACCTCATTTTTCTTTTCATTGGTGCGCAGCACTTCTTCCCAATTATCCTGAGAAGTGCCCATGAAAAAAGAGTAATTAGCGAGTGCATTTTGTGCGCCAATTTTATATTTGTCTTCCAATAATGTTTGGGTAAAAACAGGGGGTACTGTATTTGGCATTTCCATAAAGCTAGTTACACCACCTGCAACCGCAGCTTTGGATTCTGTATATATATCAGCCTTATGGGTTAATCCTGGTTCTCTAAAATGTACTTGATCATCAATCGCACCTGGAATTAGGTACATGCCTTCCGCGTTAATTTCAAAAACGCCATTGGGTGTTTCAATGCTTGTACCAATTTTTTCAATTCGACCATTTTTAATGAGTACATCTCCATTTAACTTTTTCCCTTCATTAACGATAATGGCATTTTTAATGATATAGTTACGCATCGAATTTAGTTTTCAAGATGGATAGTGAAATAAATAAAGTTGGCGTTTATTTTATTTACATTATTGAGTAAGGATTCAGGACCTGTTCCTGTATTATTTTTTAAATTTGTTACACCATATGAAAATTTAAGTTCCGGAGATATGGTGACGTACTTTAAGTAAAAACTCAATCCTAAGCCAAACTCATATCCTAGATCAGTACCATTTAATAGCGCCTTATAAGGTGTTCCATTAATACTGCTACTTACTTTTGAACTAGATAAATCAAAATCAGCCTTACCGCCACCAAATACATAATGTCGCATGATTGACTTATAACCCATTGCAGTGTATCTGTCCGATTGTAATTTTAGCGCAAGTGGCAATGTAATAATGGTGGATGGAATATCTAAGGAATCAGCCACATTAACATACAAATTATTTGGTGCAGAGAATCCCATCTTTTTGGAACCACCAATCAATAACATAGGGTTCGCTCTTAATAATAAATGGTTGGTTAACTTTAAAGTTCCTGACAAACCTAAATTTAAATTACCACTATTGCTTGTTGTAATTCTGTTCGCAACATTCGTAGTTTGATTGTTAAAAAAAGCGCTTCGTTCAAAGTTTAAACTATTCATTCCATAACCTAAACTAATCCCTAAGTAATAAGGCATATCGTCGTGGTCAGGTTGAAACACTTCATTTTTTTGCGCATTAACCGATAGATTGGCTAATAATAATAGTGCAATGCTGATTATTTGTTTCCGCAATAGATGCTGCATATGCCTAGGCTTAATTTTTGTTGATGAATATTTTTAAATCCTGCTTTTTCTAAGATACTTAAAAAAGCCGTTCCCTCAGGAAATGCAATCACACTTTCGTTTAAATATGCGTAAGCCGCCTTATTTCCTGAAAATAATTTGCCAATATTGGGTGTAATCCATTTCATATATATATTATAGATTGGCTTAAACCAAAACTGGCTAGGTTGTGAAAATTCTAAAATGACTATTTTGCTTCCAGTGGTAAGTACTCTGTTCATTTCAGAAAGGCCTTTTTCTAAATCTGCAAAATTGCGCACACCAAAAGCAACCATGGCACCATCAAAAGTATTATCGGCAAATGGGATGGCTATGCTGTCTCCTGATTTTAATTGAATGATATCGCTTAACCCTTTTTGTTCAATTTTTATCCTTCCATATTGCATCATGCCTTCCGAAATATCCATTCCGGTTATTTTATTGGGCTTAATTTGTTGGTAGGCCATTATTGCCATATCGGCGGTACCCGTAGCAACGTCTAACAAATGATGGATGGGGGCGCCTTTAAAATTGGCGATGGCTTTTTTTCGCCAAATTTGATCAATCCCTAAGCTCAAAAAACGATTCAAAAAATCATATTTTTTTGCAATAGAATCGAACATGGATGCTACCTGCTCTTTTTTGCTTGCCTGGCTATTACTATCTGGAACAATATTATCGTGGGCATATTGGCTCATGGGGCAAAGATACCAAATTTGTATAAGCTTTATCCATGGCACGCTAGTTCTTAACAATTACTTTTATCTTCGTATCCAATGAAGGCAAGGATTTATAAATCAACTGGTAGCTGGTACTCCGTCAAATCGGAGGAGGGTCTATTTTATCAGGCGCGTATTAAGGGCGTCATAAAATTAGATGCCATTTCCTCTACGAACCCTATTGCTGTTGGGGATTGGGTGAATTATGAAATGGAAAACGAAGATCAAAATTCGGTCATGATTACCCATATTATTGACCGTGATAATTATGTGGCCAGACAATCCCCCCATAATAAAAGACAGCAACATATTATCGCCTCCAATTTAGATCAGTCTATTTTATTAGCCACCTTAAAATCACCTAAAACCTCACAAGGGTTTATAGATCGATTTTTGGTTTCCTGTGAGGCTTTTCATATTCCTGCAATGATTGTTTTTAATAAATCAGACATTTATGGCCCTGCTGAAATGGAAATCTATGACCAATTCAAAAAAATGTATGAAGCCGTTGGATATAAAGTTTTTTTAATAAGTATTGAAAAGGACCAAGGGTTAAATAAAATCCAAGAATTATTAATTGGTAAAACAACATTGGTGAGTGGACATAGCGGTGTTGGAAAATCTTCATTTATTAATTATTTATTTCCTGATTTGGATTTAAACACACAAGAAGTAAGTGATTGGAGTGGGAAGGGGATGCATACCACTACTTTCGCGCAGATGTATGACTTACCTGCATCAGGTTCGGTTATAGATACGCCGGGTATGCGTGAATTGGGCTTGGTGAACTTAGAAAAAGAAGAGTTAGCACAATACTTTCCAGAAATGCGTGAAAAAATGG
>Ga0214919_10002034_pt1 | contig 32255 bp, 29 predicted proteins | sample LL1503_MetaG_FD_177994 | JGI IMG/M metagenome (GOLD analysis project Ga0214919, IMG submission 177994) | Freshwater microbial communities from Lake Lanier, Atlanta, Georgia, United States - LL-1503 | ecosystem: Environmental > Aquatic > Freshwater > Lake | place: USA: Georgia | collected... | reverse complement strand
ACCGTTCTTGGTGGCGATCCACCCGCTCGCCAGCGGCTCGTGAACCTTGAGCAAGGCTTCGGTTGCCGCATCGCGCGCACCGGTGGTAGCCACATCAACGAATACGATCCATCCGGTAACCCAGCTGTCGCGGGCAACGCAATTTTCGCCATCGGTGGACGGACATACCGTTACCGGAACGCCGCGTTTAATGGCCTCATTGCGCGCAAGCGTCAGGTCTTCAAACAGTTGATTGGCGTAGGTTTTTCTGCGCGCTATGTTGATGGTTTCGGTAAAGGCGGGCGCGGCGATCAAGGCAAGGATGGCCGCAATGGCCAATACCACCATGAGCTCCACCAAAGTGAACCCGCGCGAGCGGATCAAGGGCTGAGGTACGCGCCGCAAAGGCCCAAAAAGCTTCATGTATTTCCCGCGAGGTGGTGGTGAGAGCGTCACCGTGCGGTGTACTATACAAGACGGTAATGATTATTTAATAAACAACCGATTTCCGCAAAGAAACAGGGGAACTTGCCATGGCGAACACGCCACTGCTGTCGCATCACACGCACGCTGCCGGGCGCCAGCGGGGCGTGGGGCTGATTGAAGTGCTGATTGCGGTACTGATTTTGTCCTTTGGCTTAGTGGGTTTGTCTTTGCTGCAGGGGCGCGTGCTCAAGTACACGTACAGCAGCATGCAGCGCACCGAGGCCTTGACGCTGCTCAACTCACTGATGGAGTCCATGCGTGCCAATCGGGTCGAGGCCGTGGCGGGCCTCTACAACGTGGTTGGGGTACAGGCTGCGCCCGGAGGCGCTTCGTTGGCGCAGCAGGACCTAACGTTTTGGTTCGCCAACCTGCCACGGTGGATCACCACCCCGGCCAACCCTAGTCTTACGGTGGCCTGCACCACGACCAACATCCTGCTGCTGCGCACGCAATGCAACATAACCCTGCAATGGGACGACTCCCGCGCCGGCGGTTCGACCACGGAAACGCTGAACCTGGCGTCTGAGTTGTGAGCAAGCGGCGCTTCACCGTGAACGGCCCGACGGGGCAAAAGGGCCTGACCCTGCTAGAGCTGATGGTGTCCATCGTGCTAGGCCTGCTGGTGGTCGCCGCCACGCTGAGCGTGTACGTGGGCCACCGTAACTCGTATGCCCTGGTCGAAGGGGCTGGCCGGGTGCAGGAAAACGTGCGTTTTGCCGCCGAAATCCTCAGCCGTGAGCTGCGCGAAGCCGGTGGCATCGCCTGCGGCGGCAACCTCAGCCCGGTTTACCACGGCAACGTGGGAACGTGGGGCCAAGGGGAGCGCGGATTGGTGGGCAATGTGTTGGATGCAGGTGGCCTTCCCGCCCCCCTGCCGGCGTCACTTGCGGGCTCTGACTCGGTGCTCATTTGGAGTGCCACGGGTGAAAAACCTTTCCCCATCGTGTCCCACGACGCGGCGGCTGGCACCTTTGTGCTGGGCCCCGCTGCGCCAGGCCAAACGCTCAATTTAGGTGGTGTGGCTGTCGCCTGCGACGGCGCCCGGGTGTTTAGCTTTCTCCCCATTTCGGCCAACGCGGCCAATTACTCCACTGTCAATGCGATCATCACCGACGACTTGCGGCCAGGGGGCTTTGTTGCGCCCCTGAGCGCCCACCTCTGGTTTGTGGGCCCAAGGTCCAATAGCGCAGCGGGCAATGCACTGCGCCGGGCAGTGATCAACCACCAAGGTGTCGTCAGTCAGCCCGACGACGTCATTGACAACGTGAGCGGACTGCGCCTGAGCTACCTGACTACCGATAACCCGACCACCTATCTTTCCGCGACCGACATCAACGCATTCCCCGACGGATGGAAGCACGTGTTGGCCGTGCGGGTCGAACTGACCGTGGTTTCCCAAGACAGCGTCGCCACCACGCCCACTGGAGCACAGCAGCTCAGCGAGGCTGTTCCGTTTACCGTAACCCTGCGCAGGCGTGCACCATGATGTCCCCGCAGACGAACTTACGCAGCGGCCAGCAGGCCATGGCGCTGCCCGTGGTACTGGTCATGCTGCTGCTGATCACCCTGATCGGCATCGGTGCCGTGCGCACCATGTTGTCCCAAGAAAGCATGGTGGCCAGCAGTTATGACCGCAGCATGGCCCTGCAGTCCAACGAACAAGAGCTGCGCACGGCAGAAAACCTGGCTCGCGACCAGGCCTACGACGCCACCGCCAACAACAACTTCCCTGCGAGCCCGGTCAATGGCAAGTCCAACGGCAGCTTCGCAGCAACAGCATGCAATGCAAACCAATCAGACCCCTCGCCTTGCGCCAACGGCTTGTGCTCCCAGCCAACGCCCCAGTGCCTTCCGCGCTGGGAAGACCCCAATTTCGCCAGCTGGCAAGGTGATCAAGCCAGCGGCGGGTTGTTGTCCAACAACCAAGTGCAATACATCGTCGAATTTATGGGGGATGACTTTTCTTGCAACCCACCCGACCCTAACGCCATCCACGAATGCTCGCAGTACCGCGTCACCTCGCGCACCGTCCCCGCCCTATTGGGGCGCCGCGCCGCCGTTGCATTGCAGAGCTACTACTTAACCCAACCGAAATAGCTGATTCGAGGTGATCCATATGACAATGTCCGATGCCTTTGCGCGCTTAGGGGCCGCACTGACCCTGGTTTTTTCGTTCACCTTGGGGGCGGGTGCCTGTTGGGCCCAGGGGGTATTGGGCCTCTCCCCGGAAAACTCCGCGCCCGTGTACTCCGCTTTGGGCATGGCACCCAAAGTATTGCTCACCCTGTCGCGCGACCACACCCTGGCCTATGCCGCGTACAACGATTTCAGCGACATCGATGGTGACGGCGTCTTGGACTACCGCTTCAAGCCCAGCTTTGAATACCTGGGCCTGTTCAACTCTTACTATTGCTATAGCTACGCCCTAACCAACGGCAAAGGCCTTTACAGCCCGGTGTCTGGGCCGCATACCGCCACGGACGCCAGTGGCAAAACCGGTCCCGGCCCCTGCGTGACTACGGGCACCAGCCTGACTTGGAGTGGCAACTTCCTGAATTACGTCACCACCAGCCGCATCGACGCGCTGCGTGTGGCGCTGTACGGCGGCTACCGTGAAGTCGATACCGCGACGGTGGGCGCAACGACGGGCCAGACCATATTGCGCCGCGCCTACATCCCGCAAGACGGGCACGCCTGGGCCAAGGAATACACCAGCACAGTCATCGATGGCTACGATATCAGCCGGTATGCGCCGCTTGCGCAACCGACCGCTGGCACACGACACTTTTTGGGCAACCTGACCAGTACCGTACAAGACGGCATATTCAATGGCCAATATCCCGATGTGGGTCTGAGCTGCGCCACGCTGAACGACTGCAGTAATAAGCCCCCCTTGTTGCGCATTGTTTTGAACAGCCCCAACCGCGTGTGGCAATGGGCTTCATCCGAGCGGCCTGTGCTGGACGCTATTGCGAACCCGACAAGCTGGTTCGGCGCCAAAACAAGCTACGGATCGGGCACGCTGACGGACTACCACGTGCGCGTGGAAGTCTGCAAAACCAACTTTGTCGCGGGTTGCAAAGCCTATGGCAGCACCTATAAACCGGTTGGCGTATTACAAGACTTTGGCGACAACGGGAGTATTGATTTTGGCCTGCTCACCGGAAGCTACGACAAGAATATGTCTGGTGGACAGCTACGAAAGAACATACAAGCGTTCGGCAATGAAATAGATCTCGCCAACGGCACTTTCTTTCGGCCAACCCCTTCGATTATTGACCAGATCGACAAAATTCGAATCCGCAACTTCAACAACAGCGTTAGGGTATTGCAGGAGCCAAATTACTACAACAACAACTTCATATACAAAAATAAGTGGGATGAAGTGGATAAGCTCATGACGGAGGGAACCTATGGCGATTGGGGCAGCCCCATCGCGGAAATGATGTACGAAGGGCTGCGCTATCTTTCCAACGCGGGCGACGCAACACCCGCTTATACCTCCAACACGAACCTTGAGGATGATGCTGTGGGTTTGAAGGTGCCGCAGTGGGACCAGCCCTACACCGCTACCAACTGGTGCGCCAAACCCAACCAGTATGTGATTGCCAGTGTGAACCCCTCGTTTGATTCAGACCAACTGCCAGGCAGCGCCTTTGGCAGCTTGGCAACCCCATTAACAGACCTCGCTGGCACCGCCATTAATGCCCAAGTATTAACCGACGCTATTGGCACAACCGAAGGCTTGGCGGGTAAGAACGTATTTATTGGTGAAACACTAACCAACGCCGATGGTTCCCCCACGGCAAAAACCATCGCGAACCTGGGTTCTATTCGGGGCTTGATACCAGACGACACCAACAAGCAAGGCGGCTATTACGCCGCTGCCGTAGCCCATTTCGGAAAAAAGGGCAATTTACTTCAGTTTGGCACCAACACCGTACCGTCAGTAGATACCTTTGCTCTCATGCTCAACAGCCCAGTACCGAAAATAAGTGTGCCTTTCGGCACGCAAACCATTTCCATCATGCCGTTTGCGCGCACCGTTGGAGACGTGCGTGACAACGCACAAGCTTTTGCAGCCGTAAACCAGTATGTGGGTGTGTATATTGAAGAGCTGGTTGATGCCAAAAATACCAATGGAAATTTCTATATCAAATTTCATGTCAATTACGAAGATGCATCCTGGGGTTCTGATCATGAAATGGACGCATTAGTAAAGTATGAGGTAACGGCCAATAACGGCAAGCTCACGGTCACCGTAACACCTGAGTACCAAGGTGGTGACGCGATTCAAAACATGGGCTACGTCGTGGATGGCAGCACACAAGATGGTCCTTACCTAGTGGTGCAAGACCAGAAGTTTGACCATTCTTATTCTTTGAATGTGCCCGACGGCGCGCAATACCAAGCAGGCGCTTGCAATATGGCCAACCCGCCCGCGGTATGCGCTGCCTTGCCTAATATTGCCAATGACGGCAACCGCAGCACCAGCAGCACACGTGCATTCACGCCCAGCGCAACCGCCTCCAACAATATATTTTTGAAAGACCCTCTGTGGTACGCGGCTAAATGGGGGGGCTACCCTGATGGATCCCCACCGGCCAGCCCGACAGCCACAGACCCCACCAATTACGCCAAGGTAACCAGTCCGGCAAGTTTGAAGCAGGCGTTTGCCAATGCATTTAATGCTATTTTGCAGCGCGCCAACCAAGCCGCGGGTGTGAGTGCCAGCACCCAACAATTACAAACCGATACCCAGGTATTTACCGCGGAGTTCAACGCCAAATACTTTAGCGGTGATTTAGTTGCCCGCAATATTGGCATTGTCGACAATACCGGCGTTCATTTTGTCCAAAAATGGAAGGTTAGCGACACCATGCCAGCCCCAACGGGAAGAAGTATCTATTTCAACAACAATGGAACACTGACCACGTTTACCGCCAGCAACGCCGCATCATTTATTAGCACCGATGAATTGAATTATGTTCGTGGCGATCGCACTAAAGAGCTTCAATATGGAGGCACCTTCCGCAACCGCCAAACCGGCCTTCTTGGCGGCAGTATTTTGGGCTCCATCATTAATTCTGCACCAGTGTATTCCGACGATACGAAAATCGTGTATGTGGCCGCCAATGACGGCATGCTACACGGGTTTAACGCCGCCAATGGCGCCGAAGTATTTTCCTATATGCCTGCGGTGGTCACACGCTATATGGCCAATCTCGCCAACCCGAACAGCGCGCGGCGTTATTACCTAGACGGAAATATCGCAGTATCTAGAAGAGGTAAAACGGGCGGCGTGAATTATCTGGTGGGTTTTATGGGGCGCGCAGCTAAAGGTGTGTATGGCTTGGCGGTGGATGCCGGTGGCATTCAGACTGGCGCGGTTCCCTGGGAGTTTGGCGCAACCGGTGATGCAGACATGGGCTATGTGCTGGGTTTGGGCCTGATCGAGAAGCTCAAAGACGGCACGGATGTGCTTATTTTTGGCAATGGCTATAACAGCACCAGCAAGCTGCCCGTGCTGTACGTGGTCAGGCTCAGCGATGGCGTAGTGCTGGCCAAACTAGCGGGAAATGTCCCGGCAACGCAAACCAGCGCGAATGGACTCGCCACCCCGGCGGTAACGCGCAACGCAACGAACGGAAGGGTGGAATATGCCTATGCCGGGGATTATCTGGGGCAGGTGTGGAAATTTGACCTCACCGGGCTGAACAACGCGTCCCGACCAACGACGCCAACGTCAAGGAATGGCACGCTGGTATTTCAAACCCGTGACACCAATAACACGCACAACCAGCCCATCACCAGCCCCCTTGCAGTGGCCTATAGCTACGACGGTACCGACCAATACGTCAAAAACAAAACTTTCGTTTTTGTGGGCACTGGAAGTGATTTAACCTTGGCCGATGCCGCAGACGCCGCCATCACCCAAAGTTTGTACGGCATTGTCGATACTGGTAATTACCCGCTGTCCAACAGCCGAGTCAATGCCAACGGCAATTTGGTGCAGCGGGGGTTTTCGGTGAGCAGCGGAACATACAGCAACTACCACGGAGCTGGCGGCATCGTGTATGCCCGAGCTATACCGCCAAGCCCGAACCAAAAAACGGATATGCAGAACCGGTCAGGATGGGTTTTAGATTGGCCGGCGACCCCTAACGGCACGCCTAAGGAAAAAGTGGTGAGCGCACCGGTCGTGCGCCACTCGGCAGTTCCCACCCTAGCCGTCAGCAGCGTGATTCCGTACTTTCAGGATTGCAATAACCAGGGCCAAGGCTGGGCGAATTTTCTCGATGCCTACCACGGCGACGGCTTGGAGGAGAGCTATATAGACCTGAACCGCAACGGGAATTTCGAGGAAAGAGTGGGCGGCGCAGCCATCAGCTCGGTCAACTTCGGTATTGGCATCATTGGCGGCGGGGGTTTCGTAGGCAATGAGTTTTTGGTTCAAGGCAGCGCGGGTAGAGCTGCAGGCTTGGGAACCTCGACCGACTCCAAAGACGGCGACGGCAAGCTCAAGAACCTCAACATCAAGTCAGGGCGCGTGGCCTGGCGTGAAATTGTGAAATAAAGGAGGCCCGTTTTATGGCCGTTCAACGCCTTGCACGCAGCCGGGGTTTTACCCTGATTGAGATGATGATTGTGGTAGCCATCATTGGCATTTTGGCCTCCATTGCCTACCCCAGCTACGAAGCCAGCCTGGCCAAGTCTCGGCGCAAACTGGCCACCTCGTGCCTGACCGAAATCGCCCAGTCGGCTGAGCGCTGGTACACCACCAACCTGACTTACGTAACCTTTGCACTGAACGCCGCCTGCACGAACGATTTGACGAACTTTTTTACATTCACGACGCCGGTGCTAAACGCCACCACGTTCACCGCCACGGCGGCTCCCAGCGCAGGCCAAGCAGCTGCTGACGCCGCGTGCGCCGATGATCTGACGCTCAACCAGCTTGGCGCCAAAACACCGGCTGCATGCTGGTAACCGACCCTTGGCGCGGCACCCTAGCCCGCAGCGGCTGCGTGCCCGCTAGTCAAACAACTGTGCGAACTGCTGCGTAGGGTAGCTGCGACCGGCCGTATAGCGCACCCAGTTGCGGGTGTCGGCGCTGGGTTCGGTAGCCGACACGACCACGTCACTTGCAGTGGGTGTGCCCACATCGGTTGCGCTGACCAGCCGGGGGTATTGCACCCAGCGCTGGTTTTCGCCACGTTGTGCGCTGCTGCCCAGCACGCGCTGCACTGCCGCGCCGAGGTAATGCACCCAGGTCTTGCGGTAGTCGGCGCTGCCGTCGAAGTTGAGCGCGGCGGTGATGGATGTGCCGGCATAACGCACCCAGTTTTCTCGTTTTTCCGCAGCGCGGGGGGCTGCAGCCAGGGAAGCCTTAGACACCCCAGTGGGCGCTGGGGCCAAGGTCACGGCTGCGGGCCGGTCGGAATCATGTTGGGCCAGCACCAGTTGCAGCAACTGGTTGTGGTTAGGCACTTTGAGCGTCCCCGTGCCCAGCGTGCGTTGGCTTGCACCGGTGCTAAAGGCTTGGGGGTTGAGGCGAACAAAGGCCTGGCCCAGCAGTTCAGCGCTCAAGGGGCTGGTCGGCAACGTTTTGGCAACAATGCGGCCCAGATCCTCACCCAAGCTGGGCGTGTAGCTGTGGCTTGAGGTAAGAGTCGATAGGTTCACGGTGGCCGCCTGAGCCGCCTGTGTTGGCAGCCAACTCGCGCCTAGCAAGGCGCACAGCACCAGCAGGCGACGCACCGCACCCGCCCATGGTGCAGCCAATGGACGGTACAGACGCACAGGGGCAAAAGCAGGGACGGTAAAAGGGGGGTACAGAGCGGTCATAGGGATTCTCCGGGCAAGGTGGGTTCCAGAACATCCCTGTGTCTGTCGAAAACTTGACGACAGAGCCCTCGGGGCTGTTTGTGTTCCTTCGCAGCAATTGCCATGCCATGAGGAAAGCCAGTCGTTTGGTGTGTACCGGTGGCCTAAAACCCGTTGCCAGCGGGTTTACCCGCACGTGCATACGCCAACAGACCGGCATAATCGTTCCAACATACAAAAATTTGTTCTGAATAATAGAAATTCTTATGGACAGCACATTGGCAAAAGGCTTAGGCGTATTGGATTGGTTGGCACGCCAGGGCGCCGGCGCGCGCCTGGGCGAAGTAGCGCAGGCCTTGGGCCTGGGCCGCAGCAACGCACACCGCACCTTGCAAACCTTGGTGCTGTGCGGCTGGGCGCGGCAAAGCCAGGGTGACAGCCGCTACTTCGCCAGCTTGAAGCTGTTTGAATTGGGTGGCTTGGTGGACGGGGCGGTGGATCTCAAAGACCGCTTGCACCCCTGCCTAGCCGATCTGGCCCAAGCCACGGGCGAGACGATCCACCTGGCGGTGCTGCAGGGCGCCGACGTTGTCTACCTGGACAAGTTTGACAGCCCGCTACCGGTGGCCGCGTATTCGCGCATCGGTGGGCGTGCCAGCGCGCACTGCGTAGCCTCTGGCAAAGCGCTGCTAGCCGCGCTGGCGCTGGATGACGCGGCCTTGCGTGCCCAGCTGGGCTTGGACGGTGACGCGTTGCCCGCCCACACCCCCCATACCCTGCCCACGGTGCAAACACTTCAAACCGACTTGGCTGCAGCGCGCGTGCGCGGCTGGGCCAGCAACGCTGAAGAATGGCGTTTGGGCGTTTGCGGGCTGGGCGCGGCCGTGTTCAATGCACGCGGCCAGCCCGCAGCGGCCGTGGGCATGAGCGTGCCTGCCATGCGTTGCAGTGCGGCGCAAGCCAGCGCCTTGGCCGTGGCGCTGCTCCAATGCGCCGCCCAAGCCAGCAACCTCCTGGGCTGGCCTGGCGATACTTTCACCGACCCACCCGCCGCCACATCTGGCACCACACGAAAGAGGAGACCCGTATGAACCCCCATTTCAACCGTCGCACCGCCTTACACGCCGCAGCCGTAGGCGCAGCAGCCCTTGGCGCCGCGCTGCTGCTTCCACTGGCCGCGCAAGCCCAGGCCAACTACCCCGACAAGCCAATCAAATTTGTCGTGCCCTACCCGCCGGGTGGCGGCACCGACGTGGTGGCGCGCATTGTGCAAATGCGCTTGCAGGCCGCGCTGGGCCAGAACGTGCTAATCGACAACAAAGGCGGTGCCGGTGACTCCTTGGGCACCGACGTGGTGGCCAAGTCTGCGCCCGACGGCTACACCGTGCTGTTCACCCTGAGCTCGCACACCATCAACCCAGCCATCTTTCCTAAGCTGCCCTACGACACGCTCAAAGACTTCGAACCCGTGGGCCTGGTGGCCTCCTTGCCGCAAATCTTGGTAGCCAACACCGCCGTTCCGGTTCGCACCGTGGCTGATGTGGTTGCCCAGGCCAAGGCGGCACCCGACAAGTCTTCGTTTGCTTCGGTGGGCAATGGCTCGCCCGGCCATTTGGCGGGTGAGTTGATGGTGATACGCACCGGCGCGCCCATGCTGCACATTCCCTATCGGGGCGGCGGCCCGGCCATTACCGATGTGATGGGCGGCCAGGTGCCCTACCTTTGGGTGTCCATTCCCGCCGCTGCGCAGCATGTGAAGGCGGGAAAACTCAAGGCGCTGGCGGTGTCCACCGTCAAGCGCAGTGCCGCTTTCCCTGACGTGCCCACCATGCAAGAAGCAGGCGTGGCGGACTTCGAGGTGGACTCCTGGTATGCCATGCTGGTACCGGCCAAAACACCCAAGGCCATCATCGACAAGCTCAATAAGGCGCTCAACACCGTATTAGCCGAACCCGCCATCCGAGCGCAACTGCTGGAGCAAGGCGCCGAAGCCGTGGGCGGCACACCTGAGGCGCTGGGCAAGGTGATCGCCGCCGAGTTGCCCAAGTGGGCCAAACTGGCCAAAGACGCCAATATCAAGGCCGATTGAGATGCACGCAATTCCTATCGCAAGCAGCAAGCCCGCCGACTTGGAGGCCCAAGCCATGGTGCAAGCGCTGCTGGCGCGCGCCCGCGCTGCCCAGCGCATCGCCAACGGCTATGACCAGGCGCGGGTAGATGAACTGGTGGTCGCTGCGGGCTGGGCCATCATCGAGCCCGCACGCAACCAGGCGCTGGCCGAGCTGGCCGTAGCTGACACCGGCATTGGCAACGTGGCCGACAAGGTGCGCAAAAACTACCGCAAAACCTTTGGCCTGCTGCGCGACCTGCAGGGTGCCAAGTCGGTGGGCGTGATCCGCGAGGACGCCGCCAATGGCATTACCGAAATCGCCCGCCCGGTGGGTGTGGTCTGCGCCATCACGCCGTCCACCAACCCGGCGGCCACCCCGGCCAACAAAATCATCAACGCGCTCAAGGGCCGCAACGCGGTGATCGTGGCGCCCTCACCCAAGGGCTGGGCCACCAGCGCGCGCCTGTTGGAATACATCCACGCAGAGTTTGACCGCATCGGTGCGCCGCGCGACCTGGTGCAACTGCTGCCTTCGCCCATCAGCAAGGCGGCTACCTATGCGCTGATGGCCACCTGCGATTTGGTGGTGGCCACCGGCTCGCAGGCCAATGTGCGCGCGGCGTACGCCAGCGGCACCCCGGCCTTTGGCGTGGGCGCGGGCAATGTGGCGGGCATCGTGGACGAGACCGCCGACCTGGCGCTGGCGGCCGAGCGCATCTTGCGTTCCAAAACCTTTGACAACGCCACCAGCTGCTCGTCCGAGAACAGCCTGGTGTTGCTGGACGCGGTGCGCACAAGCGCCATTGCCGCCCTGCAAGCCCAGGGCGCGGTGCTGCTCAGCACCGCGCAAAAGAAGGCTTTGCAGGCCGTGATGTGGCCCGACGGCAAGCTCTCGCCCGCCGTCATCGGCCAAAGTGCCACGGTGGTGGCGCAGCGCGCCGGGCTGATGGACGTGGCGGCGCTCAGCCCGCGCATCTTGCTGGTGGAAGAAGACGGCGTGGGCGAAGACCACCCTTTCTCGGACGAAAAGCTTTGCCCCGTACTCACGCTGTATGGCGCGGCAGACTTTGACGCCGCTGTTACGCTGGTCGAGCGCATTTACACCTTTCAGGGCGCAGGCCATTCGGTTGGTTTGCACAGCGCCTTGCCCGCGCGCGCGCTGCGCCTGGGGCAAGAGCTGCCGGTCAGCCGCGTGATCGTGGACCAGGCGCATTGCATTGCCACGGGCGGCAGCTTTGACAACGGTCTGCCGTTTTCGCTCTCCATGGGCTGCGGCACCTGGGGCAAAAACAATTTCTCAGACAACATGAATTACCGCCACTACCTCAACATCACCCGCATTTCGCGCCCTATTCCTGAGCGCATGCCTTCTGAGGAGGCGATTTTTGGCGCCTACTTTGCCAAATTTGGCCGCGCATGAGTTCGTCTGACGCCCCGTGCACCGTGCGCGCCATGCTGGACGCCCAGGCGGCGCTGCGGCCTAGGGCGGTCTATGCGCTGGCCGTGCCATCTGACGCCGCCGAGGGCGCACATGCCCAGCTCACCTTTGGTGACCTGGCGCGCAGCTGCCACCAGGTGGCCGCGTTTTTGTTCGGCCAGGGTTTGCAGCCGGGCGACTCGGTGTCGCTGGTCATGCCCAATGGCCTGAACACCTTGCGCTTGCTGCTGGGCGCCTTGCACGGCGGCTGGTGCGTCAACCCGGTCAACCTGCTCAGCAGCGCCACGCAAATGGCCTATGTGCTGGAACACAGCGACTGCAAGCTGGTGATCGCCAGCCCCGACTGGGCCGAGCGCGTGCGCGCCGTGCTGGACACGCTGCAGCGGCCGATTGCGCTCTTGGTGTGCAATCCGGACTACGACTTGGCGCAAGACATTCTGCCCAGCGCAGAAACCGACACCCCCGCGCCCAGCCCCGACGCGCTGGCGCTGCTGATGTACACCTCGGGCACCACCGGCGTGCCCAAGGGCGTGATGCTGACCCAGGCCAACCTGGCCGCCAGTGCGCGCGCTATCAGCGCCGAGCATGCGCTCACTCCCCAAGACCGGGTGCTGGCTGTGCTGCCGCTGTACCACATCAACGCCTTTGCCGTGACCATGCTTGCGCCCCTGGCGCATGGCGGCAGTCTGGCCATGCCGCCCAAGTTTTCGGCAGGTGCGTTTTGGCAGCAGGCCAACGTCAGCGGCTGCACCTGGATCAACGTGGTGCCGACCATGATTTCGTATTTGCTCGAAGGCGCCGCGCCGCAGGCCAGCGTGGTGGGCATCCGCTTTTGCCGCAGCGCATCGGCCGCACTGCCGCCGGCGCATTTGCGTGCCTTTGAGTCCAAATTTGGCATCGGCATCATCGAGACCATGGGTCTGACCGAAACCGTGGCACCGGCGTTCTCAAACCCGCTGGAGCCGGGCTTGCGCAAGTTGGGCGCTGTGGGCCGCGCCTCGGGCTGCGAGGCCTGTGTAATCGACAGCCAGTTGCAGTGCGTGCCGGACGGCACCACGGGCGAGATCGCCATCCGGGGCCCGCAGGTGATGCGCGGCTATTACAAAAACGAAGAGGCGACCCGCGCCAGCTTCACGCCCGACGGCTGGCTGCGCACCGGCGACCTGGGCCACCGCGATGCCGACGGCTTTTTCTTTGTCACCGGACGCATCAAAGAGCTCATCATCAAAGGCGGCGAAAACATCGCTCCGCGCGAGATTGACGAGGCGCTCCTTCGCCACCCCGCCGTGTTGGACGCCGCCGCCGTGGGCATTGCGGATGCGCACTACGGCCAGGACATCATGGTCTGCGTGGTGCTGCGCGAGGGCCAGGTGGCGGATGAACCCGCTTTGCGAGAGTTTTGCACCACCCACTTGGGGCGCTACAAGACGCCCAAGGTGTTTCACTTCGTGCACGATTTGCCGCGCGGCCCCTCGGGCAAAGTGCAGCGTCTTAAATTGGTGGACTGGGTGGTCCAGCAAGCGGCCTAGCCTGAGACGGCTGCGAATAAACTGCGCAGCCCGCTCAAACCATTCAAACGCTAATCGCCGTGAAACTCCGTCAATACCTGCAATACCTGCCCCTGCCCACCGTTTGCGTCGCCGCCCTGTGGCTGGCCCTGTTGCCCCGCGTGGCGCAGGCCAGTGCGCAACTGCAATGCACCTTTGAGGTCAATTCCGAAATCCACCACACCGTGCACGGCGTAGCCACCGACCCGTACACCGTGGCATCGGTGCCGATTGGCAACCGCTTTCGCTTCAAGGCCGTCGTGCTTGGCGCAGCGCAAGATAAAGACTCAGGTGCGGCCCCCCCCATGTCCGCCAGCGCCGTAGAAATCGTGAATATCTACGTCTACTACAACACCCGACGCCAACCCATGGTCATGCAACACCTCCAATATCTGCGGCCCGTGGCGCTGCGCGACCCCGCGCCCGACGCGCTGACCGGGCGCGTGGCCTTGTATTCGCCCCTTTTGGGCAAAGAGCTGCAATACCAGTGCGCGCTGGCCGAGGTGGCGCCATGAGCGCCGTGCAAGGTTTTATGAGGGCCGCCATTGGCATGTGGCTCCTGAGCGCATGCATGGCAATCCATGCCGCAGCACCCAAGGCCGAGACCGTCACGCTGGTAGTGGTGGGCGACATCATGCTGGAGGACGGCCCCGGCCGCGCCATGCGCCGGGGGCAAGACCCGTTTGCTGGTTTCGCCACGCTTTTCAAAGAGGCCGACATCCGCGTCGGCAACCTGGAATGCGTGGTGGCCACCATCGGCAACCCCGAGGACGACAAGCCCAATGTGTTTCGCGTGCCACCCAGCACGCTCAAATACGTCAAACGCCACTTTGATGCCGTGGGCCTGGCCAACAACCATTCGGGCGACTACGGGCCGCAGGCCTTTGCGCAGATGCTGGGTTTTCTAAAGAAAGAGGGCTTGGGCGTTTACGGCGGTGGCCTGAACCTGACCGAGGCGCACACCCCGTGGATTGTTGAGCGCAAGGGCTTGCGCATAGCCATCCTGGGCTACGACGAGTTTCAGCCGCGCAGCTTCGAGGCCGACACCGACCGACCCGGCGTGGCCTGGAGCGAAGACGCGCAAGTGGTGCGCGACATCAAGGCCGCGCGCAGCCGCTGGAAGGCCGACGTGGTGATCCCCATCATGCACTGGGGCTGGGAAGACCCGGTGTCCAACGCCCGCCAGCGCCAGCTCGCCCGCACCATGATTGATGCCGGCGCTGACGCGGTGATCGGCGGCCACCCGCACCAAGTGCAAGACGCCGAGCGCTACCAGGGCAAGCCGATTTTTTACAGCCTGGGTAACTTTGTTTTTGACGGCTTTTCGGACCCGATAAACAAGCGCGGCTGGGTGCTGCGTCTGGAACTGGACAAGACCGGCGTGCGCCAGGTCGAGGTGCACGTGGCGCAAATTGGCGCCGGGGGTCTGCCCAAGCCTGGTGGGACGGTGGCAGGACCCTGAAGGCAACTTCGTTGCCGGAAGTTCAGAACTGCTCCACGTTGAAACCGGATGCGCGAAGGCAGACGGCCGGGTGATCTGAACGGAAGCAGGTGCAAGCCAGGCCTGCGCCTCAGCCTAGAAACCGCCGCTCGACATGTGCCGACATGCCCTTGGCCAGCTCCTCTTCGCCAAAGAACACAGTGCCAATGCCTTCCTTGGTCAGCAGCACGGTGTCGTCTTCGCTATGCGAACGCAGCAGGATTTCAATGTCGGGGTTGAGCGTGCGCGCAGTGTCAGCCATGGACCGAAAGTGCAGGCTGCTGGGCGTTGCCACCACCAGCATGGCGGCCTGGGCAATGTGCGCCTGGATCAGCACCTCGGGCTCGGACGCGGTACCGGATACTGCCGCGCGCCCCGCCCTGCGCAGGTCCTCCACGACCTCGCGGTTTTGCTCCACCACCACATAGGGAATGTTGCGCGCGTCCATGGCCTGGGCGATGCGTCGGCCCACCCGGCCGTAGCCCACCAGCACCACCTGCCCTTCCAAAAACTTGCGGTCGGTAGACATGGGCAGCTCGGCAAACGGGTCCTGGCGCATTTCCAAGCGGCGTGCCACGGCCGATTTGCCCAGCACCCAGCGGCGCAGCGGCTCAATGGCGGCAAACAAGAATGAATTCAGCGAGATGGAAATCAGCACCGCCGCCAAAATCAAACTCACACCGTCGCTTTGCAACAAACCCAGCGCCAGGCCCAGGCCGGCAAGGATGATGGAAAACTCGCCAATTTGTCCTAGGCTCACCGCAATCGAAAGCGCCGTACTCAGGGGGTACTTCAGCACCAGCACGACGACCAGGGCGGCCACCAGATTGCCAATGATGGCGATCAAAACCACTAGCATCACCTGGAAGGGATGATCGATCAGGATGTGCGGGTTCACCACCATGCCGATGGACACAAAAAACAGCACCGAGAACGCGTCGCGCAGCGGCAAGGTTTCTTCGGCGGCTCGGTGGCTGTATTCGGACTCGCGCATCACCACCCCGGCGACAAAAGCGCCCAGCGCAAACGACACGCCAAAGAACTCGGACGCGCCAAATGCAATGCCAATGGCCGTGGCGATCACCGCCAAGGTAAACAGCTCACGCGAGCCGGTCTTGGCCACCTGCCACAAAAACCAGGGCAAGACGCGCTTGCCCACAACGAACATCAAGACGATGAAGGCGCCCACTTCCAGCAGGGTTTTTCCTACCGTTATCCAAAGCGGCTTGTCCGTCAAGGGCCCATGTGCATCGCCCAGCACACCTGCAAGCGGTGGCAGCAACACCAGGGCCAGCACCGCCACCAGGTCTTGGACTACCAGCCAACCCACGGCGATGCGGCCATTCATGGTGTTCAGTTGGCCGCGTGTTTCCAGCGCCTTGAGCAGCACCACCGTGCTGGCGCAGGCCAAGGACAGGCCCAGAATCAAGGCGCCACCCAGAGACCAGTTCCACAACCAGCCCACCCAAAGCCCGGCGGCGGTGGTTGCACCCATTTGAATCAGTGCACCCGGAATAGCGATCTTTTTGACCGACCACAGGTCTTGCGGCGAAAAGTGCAGGCCCACGCCAAACATCAGCAGCATGATGCCGATCTCGGACAACTGCGAGGCAATGTGCGCATCGGCCACAAAGCCCGGCGTGGCCGGGCCAATCAAAATACCGGCTAGCAAATAGCCTACCAAAGACGGAATCTTGACGCGTTCGGCCAAAAAGCCCAGTACCAAGGCCACGCCAAAGGCGGCGGCCACGGTCGAGATGAGGGAGACGTTGGGTTCCAGAGGTCGGGTCTCGCGTGTCAGTTTTGCTGGGTCTTTGAAGGCAGGCGAAGGGCGCCCAGTGTTATCCCAACTCCAGTGGCATCTGGCCGGGGGCGATGCGTTAGCTCATAGGTGTGAACATACCCGATTTTCAGCGTTAGCATCAGGCCAAACCCAAGTCACCCCATCCCTGCCAATCTCTTCGAGCGTACGCTCCAGCTGACGCAATACACAATCACGGATATGCATTCCCAGACAACTTCTGCGCACAGGCCCGTTCTGACGGGTATCTCATCTATGGCCACGCGCCAGTTGTTGAACGAGTTGCTGGCCCTGTATGCAGCCCAGGGCGGCGATGATCTGAAGCTAGAGTCGGTGGGCGGTGTCGATGCGGCAAAACGGGTCCAGGCCGGTGAGGTCTTTGACATTGTGTTTCTGGCCAGTGACGCCATCGACCAACTGGTGGGCTCTGGCCACCTTGATGGCGAGAGCAAAGTACACCTAGCCCACAGCGGCGTCGCCGTCGCAGTGCGCGCTGGCGCCACCAAACCAGACATATCTCGCACCGAGGCCGTGCGTGCCACGGTGCTTGCAGCCAAGAACCTGAGCTACTCCACCGGCCCGAGCGGCGTGGCGCTGGCCAAGCTGTTTGAAATCTGGGGAATTGCTGAGGAGATCCAGCCGCGCATCGTGCAGGCGCCCCCCGGCGTGCCGGTGGGCCGTCTGGTGGCCCGAGGTGAAGTGGAACTGGGCTTTCAGCAACTCAGCGAATTGATTCACCTCGAAGGCATCACGCTACTGGGCCCCCTGCCCGCCGAGATTCAGATCACCACCACGTTTTCGGCAGCCATCAGCCTTGCATCCGCGCACCGGGCCTATGCCAGCGCCCTGCTGGCCTTCCTGACATCTGAGCAGGCAGTTGCCGCCATCCGCCGCCAAGGGATGGAACCTGCGACGCACTAAGCCAGCACACACCACGACGCAGATACAAAGGAGTTACATGAAAAAACCATTAATCATTGACTGCCACGGCCACTACACCACCGCGCCCAAAGCGCTGGAAAACTGGCGCAATGCGCAGATCGCCGGCATCAAAGATCCGGCTTCCATGCCAAAAGTATCCGAGCTGAAAATAAGCGACGACGAACTGCGTGAATCCATCGAGAGCAACCAGCTGCGCCTGATGACGGAGCGAGGCAGTGACATCACCCTGTTCTCGCCACGCGCCAGCTTCATGGCCCACCACATTGGCGACTTCAATGTGTCGAGCGCCTGGGCGGCCATTTGCAACGAACTCTGCTTGCGCGTGAGCCGCCTGTTCCCGGACCACTTTGTGCCGGTGGCCATGCTGCCGCAAAGCCCGGGCGTAGACCCCGCCACCTGCATTCCCGAACTGGAAAAATGCGTCAAGGAATACGGCAATGTCGGCATCAATCTAAACCCCGACCCCAGCGGCGGCCACTGGACGTCGCCGCCTTTGAGCGACAAGCACTGGTACCCCATCTACGAGAAGATGGTGGAGTACGACATTCCCGCCATGATCCACGTGAGCACCAGCTGCAATGCCTGCTTTCACACCACCGGCGCGCACTACCTCAATGCGGACACCACCGCGTTCATGCAGTGCCTGACCAGCGACCTGTTCAAAGAATTTCCCACCCTGCGTTTTTTGATTCCGCATGGGGGAGGCGCAGTCCCCTACCACTGGGGCCGCTTCCGGGGTCTGGCGCAGGAGCTCAAAAAACCGTTGCTAGAAGAGCATCTGCTCAACAACATCTTCTTTGATACCTGTGTCTACCACCAACCTGGCATCGACCTGCTCAACACGGTCATCCCCGTGAAGAACGTGCTGTTCGCATCCGAGATGATTGGCGCGGTGCGCGGCATCGATCCGCAGACCGGCAACTACTATGACGACACCAAGCGCTACATCGAATCATCGAAAATTCTGAGCGCCGATGACCGGTTCCAGATTTATGAAGGCAATGTGCGCCGCGTGTTCCCGCGTCTTGATGCGCAACTCACTGTCAAGGGAAAATGAATATGTACGAACTCGGAATCGTTAAACGCCATATCACCCGCGCTGACAAGGCTGCCGTCGAAAAACTGGGCCGCTTCGGCGTCGCCACCATCCACGAGGCTATGGGGCGCGTCGGCCTGATGAAGACCTATATGCGCCCCGTCTACAAGGGCGCACGCCTATGCGGCACCGCAGTCACCGTGCTCCTGCAGCCGGGCGACAACTGGATGATGCACGTGGCCGCAGAGCAAATACAAGCCGGGGACGTCGTTGTGGCCGCCTGCACCACCGACAACTTTGACGGCTTCTTTGGTGACCTGCTGGCCACCAGCTTCCAGGCGCGTGGCGCCCTGGGCCTGGTCATTGATGGCGGTGTGCGCGATGTGGATGAACTAGAGAAGATGGGCTTCCCCGTTTTCAGCCGCGCTATCAACGCCAAAGGCACGATCAAGGCGACTCTGGGCTCCGTCAACATCGACGTGATCTGCGCCGGCGCGCGGGTTTTGCCCGGTGACGTCGTGATTGCAGACGTGGATGGCGTGGTCGTCGTCCCTGCCGCCCGCGCGCAGGCGGTGGCCGATGCCGCCGAAAAGCGCGAAAGCTTTGAGGGTGAAAAGCGCGAGAAGTTTGCCGCTGGCGTGCTCGGCCTGGACATGTACAAAATGCGCGAGCCGCTGGAAAAAGCCGGTCTGCGCTATATCGACTAAGCAGCACCATGCGCAAGCCCGCAGAAATGGCCACCACAGGCGACTTCACAAAAACCGCCGGCTGGAGGGACTGGTACACCGGCCCCTCTAGGCCCCGCTTTCAGGTGCCCGCTGGCGCGGTCGACGCACACTGCCATGTGTTCGGCCCCGGTGCAGAATTCCCCTTCGCCCCCGAGCGCAAGTACACGCCTTGCGACGCATCTAAGGCGGCGCTCTACGAACTGCGCAACCATCTTGGTTTTGCCCGTAACGTGGTAGTGCAAGCCACCTGCCACGGCGCTGACAACCGCGCCATGGTCGACGCACTGTTACACGCCAACGGCAAGGCGCGTGGCATAGCCACCGTCAAGCGCAGCGTGACGGACCAGCAAATCCAGGCCATGCACGATGCCGGCGTGCGTGGTGTGCGTTTTAACTTCGTCAAGCGCTTGGTGGACTTCACGCCTAAAGACGAGCTGCTGGAAATAGCTGGCCGCATCACCAAGTGGGGGTGGCATGTGGTGATCTACTTTGAGGCGGTGGACTTGCCCGAACTGTGGGACTTTTTCACCGCCCTGCCCACCACCGTGGTGGTGGACCACATGGGCCGACCCGATGTGAGCAAGCCGGTGGACGGCCCTGAGTTCGAGCTGTTTGTGAAGTTCATGCGCGAGCACAACAATGTGTGGAGCAAGGTGTCGTGTCCCGAGCGTCTGAGCGTCACCGGCCCCAAGGCCTTGCATGGCGAGAAGAATTTGGAACAAGGCGCCTACACCGACGTCATCCCCTTTGCCAAGCGCATCATCGATGAATTTCCCGACCGTGTGCTCTGGGGAACCGACTGGCCGCACCCCAACCTGAAGGACCACATGCCCGACGATGGCCTGTTGGTAGATTTCATACCGTACATTGCCACCACCGCCGAGCTTCAACAGAAACTATTGGTGACAAATCCTATGCGCCTGTACTGGCCGGAAGAGGCCTAAACATGTCACTCGAAAAACCGTATTTGGACGTCCCTGGAACCATCATTTTTGATGCCGAGCAGTCCCGCAAGGGCTATCACCTGAACCAGTTTTGCATGTCCTTGATGAAGGCCGAGAACCGCACCCGCTTCAAGGCCAACGAGCGCACCTACCTGGACGAGTGGCCCATGACCGAAGAGCAAAAGCAGGGCGTGCTCACGCGCGACCTGAACCGCTGCATGGCCGCTGGCGGCAATATCTACTTCTTAGCCAAAATTGGCGCCACCGATGGCCTGTCCTTCCAGCAAATGGCCGGCAGTATGACGGGGATGACCGAAGAGGAATACCGCGCCATGATGATTGCCGGGGGGCGCAGTGTCGAAGGCAACCGCTATGTCGGCGAAGACGGCGATGCGCAGGCCAAGAAACAGCCGCAGGGCTCAGCGCATAAAAGAAACAAGGCTTGACCATGGCACGCATCAGCGCCTCCGTTTACACCTCACACGTCCCCGCCATCGGCGCTGCACTCGACGCTGGCAAGGATAAAGAGCCCTACTGGCAGCCGGTTTTTGCCGGGTACGAGTATTCCAAGCAATGGATGAAGGACAACCGGCCGGACGTCGTCTTTCTCGTCTACAACGACCACGCCACCGCGTTCAGCCTGGACATGATTCCTACCTTTGCCATCGGCACAGCTGCACAATACCAGCCGGCCGACGAAGGCTACGGCGCGCGCCCTGTGCCCACGGTCAAGGGCCATCCGGAGTTAGCCTCGCACATTGCACATTCGGTGATTCAACAGGATTTTGACCTGACCATCGTCAACAAAATGGACGTGGACCACGGCCTGACCGTACCGCTGTCGCTGATGTGCGGCAACCCACCCACGCACGATTTCAAATGGCCCTGCCCGGTGATTCCGTTTGCCGTCAACGTGGTGCAGTACCCGGTGCCCAGCGGTCAGCGCTGCTACAAGCTCGGTCAGGCCATCCGCAAGGCGATTGAAAGTTACGACGAAGACCTGAACGTGCACATCTGGGGGACCGGCGGCATGAGCCACCAGTTGCAAGGCCCGCGCGCCGGACTCATCAACAAGGAATTTGACAACGCCTTTCTGGACAAACTGATTCACGACCCGGCCGCTGCCGCCGCCATCCCTCATATCGACTATGTGCGCGAAGCAGGCAGCGAAGGTATCGAGTTGGTGATGTGGCTGATCGCCCGGGGTGCCATGAACGACGTGGCCTTGCGCAGCGATGGCGTCAACCTCAAACATCGATTCTTCCACGTGCCGGCCTCAAACACCGCCGTGGGGCATCTGATCATGGAGAACAAGTAAATGAGCAAAACCATCAAAGTGGCACTCGCGGGCGCGGGCGCCTTTGGCATCAAGCACCTCGACGGCATCAAGAACATCAACGGCGTGGAAGTGGTCTCGCTGATCAGCCGCGACCTGGAGAAGACGCGCTTGGTGGCCGACAAGTACGGCATTGCGCATGTGACCACCGATTTGGCAGACAGCCTGGCGCTGCCCCAGCTCGACGCGGTGATTCTGTGCACCCCCACGCAAATGCACGCCGCTCAGACCATGGCTTGTCTGCGCGCGGGCAAGCATGTGCAAGTTGAAATACCCCTGGCCGACAGCCTGAAGGACGCGCAGGACGTGGTGGCGCTGGCCAAGCAGACCGGACTGGTAGCGATGTGCGGCCATACCCGGCGCTTTAACCCAAGCCACCAGTACGTGCACCAAGAGGTTGCGCAAGGCCGGTTCAACATCCAGCAAATGGACGTGCAAACCTATTTCTTTCGCCGCACCAACACCAACGCCCTGGGGCAGGCGCGCAGTTGGACGGACCACCTCTTGTGGCACCACGCAGCCCACACCGTAGACTTGTTTGCCTACCAGTGTGGCAGCCCCATCGTGGCCGCCAACGCCATGCAAGGCCCTATCCACCCGGTGCTGGGCATCGCCATGGACATGAGCATCCAACTCAAGGCCGCCAATGGTGCGATCTGCACACTGTCCTTAAGCTTTAACAACGACGGCCCGCTAGGCACCTACTTTCGCTATATCGGCGACACCGCGACTTACCTGGCACGTTACGACGACCTGTTTACCGGCAAAGAAGAGAAAATCGACGTCAGCCAGGTCGACGTGTCCATGAACGGCATCGAACTCCAAGACCGGGAATTCTTCGCCGCCATTCACGAAGGCCGCGCACCCAACAGCAGCGTGGCAGACGTACTGGCCTGCTACGAAGTGCTGCACAAGCTCGAACAGCAACAAGCAAGTTAAGGACCGTGCTAACAGGTGCGGTGCGCCTAACACCGCCCGTGGGCAGCAGGACGAAGCCGAGCGCATCCGCGACAATCGCTGCATGCCCCACATTGAGCCTTCCCCCACCCCGCTATTCCAAGCCCAGCACCTGACCAAACGCTATGGCGACACCGATGTCGTGCAGGATTTGTCCTTTGAGATTGCCCCTGGCGAATGCCTGGGCGTGATTGGCCCCAACGGGGCGGGCAAGACCACCACCATCCGCATGTGCCTCGGGCTGACCGTGCCCGACGCCGGCAGCATTACTGCCCTGGGCCTGCGCATGCCCATGGACGCGCTGGCGATCAAGGCGCAACTCGGCGTGGTGACCCAGCTCGACACCCTGGACCCCGACTTCAACTGCGCCGAAAACCTGCTGGTCTATGGCCGCTATTTCGGCCTGAAAGAGACGGAGATCAAAAAGCGCATTCCGGCGCTGCTGGAATTTGCTTCTCTGACCAGCAAGGCTAAGGCCAAACCGGGTGAACTCTCGGGCGGCATGAAGCGGCGCCTAAGCCTGGCGCGCGCCCTGGTCAACGACCCCAAGCTGCTGCTGCTAGACGAACCCACCACTGGCCTGGACCCGCAGGCCCGTCACCTGATGTGGGAGCGGCTGCAGTTGCTGCTGCAGCAGGGCAAGTCGATCTTGCTGACCACCCACTTTATGGACGAGGCTGAGCGCCTGTGCTCGCGCCTCTTGGTGCTGGACCATGGCAAAAAGATTGCCGAAGGTAAACCGCGCGACCTGATCGCCCACTACCTGGAGCCCGATGTGGTGGAGGTGTATGGCGTAGGCGCCCTGGCGCTTTCGGAGAGCCCCCTGCGAGCACACGCCAGCCGGGTCGAAATAAGCGGCGAGACAGTGTTCTTTTACACCCGCGACTCTGGCGCGCTGATGCAGGCGCTACACGCTTACCCGCAACTACGTACCCTGCATCGCCCGGCCAACCTGGAAGACCTGTTTTTGAAGTTAACCGGACGCCAGATCCGCGAGGACGCCTGATATGAACACCCCCACGCTCACCATCCCCCATGCGCCACAAGTCCTCAGCCGCTGGCGCGCACCGCGCCTGAGCTTGCGCTTTTGGCCGGTTTTTTTGCGCAACCTGCTGGTCTGGCGCAAGCTGGCTATTCCCAGCCTCTTGGGCAATATTGCCGAGCCCTTGATGTGGCTGGTGGCTTTTGGCTACGGCATGGGTGCCCTCGTGGGCCAAATCACAGTGGACGGCCAACCGGTGCCTTACATCTTGTTCTTGGCCAGCGGCTCGATTTGCATGAGCGCTATGAACGCGGCCTCGTTTGAGGCGCTGTACTCGGCGTTTTCGCGCATGCATGTACAAAAAACCTGGGATGGCATCATGAACGCGCCGGTAGGCTTGGACGACATCGTGCTGGCCGAAATGCTCTGGGCGGCGTTTAAGGCCTTGTTCACCGTGACTGCTATTTTGGGTGTGATGCTGGTCTTGGACATCAGCCACAGCCCCAAGCTGCTGGTGGCCTGGCCGATTTTGCTGGGCGTGGGTATTACCTTTAGCTCCATGGCGCTGGTGTTCAACGCACTGGCAAAAGGCTACGACTTTTTCACCTACTACTTCACGCTGTTTTTGACGCCGACCATGTTTTTAAGTGGTGTCTTCTTCCCGCTAGCCCAACTGCCACCGCTGGCGCAGTGGCTGGCCGCCTGGTTGCCCTTGTCGCACGCTGTGGCGCTGGTACGGCCTTTGTTTATGGACCAATGGCCCAGCGACGGCCTGTACCACGGCGCTGTGCTGGTGGCCTACGCGGTAGTGTCGTTTTGGTTGGCCCTGGGCCTGACGCGCAAGCGCTTTGGCCAGTGAGCACGCCACGCTTTTGCGCAAGCCAAACACCCAAGCAACACCCCATCTCATGCTGCACGCCCTGACCCTGTCCCTTCAATTCGGCAAGCTGCCCGACGCTGCGCTCCACCGCGCCGCCCTGCCCCGCCACAAGGTATCGCATTGGCTGCGCAACGCCCTGGCCGGCGAGGCCGAAATCACGGTGCGGATCGTTGACGTGCACGAGGGCCAGGAATTGAACCGCGAATACCGCAAAAAAGACTACGCCACCAACGTACTGACCTTTGACTACACGCTAGAACCCGTCGTCACCGCTGACCTGGTGCTGTGTGCGCCCGTGGTCGCCCAAGAGGCCAAAGACCAGGGCAAAACCCTGCAAGCCCACTACGCACACCTGATCGTCCACGGCGCCTTGCACGCCCAGGGCTGGGACCATGAACTCAACGAAGACGCCCAGGTAATGGAACTGCGCGAGAGTGAGATCATGGCGCGGTTAGGTTTTGCGAATCCGTATTGAGGGAAGTGGAAATCGCAGCGTGGGCAAGGAGTAAACCCGAAAACCGGGCCCAAGCTGAGCGCCGACGGCATGCCAGCAGGTCTGCGCCAAAGTCCAGGGCTGTATTTTCTGTAGAGCGGGACTGGCCTCCTGCGGTTGGAAACCACTTGGTTCGAACCTCTGGACCCGTAATTTGCCCCCGTATCATCGCCAGGCCCTGAAAGTTTTTGAACTAACCAAGCGAGACCCAAGATGATCAAACAATTCAACCGCCGTGAGTGGCTGCAGGCGAGTGCCGGACTGGCCGCTGGCTTGCCGGGGGCAAAAGCCATGGCCCAAACCGCTTGGCCGACCAAGCCCTTGCGCCTGGTCGTGCCCTTTGCGCCTGGCGGCAGTTCGGAAATTGTGGCGCGTGCAGTCGCTGGTGAAATGTCCAAAACCCTGGGTCAGAACATGTTCGTCGAGAACAAGCCCGGCGCGGCAGGCAACATCGCCATGCAGGAGGTGGCTAACAGTGCCGATGAGCACACACTGATTCTTGGCCACATCGGCACGTTGGCGGTCAACCCCTATATCTTTGACAAACTGCCTTACGACCCAGCGCGGGATTTCACCCCAATCACGCTGGTCTCCAAGGTGCCTAGCCTGTATGTAGTGCACCCCGATTTGCCAGTGAAGAACCTCACCGAGTTCATGGCCTATGCCAAGAGCCGACCGGGTCGGCTGAACTACGGCTCAGCGGGCAATGGCAGCGCTGGTCACCTGGCGTTTGAGTACCTCAAACTGGTCGGCGAGATCTTTGTGCTACATGTGCCCTACCGCGGCACCGGCCCGATGCTGACCGACTTGATGGCCGGGCGTTTGGACGCCGCCTCGGTGGGTGCACCGGCCTTGATGGGTTTTATCAGGGCTGGGAAATTGCGATGTATCGCCACCGGCACGACCCAACGGCTGGCGCAGCTCCCGGATGTTCCTACCGTGGCTGAGCAGGGTTTCAAGGGTTTTGAGATGACCCAATGGTATGGTTTTCTGGCCCCGGCGAAATGGCCCAAGGCGAATATTGCCAAGCTCGAAGTGGAGGCTATCAAGGCTGTGCGCGGCAGCCTGGTCAAGGAGAGGTTGGCCCAGGACACGGCTCTCGCGGTTGGCAACACTGGGGCTGAATTCGATGCCTTCATCAAAGCCGAGCAGGCTCGCTGGAAACCGGTGATCCTGCGCGCCCAAATCAAGCCAGAAGGCGTTTGAGCCAGCGCCGCCAGGAGTGGCGCAGCGACAGGCTTGCCTGATCGGCACTGTCACAGGCTGCGTTTGCGCGCCAGCGGTGGCTTTTTGGAGTTCTAAGCCCCAACGCTTACGAGGGGCCCCCCGGTCGGATTGGTGAAGTCGGGCACAGGGCCCGAGAATGTTCATCAGAGAAATCGACATCGTTCTGGGTGCGTGCACAGAAAATGGCGCGCTCCTAGGTGCTGATGCCTGCGGGTCAGACTACCGGTACTGCTTGAGCGCCATGCGCAGCTCCGCTGCGACCTGCTCCCTGAGCTCTGGGGGCTCCACCACTTCCACGTGGCGCCCCTGGCGAAGAATATCCATGGAGAGTTCGCGTACATCCGTAAACGGCACTTCCATCAGGAGACTGCCGTCTTTCTGGGGTGTGAGCTTTTGTTTTGGGTGCCAAAGCTCACGCGAAACCCACCGCGCCCTCTCTTGCGTGAAGCGCAGCTTGGCCCACTGCACCTTGCTGCCTGCAAAGATGCCGTAGCCCTGCCCTACGAAACCGTCCAGTTCTTTTTTCCCGACGGACTTGCTGGTCTTGGCCACAAGGGACGCCTGGTCAATCGCATCCATGGAAAACGAGCGCATCGCATCCTGCTGGTGGCACCAGGCGCCTAAGTACCAGTTCCCTCGGTGGTGTAGCAGCAGTTGGGGAGAGACTTCACGCTCGCTGAAATCGTTGCGAGCGCGGCTGTAATAGCGGATTTGAAGGCGCTGGCGCCCCAAGAGTGCAGCGGCGACCACTTCAAAATTCTTATCCGTCACTGGTCGTGCGGCCACATTGAGCAATTTGACTCGGGTTTCAACGTCGCCTGCGGTGTGCTGCCCTGACTCAATCACCGCACGCAGGCGCGCCTTTAAAGGGGCAATATGGGGCCCGAGCAGACCCGGCTGCATCTCCGACAGCAGCGCCTGCATCATTAACAGGGCGTAGGCCTCGCTTGCGTTGAACCACAGGCCTGGCAGGGACTGCTGCTTGCCCGTCTGGTTATTGGCATAGCGGTAGCCCCCTTGGCTGCGATCCCACTCGATGGGGGCATTAAGCCGATCACGCATGTACTCGATGTCGCGCTTAAAGGTGGCTCGGGAAACCTCCAGCTCTCGCAGGAAGCGATCGATCGACACGGCGGAGTTGACGTGCAGGAGATTGTCGATTTTGTAAAAACGTTCGGTGCGATCCATTTTTTTAGTGTCTTCGGTTAGTAGCTCACTCTATGAGCTAGTAGGGGCAAATAATAACCTTTAGTGACTGTCAACGTCGAACCATTTTTTTGACGCCAGCGCTGATTCGTTAACCTTAAGGAGCGCAATGATGATGCAAGCAACGACCCCCCACACACCCCGCCCGTCAACTTTTGGCCAGGTCTTTACGCCGACGCGTCGAGCGCAGCTAAAGCGAGGCAAGGTGGCTCTTGTGGCACTTTCTCTGGTTGTTTGGCGCTGGCTTTGAGCAAGGAACTTCATCGCTACCAATGATGGAATTGGCAGAGCCACGAAATTGAGAACAATAGCCTGCCCGCCACAGATTGGAAGACGCAGTAGGTTTTTTTCAGGGTCTGCGCAAACAGCACCGTTTCCAACCTACCGCCGCCCAACGCCCCTATGTTGAAAATCAGAGTGGCACCCCTTTCTTTCACATTCAACTTGGTGCGCTGTCGATAGCCTGCCGGTCCGGGCCACGCTGCTGCGGTAGGTTATGGTCGATGCGACGGGTTTTACACGAACCTTACCAACGACGCTACACCACCACCTAGTTCCGGTAGCTTGGGTCTTCGCGGTCGAGCCTGCGCACCAAGGCGTCGAACCCGATCTGGGCGAACTTGCCGTCGCCCACGCCCTGCGCGGTGGCCACCGTGCGGTCGATGACCGGCTGCGCTGGCAGGGCCAGTGCTCCTGCACCCTGCGCAGCGACCTGGATCTCGCAGGTGCGCTCGAGGTAGTGCATCAGCGTGAAAGCCTCGGGGATGGTGCGCCCATGGGTCAGCGTACCGTGGTTGCGCAGGAACATCATGCGGTGTTTGCCCATGTTGGCGACAAAGTTTTTCTGCTCCTCTGGGCGCAGGCCAGGGCCGTCATAGTCGTGGTACGCAATCTGCCCGTTATAGGTGATGGCGAACTGGTTGATGGGAAGCAAGCCTTGCTTTTGCGCCGACACCGCCGTGCCACTCACGGTATGCAGGTGCATGACGCACTGCGCCTCGGGCACCGCCTCGTAGACCGTACGGTGCACGATCCATCCAGCCGGGTTGACGGGCGTACCGGACCCCGACAGGTCGCCTCCAGCGAGGTCCACCTCCAGTAGGTTCGAGGCCGTGACCTCGTCAAACAGCATGCCAAAGGGAATGAACAGGAACCGGTCTGTGCCGGGCAGGCGTGCCGACAGGTGGGTGTAGATCAGGTCGTCCATGGCGCGGCGCGCAAACATGCGGTAGCAGGCGGCGAGTTGCAGGCGAATGGTCTGGGCGGGTGTGGTCATGGGGTCCTTGACAGGTTTCCTCGACGCGTTGTCCGGGTTGGGGTCGAAAGCCGCTAATTAGAGACGAAGTCCGAAAGACGGCTAAACGCCAGAAAAGGACGAGCGCTATTGTGCGGTAGAGTCTCGGGCTTTGTATTGTCACAATACGATGAACTACCTCATTGTCGGTGCTGGGGCTATCGGATGCTATGTTGGTGGCCGCTTGATTGCATCTGGGCATCGGGTGGCTCTGGTAGGACGCGCTCCCACTCTTGATCCGCTGGCCACCGGCGGTCTGAAGGTATCGGACTTGGACGGCTTTCGGACCCACCTGGAGCCAGCTCAGTTACAACTATTCACCAGTGTGACTCACGCATGGCAAGACCTGCAGGCGGGCGGCGGTCAAGGCACTTCTACCGTTATTCTTCTGTGCGTCAAGGGTGGCGCAACTGTATCCGCTGCGCAGGAGATTGCCACCCACTGCCCGGCAGGCGCGGTGGTGATTTCGCTACAGAACGGCGTGGACAATGTCGCCCGTATAGCAAAGGCTGGGCCGGGTCTGCAGGTGGTGGCGGGCATGGTGCCCTACAACGTAGTCATGCCTGATCCCAACAAAGTGCACCGCGCCACGGAAGGGGCCCTGCACCTTGCCGACACGCCCGCCACGCGCACCATCGCGCACGCGTTTAACGCCAGCGGGCTCCCCACCGTTCTGGCAAGCGACATGCTGACTGTGCAATGGGGCAAGTTGCTGCTAAACCTGAACAACCCGGTCAACGCGCTGTCGGATCTGCCGCTCGTGGATCAGCTGCGTGACCGTGATTTCCGCCGCGTGCTCGCTGCGTTGCAGACCGAGGCCTTGCAGGTATTGGCGGTCGCCGACATTCGGCCAGCCCAAATTTCCAAGGCGCCGACGCAGCTTCTTCCCTTTATCCTGCGGCTGCCAAATTGGCTATTTAGTCGGATTGCCGCCAGCATGTTACGCATGGACGCAACGGCTCGGTCGTCTATGTGGGAGGACTTGCAACGCGGTCGCATCACAGAAATTGACGATCTGTGCGGCGCAGTGGTGCGTTTGGCCGCACAGCACGGTGGGTCGGCGCCTCGCAACGCGGTAATGTGTACTCTGATGAAGTCGTGCCGCAGCGGTCAACGCTGGAGTGGTACCGCCCTGCGCCAGGCGGTGGGCTGAGCCCATTGCCCCGGCATGCGGATAGGCATGCTCTGTGCCTGAGGTGCACTTCAACTGTGTCAGCGGTACCTGCCGGCCATAAAAAGTCGGTTACTAGAAGTCCAGCGTGTCCCCGGTCAGGAGTCCATCCCAAACCTCGTGTGTGCCCCATTCAGGTCCAGGTGATTCGGTAGTCGAGGGAGTGCCCGATACGCTCTGAGAAACGGTTGACTGACTTGGCCGCCATGCGTTCGCTGACACTTACCGGGATCAATGTGGTGAGCCATTCGCCTACACCCTGGCGCTCACCCTCTGGCTTGCGTGGGCCCGCGCTTGGTTTGTAACCAACGATAGCCTCTCGCTTGCCGGTCAGCGCAAGCAGGTCGTACAGATCACGAAACAGGATAAATGAGGTGTCGTTTTGGTGCATGGACCAGTTCGCCGCCGGAAGGAAGTCGACCAGGTGGATCAGCTGGTAGTTCAGTGCGATCCAGAAGTCTTCTGCGCTCAAGGTGATGGGTGCGTTGTCGATCACCCGATGAAAGGAGATGCATGCAATGGCATCGGTGCGGTGGACGTTCTTGCGCAATTCCTCGCGCAGTGGGCCGGCGTATAGCAACCGCAACACCGACGGAAAGGCTTGCACTTGCGTCCACTCCCAGGGCGTCATTAGCAGGCGCAGCGCCGGGATTTTGTCGACTGTCATTGCGAAGGTGTTGGTGCCAGTTCCGAGGATGGAGTGCAGCAGCATCACAACAGGGGAGCGCTGCGGGTAATGCTGCACGGTGTACTCAAAGCAAAAGTAGAGATGGTCGAGGAACGAGCCGTCAGCATGCTCCACATTGAAGTCGCACTCGCTCACTAAGAAGTCCATCAATTCGGTGCTCACGCCGGGCAGCGGGTGCTCCGCGCGGGCAGCTGCGTATTCGGCCTGGACCGCTTCGGTCGCAGCCGCGTCCCAGCGGGCCTGCTTGCCTACTCGGGCGTTCATTACGAAGCGGGCAGCCTTGCCTTCCAGGGTTTTGAATATGGTGCGATTGAGATCGAAGTTCGGGATCGGCTCGATCAGAACCTTGCCTGTGTGCTCAAGCGCGGCGCCACGGGCGATAGCGGCTTTGCGTTGGGTAGTTGGATCGGGACGCACGGCGGCAGACTGCTGCATGGGAGCCTCAATGTCAAAAAAGAGCCAGTGTAGCGGCCAGGCATGACCTCCTTGGTCTCGAATTCGGTCGTAAACGCCGGCGGTTTGGTCGGTCTGCAACGCTCAAGTTTTCCCAACCAAGTGGGTCAAATCCCTGCATTGCGGTCAGTCTCCCATGGCTCGCACCGATAGCAAATAGCCCTTAGCTCTTGGAGTTTGGAATGCGCGTCTCCCCTGGCGGGGTCGGGCCCTGGTGTTCTTGGCATCGACCCGAGTAGCCGTCTCGCCCCTGCGGGCTAACGATCCCCGGCGCCCCATGCCGTCGCCATCATTTATTGATAGTCTTGGCCGACGCCAGCGACGCCCGCTCACTGGCAGTGCCTGTTATGGGATCCGAACTATTCAAGCTCCCCCATCCTTGCAGCCCGGATCATGGCTAGGGCGCTGGTGCCGCTGTTCGAGTAGGCGTTTGGGGTTGCCTGATCAAACGTGTAAACACCATCCCGCTTGTTACTACGGCCTGGCCTTTGCGCGAGCAAATGAAGGGCGTGCTCCGAATAGCTGAAGTCGATCCTCTTTAAGAGAAGCATCACCGCAGACACATTCAGGTCGGCAACAGAAAATCTATCGGCTACCAGCCACTCTTTTTCCGACAATGCCAACTGCTGGAATGTTTTCCTCGTGTAATGCGATCCGTGCCTTCTTGCTGCAGTGCAGGTCGTCGCACCTACTCAGTCGGTGGAGTTTGTCTTGGCCGGATGGGTAATTGACTTGCTGAGAAACACGATGCCTACAGTCGATGCCGCTCTAAGGCTCACGGTGGGCGGATACCTCTGATAAGATCATTTGATATCCATGAGTATTGAGCACCAGGAAGGATTGCGGCATGCTTAACCCCCACGTCAAGGCGCTGTTAAACCTGATGGAGCAGCGCGCAATACCTCCCCTTCATACCCTCCCGCCGGCGCAAGCGCGGATCCTCTATCGCGAACGCAAGAACCTTACTCAGCCTGTACCACCCAGCGTTGAAGAGGTGCGCGAACTACAGTCGTGCGGGCCGCATGGCCCGATCCCGTTGCGTATGTATCGACCCGCGGGTGCCAAAGTGGACACTGTTCTTCCGGTGCTGGTGTACTACCACGGCGGTGGCTTCGTCATCGGTGACTTGGAGACCCACGACACGCTGTGCCGGGAACTATGCAATGGGTCAGGCTGCGCGGTAGTGGCTGTCGATTATCGGCTCGCACCGGAGTTTCGCTTCCCCTGCGCAGTTGATGATTGCCTTGCAG
>Ga0214919_10002033_pt1 | contig 32255 bp, 32 predicted proteins | sample LL1503_MetaG_FD_177994 | JGI IMG/M metagenome (GOLD analysis project Ga0214919, IMG submission 177994) | Freshwater microbial communities from Lake Lanier, Atlanta, Georgia, United States - LL-1503 | ecosystem: Environmental > Aquatic > Freshwater > Lake | place: USA: Georgia | collected... | reverse complement strand
CATCCAGGGCGTGATGTGCTCGCCCAGCAGTACCACGCCATAAGCAATGGCAAAGACCGGCACCAAAAATGTGACGGTCAAGGCCCGTGCGGGGCCTGTTTGGTCTATCAGCCTGAAATACAAAATATAGGCCACACCCGTGGCCACCACGCCCACCACGACCAGTGCGCCCCAGGCTTGCAAGCTGGGGGAGGCCGGTGGCAGTGTCAGTAACGAAGGCACCAGCAGTGCCAGTGTCGCACCCATTTGGCTGCCGGTGGCAGTAGCCAGTGGCGGCACATGGGGAATAAAGCGTTTGGCGAAATTCGCCGAAACGCCGTAGCTCAATGTGGCCAATAAACAGGCCGCAACAGCCCACAGGGGCGCAATGCCGGAGGCATTGGGTGTGAAGCTGGCTTCACCTGCGGCGAGCAATAAAACGCCTAAAAATCCAATGCCCAAGCCGATGGCGCGCGACAGCGTGGGCCTGTCGCCCAACCAGGCCCAGGCGACCGTGGCGCCAAACAAAGGCACAGTGGCATTGAGTATCGATGACAGACCGGTGGTGATGTGTTGCACTGCAAATGAATACAACGCAAAGGGCAAAGCCGAGTTGAAAACACCGATCAGAAAGACCGGTTTCCAGTGCGCCCGCAGCACAGGCCCCTGTCCCCTTAACAGCAACAATGGCAGCAGGAACAAGGCTGCAATGCCCACCCTAAGCCCTGCTGTCAGCAAGGCGCCAAACTCGATAGCGGCAGTGCGCATGAACAAAAATGAGGCCCCCCAAATCATGGCGAGAAGCAAGAATTCAGTCTGCCAGCGTTGGATTTTGTGGTTGGTGGTCAAAACGGACTTCAGCCTCACAAGGGCAAGGGCTGCGCGCGTATCGAACTTGCAGGAGTATGCAAAGGCAAAGGCAATGGCAAAGCCTTTTCAAGGGTCAGTAAATGGGCCTTGCGCCACAAGCCACCGGCATACCCCGTCAATTGACCATCTGAGCCCACGATGCGGTGGCAAGGCACGATCAGGCTGATCGGATTGCGTCCCACGGCAGCGCCAACTGCCCTTACTGCGTTGGGATTGCGCAAAGCTTTTGCAATGTGCCCATAAGTTTGAGTCTGTCCTGCGGGAATCTGCAGCAAGGCCCGCCAGACGGATTGCTGAAAATCGGTGCCGCTGGTCAAATCGAGTGGAACGGAAAACGGGTCGTTCAATGCCTGCGCGTCACCGGCCCAATAGGCTTGCAGCCACGGCAAGGCACTTTGGATAAAAGGGTTGTGCGCCTCTGCAGTCCACGTATGCATGTCCGGCAGATGGCGTTGATCCTCAAAAAAGACGCCAGACAAACCCAAAGGGCTGGCCGACAGCGTGAGGGTGCCCAAGGGGCTCTCACAGGTAATGCAAACGGTTTGAGGGTGAAAGCGCATGCGTTTATCACTTTAAGTAGGCGAGGGGCTGTGGGATGTTTTCCGCTGGCTCCAGAATAACAAACTCCCACTCACACTGGCCACCACCATCAAGCCCATGAAGCCTGCGCGGTAAGTCCCAAACCAGGTGGACAAGGCCCCAAAGATGGGCGGGCCGATGACCACACCCAAAAATGTGAAGGCCAAGGTGCCGCCCGTGGCCATGCTGGCCATGCCTTCGGGTGCGCGCCTGGCCACCTCGGCCAGGTACACCCCATTCCAGCCGATGGCCGATGCGCCAAAGGTCACGAGTATGAAGATCACAGCCCATCGCGGCGTGTCATGGCTCAAGGTTGTGGTGGCCAAGGCGCCCAGCGCCATCAAACTGGCCAGCAGCAAGAGGACGCGTCGGGCGCCCAGCCAGCGGTCTGCCACATAGCCCCATGCGATACGACCGGCCATACCGCCGAGTTGTGTCAATGACAATGCCAGTCCCGCGGCGATGAGTCCGTAGGCCAAATCATCGTGCAAAAAAGTGACCAGGTAGGTGGTGAGAGACAGTTGCACCATCGAGAACATGAACGAGCAGGCCGCCATGGTGGCCAAGGTCCGGTGCGCCAAGACCAAGCGGATGGGTTGTTTCCAGCTGCCCCAACGCATGGGCAGATCAGCTTGTCTGTCCGAGTCCAGCTCAGCCCGGAGTGCTTGAGCAAGGGCGGCACAGCCAATGCACACAGCGGCCACCACGCCCAAACTGGTGTGCCAACTCAGGCCCAGCAGCATGGGCGGCACGATGGCGCCGGCCATCAGGCTGCCCAAGGGTACGCCCGTTTGTTTGAGTGAAAAGACCAAGGACATCTGGTGTTTAGGGGTGGTCCTTGCCAACAAGTGTGAGCTGGCGGGAGTGATAGGGCCATAGCCCATGCCAATCAATACCGCACCCAGACCCATGGCGGGAAGCCAAGGCACGGCGCACAACAGCAAGCCCGCAGCGCACAGCAGCAAGCCCCACTGGCTGACGCGGATGGCACCAAAACGGTTGACCGCTGCGCCGCCCATTAGGGAGGCGGTGATTGCGCCGGCATAAGTCATTGACACGTAAATCCCGACCAATGCCGGAGAAATGTGCAAATCTGGGGCGACCACCGGGGCCATCACGGGCAGGGCCAGCAGGGCCATGGAGACCATGGCCTGTATCACCAAGGTCAGCAGCAGCGGGAGCCAGTTGTTCAATTCGCTTTCACCCCGGCTTTGGTCAGCAAAGCACCGAGGGTTTCGATCTCATATTTCAAGTGGGCGCGCAGCGCTTCGGGCCGGGCTTGGTCTGTGGACACCGCTGAAATGCCCATCGCATCCAGCCGCTGGCGCACATCGGGGTCTGACACCGATTTTTGCAAGGCCGCAGTCAATTGGTCCATCACCGGTTTGGGCGTGCCTTTGGGGGCATAGAGACCGAAAGAGATGTTGATGTCAAAACCTTGCACACCGGCTTCAGCGATCGCAGGCACATCGGGCAGGCCGCTCAAACGGGTTTTGCCAGCAGCAGCGTAGGCCTTTATTTTGCCGCCCTTGACTGGCGGTACCGTGCCTGAAGTTTGATCGCACAAAACGTCCACTTGGCCACCCATCAGGTCGGTCAGCGCCGGGCCGGTGCCTTTGTAGGGGATTTCGTTCATCTTCACGTTCAAGGCATTCATCATCATCAAGCCGCACAGGTGGGAAGCTGAACCCACGCCCGCATGCGCCAGGCTGATCTTGGGGCCATTGGCTTTGACGTAGCTCACAAAGTCGTTCAAGTCCTTGGCCGGAAAGTCATTGCGGGTAACGATCACCATCGGGCCATTGGTGGCCCGCCCGATCGGTTCAAAATCGTCCACTGGGTGGTAGGGCAGATTTTTGTACATCGCCGTGTTGGTGGCATGGCTGACATGGATCATCAGCAAGGTGTAACCGTCGGGCTTGGCGCGTGCGACTTTGGCCGTACCAATCGAGCCTGAGGCGCCTGCGGTGTTGTCCACCACGATTTGTTGTCCCAATTGCTTTTGCATGGCACCCGCGAACAGACGGGTGATGGTGTCACCGGGGCCACCGGGGGCATAAGGCATCATCATGGTGATGGCCCGATTGGGGTAGTCTTGCGCCGCCGCTTGAAAGCTGGCAAGCGTCAATGCAAGCGTCATTGAAAGTGAGATAAATGGGCGAATCATACGTGCGTTCATGGTGTGCTCCTGGTGCTTTGAGGTCATCATGCCAGCAAGCGCTGGCGAATTTCTAGGGGGTCCATGACTTGCAGTGGTGCTGCGCCACCTTGGGGTATGCCCACTTGGGTGGCATTCAAAAGCATCGACACCATCACATATGTGCCTGACAGGACGGTCAGGTCGATCACCGCCTGCTCGCCCATTTGATCCACGGCTTCTTGCCATAAGGCGTCGGGTACCCGGTGGTTCAAAGAGAGTTGTACGCAATAGTCATACACCAGGCGCTCGTCGGCTTGCATGGTTCGTGGGCGAGTGCAATTTTGTAAATCACGCATCACTTCATCCGATAAACCTGCTTTGCGGGCAATTTTTTCATGGGCCCACCATTCGAACTGGGCGTTGGAAATTCGCGCCTGAATCAGGATGGCGAATTCGTTCAAACGTTTGTTGACCGAGGTTTTAAAGCGCAAATAGTCCAGGTGGTCAAAACAACGGCGTCCCATTTCGGGGCTGCGCAACAAGGCGTTGTAGGGCCCACCCAAGGCCGCACTCGAGATCTTCAAAATGTCATCGGCCAAGGGGCGCACTTCAGCGGGCAAATCGGCGTAGGCAATTTGGCTCAGTCGTTCGGTCATGGTCACTCCAGCAAATTGGTGGCTTATACAATCGGGTCTCCATTGTCACCGACACCTTGCACCCATGCTGGCGTGTTGGCGACGCCACATTTTTTGAGGCACCATGCAACTTACGCCCACTATTTTCAAGGCCTACGATATTCGCGGCATCGTGCCGAGCACCATCGACGAAGTTTTAGCCGAAGGCTTGGGCAAAGCTTTTGGCACGCAGGCCATGGTTGAGGGTCAATCCACAGTGGCCGTGGGGCGTGATGGGCGCTTGAGCGGACCGGCTTTGTTGGCGGCCTTGGTGCGTGGACTGGTGTCTGCAGGTGTACAGGTGGTCGATGTGGGCTTGTGCACCACCCCCATGTTGTATTTTGCGGCACACACCGTTTGTGCCAGCGGCATCATGGTGACGGGCAGTCACAACCCCAAGGACTACAACGGTTTTAAAATGGTCATGGGCGGGCGCGCCATTTATGGTGATGAAATCCTGGCCTTGCGCCAGATGATGCAGGCCGAATCTTGGGTTGCCAAGGCGGGCGGCGCCATTCGCCAGTGGGATGTACTGCCTGCGTACCGTGAACGTATCGTGGGCGGCGTCCGCTTGGCTCGCCCAATGAAGATTGTGGTCGACTCGGGCAATGGTGTCGCCGGTGCTTCAGCCCCTGCGATTTTTCGCGCACTAGGCTGCGAGGTGATTGAGCTGTTCAGTGAGGTGGATGGCCACTTTCCAAACCACCACCCTGATCCCAGCAAACCCGAAAATTTGAAGGACCTGATCGCCGAGCTCAAGCGGACTGGTGCCGAGCTCGGTTTGGCTTTTGATGGCGATGGTGATCGACTGGGCATCGTGACCAATGATGGTCAAACTATTTACCCCGACCGCCAAATGCAATTGTTTGCTCAAGATGTTCTGAGCCGTGTCCCAGGCGGCACCATTTTGTTTGATGTGAAATGTTCACAACGCTTGGCCCCTGCGATCGCATTGGCGGGGGGGGAGCCTTTGATGTACAAAACAGGCCACTCGCTGATCAAAGCGAAAATGAAAGCCATTGAAGCCGCTGGTGGTCAAGCCCCTTTGGGGGGCGAGATGAGCGGTCACATTTTTTTCAAAGAACGTTGGTATGGATTTGACGACGGCACCTACGCAGGTTGCAGGATGTTGGAAATTTTGAGTAAGTCGCCCGATGGCAACGTCGTATTGCATGCCTTACCCACCAGTTTCAGCACGCCAGAATTGAATGTGGCTTGCGTGGAAGGTGAACCCCATACCGTGACCCAGCATTTGCTGGACATTGCAGCTGCCCACTTCACAGCCCCGGCTCAGATCTCCAGCATCGATGGTTTGCGTGTGGATTGGCCGGATGGGTTCGGGCTTATCCGTGCCTCCAACACCACGCCCGTGCTGGTCTTGCGATTTGAAGGACACAGCGAATCGGCATTGCAACGGATAGAGGCGCAGATGTTGGCATTGCTGCGAACCGTCAAACCGGACGCCACATTCAACACGGCCACCCATTGACTTACCATGCATCCGATACAGCGCGTTTATAACGCGGCCGTCTGGGCGGCGCAGCCTTTTCTGCGTCGCAAATTGGCGCGTCGCGCTCACGCCGAGCCTGTGTATGGCGTAGCAGTTCCTGAGCGGTTTGGTCACTACACACAAGCGCCTGAAATGCAATCTGCCTTGGTGTGGGTGCATGCGGTCTCTTTGGGTGAAACCCGGGCGGCAGAGGTTTTGATTCATGCGCTGCGCCTGGCGCTGCCTGGTATGCGTTTGTTGCTCACAAACGGGACCGCAACCGGCCGTTCCGAGGGCGAGCGCTTGCTTGAGTCAGGCGATATTCAGGTATGGCAGCCTTGGGATACGCCCTCTGCGGTGCAGCGGTTTTTAACGCATTTCAAACCCCGTATTGGGGTGTTGATTGAAACCGAGGTCTGGCCTAATCTGGTCTTGCAATCTCAAAAAAATGGCGTGCCTTTGGTCTTGGCCAATGCCCGCATGAGTGAACGATCGAGCCGCAAAGCACTGCGCTGGCCTGCATTGACGCGGCCGGTTTTTCAAGCGCTGACGGCCGTCTGGCCTCAAACCGAATCCGATGCGCAGCGCTTGCAGCAACTCGGCGTCCAAGTGATTAAGGTGATGGGCAATATCAAGTTCGATGCCCAACCTGATGCCCTGCAATGCGCCCAAGGACTGCGCTGGCGATCACAAACTTCAAGACCTATCGCCATGCTGGCCAGTTCGCGCGAAGGCGAAGAAGCCGCTTGGCTTGAGTCATGGTTGACCTTACGGCAAGCTGGTGCCAATGTGTCTGATCTGCAATGGCTGATTGTGCCGCGCCATCCGCAACGGGTGAACGAGGTTGAAACTTTATTGATCTCGCACGGCCTGACTGTGTCACGCCGCAGTCAATGGCGAGAGACTGACCACGATGGGCCAGATGCCCAAGCGGCGCAGGCGGATGTCTGGCTGGGGGATTCTTTGGGTGAAATGGCGCTGTACTACAGCTTGGCGCATGTGGCTTTGCTGGGCGGCAGTTTTGCGCACTTGGGCGGTCAAAACCTGATCGAGGCAGCGGCCTGTGGCTGCCCGGTGATCATGGGGCCGCACACCTTTAATTTTGCTCAGGCCGCAGACATGGCCGAGCAAGCGGGCGTTGCCGTGCGCGTGGTAGACATAAAACAAGCGCTTGATCAGACGCACCAGCTGCTGCGGGACGAACCCGCCTTGGCAAAAAGTTCCGACGCGGCCCGGGCTTTTGCAAAGGCCCACGAAGGCGCCACTGTACGCACTGCGCAAGCGGTGGTTCAAACCATGTTGTGAAACTTATTTGGCAAGCAAGGCGTTGACGGCTTGCAGGTCGTCAGCCTTCAAACTGCCGTTGGCTTGGCGCAGTTTAAGCTGGCCCAACAAAACGTCGTAACGCGCCTTGGCCAGATCGCGTTTGGTTTGGTACAACTGGCTTTGGCTGTTCAGCACATCGATGTTGATGCGCACACCTACTTTGTAGCCCAGCTGGTTCGCGTCCAAAGCGCTTTGACTGGATGCCTCTGCGGCGGCCAAGGCATTTACTTGCCCCAAGCCCGATTGGAGACCCAAATATGCAGTTCGGGTGGCTTGCGCGACATTGCGCTCGATGGTTTCCACATCCGCGCGGGCTTTGTCTTCGAGTGCCAGCGTTTCTTTGATGCGGTTTTCGTTCGCATAACCAGTGAACAAAGGCATGTTGAAGTTCAGGCTGATGCTGATGGCATTGGTGTCCACTTGGGTCGCGGAGTAGCCGTTGTTATAGCGGGTCGGTGAAAAGCCGGCAGTCAAATCCAAGGTGGGCTTGAGGCCGGCTTGCGCTTTTTCGATTTCGAGTTTGGCAATGTCCAATGCGACCCGCGCTTGGGCAATGCCAGGGTGCAATTCGCCCGATTGCATCACCCAAGTGTTGATGTCAGCGGGTTGTGGGGCTTGAAGTTGGACAGGTAAAACCAGGCTTCGCGGCTCTGTGTTGCTATTGCCAACCAACAAGTCAAGTGCCAATTTTTTCACCCGCAAATCGTTTTCCGCCGCAATTTCTTGAGCCAACACAAGGTCGTAGCGTGCCTGGGCTTCTCGGGTGTCTGTAATGGTCGAAGTGCCTACTTCAAAATTGCGTTTGGCCGCGGCCAATTGTTCAGCGACTGCGGTTTTCTGGGCTTGGACAAAGGTCAGGCTGTCGCGGGAAGCAAGCACATCAAAGTAAGCCTGGCTGACCCGCACAATCAGGTCCTGTTCTGAAGCTTTGAGCTGGGCGCTGGCCAACTCGGTTTGCTTCAAACCTTGGTTGTAGGTCGCCTTATTCGCAGGCCTGTACAGTGGTTGCACCGCACTCAAATTGGCACTCAGGCTGCTGTAAGACTTGCTTTGACCTGCCAAAACACCCGTCAATAAATCGACCGTAGTTCTGTTCGCGGCCCCGGTCAAGCCGACAGTGGGCAACACACTGGCCATAGCCTGTTCGGCTTTGGCCAAATTGGCTGTGTAGAGCGATTGCGCCGATTTGTAGGCCGCGTCATAGCCTTTGGCGGCCTCGAACAAAGTGACCAGGTTTTGCGCTTGCGTTGGGGCACTGAAAATGACACTCAACAGGCCTGCCAAGGCCAAAGATGAAGGAGATAAACGCAGATTCATGAAATTCTTTCGGGGTAAAACGTCATTCGGGTTGAAACAGGAAACAAGTCGGCACCTGACATCAGTAAGTGGGAATATTCGGGTCCACTTGGGTCGACCAAGCATGGATGCCACCGGCCACATTGATGACCTCAAAGCCCTGCTGAGCTAAGTAAGCGGCCACCTGCATGCTGCGGCTGCCATGGTGGCACAAACAGGCAATAGGTCGCGTTTTGTCCAACTCGTCTAGGCGCGCAGGAATGGTCTGCATGGGCATGTGAACAAACGCCATGCCCGCTGGGGAGACGCTGGCGGTTTGGCATTCCCAGCCTTCACGCACGTCAAGTAAAACAGGTAGACGTGCAGCCATCTTGGCAGCCCAGTCTGACAGTTGCGCAGGGGTGATTTGTTGCATGGGAATTAAAAACGGAAGAGAGAGTGTTCTGCAAAGTGAACCAAGCGCGGTGCCATGGTGTCCCAGGGTTCAGCGGTGGTCCATGCGGCGTCACTGTTGCGGGTGATGAACGTGGCCCGCATCATGGGCTCTTCACCCACAATCGCCGCGAGGCGACCGCCCACTTGCAGCTGGGCCAGAAGGGCTTGCGGAACTTCGGCCACCGAGCCACTCAAGATAATCACATCAAAGGGGCCATCTGCAGCCGCGCCATGTGTGCCATCGGCCTGACGCACTTCGACATTGGACACGCCTTCTGTGGCCAGATTTTTGCGCGCTTGTGAAACCAATTCGGGCTCGATTTCCAGCGTCAGCACATGGGCAGCCCGGCGACCCAATAAGGCAGCCATGTAGCCGGAACCTGTCCCGATTTCAAGGACTTTCTCATGTTTTTGAACAGCCAAGTCTTGCAATAAGCGCGCCTCCAGGCGTGGCGCCAGCATCGTTTGGCCACGAGCCCCTCCTTCGCGAAGCGGCAACGCCATGTCCACAAACGCCATAGCTTGAAGTCCGGAGGGCACAAAGTGTTCACGCTTGACGGTGGACAACAAGGCGAGCACTTCGCCATCCAGGACTTCCCAGGGGCGGATTTGCTGTTCAATCATGTTGAAACGGGCTTGTTCAATATCCATCGTGACTCCAGGAGGTGATTTTGCCGAAATCGTTTGATTTTAAAGGCCCGGACCTTGCGGGGCCTGACCTTCAGGGGAGAAACCTGCTTTTTGACGGAGCCATTGCGCCAAATCATCCATGTAGCAGTACATGACGGGCACCACCACCAGGGTCAGCAAAGAAGAGGTGATCACCCCGCCAATCACGGCTTGTCCCATGGGGGCCCGTTGCTCCGAGCCTTCGGTCAGGGCAAAAGCCAAGGGGATCATGCCAAAAATCATGGCCAAAGTGGTCATCAAAATAGGGCGCAGTCGCACTTTGGCCGCCATCAACAGGGCATCGCTTCGCGACATACCAGGCATGGGGTTTCCCTCTGCGTTCTCCATGCCGTCCCGCGCTCGGATGGTGAAGTCCACCAGCAAAATAGCGTTTTTGGTGACCAATCCCATCAGCATCACCACGCCAATGACCGAGAACATCGACAGCGCCGAGCGAAATGCCATCAAAGCCAGTACCACTCCGATCAAGGTCAAGGGCAAGGAGGTCATCAATGCGACGGGTTGGAAAAAACTCTTGAACTGGCTGGCCAGAATCATGTAAATGAAGATGATGGCCATGATCAAGGCGGACAGTGCATAACCGAAAGACTCGTTCATGCTTTTGGTGGAGCCGCCAAACTGGTAGCGATAGCCTGAAGGAAAAGGAATCGCTTCCATCACTTTTTTGATGTCGGCTGAGACCTCGCCCGCGGTGCGTCCATAAGCATTGGCGTTGATAGACACTTCGCGCATCAGGTCGCGCCGGTTGATCTGGTTGGAGCCTGTGGTCTCGGTCACTTTGGCAATCTGGCCCAAACGCACGTTGCGGGTGGTGCCGTCAGCCGGGTTGGTCACACCAAATGGCAAGCGTTCCAGGTCTTCCAGGGTGTTGCGGGCTGTAGGGTCAAGTCGCACGTTCACATCGTAGGTCTGGTCGTCGGGGGCACGCCAGTTGCCCACGGTTTGTCCTGCCACCAGGGTGCGCAAGGGGCCAGCCAGTTGGGCCACGCTGAGCCCCATATCAGCCGCTGAATCACGCATCACTTCGATGCCAATGGTGGGTTTGTTGGCCTTCACACTCGAATCCAGGTCCACCAAACCCGGGATGGCGCGTAACTTGTCCAGGGCCATCAAGGTCAGGCGCTCCAGCTCACGTTGATCCGCGCCTTGCAGGGAAAACTCGATTTGTTTGCTACCCCCCACCGAATCGGGGGTCCCCACTTGGGTCACTGTGATGCCCGAGACGCGATTGAGCCGCTCGCGCAAGGCGGCCGATATTTGGTCTACGCTGCGTTTGCGGTCTTTGCGGTCTGCAAAGCGTATGCCTAAATTGACATTGTTCTTGCCCAAAGCGTTGCCGGTGTTGATGGTCGCCACGGTGTAACGGACTTCAGGGAATTCCCGCACGATGGCCTCTACCTGTTTGGCCTTTGCTGTGGTGGCCTCCAGAGAGGAGCCGACGGGGGTTTGAAAGGCCACGCTGGCTTCAGAAAAGTCGGCCTTGGGGACGAACTCGGTGCCCAACATCGGCACCATGAACAGACTCACAATGAAAATACCCAAAGCCGACAGCACCGTGGCAAGCTTGTGATGCAAGGCCCATCGCAGAATGCTTTGGTAGCCGTCAGACAGGCGTTCAGTCATGACGTCAAACAGATGCGTCACCCGGCCAATGGTTTTGTCATACAGGCTGCGCGCTGCAAATTTACCCTGGGTTTGGATGCTGGGGTCATGCCAGATGCTTGACAGCATCGGGTCCAGGGTGAAACTCACAAACATCGAAATGCCGACCGCCGCCACGATGGTGATGCCGAACTCGTGGAAAAACTGGCCGATGATGCCCTGCATGAAACCAATAGGCAAAAACACCGCCACGATGGACAGCGTGGTGGCCAACACAGCCAGTCCTATTTCTTGTGTGCCATCCATCGCGGCTTGGAATGCGTTTTTGCCCATTTGCAAATGCCGCACGATGTTCTCACGCACCACAATGGCGTCATCAATCAGCAGACCCACACACAAGGACAAAGCCATCAGAGTGATCATGTTGATGGTGAATCCAAACAAGTCCATGAACAAAAAAGTGCCAATGATCGAGATCGGCAGGGTCAGTCCGGTAATGACCGTCGAGCGCCAAGAGTTGAGGAACAAAAACACAATCAGCACGGTGAGTAAGGCGCCTTCAATCAAGGTGCGGCGTACGTTTTCAACGCCTACACGAATTGAGCGCGAATTGTCGGTCACTTGTTCTAGCCGAATGCCGGGCGGCAATTGCTTTTGAATTTCTTGGAGTGTTTTGACCAGGCCATCCACCACTTCGATGGTGTTTTCGTCCTGTGATTTTTGCACGGTCAATAACAAGGTTCGCTGGCCATTGAACATGGCCAGACTTTCTAATTCTTGCGCATCGTCTTTGATCGAAGCGACCTGCGACAAGCGCACCGAAGTGCCGGATTTCTTGGCCACAATGATGTTGCCAAAATCTTCAGGCCGGACCATGCGGGACTGGACTTGAACCACCCGCTCTTGCGCGGTGGATTTGATCGTGCCCACCGGCAGGTCTTGGTTTTCATTGCGCACCGCATTGACCACTTGGTCGGCTGAAACGCCAAAGGCCTCCATAGCATCGGGTTTGAGGTACAGATTGAGTTCCCGTCGGCTGCCGCCCACGACCGTGACCGAGCCCACGCCGCGCACGTTTTCGAGTTTCTTTTTAAGTACCTGCTCAGACCAGTTCGTCAGTTCGACGGGCGAAGGGGCTTTGCCTTGCTCAACTTCTTTCGGTATGACGGCCAGCGACCACACCGCGCGGCTGGAGGGATCAAAACGCAGCACGCGGGGTTCTTTGACCTCGGTCCTGAGCAAGGGTTTGATGGCGGCGATTTTTTCGCGCACGTCTTCGGCGGCCTTGCGGCTGTTGATGTTCAGGCCAAACTCCAGCACCACGACAGATTGGCCTTCGTAAGTGCGAGAGGTCAGGGCGCTGATGCCGGCTATCGAGTTCACGCCTTCTTCAATTTTTTTGGTGACTTCGCTTTCGACAATTTCAGGGCTGGCGCCGGGGTATTCGGTGAGCACCACCACCACGGGGAAGTCGATGTTCGGAAACTGATCGACTTTGAGTCTTTGCAAAGAGAACAAGCCCAGCACCACAATGGCCAGCATGACCATGGTCGCGAAGACAGGATTTTTCAAACTGACTTGGGTGAACCACATGCTGAGCTTACGGTTTGACGGCAGTGAATTTCACACGCGTGCCTTCACGTACGGCACCCGAGCTTGCGGTCAGCAGTTGGATCCCCTCGGTCAGTTGGGCGTTCGAACTCGAAATACCGACCATGACCTGGCCTTCGGCCTCGCCGCGGGTGCCCAGGCTGACCGTCATGTGGCGCACCTGGTCCTTGTCAATCCATTGCACATAAGGCTGCGGTTTGTCGGTGCGTACCGCCGTCACCGGCACAGCCAGCGCTGAGACGCGGGTAGTGGCCAGTTGTCCTTGGACAAACAAGCCCTGGCGCAATTCGGGAGTCGATTGAACACCGAGGTAAATCAAAACACTGCGACTGCCGGCTTGTGCGCTGGGGTTGATGCGCATGACACGGGCGTTGACAGGGGTCGTGCTGCCTTCCATCTTCAAGATGGCACTTTGCCCTATTCGAACGTTCGCGGCATCCGCTGGCGGCACCGCCGCTTCGACTTCGAGCTGGCGCAGGTCCACGATCTCCACAATGCGGCCATCGATTGCAAGGCGTTCACCGGGTTGCGCGAGTCGCTGGGCAATCAAGCCAGACAGCGGGGCTTTAAGGGTGGTGTCGTCCATCGCTTTGCGGGTCACATCGAAAGCGGCCACCGCAGCCAAATGGCTGGCTTTGGCACCATTCAAATTGGACAGCGAAGTGTCCAAAGCGGTTTTGGAAATGAAGCCTTGATCCACCAGCGCTTTGTTGTTGTCGAATTGTTTTTGCGCAACTTCGACTTGCGCCATAGCTGCGTCCACTTGCCTTTGGGCTTGGCGCTGGCGTGCCAGGTATTCGGTCGGGTCGATGCGGGCGATGACTTGGCCTTGGGCTACGCGGTCGCCTTCGCGCAGGGTGAAGTCCATCAATTCGCCAGCCACGCGCGCCTTGACCATGGCCGAGTTAGTGGCTTTTAAAGAGCCAGAAACTGGCAATCCTTGCGCCAAGGTGAGCGAGCGCAACGTGTGAATATCGCTCGGTGCCAATTCCAAAGTCTGGGCAACCAGCTTGGCTGCATCAGCATTTGCAGAAGCAGCCAAGCTGGCTGCTTTGCGTTGCGCCATGAACTTGTAGGCGCCCAATCCGGCGCCCAAGAGCAGAAGCAAGATCAACGTGAAACGAACAAACTTTTTCATGAGGATTTTTCTGGCGTCATGCCTCGCACCAATAAGCTGGCATGGTTAGCGATGAATTTTTCGGGGTTGATCGCTTGCGTGCCGCTGCTGCAAGCGCCTGTAGAGTGCTTTTCCATGACCAAAAAGATCAGGGGAGCCATGACCGAGTAAATGGCGTCATTGACATCGATCGCACGAAATTCACCGCGATCGATGCCTCTTTGCAATACGAAGCGAACCAAAGCTTGAGCGGGTTGGATCACGTTTTCGCGGAAAAATTCGGCCAAAGCCGGAAAGTTCCCGGCTTCACTCATCATCAGTTTGGAAATGCCAGAGGCCTTTGTCGCACCATAGCGGCGCCACCATTCGAGCATCATCCATTGGAGTAAATCAGCGCTACTGCCTTGGAAATTTGCGGCTTCAGTGATGCCTTCGGCCACCGGCCGGGCCACGTTCTCCATCACGACCGCTTTGAACAACTCTTCTTTGCTGGGGAAGTACAAAAACAAAGTTCCTTTAGACACGCCGGCGCGAATCGCCACTTCTTCGGAGCGAGTGCCCGCGAATCCTTTTTCGACGAACAAATCCAAAGCCGCGTCCAGCAGTTCACCAGGGCGGTCTTGTTTGCGGCGTTCGCGTTTATGAGGATGTGTTTCTGACACGGAATTTTAATGACTGATTGGTTATTAATGTAATTCAAACGGTGCCTTCCGTCAATTCGCTGGCGAGTGACGTTCCGCTTAACCTGCCCATGGCATGGGGTGTTCAAGGTCTGGGTTTAACGCAAAGCGTGTAAGAGTTTTTGCCCGGCTCGGCCATTCACGTCATGGCTCAAACGGGATTGTTCAGCTTTAATGGCCGTGCGACTTTTGTCGCCGAGCATGCCATCGATGAGGCCAATGTCATGGCCTCTTTGGCTGAGAAGGCTCTGGATTTCGCGGCGCTCGGCGCGTGAGAGACCAGCATCGTCGGTGGGCCAGGGCGTGGCAAAGGGGCCGGCTCCTCGCAAACGATCGGACAAGTGGGCAATGGCCAGGCCGTAGCTTTCGGCGGCGTTGTAGCTGTAAATGGCATCGAAATTGCGGAACACCAAAAAGGCGGGGCCCTTGGCTCCAGCGGGTGTCATGAGGCCAGCAAGTCCGCCATTGGAGGGCAATGCGCTGCCGTCTTGTCGTGTCAGGCCCCGCGAAGTCCACTCGCTTAATGTCCTTTTGTTTTTACGGCTTTCGCCAGAAATATCTGCGCCCGCTGGGAGCTTGACTTCCAAACCCCAGACCTGGGCGTGGTTCCACCCAGCTTTGTTCAGAAAATGAGCGGTCGATGCCAAGGCATCTGGCACGCTGTCCATCAGGTCACGTCGGCCATCGCCGTCAAAATCTTGGGCCAAACGTTCAAAAGTGGTGGGCATGAACTGGGTATGGCCGAAGGCCCCGGCCCAAGAGCCGACCAAGCGGTCCGGCGTGATGTGACCCGCCTGCAAAATGCGCAGGGCAGCAAAGAACTCGCCGCGAAAGTAATTTTGTCGAGGACCAAAACACGAAAGAGTACCCAGCGCCTGCGTCAATGGGTACTTACCAAAAGTCTGTCCAAAATTGCTCTCCACGCCCCACACCGCCACCACCGTGGCCGCATCTACACCGTACTGGATGGCTACTTTGTCCAATGTGTCTTTGTGCAAGGCCAGCTTGGCTTTACCTTCGGCCACGCGTTCGTCGTCTACCAAGGCGGCCAGGTAGTCCCAGATGGGCATGCGGAACTCGGGCTGGTTGTTCATCTTGTCTAGAATCCCCACGTCCGGGGTCAAGCCTTGCGTGAAGCGGGCAAAACTGTCTTCCCGCACACCTGCGGTTTTGGCGGGCGCGCGCAGGTTGGCGAGACAGCTTGGGAAGTCGGCTTGAGCGTGTAGTCCTGTGCACCAAAGCAAGACAATCAGGCTCCATGCTGCTCTAAATTTCAATTTGTTCATGGAAAGGGATTGTAGGCATGGAACTGTGCCATGCCCTTGGGAAAGGCGTAGGCTTGGTGGCCATGCTGTGCACACTTCTAAGCGGCTTGCGTGCCAGTTGCTTTCCTTAGCCAGTCTGGCCAGCATTCAAGCCAGCGTGGCCGCCAGTGAGCGTGAACACACTGGTCAGATTCGTGTGTGTGTAGAAACCCACTTGCCTTTCAGCTATTTATGGCGCTTTGCCATGCAAGGCACCTGCCTTTCTCAATTGACGCAGCAACGCGCGCAGATGCAACATGCTTTCAAACGCAGCGAATTTGAAGTCGGCTTGGTACTCTGGGTGACGGCGGTGACAGACCTGCTCAAGCCGCACTTTCCGAAGACAGCGCAAAGCCAGATACATCTCAATGAGTTGTCAGACGCGCCGCAGTTGATTTAACGAAGGCGCGTTGACTCAATAAAAAGCCTGCAACCCCGTTTGTGCCCGGCCCAGAATAAGGGCGTGCACATCGTGCGTGCCTTCGTAGGTGTTGACGGTTTCCAGGTTGATCATGTGGCGGATGACATGGTATTCGTCATGGATGCCGTTGCCGCCATGCATGTCACGCGCCATGCGGGCAATGTCCAGCGCCTTGCCGCAGCTGTTGCGCTTGATCAGGCTGATCATCTCGGGCACCGACTTGCCTTCGTCCATCAAACGGCCCACGCGCAAGCAGCCTTGCAGGCCGAGCGTGATTTCGGTTTGCATGTCGGCCAGCTTTTTTTGAATCAATTGGTTTTGCGCCAGCGGGCGGCCAAACTGCACCCGGTCCAAGGTGTATTGGCGGGCGCGGTGCCAGCAGTCCTCGGCGGCACCCAAAGCGCCCCAGGCGATGCCGTAGCGCGCTTTGTTCAAGCAGCCAAACGGACCTTTGAGGCCATTGACGTTGGGCAGTAAATTTTCTGAAGGCACGAACACATCGTCCATGACGATCTCGCCGGTGATGCTGGCGCGCAGGCTCATCTTGCCTTCGATCTTGGGGGCGGTCAGGCCTTTCATGCCTTTTTCCAGCACAAAGCCGTGGATGGATTCTTGCCCACCTACCGAGCCATCGGCGTTTTCGAGCTTGGCCCAGACCACAAACACATCGGCGATCGGCGCGTTGGTGATCCACATTTTGGAGCCCTTCATGATGAAGCCGCCGTCCACCGGCTTGGCGCGTGTCAGCATGCTGGCGGGGTCAGAGCCGTGGTTGGGTTCGGTCAAACCAAAGCAGCCTACCCATTCACCGGTGGCCAGTTTGGGCAGGTATTTTTGGCGTTGGGCTTCAGAGCCGTATTCGTTGATCGGGTGCATGACCAGTGAGCTTTGAACGCTGATGGCACTGCGGTAGCCGCTGTCTACACGCTCGACTTCGCGGGCGATCAGGCCATAGGCCACGTAGCTCATGCCTGCGCAGCCATAGCCTTCGATGGTGGAGCCCAAAAAGCCCATGGCGCCGGCTTCGGTCATGATTTCGCGGTCAAATTTTTCGTGGCGAGCGGCCATCAGCACGCGAGTCTGCAGGCGCTCCTGACAAAATGTGTGGGCCGCATCCACGACGGCGCGCTCATCGTCTGTGAGTTGCTCGTTCAACAAAAAGGCGTCGTTCCATTGGAAAGTGGGTTTCATATGAGGGCTCGGGAAGGATCGGTTGAATTGACAGCCCAAGGGGGCTGAAAAGTGGGGCGTCAGATTGTGAGTCAGCACTTATTTTACAACTGCGCACTTTCGTCGACAGTGTTACTGGTCATGTTAGGCGTGGATAATGTAGGCTTATTCTGGATTGGGATGACGCAAGATGATGGCAACACTGGTTCTGGGCGGCGGCTGCTTTTGGTGTACCGAGGCGGTATATGTGCGTGTGCGCGGCGTGCTGGACGTGGAGTCCGGTTACTGCAACGGGCAAACTGTGAGCCCCACTTATGAACAGGTTTGCTCAGGCCGCACTGGCCACAACGAGGTGGTGAAGCTCCAGTACGATCCGGCGCAGGTCAGTACCCGTGAATTGCTGGAAATATTTTTCGTCATCCACGACCCCACCACCTTGAATCGCCAAGGGAACGATCGGGGCAACCAGTACCGCAGCGGCATTTATTTCGCCTCGCCAGAGCAAGCAGCGGTGGCACAAACGCTGATGGACGAGTTGGCGCAGGCGAAGGCGTTTGATGATCCCATCGTCACCGAGCTCTTGCCCGTGGCCAACTACAGCGCGGCCGAGGACTACCACCAAGACTTCTTTGAACGCAACCCCGGGCAAGGCTATTGCCTCGCCGTGGCGGCCCCTAAGGTGGCCAAGTTCCGTCAAACCTTTGCTCGGCTGGTCAAGGACTGATGCAGCCAAACGCCCCCTTTATGCTGGGTAGGGTGCGCCTGATGGGGTGGGGCGCGCGAGGGCATGCCGCAGTCTTGCTGTGGGCCTTGGTTTTTTCCTTGCTTGTGTCTCCCCTTTTATCGCTCATGCACCATGTGGTGCATCCTGGGCATGGGGTGGCCCCCATGGTGGCGCAGAGCGCCAACGGACAAGAAACGCCTGCCGAGCTTTCTCCCTTCGACCGCTTGTTTGGCTCGCACACCGAGGGCTCACAAGCATGTCAACTGCTGGACCACAGTGGTGCTCCGGATGGGCCACTCCCGCAAGCTGTTGTGGCGCTGTTGGACCTGCCCTTGGTGTTGTGGCTGGGCCAGCCCATTCCAACTTGCGCGACGGGTCGGGTCGCTTTATTTCAAGCCCGAGGCCCGCCCGAATTCCTTTGAACTGATCTGACGCCACCGTTGAATTTTTTTTCACGGTGGTGCTCGTTATTGTTTTCAAAGGTTTTTCAATGCAATTCTTTTTCAAAGCGTGGGCGAGGGCCCAGAAAATGGCTGTCGCCGTGGTCGTTTGTCTGTCAGTTTATAGCGCAGGCGCCAGTGCACAAAATGCGGCCATTTCAGAAGTTTTGATCACTGGCAATCCTTTGGGCCGCGATCAAACCGCGCTGCCCGTCAATGCCTTGGGGCGTGCTGACTTGCTCGAGCGCGGTCAAAGCACTTTGGGCGAGACACTGAACCAATTGCCCGGCGTTTCCAGCACCTACTTTGGGCCCAACGCCAGTCGCCCCATCATTCGCGGCTTGGACGGTGACCGCATTCGCGTGCTCAACAACAGCGCCTCCAGCTTGGACGCCTCGGCACTGAGTTACGACCATGCGGTACCACTGGATGTTCTGTCGACCGAGCGCATCGAGGTGCTGCGCGGCCCTGCCGCTTTGCAATACGGCGGAAGCGCAGTGGGCGGCGTGGTGAACGTGATAGAAAACCGCATCCCGCAAGCAGAGGTCTCGGGTGTGCTGGGCAAGGCCCAGCTGCAAGCGGGTACTGGCAACGCTGAGCGCAGCGTGGCCGGCCTGGTTGAGGCAGGCAACGAGCGATTTGGCCTGCACCTGGACGGGTTTGACCGCCGTACCGGTGATGTGGCTGTGCCGGTTTCTTTGGCTTGCGACAAAACAGGCGAAACCCGATTTGCAAAGCGAATTTGCAATTCAGCCAGCCAGTCGCGCGGCGGTGCTTTGGGTGCCAGTACTTTTTGGGTTGATGGCTACCTTGGTGCCTCAGTCAGCACCTACCAAAGTGAGTACGGTACTGTGGCCGAAGACCAAGTGACGATCGGCATGAAAACCAACCGCTATGCGCTGGAAGGGCAAGTGCGCCAACTGCCGGGGTGGTTGCAGAGCGTCAAAGCGCGTCTGAGCCACACCGATTACCAGCACACCGAGTTTGACAATGGCACGCCAACCACATTGTTTGCCAACAAAGGGCAAGACCTGCGCATCGAGGCGCGTCATCGTGCACTGGGCGGTTGGCAAGGGGTGCTGGGGGTGCAGAACGAATCGAGCCGATTTTCTGCCATTGGCGATGAAGCCTTTGCCCCGTTCAGTCGCACCCGCAGCCAGGCGCTGTTTGTGCATGAGGAGTTGCGCACGACTTGGGGTCAGCTCAATGCCGGTGCGCGTTGGGAGTCGGTGCGGGTGGAATCCTTGGGCAATCCCGAACTAGAGCGGTTTAACGAGGGTATTGGCAGCCAAAAATTCAGCCCTTTCAGTGTGGCGACAGGTGCCGTTTTCAAACTCTCGCCCGCATGGCGTATGACGGGTAACTTCGCCATGACGCAGCGCGCACCCAAAGACTACGAGTTGTTTGCCAACGGCCCGCACTTGGCTACCCACGCTTGGGAGATTGGCAATAAGGCCTTGGGCTTGGAAAAATCAAACAGCCTGGACACTGGTTTGGAATGGGGATCTGGCCCTAACCGCCTGAATGTCACCGCTTTTGTCAGCCAGTTTGCCAACTACATCGGCTTGATGAACAGCCCGGACAGACGGGGCGACTTGCCCGTTCAGCGCTACCAAGGCGTGAAAGCCCAATTCCAGGGCATGGAGGCCAGCGGTCGTCAGCGGCTGTGGCAAAACACCGCCACGCTCGATCTGGACTGGCGTGCCGACACCGTGCGGGCCACCAACGAAAGCACAGGCGAGCCCTTGCCCCGCATCGCGCCCATGCGTTTGGGTGCCACTTTGGTTTATGGTCAAGGCCCTTGGAGCGCCAAGCTGGGCGCCGATTGGCACGCTGCCCAAAAACGTGTGCCTGAAGGCAGCGTAGCCACTGGCGCTTACACCCTGGTCAACGCCAGTGTTTCTTACCGCCAAAAGCTGGACGCCACGGTGTTGAACTGGTTTGCCCGGCTGGACAACCTGACCGACCAGTTGGCTTACAGCGCCAGCTCCATTCTCACGAGCACCGCTTTTGGCAAGTCACCTCTTCCGGGGCGCAGTTTGAAGCTGGGGGTTCAGGCGAGCTTTTAATGTTCCGAAAGACGTTGCCAAGCCTGCTGCGCTCAGTGGTTTTCGCCATTCGAAAGTGCTGGTGTTTTCCTATCCGGCGGCCCAAGGCGCTGCACCAGTTGCCCCACTTGAACTCGATAGCATGCTGCTGGCCAGCCGCTTACTGAATCTTGTGGGCATCCTCGAGCGCCAAGTTCTTCGCAAAACCCCTGGCGTGTTTGGCGAGGTTAGTCATGCCATCTCTCGCATTCGCGAGACGTAATCAAAATTTCGGGTGTCCACAATAGACGACCGAAATTCGGCAGGTTTGCGATCAAAGGTGTGCGCAACTCGGTCAATGCGCAGCACAGGCGCACCCTCATCCAGGTGAAGCAATCTCGCACTGTCGGCTGCCACCAGCTCGGCGCGAACCCTTTCATCCGCCTCCACAATGGTCACCCCAAACGCGGCCTGATAGTGCCCGTAAATCGTAGTGGTCCGTGCCGTGAAGGATGCTTGATTCAATCCTGGAAACATCGCCGCAGCAATGGCTATTCGATCATGGATTACAGGCTGGCCTTGCAGGTGAAGGACATTCTCGATGCGAAATACCCATTGGTTGCCATGCAGCCCAAGGGCTTGAGATTCCAGTTGGGTGGCGCGGGACTTGAAAAATTTGTGCAGCCGGACTTCGGGGAATTCACTGGGTCTGTCTCGGGGCACTATTTTGAAAAACTGGAACATGAAGCGCTCTCGATCGAGCTTGCCGACAAAGGTGCCTCGTCCTTGCTGACGCAAGAGCACGTGCTCCGCCACCAACTCGTCCACTGCGCGCCGGACCGTCCCTACCGAAACCTGAAAGCGCTGCGCCAAATCTTTTTCGTTTGGCAGAGCCGCACCGGGTGCCGCAAAACCGGTCTGGATGTCGTTGATCAGTTGCCGTTTGACTTGGCGATAAAGCATGCGGAAAATTCTTTCCAAAATACAAACACTGAAAGTCTCAGAAAGTCTTTCATCAACCCTCTCAGGGCCAGTGGTGTGGAGCCATGGCCCACTAGCATAGAGAGCGGATCGTGTCCAGCAGCGACTGAGGCACATCGAGGCCTCTTTGCTTTGCCGCCTCTAACAGCACAAGGCGCCGCTGACCCGGCAGGCGCACGCCCTCATCAGCCAGCATGGCCGTGACCAGTGCCTCCATACGCTCTGTGTAAACCGCATCACCACCCAAAGCCTTGGGGTCGATGACGATGAAGACTTGCCCCAGTTGGGGTTGATTGCCTTCGGACTTGAAAAAGGAATCAGCTTCTGCTCCAAAGTGGGCACCGGTCAAGGTGGTGACCAGCAGCTCAACTACCAGGGCCAACAGGGCACCTTTGGTGCCGCCGACAGCGAGCATGGACCCTGCCAAACCTTTTTGGGGGTCGGTTGTGGGGTTCCCATCGGGGTCAAGGGCCCAGCCCAGCGGGATGGATTCGCCTTTGTCGGCTGCCACCATCAACTTGCCGCGAGCAACCTCCGACAAGGACAGGTCGACACTGACGGGGGGATGGCTGGTTCGGGGGAATATCGCCGCAATGGGATTGGTGCCAAAAATGGCGCGCTTGCCTCCTGCTGCAGGCATGGCCGCGGGAGAATTGCCACAGGCAATGCCGACCATGCCCGCTTCTGCAACAGGATCCAAGTGGTAAGCGGCCATGCCGAAATGGTGGCTGTTGGTGACCGCTGCAATGGCGATGCCTTGCTGGCGAGCCTTGGCAATGGCTTGCTCAACAGCCATCTGGCAAGCAGGAAAAGCAAAGCCATTGCCTGCATCAATTAGCACGGCGCTGGCGCGCTGGTTTTTAATGACTGGTATGGCATTCCCAATCACGCGTCCCGCTTTCAGGTGGCCGACATACATGCTGACACGGGACAGGCCATGCGACGGCATGCCGCTGGCTTGGGCAGACACAAGTGCTTGCGCAGTGGCTTGGGCTTGGTCGGGGGATGCGCCGGCATGGGTTAAGGCCGATTGAACCAGCGCGTTGAGTTCTTCGTAAGCGTGCAGCATGGGAGATCAGGCTTTCAGTGCGTTCGCCACAGCGGACGCGATCATGGTTGAGACGCGCAGATTGGATTCGGCGGTGACACCTGCTACATGCGGTGTGAGGATGACATTCGGGCAGCCTTGCCAGGGTGTGCCAGACCCAAGGGGTTCTGGCTCAAACACATCGAACGCAGCGCCCCCAAGTTGAGCTTTGCGCAATGCTTGGGCCACTGATGCTTCGTCCACAATGCCACCGCGAGAGGTGTTGATCACAAGCGCACCCGGCTTCATCTGTGCAATGCGCTCGGCCGACAGCAGGTTGGTCGTGGCAGGTGTCAGCGGAACGTGAAGGCTGATCACGTCAGCTTGAGCGATGAGTTGATCCAGTGAGCTTGGATGAACACCCGTTTTCGCCCACACCGAACTGTCGGGTGGCAACAGCGGATCGTGTGCGATGACACGCATGCCAAGGCCTTGGGCCAATTGGGCGGTCAATTGACCTATTCCGCCAAAGCCGATGAGCCCGAGGCAGGTGCCTGAAATTTCACGCCCGTTCGACAGCGAAGCCCGAGGCCATAAACCACTGGCCACTTGAGCGCTGGACTGATAAGCGCCGCGCAGCAAAAGCATGGATGTACCGATGACGTATTCGGCGACAGCCAGCGCATTGGCGCCTGTGGCAGGGATCACTTGCATACCCCGTGCTTCGCATGCGGCAACGTCGATGTTGTCAAGGCCCACACCCAGTCGGCCAATGACTGTGGCCTGGGCACACGCTGCCAGCAAGTCGCCCCGTACTTGGGTACGGTTGCGCACGATAACGGCGTCGGCATTGGCCACACTGGCCATGAGGCGGTGGGTGTCATCTACCAGCCTCGGATCGTAGACAACATTGAAGGTGTTGTGCAAGGAGGCTACAGCCGACTCGTCCATGAATTCTGTGATGACGATTTTTTTCATGGGGGTGCGACTTAGCCGGCTTGGATGTTGCGCATCTTCACTATTTCACGCCAGCGTGAAACATCTTTATTGATGATCTCGCCAAATTCCGCCTGGCCGAGTCCCGTTGGTGTGAAGCCAATCGCCGCTATGCGATCATTGACTTCCTTTGTCTTCACCGCGCGAACGACCTCAGCCGAAACTTTGTCAATGATGGCCTTAGGTGTATCGATCGGCATCATCAAGCCTGTCCAGTTTTCAAGCTCCAAACCGGGCAAGCCGGATTCGGCAAATGTCGCTACGTCAGGCAACAAGGGGTGGCGTTTGCCAGAGGTCACAGCCAATGCACGCAGCTTTCCAGATTTCACGAAGGCGACGCTTTCGGGCATGTTGGAAACGATGAAATCCAGCTGCGAGCCCAACAGGTCATTGAGCGACGGTGCACCGCCTTTGTAGGGTATGTGCGTGACATCTATTTTGGCTCTGTATGCCAGCAGCTCGAGGCCCAAGTGGGGTGGTGTGCCGTTGCCGCTGGAGCCCGCATTGAGCCGTTTGGTGCGCGCCTGCAAAAGAAAATCTGCCAGCGTCTTGGCGGGGTTGCTTTCATTCACGACAAGCACCAATGGGCTTGTCGCCAAGTGGGCCACGGGCGCTAGATTTTTTTCTAAGCTGTAAGGCAGGTTGCTGAACAGTGATTGGTTAACGGCGTGGGCCAGCGTTACCGCCAACCATGTGTAGCCGTCGGGCATGGACTTTGCTGCCAGATCGGCTCCCAAGTTGGCGCTGGCACCGGCGCGGTTGTCCACCAGAACGGATTGTTTGAGTGACGTGCCGACATGGAGTGCGATCAAGCGTGCCATCACGTCGGTCAGGCCGCCAGGAGGAAAGGGCACGATGTAACGAATCGGCTTGGAGGGGTAGTCTCCCACGCTTTGTGCAACAGCGAGTGAAGGTGCTGCCGTCACAGCCGCAGCCGATGCCAAAGCGTGAAGAGTCAACCGTCTGGTGGTCATGTCTATCTCCTTGTGATGAAGTGAGCAGGGCTGAGGGGTGTGCCTCAGCCCAAAAAAGTATCAAGCACTTTCGAATAAGCGGGTCATCACAAATTCCCGATGGCCCAGCGCTTCTGCTGAGGTGAATCGTCCGTTGATGGTTTGCATCATCATGTCCAGCAGTAAATCACCTGCTACATCCATGGTTTGTTCTTGTTGCAGCAGGCCCGAGCAGTCCACGTCAATGTGCTCGCTCATCAAGCGCACCGTGCGCGGGTTGGCGCAGATCTTGATCACGGGCACGATGGCGTTGCCGATCACGTTGCCTTGGCCTGTTGGGAAGAAGTGCACTGCAAAACCCGATGCTGCGCAAAGGGTCACCATTTCTGCAGCGGCAGAGGAAGAGTCCATGAACCACAAACCGGGTGCTGTGGGTATCTCCGCTTTGTCAAGCACGCCGTCAACCATGCATTGCTTGCCGATTTTTTGAATGTTGCCCAGCGCTTTTTCTTCGATCGTGGTCAGTCCACCGGCAATGTTGCCTTTGGTGGGCTGTGAGTCAGACAAGTCGGTTGTGGCGTGACGCTTGATCATGTCCTGGTAGTCATTGAACATTTTCATGAAGTCTGTTCGTACCTGTTCGGTACGGCAGCGTGCAGCCACCAGATGCTCACCACCCGTCAACTCGGAGGTTTCGCCAAACACCAGTGTTGTGCCCAAGCCATACAGTTTGTCAAAGGCGTTGCCTACCGTTGGGTTGGCGCCGCAACCAGAGGTGGTATCGGATTCACCGCATTTGGTCGAAATCCAGAGGTCAGAGATAGGGCATTCCACGCGGTGCAAACTGGTCGCGTGTTGCACCATCTTTTTGGCGGCCTTGGAGGCGTGCATGATGGTTTCGTGGTCGCCGTGGCCTTCGATGCCGAAGCCCACCACGGGCTTGCCTGTAGCCGCAATGCCATCGACCACGATTTTGGTCCAACTGTCTTCGATGCCAATCACCACCACCGCTGCGACGTTGGGGTTGGAGCCAGCACCTATCAAAGTGCGAAAGTGCAGTTCCAGATCAGCGCCGAACTGCAAACGGCCATAAGGGTGTGGAATGGCCATGGTGCCCTTGACGGCGTGAGCCACAGCTTCTGCCGCTGAGTTGGACAAGTCGTCCAGCGGCAAGATGATGACATGGTTGCGCACGCCGACGCGGCCGTTTTCGCGGCGATAGCCCCAGAAAGTGGTGTTTTTGTCAATGAGGGTCATGAGATAAACCTTGAAGAAAATAGAGGGTCAATAAGGGTTGAATTACCAACGCTTGGTTTTGATGTTGTGGACATGAGCATGGTCGCCAATGGCAATGGCCGCAACCACCTTGCCAATGTCAGTGCCGTATTTCATGACCGTGTCACCCAGGGCCATGGCCTTGACGGCCACTTTGTGTCCGATGGGGATGGCCGCGTTGGCCTTGATCGTGATGGTGCGGTTATCGTCCAAGATAAGCGCAGTCATGTTTTGTCCGGCTTCAATGCCTTCAACGACGACAACAGCGACGCTGTCTTTTTCTTCATGCAGTACGCAATGGATCACAAAATTCTCCTTGAGTGGGTTGAGCAGGTTGGAACAGTTGGTGCCTGATTTTTTGTCTGCAAGCTTGCAGTTTTTTATTTAGGATTAATGTAAATCATCCATATGAATTTACAGACTGGTGTTTACCCGATGGCGTCTGCCAACGCAAGATCATGGTTGGCTGGCGGCTAAATCCATACTGTCAGCTATTTCCGGTGAAGTTGTAGCTGCGCAATCGCTTTTGCCATTAGATTTGGTGACTCGAGGGAGCACAGCATCACCGCGAAAATGAGACCTTGCGGCTTTGTGAGCGTTAGCGTTAGGGTTTGACCTTGCGATTGTTTCAAGTAGCCTAGGGTGCAAGCCGTTCGCGCGCCCACTGATCGCCAATGAGTGTGTAACGCAGGCGGTCGTGCAGCCGGCTTTTACGGCCTTGCCAGAACTGCCACTCGTCAGGCACCAAGCGGTAACCGCCCCAATGCGGTGGGCGTGGGGGCTGCAGCATAAATTGCGCCGCGTACTTGGCCGCGTTGGTCACCAGCACGGTGCGCCCCTCAATGACCTGGCTTTGCGGGGAAGCCCATGCGCCAATGCGCGAATCGAGCGGGCGGCTGTGAAAGTATGCATCGCTTTCTTGGTCGCTGACTTTTTCCACTCGGCCTTCAATGCGCACCACACGTTCAAGTTCGACCCAATGAAACTGCAATGCGGCAAAGGGGTTGCCGGCCAATTCCTGGCCTTTTTGACTGTCGTAATTGGTGTACCAGACGATGCCGCGCTCGTCACAGCCCTTGATCAACACCACGCGGGTGCTGGGGCGCAAATTGCTGGCCACGGTGGCCAGCGTCATGGCGTTGGGCTCGGGAACCTCAGAGGCGATGGCTTCTTTCAACCATTGCTCAAATTGGGCGAGCGGATCGGCCTGCGATGCGTCCTCACTGAGTTCGGCTTTTTCGTAGCTTTTGCGAAGGTCTGCGATGTTCATGGCATGAGTATAGACAGGCGGTTATGGGGTGATCAGGCGGCAAGGGTCAGCAGGGATTTCAAAGCACGGTCTTCAATGCCCAAGCGACTTAAACTCTCAAGCGTTTGTTGCGCATAGTCGAGTGTGCTGCCGAAGAGACCAGTGGATTGGGCAAAAATGCTGCGGTACTGCGCTGCTGACAAAGTCCCGGTATAGCTGGGGCTGCTTTTGGGCAGCGTAAAGGTCAGGGCGCGAACCGAGCCCTGCGCAATGGGGCATTTCAGGTAGCGTGGGTAATAGACTTGGTTGGGCATTTCACGCAACCACAAAAGGTCCAAGGTTTCCAGTGCCTGCGCGGCCGGAATCCGAAACACCACGCCTTGGCAACTGCCACCGGGCAGCAAGGCAAACACCAAGCCTGGCCGCTCGGGCGTGCCGCGGTTGACGCGACTCCACATCTTCAAAGCGCGATGCCAGCCGTGCACGCGGGTCAGGTGTTGTTCAGTGTGGATGAATTCTTGACGCCAAATCAAAGAGGCATAACCGAAGACCCACAAGTCCTGATCCTTGGGGTGTTGTGCTTTGAGCTGATCAAGAGTGAGCGCCGCCATGAGCTGATTCTCTCTCAGATATGTAGGAGCTTGCCTGCAAGCGATATCCAGAGTCTAGGGCTTGATTTTTTGTAGGAGCTTGCCTGCAAGCGATAACTCTAGCCTAGGACTGCAATCGCCAGCAGGCTGGCTCCTACATAAAGGGTCGTTGCCCGCAAGCTAGCGCCTACAAGGGTGCATTCGTTCAGCGCAGTCCTGTGCCTTCGGCGTATTCCGCCCGCTGGATCAACTCGATTTTGTAGCCATCCGGATCGGTCACGAATGCGATCACCGTAGCCCCGCCTTTGACCGGACCTGCTTCACGGGTCACGTTGCCGCCGGCGGCTTTGATCTTTTCGCAAGCCGCGTAAGCGTCAGGCACACCCAATGCGATGTGGCCGAAGGCAGAGCCCATGTCGTAATTTTCTACGCCCCAGTTGTGTGTCAGCTCAATCTCAGCGTGCTCTGGATTTTTGCCATAGCCGACAAAGGCCAAAGAGTATTTGTACTCTGGGTTTTCAGAGGTGCGTTGCAGCGTCATGCCCAGCACTTGGGTGTAAAAATCAATCGAGCGTTGCAGGTTGCCTACGCGCAGCATGGTGTGAAGGAGTCGCATCAGTTTCTTTCTCAGGTTGAAGGGGAAGGCATTGCAAATACCAAACACGCGGTGCTGGCATGGGCGTACAGCGTACCGTCAGGTCCTACCAAACGGGCTTCTGCGGTGGCCAGTTGGCGGCCGCAATGCACAACAGTGCCAATGGCCCGCACGCGTTGCACTTTGGGGGTCAAGGCTTTGACCAGTTTGACACTCAAATCTGCAGTGGTGTAGCCGCGACCCGGGGGCATCATGGTGTGGACCGCACAACCCAGCGCTGGATCGAGCAGCGTAGCAAACCAGCCACCGTGGACTGTACCCAAAGGGTTTAAGTGCGAGGGACCCGGACTGCCTTGAAAAACGGCAGTCCCTGGACCCACCTCCACCAGCAAGAAGTCCAAGGTTTTGGCAATACTGGCGTATGGCAGTTCGCCCGACAGCAAACCTTGCATTATCTCCAGTCCGGTTTTGCCCTGGATTTGGAGTGCAGAAGCCACGCCAGGGCCTGCGCCGGCATCCAGACGTTTGCGCACCATGCGTTCTTCTTCTAACCAAGAGTCAAGTGTTGGGGTTGATGTCATGCCGCGGTGTTTCAAAAAATTTTTTCAATCCAAGGTAAATGCCATTGAGCAAAGCTTGTCTGCGTTTGGCTTCGGCACGTTTTTTGGATGCGATGTCAGAAAGGTCGATCTCCTTTTCGCTCAGAGGTTCCAATTTATACCAACCATCAGCCCTTAAAGTGGCGCCGGCTTCAGTCCAGGTTTTATCGTAGTTGGCGGTGATGTGAAAACGGCGCCACAAATTCAGAGCAATGCGTTTGCGGTTAGAGATCAGCAGAAGCGAGTCGCAGTGCCAAATGGCGGCGAGATTGCGAGCGGCGTGCAGCATCAAATTGGCGGGTCGGCAGGCATGCAGATCGCTGGTCGCTTGACGCACCAGTTGTTGTGCTTGATTTTGCGCGGAGCCTTGCAGTCGACCCACTATCAAGCAGGGTTTGTTATCAATGACCGCCAAAGTGCAATTCAACTCAAAAAGAGAATGCCCCTGGTAAATCAGACTCAGGCAGAACTCACCTTCGCGGTGGCCTTGGATGGAGGCGCTTAATTGCAATTCAAATGTTGACTCACTTTTGGTGCTTCCCTGGTAAATCAATTGGGGCGTTAACAATGATTTGCCCATTAGCGCAGAAAGGCCTAAGGCCTGAGCGGCTTGGTAATGGGTCTTGAGGATTTGGACTCGCCCGTCGCAGTTGTAACCGGTGGCCAGGTAGGGCCGGAAAATTTTGGTGATCAGTTTAGGCTGCTGCTTCAAAGCCTCTTCCAAAAAAGGTGTCTGTTCAATGTAGTCAAGCCAGTCGGTCGTTGCACGAGGAGAAAGCAAAAAGCCAACAGCCATCTTCAACCGGTCTTTAGATTGATAAGAAGGATGAGACCAGATGGCAGACAAACGATGGAACATGGGACGATTTTAGGCGGTTCGCTCCATCACATGAAACGCAGGCGACAATCTAGGAATCGCCAGCATTGGCAATATCCAAGAAATACAACCATGTCAGACCTCAAGAATGCACTGCCGGATTCACAATCTGACTTGTGCGAGCCCTGCGCAGGTGTCCAGCAGAACTGGCGCCGTGCCCCTGGCCACGCTGAACTGGTGCAAGGTACCCACCGCAAAGAAGACCGAGGCCATGGTCCTGCCACCATCACCAACTATGTGTGTGATCGTTGCGGTACCTCCTGGGAGTACGAGAACAACAAAACCAACTTGCATGCGGGTTGGTCGGTGGTGAGCCGATGAAACACAGAGCATGAAAGCGCCGCCAAGACTGCAAACCCTTGTGGATGAGGGTCTGATCGACACCGTGGTTCGCCAGCTCATGAGTGGCAAAGAGGCCATGGTGTTTGTGGTGCGTTGTGGGGACGAAACCCGTTGCGCCAAGATCTACAAAGAGGCCACCCACCGGAGTTTTCGGCAGGCGGTGGATTACACCGAAAATCGCAAGGTCAAAAATTCTCGCTCGGCGCGGGCCATGGCCAAAGGCAGCAAATTTGGCCGCCAAGAACAAGAAGCGGCCTGGCAAAGTGCTGAAGTTGACGCCCTCTACCGACTGGCCGCTGCGGGTGTTCGCGTTCCTCAGCCCTACAATTTCTTTGACGGTGTACTGCTCATGGAGTTGGTAACCGATGCACAGGGTGACGCCGCACCTCGATTGAATGACGTGTCTTTTTCCCCCGCACAAGCTGTGCAACACCATGCCACTCTGATTGCCGAAGTGGTGCGCATGTTATGTGCGGGTGTGGTGCACGGTGATTTGTCGGAGTTCAACATCTTGCTGGCGCACCTACCGGGTGAAGCAGGCACCGAGGGCGTGGACGAGCCGGTGATCATCGACTTGCCACAAGCGGTAGATGCTGCAGGTAACAACCACGCACAGCGCATGTTGATGCGCGATGTGGGCAATTTACGGGACTTCTTCGGGCAGTTCGCGCCTGTGCTTTTGAAGACAGACTATGGCCCTGAAATCTGGAGCCTTTACCAAGCCGGTTTATTAGACAATGAAACCGTGCTCACAGGTCGTTTTGAACGGGCCAATGCCGATGTAGACATGACGGCCGTATTGCGTGAGATTGATGACGCCCGCGCCGAAGACGCCGCGCGCCGATTGCGAATGTCCTTGCCGCTAGCTTGAAGATCCGCTGACCTTTCAATCCCGCAAGTGCCAAGCCTGCCAGTACTTTTGAATGAGCCACACGCCGTGTCACGATTGCGTGCTTCTCGCTTGGCACGCAGTTCCAAGCCCTTTTTGGCCCGAGGCGGTATCAAGGGCGAGCGCTGTGCAGGCTGTCGCTTGGTTCAAACTCACTGCATTTGCGCTGTGCGGCCTGATGTTGCTACGCTAGCAGGCGTGTGTTTGTTGATGGCTGACATCGAGCCCCTCAAGCCGAGCAACACAGGGTGGTTGATTGCCGATGTGGTCAAGGACACCTTTGCCTTTGGATGGGCGCGAATGCAAGTCGACCCCGCTTTGTTGACCTTGTTGGCTGACCCCCAGTGGCAGCCCTTTGTGGTTTTTCCCGGTGAGTTTGTGGCGCCCGAGCGCGTGATACAGGCAGTTCAAACCGAAGCCACTGAAAAAAGACCGCTGTTTATTTTGCTTGACGCCACCTGGCCCGAAGCGCGCAAGATGTTCCGCAAAAGCCCCTATTTGGATGCTTTGCCTGTGCTGAGCCTGAACCCCGAGCACGTCTCGAACTACCAGCTGCGCCGCTCCAGACAGGATGATCACTTTTGCACCAGTGAGGTGGCATCACTGTGCTTGAGTTTGGTGGGTGAATCGTTTGCGGCGCAGACTTTGCAGACTTATTTGGATGTGTATACACACCATTACCTGCAAGCTAAACACCAGTTGCCACCGGATCTGCAAAGTCCTGCCCACCAAGCGCTGAGGGCTTTGGCCATTCAGTCAAGTTAGACCTGCATTAGCCTTGGCTTGTATCAGTTGTGCCTCCAACTGGGCTATCCTTTCACGCGCAAGATCGCCTTCTGGAATGGGCTCGCCACTGTCTCGCATGCGCACAGCCTCTTTGAATCCTTCAGCCTGTGCATAGCGCCTGAACCACATCCCTTCAGGGTTGTGGCGGGTAATCCCATCGAAGACGGTGGCCATAGACTGCGCCTGCTCCAAGCCCATGGTGAGCATGATTTGATTGACCACCATCTTGTGCATCGCCAAGTGACTGCTCGGCACGCCTGCGATGCGCTGTGCAAGCTTCAGTGTTGCAGCCTCAAGCTCAGCGTAAGGCACGCTCTCGTTGGCTAAACCCCAGTCGGCGGCCTTGCGGCCATCGATCACATCGCCCGTGAACATGAGTTGTTTAGCCCGCGTGGGACCCAGTCGATAGGTCCACATGGCGGTGGTGGGGCAGCCCCACACGCGTGTGGGCATGTAGCCTATGTGTGCATCGTCAGCCATCACCAACAGGTCGCAGCACAAAGCAATATCGCTGCCACCCGC
>Ga0214919_10002032_pt1 | contig 32272 bp, 21 predicted proteins | sample LL1503_MetaG_FD_177994 | JGI IMG/M metagenome (GOLD analysis project Ga0214919, IMG submission 177994) | Freshwater microbial communities from Lake Lanier, Atlanta, Georgia, United States - LL-1503 | ecosystem: Environmental > Aquatic > Freshwater > Lake | place: USA: Georgia | collected... | reverse complement strand
AGATGTAAATAATAATGCAGAAGCATTATTAAGAAAGATGGGTGAAGTAATTCCAAAACTGGAAAAATTTAAAGCAGATGCTGAAGCATTATTAGCAGCTACAGGTGCAAAACCACCTCCAGTTGATCCAGAAGAATTAGTAAAAATTAAAGCCGCAAAAGATAAAATAGATTCAGAAACTAAACCAATAGTTAAAAAAATTAGTGAAAATATTGATAAAAAAAATTTTAAGTTTATTAGCGAATCAGCAGATAATGCTTTACTAACAGAATTTTATTCTATAATAAATAAGATAAAAGTTAATCCCGTTGAAAAAAATTTTAAAAATATTAAAATTACTAAATTATCTGCAGAATTAGAAACACTAATTAAAGATAAAAAACTAGTTGAAGCACAAAATAAATTAAAAGACTTGGAAAAAGCAAAAGCAGAATTAGATAAAATTAATGTAGATTATGATACATTTATAGCAAAAGTTGCTGCACTTGTAGAAGCAGCAGCAGGATCTAGTTCTAAAAAGCCACAGATTGTAGAAACAGATGCTCAAAAACTAGTAAGATTAAATGCAATAAAAGCAATAATAGATGAATATAAAACAAAAACCGCAGAATCTGCAACAAAGATAAAATCATTAGATAGTATAACAGAATCTGTCGATAAAGATGCTGATTTAAAAAAATTAAAAGCAGACGCTGAAGCAGCAAATACAATTATTGATCAAAATAATGTTATAATTCAAGCTTATTCTGATTTATTTATAGGTGAGATGAATATTATAAATATTAGAACTAAAGATATTCATATGAAAAAAATAGATGAAGAAATAAAAAAGATTGATACGAAAATAAAAGAAATAAAAGATAAAATAAAAGCTAATTATATTGATAATAGATTAAATATTATTTCTGAAAATCAAAAAATTAATGAGAAATTTTTAGAAAAAAAAACAGATGAATTACTTTTGAAAGAAAAAGAATTATTGGAAGAAAAAATAAAAACTTTTACCACTGATACATACAAAATAGATAATTTAGATAAAGTTGATATGTTAATATTTAAAAAAGATTATGATGCATTATTATTAGAAATTCAAAATTTTATTAAAAAACTAGAAAACCTAGAAAAAAAACCAGAAGCAGTAAAATTATTAGTAGAAGAACCAGACGAAGAATTAGGCGGAGGTGCATTACCCGCAAAACAAGCATTTACCGTTGTTACCACCGAATTAGTTGGTTCTAAAATTCGAGATCTTTTGCACATCGATGAAATTAATAAATTTAATGGTGGTAGTAGCGGTAGTGGTATTGGGCTTCGTGCCGTACAATTAAACGACATTAAAAAAATACTTACTGCATACAACGGCAAAGATGCAGATATTATATGTGGTGATTTCGGAGGTACTTATGAGACAATAGACATTTCTGATACTGAAATTGTCAATTCAGATAGTAAAATATATAAATTAATTGATCTATACAAATTGAATGTAAATAAAATTAGAGAGCCTAAATTATTAGCAAAAGCTCTTAAAGACTTTTATACAAATGGTTTAACATCACTAAATTTATATAATCCATACCCCAATACAAAAACAGCTGGGGTAGGTGGGGTATTACCTCCATATACAAATTCAGAAACAGGTATTGTATCTAATTACATATTTTATAAAAGTACTACTCTACTAAGTGCCGAGCATCTAAATATGTTTGAAGATCCTGCATTATCACTAAAAAAATCTGCAACTACAACTACAACTGCAACTGCAACTGCAACTGGATCTACAAGTAGTACAGATCCAGATCTAGATCTAGATCTAGATCCATCTGAAGACACAGTTGATAAACTAATTAATTTATATGGTGGAATTTTACCTGTAGTAGTAATGTTTCAGAACCCTAGAGAATCACAATTTCAAGAAAAAACTGTTATGCAAGAAAAAGGTAGAATGTTTTCAAAAATCAAATTATATAATGAAAAGGAAATTTATGCAATTATCAGAATGATTGACAAACTAATGTCGCAATTTACATATGGATATAAAGCCTATTTAAAACGCGATCTTGGTTGTTTTAGTTTTGATAATAAAGATTTAAATGTATTCAGCCATCGCAGAAAACCTAAGGATAAAGATTTGAAAAATAAAGATTCGGAAGATATTAAAACCCTCCAAAGTTTTTACACTATGAACTATCCTGCTTTTATCGATGTTTTTCTTTATCAGTTGTCTGGGTTTTATAATAATCCAAGCTCGGAATATTCTTACTATAGTGAAAATCAAATTTCGCGAACTGAAGTAAAACATACCGCAACAAAAACACTTAACTTTTTAAAAGGGGAAAAAATTGCAAAACAATCAAAATTAGTCCAAGATACAATCATTAGGATGCTTTTAATCCCTAGTGATGAATTGAAATTAATATCCGCTCTTGACACTACTAAAGCAGAATCGGGTATTGATTATGAAATAACAAGTGCCAAAGATTATATGAGTTTAGCCAAACAATTTAGCAATAATTTTTACCGTAAAGAGGCTATTCCAAAACTTGAAGCCAGACTTAAACAATTATTATTTGATGAAAAGACTGATAAAACATCCGATCCTAGATATACCGAAGAAGCAAAAGCACAGGTAGAATCTGATATAATTAATAGGGGTTTACTTTATGAATTGTTGGAAATTGAAATATCATCTAGTAAAAGTGATTTAAGTAATAATGATAAAGATGTTGATTATGCTGATGCAAATGAAGATGAAAAAGAAGACAAACAAGTCAAGAAACTGAAAAATATTAAGGATCCAAAATTAATTGAAAGATTATTTGAATTCATCTTCATTATGTTGAAACTTAAATTCATAGATAAACAAGTAGAAGATATAGAGGCTGCTCAAATGTCAATTGAGGCACCTATTGTGAAATCAGAGAAATTTGCAATTTCCGGAGAACAATATAAAAATTATGCAAATATAATATATGATATATGGCAAAAAATAAATGTATTAGAGCCTCAAATACCCAAAGAAGCAACAGAAGATGATTCTATTGAAAAACTCATTGAAAAATATCAAGGTGATGTATCTACTATTATTTATGAAAAAATAAATATAATATCACAATATGGTGAAACGCTAATACTTAATGATGCAAAAAAAATAGAAAAACCCCTAGAAATAAAAACTTTATTGGAATTAAAAAATGTAGAGGCGTATGTTGCATATGCTTTGATAGTACTAATTTTAAAAGAAAAAGATGAAAGTTTGGGCGAAGGAATAAATATAGAAGATGCATTAATAAAATCACATTATAGTTATATTAAAGATTTACAAAATAATTTAGGTGTTATTATTAACGAAGACAAAAATGCAGGGGAAACAGTTAAACGTGATATTAAATCATTAATTGTAAACTATAAAAAAGTTTATGATTATTGGCGTAAAAGCAAATATGAAAATATAAGGGAGGCAGATCTTGAAAGAGAAATTATAGCATTAAGAAGAAAAGGAAATAAAACTAAAGAAGATTATGATGATCTGAATTTTTTAATGAATATATTAAAAAAGAGAAAAGAAAGTGGATATGTTGATCCGGGTTCTGCGGCACCCGCGGGGGATGGTGATGAAGATGAAGAAGCAATGTTAGAAGAATTATTAGCATTAGAATCGGGAGACACAACACCAGAGATAGAAAAAAGAAAAGCATTGTTAAGAGCAAAATTAAAAGCAATAGAAGATGCAAAATTAGCAGCAGCAGAGAAAAAAAGAAAAGAAGAAGAAGCTGCAAAATTAGCAGCAGCAGAGAAAAAAAGAAAAGATGAAGAAGCAAGATTAGCAGCAGCAGAGAAAAAAAGAAAAGATGAAGAAGCTGCAAGGTTAGAAGCTGAAAGGTTAGCAGCTGCTAAACGTGTAAAACCTGCAGAGTTTGATGCTCTTAATGAAACTTTTAAAGGGTATGTTGTAGCAAATCACGATATATCTCAAATTTTTAAATCATTAAAAGATCAATTTTCTGAAGCAGAACCAGATGTATTAAAAAATAATATATTATATGGAGCTAGTGATGCACCAGGTGTAGATGAAGCATTAAAACCATATTATAAAAAATTATACAGACGTTTATTATTAGATGAAAATGATGACCCAAAGATTGGTGGTATAGTTACTTCAAAAAAAACTGAAATTTTTATTCCAGATGCATCAGTTCCTCCGTTAGGTGGTGGTGGTGATATAATATCAAAGAATAAGAATAATTACAAAAAACAATCGGGGGGTGCAGCAGACCCAGCACCAGCCCCAACAGCAGAAGAAAAAGCAGCAACAGACGCAATAAAAGCAGCAGCAGCAAAAGCAGCAGCAGAAGCAAAATTAACAGCAGCAGAAGAAGAAGAAAAAGCAGCAAAAGAAAATAATGAGTTATTACCAGAAGAAAAAAAATTAGCAGAAGAAAAAAAAAATTTAGCATATGAAGAATTAGAATTATTAGGAGAACAAGCAAAACTTGCTAATAATAAATCTACTGAAAATCAGAAATCAGTAGACATATTAAAATCAAAAATAATATTTATACAAAAAAAAATAGAGGCTTGTACAATTGGAATCCCTTTATTAAAACCTGGAGAAACATTTGAAGATTTAAATAATAACAATATAGAATTTATAAAAAAATTTATAGAAGTAACTAAAGCAAATTTAGAATATGAAAAATTAAATCCAGAAGAAAAAAACGATGAAGAAAATAAAAAAGAAATAGCAATAATAGAAGGAGATTTGAAAGCAAAAGAAAAAAAGTTAGCAAGTTTAACAGCAGGTGCAAACCCAGACGCAGCAGCAGCAGCAAAAAAAGCAGAAGAAGAAAGACTAGCAAAAGAAAAAGCAGCAGCAGCAAAAAAAGCAGCAGCAGATAAAGCAGCAGCAGCAGCAGCCAACAAATCTAAGAAAAAACAAATATCATTGGAAAATAACACCGTTAATAATTTGATTGATCAAGAGAAAGCAACAGGATCCAAGACAAATATTAACCTTATATATGTATTAAATTTTGCGAGTATTGATAAAGTAGGAGGAGAAGTATTAAATGGTTTTATGGGAGAAGAAGAAGAATTGTGCAGAACTAGTCCTGAATTTTATAATTCTTTGAAACGTATTAAACTGGATGGTATAGATCTATCTGACAAATCAGATAAACTAGGTAAATATAATTTAAAATTTAACAATGATAAATATACTGTTGAAGAAATTAGAGATACTGGTCAAACTATAGTTAATAATGATTTATTAATAAAAAATTCGGTAATGTTATTTACAGATAAAGTAAAATTTGTCCGGAATGATGGATGTCATGATACCGCTCCATATGAACTAATTGAAGAAGCAAAACGTAAAGAAGCATATATAATATCTATGTTTACTCCTGATTTATCTAAAGTTAATGATGGTAAGTTAACTGTAGATTCAACTTCAACAAATATTAGTTTATCAGGAGAGGCTGCTACTAGCCCAATTAATAGTTATTTTGTTAATTTTATTAAAAATATAACTACTTTATTGACTACTCATCAACCACCACAATCATCATCACCGCCATCATCATCATCAGAACCACCACCAACGCCACCAAAACCCAAAACTTTAATTATTAATACTGGTATATTTGGAGAACATTTTGCCCCGACAAATGAAGCAAAAAGAAAACTATTTATCACTTGTATAATGACAAAATTAACTCGTGCATTCAATGGAATTAAAGATAAATGTGTATATGATAAAATAATATTCGCTGTGCCAGATAAAAAAACACAAACTCCTGGTATATTTGCTGATATTTCTAAATTATTTACTGAAGCAAAAGCAAATAAAGAAAAATTATACGATGATTTAAACACAAATTTTGAGATTATTATTGGTACTGCAAAAGTTGCAGCTGCGGCGGCTCCGGGAACAGGTGGACCACCTTTTTCAGCAGACAGTTTTTTTGCTGAAGCAGCAGCAAAAGAAGCAGCAGCTGTCAAGGATTTTATAGATAAAGTAATAAAAAAATATTTAGAAAGTGAAAACGCAAGATTTGCAAAACGTGCTGCTGATAAGAGTAAAACAGGGTCAGATCCTAGTATAGTTGAAGACCCGGAAGAAAGAGTAGATCCATTTGCAACATTAAAAACAAATATTGAGGATTATAAACCAATAAATGATTATCCCACATCAAATACAATAGAAAATTTATTTAAATTATTAAATAAAAAAGCAACCGAAGATCCTTATAAAGAAATAAAAGAAGACTCTAGATTAGTAAATTTTTTAGTTCAATATCAAAATGATGTATTATGTAGTGAAAATAAAGATGTCAGAGTAGAAGATAAAGAATCTGAAGTATTACCACAATTAGATAAATATAAAGATGCATTTACAGTTAAAGCTGGTGATTTTTTTACTGATTTAACAACAGAAACAATAATTGTCGATGCTGCGGGATCTGCTTTTGATAAAGGAAGTACAACTTATAATGGTAGTGGGGTATCAGGATATATTTATAGGAATTGTAAAATTAATGATGGTAAAGGCAAATCAGTTAAAATGGCTGGTCAAAAACATATTTTTGGAAAAAAAATAGCAGGTAATGTATTTTTAAATGAAGAAATAAACAACAAAGGCTTATCATGTACTAAAGAAGGAGATGATGATAAAAAAGCAGTTGAAATTGCTGGTATAATTCATGCCGTTGGACCAATGGGAGGAAATCCAAACGATTTCAAAGCATCTTTAACATTAACTATAAAAAATTTAAAAAAAATAATTAGTGGAATAAAAGCAATAGTAAAATTTAATTCTATTGTTCTAGATGTACGTATACCTCTAATTTCTTCGGGTGTTTATAGTATTAAACAATTCACAATAGAAGATAAAAAACAAGCAAATAAAGATTATTTTGAATTTTATTTAGATGAAATAAATAAAATATTTGGTACAGACAAAATTAATGGTGTAACCTTAACTATTTATATATATGAAGATGAACCTAATAAAACAAAAGAAACTATCGCAGAATATAAAAAATTTTTAGCAGAAACAACAGGAGTTACCGCCGCAGAACCCGCCGTCCCAACCGAAGAAAAAAAACCATATATTAACAATGCTTGTAAACCAATAGACGATGGTCAAATAGAAGTTATACATTTCCAAAATATAGAAGAAATAGATAAAAAAGCAGTAGAACATGCACCTTATTTAAAAAAAATACAAGATGACAAAATAGAATATTTACTAGAAGACACAAAAAATCCCAAAACTGAAGAAATAACAGCAAAAATAGAAGCAAAAAATAAAGCTAAAACACCTGCTACTGTTTTATTTAATTCAACAATCGCTGATGCAATTGTACATTATAAACAAAAAGAATCTGAAAAACAAATATATGCTATAAATTTTGGTTCTGGAAGCTTAATTGGTGAAGGATATGAATCTTATGAAGATGGTATACAAGAAAGTTTATTGCGATCTAGTCCACAGTTATACGAATCATTGAAAAAATTAGGTAAGGTTAAAGCAAATGAGGAGGGTGATCCTCCCGGTACATATGAATATGATAAAACAAAAATTAATGGTAAAATAGAATCACAGCCGAATAAAATACCTGAAACTGGAGATATATCACTATTTATGGATAAAGCCTGTATTGTAACAAACGATGTACAGATTTTTAGAAAATCTGATAATATTGAAATTAAATCTTCTGGATTATTGAGTAATCCAGTAGCTACATTTTTTAATATATTCAATCATGATGTAAAAGAACATAGTATATATGAATTACTGCATAAATTTGAAGATGTTTTTAAAAATATAGGTGCATATGAAGGAGAAAATAGTAATAAAATATTAATTGTAGATTTATTATCATTTATTGATATTGGTGCGAATATAGATATGAAAAATAATGATAAAGCCTTACTAATAATAAATAAATTTATTGACGCTTTGAGAAATGATAATAATAATGAATATGATGACATACAAATTGTTTTTGTTTTCAATGAAGAATTAGATTTTGATATTCAACAAAAATATAGTGAAATACAAGCAAAAATAAATGAAGATACTTCAGCTAAAACATCAAAACTACCAAAAATGGGAGAGCCACATAATAGTGAATTACAAAAAGAATTTAGAATATTAGAAAATAATATTAATTCTTATGAGTTTTTATTATTATTAAAAATGTTTTTTAATTTAGAAAAAGAGGATGAGGAAGCTGAGGAAGATGAACCTGAAGAAGATGGACCTGGAGTAGATAAACCTAAAGCAATAAATTGTACTTTATTAATTAGAGATTTTATAAATGGTAAACAAGCTGTAGAAGCTAGCGTAATTGGAGGTGTAAAATATTTAAAAGATTTTTTTATTCAATATGAAAATGCTACAGTAGAAGTTTTAGAAAATAATGAAGATAAATATGCAAAATTGACTTATCCAGATGTAAATAATGATGGTAAACCTGTAACTGATATTGTAAAAATAAATGATTATTATTTTGATGAAGATAATTATATGTATAAATTGAATACTAATGATGATAATACAAATACATATTTTTTACAATTTACTGAAGAAAATACTAATTTGAAATATGAAGGAGAATATGCAAGTCCGAAAAAATTATCAGACATTAATGATTCAAATATTTGCATAGTAACAGGATTGAATTTATATGATTTAAATGATGAAAAATATTATTTAGTTAACGAAATTATAAAAATTAGTGATGAAACTGCACAAATATTTATATATTATAAAAAAATTGATAATCTAAATAAAATTAAAATTAATAATAACATGGAAGTTACATATAAATCCAACAATTCTTTAGTAATTAAAAATTATGATAACAAAACTGTAAATGTAAAATGTAAAATAATTGAAATTAAAGAAGCACAAAAACTAAATTTAGCAATTTTAAATCCAAATGAACAATTAATTTTTGATACTGAACCAATAAAAGATGATCCAGCACCAGGAGATGACAAAATATTTTGTAATTTATTTATTAAAGATTTTATAAATGGTAAACAAGCTGCAGAAAAAAGTGGAATTGAAGATGTAGAATATTTAGAAGATTTTTTTATTCAATATCAAAATGCTACAGTAGAAGTTTTAGTAAATGGTTCAAATAAATATGCAAAATTGACTTATCTAGATGTAAATAATAAAGGATCAACTGTAACTGATATTGTATTAATTGATCAAACTGAAGAAAATACAATTAAAAAAAATACACAAAATGCTAATTTATTTAATATTGATGGTTATAGCGTATATCAATTAACATTTGACAAAAAAAATATTGAAGGTATATTTATAAAACAATATGATACAACTAAAAAACTATTGCAAGACAATGATAAAAATGATATTTCTTATATAACTAAGTCATTTAAATATGTAAATCCAGATTTATTAGATCAAATAATATTATATTATAAAAACTTAAAAAAACATAATGAAATATTATTTAATAATAATATAATAATTGAATATATTGAAACAAAAAATCAAAAATATGTAGAAGGAGGTGTTGACAAACCAATTGATTTTAGGGAAATACAAAGTGAAAAAGGTGATTTAAATTTTTTTAAATTGGATGAATTAAAAAATGATGAAAAAAAAGTTTTTAATCCAACATATTCAGATTCAGCAGCCGGCGGTGCATTATCTAAAAGAAAGCAATCACCACCTAAATATAGATCACCTAAATATAGATCACTAAACAAAAAATCAGTAAATAAGTCTAATATTTTATCAATTAAAAAAATAAAATTACATAATACAAAAAAATCTAAATTATTTCCTAAAAAGAAATTAACAAAAATATCAAAGTAATTTACATAACTAAATCAATACCAAAGTCAATTATTATAATTATTAATAAAATACCGAATATCTTTCTAGAATTACTTTTTCTAATACCATCAAAAGTTTCAATTGTAATAAGTGATTTATTAGAACCTTGATTTACTATATTACTATTATTATTAATACTATTACTATTACTATTATCCATTTTTAACTATTTTTAACTATTTTTCAAATTTATTACTTATTACTTATTACTTATTACTTATTACTTATTACTTATAATTGTATTACTTATAATTGTATTACTTATAATAAATATTATTTTCCAAATACAAATAAAAATACTAATATATAAAAACAAAACAAATAATATTCATAATATGCGTATTATAAAAATTATAAATATAAAAATATAATTCAATAATCTAGATAATAATATAATACTAATAAAAAATGGATTATAATTTTTGTACAAATATGTATCCAGAACAAGAAAATACATCTATATTTGGATCATTTTTTCCTCAAATAATGTTTTATTCTGTATTTACTTACTATATATTTTCATTTATAAACAACTATAATACAGAAAGTCAGTATAAAGTCATACGGGCACCCAATCAGCGTACAACACAAGAAAGTTTTTTATACAATTATTTGAAAGATAGTTTTTTGGAATATAATGATGATAAGAATATAATACAAAAGAAGCAAGAAATATTAGATAAAATGTTATCAACAAAAACACTTGAACGAACTTTTATTTTATATTATATATTTAAAATTAAGGGTGATTATGAAGTAAAAGTTGATTGTAATTGCAATGATGCAAATGGTGGTAATGATTGTAATGATTGTAATGATTGTAATGATTGTAATGATTGTATTGAGGAATATAATACTTTTTTAGAATATAAAAGTTTAGAAGATATTTGCAAACAAAATGAATCGAACATACCAAATTTAGATGAAACTCTAGAACCAGATATTGAAATAAAAATTGGTGAAAAAGAATATAATATTAACACCTCGCATTTAGTTTTTATATCTTGGCTTTATAATAGTGGTATTTATGAATATTTGACAAAGAATGAGGAAATTAAGTTTGAAGTATTAAAAGAAATGAATGATGCAAAATTACTTGCTGGTAATGTGTTTTTGCGTTACCAAATGCAGCTTTTAGAAAAAGCCGCGCCAAAAGCAGCTTTTAGAAAAAGCCGCGCCAAAACAAGGGAGTGTGAGAGGGACATACGTCCCTCAATATTACAGGATTTGGTAAATCCCGTGCGCAAACGCGAGAGGGACGTATGTCCCTCAGTATTACAGGATTTAGAAAATTTTGAATATAAAGGAGGGAGCTCGAGGGAACCATTGGTTCCTTCGTTAGATGATGATGAAAATGATGAATATGATAATACTGAGTCATTAAATAAATTATTAAATTACTTTGAAACTCATTGTGGTGAAAAATATAAAGAAAGATTTAGCGAATCATTAAATTTCAAAAATACAGTTCTTGGAAGAGGTTTAATCTAAAAAGCAGCTTTTCAAAAAAGCCGCGCCAAAAACAGGATTTAGGAAATCCCGTACGCAAAGCAGCTTTTTAAAAAAGCCGCGCCAAAAACAGGATTTAGGAAATCCCGTGCGCAAAGCAGCTTTTCAAAAAAGCCGCGCCAAAAACAGGATTTAGGAAATCCCGTACGCAAAGCAGCTTTTCAAAAAAGCCGCGCCAAAACAGGAGGTTCGAAAGGAACCTGGGTTCCTTTCAACTATAGTCCACAAGCATTTTTAATAGCCGTTATAACTTTTTTATTACTGCTATAATCTGTACCGGCAATTTGAGGATTTGCCACCCCTTGTGAAACATTAGTTTGATATTGTAAAATATTATCCAATTGATCTTTATCACACAATCCAAACCCTCTTACTTGACTCGCATATGAATTAGCACATTCGCTTATATTAGCTCCATCGGGTAAACTTGATAGATAAGAGTCAACGGTTGAATAAGCTGCGGTAAATGGTGTCATTATTTTATCTGTATTATTACCTCCAGTGGCATATCCATATTGCCCATCTGGATTAAATATCTGGAACATATAGTTATCTCCTGCAACATCAAATTCTGAATTAAATGTAACAATTGGACAAAGCGATTTATTAGCATTACCAGAAGGTTGCGTCGGTGCATTATCATTGTCACCGGTTCCGCCAGTTGACTCAAATTCTTCAAATGTACGTTCTACTAAATTAACCCCATTGTATTTAAGAAATAGCATAATATCCTTATAATTACGGTTGCCGGTATAAACTTTCTTTTCATTATTTACAATTAATATAATAGTTGGAACACTACTTATTTGATATTCATTGGCTTTACGAGTATCCTTTTCGCAATCAATTTCTTCATACATAACATTATTTTCCAAATTATTGACAATTTTATACCATACGGGCATAAATTCCGAACAATAGCTACAGGATGCCTTATAAAAAAACATTATTTTATTAGTATTACCTTTATTGAGATAAGAAATAATAGAATCATTATTATTTTTATTTTTATTTTGTTCCTTATATTTATGGCTATTTTCCTTAATAGTTTTTACATTGAATTCTGAGTTGTAAGTAATATTTTCATCTTCTGGTGATTGAAACCCTTCAATAACTCCTTGTTCAACGGCATTGTTAATTTTTTTTATAGTTTCATTTTGAGTATCCACTAACATTTTATTAAATTTTTCATTATATGTATCAAATGATTTTGCATCATCATATGTATTGTCAAAAGCATAGGTTTTTTGGTGGGTTGGATATGGTAGATCTGTGGGGTGGGTAGTTTTAGTGGCGTGTGTAGAATTTGGGTAGTTTGTATTTTTACTATCCAAATAAAATTTAAATAATAATATAATTACAAGTATTACTAATATAAAAAAAAGATGAGAAAACATTATATATATTTTAATTATTGTATCTAGATATTACTATATATTACTATATATTACTATTATTATTATTGTAAAAAAATACTAAATAATAATTACAAATAATAATTACAAATAATAATTACAAATAATAATTACAAATAATAATTACAAAAATAATTATCAAAATATTAGTAGTTTTCAAATTATTTATATTTTTATAAGTTTGTAATGCATTAATAAAATATTTTTATTATCTAGTCTAATATAAATTAATATTGATATTAGTATTGATTGGTATTGATATTAGTGGATTGAGTGCTGGTGATGTCTACATTAATAAATGCACCAACTTCGGCGATAATTTTAAATAAAAATAATGAAAATTTTATTAACTTTATAAATCATTTATTAACATTTAATAAACAAATGGCATTATTACAAGCAAAAAATAAAATAGAAAATAAAACTCCTTTCAGGTTCAATATAAGTGCACGTGTATTAATTAAGCTATGCGATTTAGTAAAACCAATATTGCAAAATGAACCAAACATATTAGAATTAGAAGCACCTATTAATATATTTGGGGATATACATGGGCAATTTGCGGATATGATTCATTTTCTTGAAATGACGGGTTTACCACCAGCCCAGAAATTTCTCTTTATGGGTGATTATGTTGATCGTGGAAATAATAGTATTGAAGTATGTGCTTTATTGTTTGCAATGAAAATAATGTATCCTAATAACGTTCAAATATTAAGGGGAAATCATGAATGTCCAGAGGTTAATAGTTTATATGGTTTATTGAATGAATGCGAAACGCGATTTGGTAATGATGATAAATTAGTTTTTAATAAAATTAATGAAGTATTGTGCGTTTTGCCATTATGTGCTATTGTAAATAAAAAAATATTTTGTGTTCATGGAGGTATTTCCCCTCATTTGAAAACTTTAGATGATATTAGAGTATTAAATAGATTTGGAAAAATACCGGATAGTGGATTATTGTGTGATTTAATGTGGTCTGACCCTACAATGTCCCAGCAAAAATGGGGATTAAATTCTAGGGGAATATCTTGTACTTATAGTAATTTAGCTATTAATGCATTTTTAAAAAATAATAAATTACAATTATTATGTAGGGCACATCAATTAGTTTCGGAAGGATATAAATTTTTCGGAAATAATAAGATGGTAACAGTATTTAGTGCTCCTAACTATTGTGGAAATTGTGGTAATGATGGGGCAGTAATGAAGATAAATGAAAATTTAGTGTGTTCTTTTATAATTATTAAGCCTACAAATATTGATGTATGAATTATGTATGAATTATGTATGAATTATGTATGAATGAAAAATGTAAAAAGGGTAAATTATAAAATTGTAATTATAAAAGATCTCTTCATAGGTCTTTAAAGATCTTTAAAGAAGATGTATTTAGTATCATCTTTATTAGTTTTATCACCTTTGGCATCTTTACTAATATTTTTTGATTCTTTTGATTCTTTTGATTCTTTTGATTCTTTTGATTCTGATGATTTCTTATTTAAATCAATAGATTGAATTTCATTCAAATCGATTTCATTATCTAATTCATTTCCAAAATCATTATTATTATCAATATCATCATCTAATTCATCTAAATTTAAATTAATTTCGTCAATATTATTAATTACAAGATTTGCTTTTTCTTTGCCAATTTCTTTGCCAATTTCTTTGCCATCAGTTTCTTTCTTTTTATCAATAATAGTATTTGTAACTAAACTATCAATATCTACATTGACGTCATCTATTTCTAAATCAATATCAATATCATTATCATTATCTAAATTATCTGAATCATCATTTAATAAATTTTCTAGACTATTTGATTTTGCTTTTTTATCTGTAGTTTCTTTTGGTGAAGCTACGATTGCATCTACAGGTGCAGTTATATTAGGTACTACTGTATTTAATAATGGAATATCAACTTTTACTATAGAATCTTTAACTATAGAATCTTTAACTGCAGATTCAAATGTATTATTATTATTATTTTCCTTTGCATTATCATTAGATTCTTTTTCTTTTTCAGAAGAATCTTCAGAATCTACAAATTCTTCTTGTGATTTTTCAGCAATTTTTTCAATAACAGTATCAACTAATTCTTTCTTAATCTTGTCTGTATTAGGTCTAGAATCCATTTCCTCTCGAATAACTTTTCTAATTAAGTCTATATTAATATCGCTAATATCGCCATTTTTGCTTGTAGATTTCAATTCTTTTTTAACAACACTTTCCAATTTTTTCATATATTTTTTCTTAGAAGGTTCTTTAATATCTTCATCTTCTTCATCAATATCTTCATCGGGTTCATTTAGAAATTCCTTTAAAATATGTCTAACCGGTAATTGTTTTCTAATAGTTTCCATAACACAGTCAGCAATCATATTTTCACTATCCCTCATATTTTTCTGATGTTCGTATTTAGTTACCCTGTCACTGAAATAATAAGGATCCTTCCAAAATTCCCTGGCACATTCAATATAACAAATATGAATGAAATGACTTCCACTTGGTACTTTGAGAGAAATCTTCTTATTTCTCTGTGCACTGTGAACAATTGTTAATATCTTAATATGACTAACATATACAACTTTAAGTAAATCATCAATGTAATCACATTTGCTAACATTAGTAATTCTTTCGAATTCTTTATTAATTATATCTTGAGACCATTTAGGAATACGACTTAATAAATCTTGAAAAACCATGAGAACATTATCTGGAGTATTATCTTGATTACAAATGTCTTTTGCATCCATATAAATACTTTTAATACCTTGATAAATACATGGTTTTAGAATACTTATTAATTGTTTAGTATATTCTTCCTTTGCATCTACTAATACGGTTACGTTACCTTCTTCCATTTTTATAATATATGAGATATGAGATATGAGATGTGATATTTTATATACTATATTTTATATTTTATTTTATATCTTATATTTATTAGATAATCTATAATCTAGAAAAAAACGAAAAAAATATGAAAAAATATGAAAATATCTATAATATAAAAATATCTATAAATATTTACTTTTTGGATTTCTTATTACTCTTTTTGTGATTCTTCTTACTTTTCTTCTGACTTTTATTCTGGTTCTTCTTATTCTTATGCTTCTTACCACCTCCACTAGCATTTCGAGTCATACCATAATTGGTAAAACCAAGGTCTTCAGTGGGAGATTTGGGACAATCGCCATCTTGAGTACCATTAAGAGGAATATTAGCAGCCAATCCACCAATCTTATCATTAAAATCGTAAGAAAAAATAGCACCACCTCTATGACTAGATCGATTTTGGGATTTCTTGTTAGATTTCTTCTGTGTTTTCTTATTTTTACGATTAGAACGTTTCTTACTACTTTTAGACATTTTGGCTCTGATAGCTTGAATCATTTTTATTATGTTGTATTATGTAATATAATATTTATAACTTTATTTAGTTTGTATTATTTTGTAATTAGATATTTATTCTAGCTACATTATAAAAATTGAATAATTTTATTTGTTAAAATATGAATTAAATAATAAATTTATATAATATCATTTTATATAATTTTATATAATAATATAAAAAACTAATTAATAATAGTAATATTGATAATAGTAATATTGATAATAGTAATATTAAAAATTGCAAATGAAATAAAAATGCAAGATATTCTAGATACAATAGTTAATTCTAGAATACTAAATTTATTAGAAATAATAAATATTAATTATCCTGATAAGTTTAATAAAAATAATATTGAAAAAGAATTAAATTATATAAAAGAACATATTCATTGGAAGAAAAAAGATAATTCACAAACATCTCTAGAATCAAAAAATAAAATTAAATTAAAGACAAGAACTAAATTAAATAATAAGGCAAATAATAAGGTTAATAAGGTCAATAATAAAAAGCTAAAATTTAAAAAGAAAACTAAAAAAAAAGAAATAGATAAAGTAATACAAACAGAAAACAATATACAACAATGCTCTGGTAGAGTATGGTCGGAACATATTTTTAATAGAAAAAATATGAAAAAACTTAATGATATAGAAGATAAATTTAAAGTTGAAGATTTTAATGATTTAGATATAAAAGAATTTAATAGTAAATATGTAATTGGTTTAAGATGTAGTAGAAATAAGATTGAGATGATAGATGATTCTAATAAGAATAATACATACTGTAAATTACACTCTAAACATTTAATTCATGGAGATTATTTAGTAACTCCAGATAAAGAACTTTGTCATCATTTTATCAAAGATGGTAAATATTTGTAAAAAAATAATGTATATTTATAATAATAATATATATACTAAAATTATAATATTATAAATAAAAAAATGGAAATATTTACAAATGATATATATTCTATATATGAACTAATTAATAATAATGATGAATCAAAAACTTTTATGCATATTAAAACAATATCTAAACAATATTTGGCATATTATTTATATCGTATTATAACTAAATATATTAGAATAGTAGAATTGGGTGTATCAACAGTAGATATTAATGAATTTATGACATATCTCAGAATTCCTAAAGAACATAATCGACAACTAAATTATCCATTGGCAGGAAATTTAACAAATGATGATAAAATACTAGATATGATTATTCTTAAAGGTATTGATATAATATCAAAAATGGATAAATATATACAAAATTATCCCAAAAATGATAAAGCATATGATGATTTACATTCTTTTTTTAAACAAAAAGAATTAACAGTAATAATACAAGATCTTATTGATTTACAGACATTGATACCTGGATTATCTGTTCCAGAGATAAGACCAAATTATATAAATAATTCAAAAATATAATATTTATTATTCTAGATATATTTATTATTCTAGATATATTTATTATCTAATAATAATAATAATAATAAAATATAAAATAGTTAATAAATAATTAATAAATACTTAATTAAAAATGAATTTTCCATTATCAGGATTAAGTTCTATTGCATTGCAAGTTCAATCAATGATTAAACCAACCAAAGCCCCATTTGCAAATAAGGAAATGGGAGGTATGGGAGGTATGGGAGGTATGGGAGGTATGGATGCAAGTCAAGGAGTTATTTTTTTAGTAATCCTTATGCTTCTTTTATATTTAACAATGTTGATAGGATCTTATATATTTAATACAAGTGTCGTTAAAATATTTCCTTCTACAAAATCAGTAACAACTCTAGACTTTTTTGGTCTCTATATTGTTCTACATATTCTATTATGTTAAATATATTTATTTGTTTTCTAGATTAGTTATGTTCTAGATTAGTTATTTATTTTTATAATTTCTTTTTGTCTTACTATAATAGTAATAGTAATAAGTATTATTTGTAATAGTTTTTTATATTTTTTATATACAATAAACTACAATAAACTACAATGAATCAAAAAGAATTTAATCTAATATTAAGTGAAATATCAAATCGTCTAAAACCTATTAATCAATTATTATATGAATGCTTAGTGTTAATTATATTATATTATTTATTTAATACAATTTCATTTATAAAAAAAGATGCAAAAGAAAATAATAATCACATATCATTTATATATTTAATATGTTTTATTTGTATTCTTCTAGATTGGTTTATATGGAATAATCAAGTTCAAACATCATTATTTTCTGCAATATTAATTGTTTATACAATATATAATATCAATAAATCTAAAACTATTTCAACATTTATTAATATTATAAATGAGTCTAGAGATATAAATAAACTTAATATACAAAATGATAATGAAATTAAAAATAATGAGCTAGACCAAGAATATCAAAGAGCAATTCAAGAGGATAAATTAAATCGTATTACCTTTATACCAAAAGAAATAGATTTTACAAATTCATCAAATAATCCTAATTATAGTCCAGATGCATATGAAAAAAATTTAGTTGGTATTAATGAATTAAACAGTGCATATAGTTCTGAAATACCTTCTATTCATATAACAGATTCTCAATTTGCAGAATTGCAATTAAATAGTCTATATGATAGCCCACAATATAAAAATATAAAAAATATGGATACAGATAAATCATTAGATAATTATAATAAAAAACAAGAAACTAGAAATACAGAATTATCATCAGATTTATTTAAAAATCCTAAAAAACAATTTCTTGATAATAGTTGGCTAAATCTAAAAGAAAATACATATAATGATAATGATAATTGTAAAAATTGTAAGGGTAATAATTCTACAAATATTACAAATAATACAAAACCAATAAATACCAAAAATAAAAATGCAATTTGTTCCCTTGTTAAATATGGTCAAGAATTAGAAGAATGTACTAATCAAACCAATAAAGTTAATAATAAACAATTAGATAAAATTAGCAATAATAAAATTGAACCAATCTATAATTTTTGAAGGAAGATAAAATGGAAAAAAAAATTGGAAAAATATATGTATTGAAAGAATGATTAATGATATTACTATCTTTAATTATTTAACAATGACAAATAACATTATTGTATTAATATCTACAATCGCATAAATAATATATCTAGTAATAAAACTAAATACTTATTTATATAATTATAAACCAGATAAATTTTAATTAATGAGTAGAAGAATCATTTATTATATATAAACAATAAGCTTTATTTTATAAAACATTATTAGCTTAATTATACAACAAAACTCATTAAGAAAATATTATATGAATAATATTTATATTATTTTTTATATTTCACCACAAATCTTTACAATTATGTAATAGTTAGTTATTACAACTAGCTACCATAAAATTCAGATTAAGCATATTAGGCTAACATAGCTTGTTATCTAAGTGCAATTTGTAGTGTTAATTTATCATAATTATATATAATTATATATAATTATTATAAATAAAACAATTATTATATAATAATATAAAAATTCAATTTTTGGTAATTTTTCAATTTTTATCTAAAAAATCCTATAGAATAATATATAGCAATATAGTAATATAGCAATATAGCAATATAGTAATATAGCAATATAGTAATATAGCAATATAGCAATATAGCAATATAGCAATATAGTAATATAGCAATATAGTAATATAGTAATATAAAAAATGGCAAATAATATAGAAAAAATGTTTTTAAATACTCCATTAACTTTAATATTAATTATTTTAATTACATTAATTATTTTTTGTGTAATGAAACATAAGTTATATAGTTTACATTCAATTATGTTTGATGACGACGATGACGATGCTAATGATAAACATAATCTAGATAAGATATCACCAGAACATATATCATCAGAACATATTAATATAAAAATTAAAGAATATATTATAATTTTAAATGATGTAATTGAAAAAACAAAAGAAAAATCTAAAGAAAAATTTGATGGATTGACAGCAAATGATTTAAATAATGAGTTAACAAATTTACAATCATTATCAAATAATTTAGCTACATTTAAATTAACTAATTTACAAAATATTAAAAAAATTATGAAAGATGTTAATGATAAAAGATTAACAAACAAAGCTGAAATATTACAATTATTAACTAATATATATACATTACGATATATTGAATTTATTAATCAAGGGAATGCAATTTCTTATAATGAATATAATAAATATACATCTCCTAAAAAAAATATGTATTACAAACAATATTTATAAGCAAAGTTTATGAATGAGTTCTAATCTAGATATCTCTTTCTTCTGGTTTCTTATAAGGATATTTTAAAATTTTAAATATTTCTTCTTCATTACTACAAGGAATAATTGTTCCATCATCTATTTTTGTTAATCCAAATTCATTTAAACTATATCCTTTTTTTATAGCATGAGTTCTCATATCTGTATTAAATTTGCGGCTTCCTGTAAAGTATAATACTGCAGACCCATAACTTTCAAATGGAACAAAACGGATATCTATCCTTCTTGCAATTGGTTGTTGTGGTGTATATGATTGTTGTTGTGGTGTAGTAGAGTTTGCAGTATTTGCAGTATTTGCAGACTTATTGTGATTATGAGTATTATTAATAAATTGTATAGTATTACAAAACCCCATAAACTTTTTGCTTCCCATATCTATTTGGTCTACTATAAAATTTGAATTTATTAATAATGTTACAAAATTATGTAATAAATTAACAGGATTGTTATCTAAATCCAGTTTGGTTTTAATTAATGGATGAGCAATTAAACAATCTACATCTCCAGATTTTTCTTTGCCTCTCCTATATGATCCACATATCATAACTAATAAATCTTTATTCATATGAGCTGCTAATTTCTTAAGAATTAATTCGGCTTTTTGAATTTCTTCACGTGGTATCTTTAAACTCATATCATTAAAATGTTTGAGTCCTACCAAAGATGATCTATGAATTTTACATAATTGCTTTGTTTCAGTATCTAATTTTTTTTTCAAATTTGTTTCTAATATACTATATTGTTTATATTTATCAAGTGCATCCCATTGGGATTTAGTATATTGTTTAGGTTTACACATTTTTGAAGGCATTAATATAGTATTAGATATATCTTTTTCAGTCCATTCTTTCCATTCAGAAAGAAGTCCTTCTAAAGTTACCCCAAATTCATCATATAATTTAATGGCATTAACTGGACCAATACCGTGTATATAACGAAGATCGAATATTGAACCTCCTCTTATGTCGCTAGGTCTTACTTCTCCGTTTAATATTTTGGGTTTTGCCTCTATTTTGCTCGTGTCTAGAGAGAAGGAACCTTGGTCCCCTTTAGTAAGGGATTCAATTTTAGGCATTTCACTTTTCGATGACTTTATTGATGATGGCGAAGGTTTAAATGTAATTGTTTCTTTAGACCTGGTGTTTGATTGTATTTGCTGTGTTTTTTGTGTTTGATCTGTTTTTTGTGTTTGATCTGTTTTTTGTGTTTTTTGTAATTCTAATAATTCTAATTTTGCAGATTTTAGTTCTGACATCTCTAATATATTGCCTTTTTCAAAAAGTTCTACTATATGTTTTGTTAATTTATCACTAAAATTTAATTTTATTATATCATCTTTAGTATTAATAATTGTTTTTTCTAACATATGTTGATTTGTTTTTTCAATCCATTTTTTATAACTTTTAATCTTAAATATTATTTCTGTCGATTCTTTTGTTTTACCTTCAGATATAAAAATTTCATTTTGTTTATTTCTAATCTTAACAAGTTCATCAATAAATATTACTGCATTTTCAAATAAATTCATTTTTAATGTAATCTTTATTATTAAATATTTAATGTAATATTAATAATTAGTATTAATAATTAATAATTTTTTTTTTCAATTTTTATAACTAATAAAAAAATATAAAAAGTTAAAAGTTAAAAGTTAAAAGTTAAAAGTTATAAATATATTTCAATAATATGAAGCCTTTATTCTAGACTAAGTGGAACACCATTCCATTTTTCAAAATTATAATTATCAATAGAATATAACTTAGATTCAAATAAAATATTATTACAAATATCTAACATCATATTATAAACATTAGAAACTGGTAATATTAATGTATATTTTGTTGCAAATACTAATTTATTTTCTTTATTTTTAAATTGCAAAACAATGTCTTTCATATTAAATAATTCATAATTTATATTTGTAAATCCTTTAGTAATTTCATTACAAATTTCTGGAGTTGATTCTGCAATAAATATAATAATAAAATCATCATTTATATATTCTTTGCTAGAATATTTATTAATACTATTTATGTTTTTAATGATTATAGTACAGATATCATCATTATTTGTATTATTAAAATCAATACCCATAATCATATAAACATCTTTTGTTATAAAATCATTATATTTATTGTATTTAATATCTTTATTAGTTATATTATATTTTGTATGTTGCATTGATACATAATATTTCATTTTAAGGCGGACTAACAAAATATAATTTTTATTTTTATTATTAGATAATTTTGCCATAATTTTAGTATTTTGATTTTTAATTTCATTCATACTATTTATATAAAATTTAGGTTTTGCAATATTATCATTAGAAATATTATCATTAGAAATATTATTTTTAATTTTAGATTCAGTTTCAGGTTCAATTGTATTTGTAATTATAGTTTTAGGTATATTTGAAACAATATTAGTATTACTAATATTATTTTTATTTTTATTTTCTTCATCCATTATTATTTTATAATTTGCATTTATTTTCATTTTAGCTAATTGAATCGATCTATTGTTTTCGAAACCAAAGTAATTAAAAGCATGTATAATCAATATTGAAATAAATGTACTTAAAAATACAAATATCATAAATGATTCAAAAATTAAAGTTACATCAATACTATTACTAGTTTTATTATATATATTATCTATATAATTAATATTATTACTAAAATTATCGCTAATATTATCGCTAATAGTATGACTAATACTAGATACAATATCACTCATATTAGGTATTTCATAATTTTTAATATATTCATATGTATTATCTGTAAATACATCTAAATATTTTTTAGGTTGGTTAAAGGCATCTAATATATAATCTATACCCATACCCATATTTATATCCATTGAATAGAATGAATCCATTTTAATTATCAATTATCAATTATCTCAATTATCAATGTAATATACAATTTCTTTAAGTCAAAAATATTATTTATAACTATATTTAATATAAAAAAATTAAAGATTAAAAATTTCAATTTTTTGTAATAAATATTTTGTAATAAATATTTTGTAATAAATATTTAGTGATTTAATTATAAATATGCAGTTTATTAATACCACGAGTAATTGCAGTATATAATAATTTATTTTTTTCCATTTCCTTAGTATTAGATAAAATATTGCTATATTCCACATAAACATTATCATAAGTACTGCCTTGTGACTTATGTACTGTTAATACATATCCATAATCAATTTCCAAATAATTGGATGTTATTACATGGCTCATATAGTGTCCAAACATTTGGCTCATAGTTATATATTTTGAACTTTTATCTGCAGTAGTAGCAGAATCCTCCTCACCGATTAATTTATTTATTGAATTTAATTCAAATTCATCTTGTTTAGAAAGCATTATTTTTACTTCATAACTATTTTTAATTATATTACGAAGCATTTCTAAAGCTTCAATATTGCATTGTTTTGACATATCTAAAATTGGTATATTGCTAGATACAGTTTTACCATTTTTTGTAAATGTTACTAAATCACATAAAAATATTTCAAATTCTAAGTTTTCAGTAGCACTTACAAAATCATTAATATAATTAGATGTACTAGATGTATCAGATGTATCAGATGTGCTAGATGTATCAGATGTGCTAGATGTATCAGATGTGCTAGATGTAGATTGATTTATTTTAATTTTATCATTGAATTTTTTTACAAAGAACGCACATTTTTTACAACAAACACGGTCATTAGGCACTCCAAATAATTTAGTTGAAATTGCCTTATGCCATTTTGTATATGCATTTGCTCTCATAGATACACTCGATATTTTTTTAATATTATGTAAATCATATCCAGGTACTAATAGATTATATTTCAATGAAACTTCATCTGTAAAATCATAAGAGTCATTATTTATAACATCATTTAATATATGTTTAGTATAAAATAACTTTCTATAATACTGTAATTCTTCATATTCTATTTTTTTTAATCTTGCTTTTTCCTTTTCTCTTTCCTTTTCTCTTTCTTTCTCAGTATTTTTATCTGTATCTTTTTCTGTTATATCTTCTGAATTTCTTTTAGTCTGCTTGAAACCGGCTTCAGAGCCTCCACTTTTAAAATAATCTAGAATATTTAAACTATTTTTAGATGCTGGTTTAGCTGTTGGTTTAGCTGTTGGTTTGGATTCTGGTTTAGCTGATACTGATTTAGTCTTCTCTGTTTTTTTAGGAATTATTGAGGTAGAAGTAGAAGTAGAAGTAGAAGAAGTATCTAGACTGGAATCTGAAATATTATCCGAAATATTATCCAAAATATTATCTATATTAATATCCAATAATGCTTCTAGAGATTGTTTTTTCTTTTGTTGCAAATCATTTAATGTAACAGTTATATCGCACCAATCTTTAAAATTTATAGGTTTATATTTTGTTTTATCTACTCTAGATACATATACAATATTACTAGAATATATATGACTATCATATTTATAATAAGGTGTTTTAATAAGTAACTTATCCCCTTTTATAATATAGTGACTATCAATATTTTTAATTTCACTAAATAATAATCCTCTTATTTTTTTATTTAGATACGAACAACATTTATTAGTCCATCCTAAAGCCATTGTATCATAGATTGATGTATTTGGTGATGTGCTGTCTGATGTACTATCTGTCAATTGCTTTTGTTTCTGTTTAATATCATTTATATAAGCTTCTAGCCAAACTGAGAAATTCTTATTATACACAATTAAGTCTGTAGATTTATGTGTTAATAAGTTAAATTGTGGTGCAATACCATATATTTTATCTCGCAAAATATTGGCAATTAATGTTATATCATTCTTACATCGCTCAACTATTTTTAAATTTATACAAGATGAATTATTTGATATGGTTGACTGATTATATATTGAATCATATAATGTAAAAATTGTAGAAAGATCTTCATTTACCGGGGGTAATTGACAATAGTCGCCAATATAAATAATTGGACATTTAATAAGTTCTAAAAGCCTTGATGTATTCTTGTCAATCATACTGCATTCATCTACTATCATTGATGTATTTAAATAAGCTGATTTATTATATTTATCAATAATTTTTTTATCATTACCTTTAGTAAATTCTTCCACACCTAACTCATTTATTACTCGTCCTATACTTAGAACTTGAGATACTGTTAAAAATTTAATTTTTGTATTTAATATCTGGGTAACTAAATTTATATTAAGTAATTCAGACATTTTTAAATTTGCTAATATATACTGGAGTTGCTCTTCAATATATATATTGTATTTTGTAACTAAAACATCCTTAGCTTTGTTTGTAGGGGCAGAAATAATAAAATTATTTAATTCTAATTTATCCCAGTTGGGTTTCTTATATATAGATTCATTTGTATTATTTCTTATTGTTTCTTGTATTTTATCTAGATTACTAATTATTTGTTTCATTAATATATTTACAATAGTTGAAATAATAATAGTAGTTTTACCTGTACCTGCACTCCCATTAATTAATAATTTACTAAATGGTTTATGTTCATTAATAAATTTATTAACATTATTAATACATGAAGTTTGTTCTTCGTTAGGTATAAATACGGGGTTCATTTCTAGAGTTATTTTTTGTATGGATATGTATATGGATATGTATATGGATATGTAATATGTAATATGTAATATAATTAATTATAAAATATAAAAAATAAAAATAATCAATTTTATAATTATGTCTAGAAATGTCTAAAAATGTCTAAAAATGTCTATTGTAAAATATCACTATATCTATTAATTTCAATAGTCTTATTATCATACATAATTGGAGGATTAGTCATATTTATAACAACATCATTTAATTTATCAAGAAATATAGAACCATATAATTGTGTTCCATCATTGTAAGATTTTTTTGTAGTTTGAGGCGATTCGAATGTATCATATCTAGTATATACTAATTTATATATTAATAAAGCTAGAATAATTACTATCAATATACAATATAATAATTTTATTTTTGAATTCATATTTTTATTATTTCTTATCTATTATTTCTTATCTATTATCTATTACATATATTTATTTTACTGGGTTTGAAGTAAATATTGTACCTTTTATAAAAAAGTACATAAATACAAAAAATAATACAGTAAATAGTAATGTCCCTCCTGCAAATGCTAATGCTAATATAATTCCTAGAATAAATAATGGCATAGCTATATATTGTATTATGAATGGTAATAATGTTAAATAAAACCATTTTGCAAATTTGTAAACACCTTTTAATATTTCAAATATTAATTGTGCTGGCATTGATAATAAAGCCCCCATTTTTTATTATATTATTATGTTATGGACAAATATTATAAATTATATTATAGTACTATATTTACATAAGAAAAAAACAAATGAAATATAAATGAAATATAAATGAAATATAAATGAAATATAAATGAAATATAAATGAAATATAAATGAAATATAAATAAAATATAAAAACAAATAATAAAAAATTAATTTTTAGATAATAGTACTCTAGAATATCTAAATAGTATTTACACCATAATCTGGTTGTTTTGCATTAAAATCGCGTCCGGACATATCATCGGGATATTTAAAATATCCAGGTGCGCCATTAAAAGCAGTAAAGTATTCTGCAGGCTTAGAATTATTAAATGTTGTAAAATCACCACCTAGTTGATTTTTATTCTTCTTGTTTTTATTGCTTCTTTTATTTGTTTTAACTTTACCATTCTTATGTTTCTTACTGCGATTCTTCTTATCACAATTACTAAGACGCCTACCACCTCCACTAATGGCACCTGGACCGCAAACTGGTTGATCTGGAGATCCAAAAACTAAAGAGCCATTAATAAGTGCCGGAGGCGAATTATCATCATATGCCTTGTAAACTGGTTGCCCTCCGATAAATGAAGTCGGATCTGTACTATAACCAGACCCAGATTGTTTTTCAGGAATATTAGGATGTGAATTTGATGAATGTACAACTCCACCTGCCATAGGATAAGTTAAACTAGAATCTACACTAGTAAGATATTCTTTAAAAGTATTACTTTTTGGATTACTAGTACCAACACCTTCACTACCACAATTACTGCCACCTTTATGCATATTATGATTATTATTATTATTTTTACTTTTGCTTTTGCTTTTCTTGTTATTTTTTCTAGATCCTCCAGAAACAATACCAGAACCTAATGATGCAGAACCACCATATCCCATCATAGATTTATTATCTAAATCTAGAGATGCTTGAGGATTGTTATTGTGAATATTTGCGGCTCCACTAGCTCCATATACTGGTGCTCTAGTAGCATAATCAAGAGTACATGCACTAGAAGTACCACCACGTTGCATTTTTTTAGATTTATTTTTATTAGAAGAACGCTTTACTTGTTTTTTTGCCATTTTATATAAATAGTGTATATTGAATAGTATATTATTATAGTTTGATTTATATATTATATATTATAAAGATAATAAAAAGATAATAATTGAAAATGTAAAAAATGTAAAAAAAAATTAATAATTAATAATTTATAAAAATAATTTTATAAATTTAAAATTTGAAAATTTAAAATTCAAAATTTGAAAAGTTAACTAAATCATTTGATCATTTGATCATTTGATCATTTAGATGTCAGCAGGCTGATTGAGATCAAGATGCGGAGCAGGTCCTCCGGCATATGTGTACGGAGCATTTTCTTCACTGCCTTCGCGCGCAGAACGATTACGAATCATAACTTGAAAATTCTTTCCGACATCTGTGTCGTTGGGAACATTTTGTTCAAAAGCCCTTTGATCAGGCAAAGGGCGAATGCGGTAACACTGACAACAGTTGCACGATTGACCAAAATTTAGTCTTTTTGCACTCATTTGTTGCTGAGGAAAATCAGCTTGTCGCTGTCGCTTAGCATTGAGCCTTTCCTGTCTAATAGAAAATTGTGATACTACTGGAATATCAGCAGGAGGAGGCGTACTTTGCAAATCAGACATTTTCTTGCTTTCTTAGTAAAAACTAACGATCAATATATGCGAATTCAAGAAGTGTTTTAATTTTTAAGTAAATATAAAAAAATTCAATTTTTGTTAATTATGTTATTATTTCCTATTTTTATTCTTTTTATTCTTTTTTATAAATAAAAAATAATCTGAGTAACTAATTACTTTTAATTACTTTTAATTACTTTTAATTACTTTTAATTATTTTATTGTACAATGTACACAAACACATCCAGCGATAATAAATCTGCCCCGCTTTCACAGTTGTAATATCATAATATACTACATTTTTCGCATCCAACTTACTGAGTTCTGACACTAACTCCATACATACTTCCAAATAACTTTTTGTTGGATCAGCTGATGCAATTTTCTTTAACATTGCTTTATATTTGTACCCGTTTTTCTCAAGAGTGCTGAAAATTGTGCACAAAAAACAGTAGATGGCAGCCATTGAATTTTCATCATACTTATTGAGATAAGCAATACTTTGTGTAGTATTAAGTTTATTTTTAGTTATTTTGCCAATGACAGAAATAACATCTTTAGAAATTGTAAACATTTTTGAAGCCATTTCTGAACTGTAAATCACGTATAAACGTAAAAATATCGAAATTAGTGAGAGAGGTTTTGTAAAATAAAAAAATAATATATAATTCAATTTTTGTTAATTATATTATTATTTTCTATTTTTTTTAAAGATTAGATTATCTAAATCAGCCAATTAAAATATTCAAATATAGTTGTCTAATATTATCATTTAGTAAATGCATTTGTTCGTCAGTAACTGAATCAGGACACATTACTTCATCAATGAGAAATTTGTATTCATCTATTTCATATAAAGTTTCAAAGAAAGTTTTTGCAACAATTTGATAATTTTGGTTTTTCTTAAATATTTCTACGAAAAGGGAACGGTTATTCATACCAAACATTTTCATATATGCATAATATATACACATATGAAAATAGATATCTTCTTTTGGGTTTACAGTGTTTATACTGTTTATAGTATTCGTATCATCTTGAGAGAGTTCCATTTCAAATTACGTAAAAACGTAAAAACGTAAAAACTAAATTGCAATTAGGATTATACTATATTTATAACTAAAAATAAATTCAATTTTTATTTAATTTTTTTGTTTTTTATGTTTTTGTATTTTGTATTTTTCATTTTTAATAATTGGTTTAAAAATAAGATTTATAAGTATAATATATAAAAATAATTTTGAAAAGGATTATATTTTTTATAAATATTAGATAATGAGTATTTGTAAAATGGAAGGATTATATTTAATGTATACTCGTGAATTTATTAGTGCAGATATACCTATATATAAAATTGGTAGAAGTTATACATTAGATAACAGAGTAAAACAATATCCAAATGGATCTAAAATATTATTTATGATTTGTTGTAGTAATTCTGTAGCTTGTGAAGCATATTTAATAGAGCTATTTAAGACTAAATTTACACAAAAAAAATATTATGGAAATGAATATTTTGAAGGTGATAAAAAACTTATGATTAAAGAAATGTTTGATTATGTTTATGATAATAATAATGATGAAGAAAAGGTTGTCGATGATGTGAAGGTTGTCAATGTTGTTGTTAAAAAGGTTGCGAAGAAGGAGAAGAAGGAGGAGAAGGAGGAGAAGGAGGAGAAGGAGGAGAATGAGGAGAAGGAGGTGAAGGAGGAGAATGAGAAGAAGGAACTTACAAAAATTAATACTTCTTCTAGTCTTATTTGTCCTAAATGCAAAGATTTTTTTAAGTATCCATCATTACTTAAGAGACACTTACAAAAATCAGTAAGATGTATTTCATCAGATGATTATGTTATTAATTTATTTAATCAAATAAGTAATATAGAAAATATTAATCCAAATTTAAATATATTTATATGTAAAGATTGTAATAAAAATTTTAAATATAAAACTTCTCTTTATAAACATAAAAGAATTTCAAAATGTACTAAACTTCCAACTCCAAACAATATTCCAATTGCAAATAATATTTTAAATTAATTTTGTCAAAATTTTATTTTTTAATTTTTTTATTTTTTTTGCAAAACCTCTCTCTCGTGTTTTGGTACAAAAAATGCTTTTTGATATATATTAATCATTAGTTTTATTAGTATTATTCATTACAAGCATAAGTATAAATCATACATTTTTCTAATATAAAACAGTATAAATATTGATTTTAATATTGAAATACAAACATTAATTATAATTATTCAATACAAGCAATAGTATAAATATAATTAATTTAGTATAAAAATTGTTTATTATTTATTTTTAATATGTATATATTTTTTAATTTTATTTTTTATATTTTTTTTTCAAAACCTCCCTCTCGTGTTTTGGTATAAAAAATGCTTTTTAAAAAAATTTCACGCACATAAAATCATATTATACACAACAAACATAAGTATAAAACATGTTTTTTATTTAAAAAATATAGTATAAAAATTGATTGTAATAATTTATGACATACATAAAAATTAATATACAGTTCAAGCAATTGTATATTAATTTATTATTTTAGTATAAAAATTGTTTAATATGATTTTTTAATGTTTATAAACTTTGTAAAATAAAATATTAATAAATATTAATATAAAGATAAACATATAAATAATATAATATATAAATATTATTAAAAATAAAATGTCAGATAGAACTTGTCCTAATTGTTGTTATATATTTAATTTTCCAAGTAGATTAAAATTACATTTTCAAACAGTAGTACATTGTAAAAAAACTGAAGAAGAAATAAATTTATTTTTTTCAACTATAGAAAAACCAAAAGATTATAAATGTAATAAATGTAATTATACATTTATACAAAAATCATCATTAACTAGACATATCAAAACATCAAAATGTACTAAACTTCCAACTGCAAACAATATTCCAATTACAAATAATATTCCTAATCAAATAAATAATTTAACAAATAATAATAATACAACAAATAATAATAATATAATAAATAATAATATAAATAATAATACAATAAACAATACAATAAACATTACACATATTAATCCTTTTGGTTTTGAAGATGTTAGAGCTATTCCAATTCCGGAAATGATGACAATATTATCTTCTGGCAATGAAGCCGGATTTCAAATTATAAAAGCTATCTATAATAAATTAGAGAATAAGAATTTCTATAAACCTAATATGAGTCGTCCGGAGATAGCCTGTCTTAATACAGATTTTAATTTAACTATTTATAAAAGTAAACAATTCTGTGATGCATTATTTGATAGATGTATAGCTTTTTTGCATCATATGTTATATTTATGTAAGAACGAATATTCTAAAGCAACAATAAAGAATATTTATGAAAATATTGAATATATAGAAACAACTATGAGAACAGAAATATATGATAAACAATTACAGAATATTATAGAATCAGAATTTAGAAATAATAACTTAGGTAATAAAGATAGAATAAGTAAATTTATAAAAGAAACAAAAGATAATACAGAATCTAAAGAACAATCTATATCTTTATTAAATAATATATTATCTCTTAATAATGAATCTAAAAATGAATATAAAATAACTGTTACAGAAAGAGAAATTAACAATGTTTTTGGAGATCCTAAAGTTATATTAGGATTAAACAAAAGGGAACTTATAGAAGATTTCAATTTTAATAGATTTGAAGATACAAGGTTTAATAAATTCTGGTTAGATAGAATTAAAAATGAAACAACTTATATAAATAAATGTAAGACTTC
>Ga0214919_10002031_pt1 | contig 32283 bp, 35 predicted proteins | sample LL1503_MetaG_FD_177994 | JGI IMG/M metagenome (GOLD analysis project Ga0214919, IMG submission 177994) | Freshwater microbial communities from Lake Lanier, Atlanta, Georgia, United States - LL-1503 | ecosystem: Environmental > Aquatic > Freshwater > Lake | place: USA: Georgia | collected... | reverse complement strand
ACACAACGCCCCCCCCCCCCCCCCCCTCGGGAAAAAAGGTATAAATTTAGTAACTATATAATTAATATTTCGATATGAAATTTAATTTCTTAGATAGTTTAACCTAAATTTAACTAGGCGTTAGTTTGGCATTAACCCGGCAAGAATTTGGCCAATTCACGCTCCAGCGCTTTAGGGTCACTCGCCAATGCGCCATTGATCCAGCCTGTCATATCACCAACATAAACATCTTCTTCGCCTTTTGCTAGACCATCGAATATCGCCTGCGCCACTTCTGCCGGTGAATTTTTTGGGCCGTCATAGCCTTTTGCCATGTCAGTATCGACGGCGCCTGTCATCACGGACTGAACAAAGGTTTGTTGCGCGGCCAGTTCAGCGCGCACGCTTTCGGTCATGCGTAAATTCGCGGCTTTCGATGCGCTGTATGAGCCATAAGCAGGGATAGTCGCTTTGGCAACAATGGAGATCACGTTCACTAAGGCACCACCGCCATGTGATTTCAGTACGGGCGCGAATGCACGACACATCGCCAAGGTACCAAAATAATTTGTTTCCATTTCGGCACGAGCGGCTTTGAGTGAATCAGCAGCGATACAACCCGACGCATGATTAGCGCCCGCATTATTGATTATTAATTTAACATCGCCGCAATGAGCGACCGCAGCGGCAATTTGCGCGTCGTTCGTAATGTCGAGCGCAATCGCTTCGACTTTTCCGCCGCTGCTGGCAACTAAATCTTTCACACCGTCGACATTTCGCGCTGCAGCATAAACTTTGCTAGCACCCGCTGCGACCAGCGCCTGAACGATGGCACGACCCACACCGCGATTAGTTCCAGTAACCAGCGCAACTGTATTCTTGATATCCATTGCTATTCCTTTTCTTGTTCATTGTTTAAGTGGGATAGTACCGCTTGCCTATGCTACCGTAATGGACCTTACGGAGCATACATTCCAATGCAAAACTGACTTTGAAATTTTTGAACCAACTATTACAAATAAGGACGACCGGTGAAAAACTCAGCCTCCCCTTCTATAAAAACTCGCAACATAAAAATTGAAGCTAGCGATGGCAGCGGAAAGTTCAGCGCTTATCTGGCTAAACCCGCATCAGGCAAAGGGCCGGGTTTGGTTATTGCGCAAGAAATTTTTGGCGTCAATGCCAACATGCGTGAGATTGCTAACTACTATGCTGAAGAAGGTTATGTAGTTTTAGTGCCTGATTTATTTTGGCGCCAAAAGCCTGGCGTTGAACTCGGTTACACACCGGAAGATTGGCAAAAAGCATTCGGCTATTTTCAAGGCTTTGATCAAGATCTCGGTGTAGAAGATATTCAAGATGCGATCACGACTCTTCGAGAGATGTCGGGCGTGAGTGGTGATGTCGGCGTACTAGGTTTTTGCCTAGGCGGCAAACTGGCGTATTTAGCAGCCTGCCGCACGGATGTGGATGTGGCGATTGGCTATTACGGCGTTGGTATTGAAGATGCCTTAGATGAAGCCGATGACATTGAGTGCCGCGTTGTTTTGCACATTGCCGGTTTGGATAAATACTGCCCTGAAAAAGCGCAAGAAAAAATTAAAAAGCGTTTAGGTAAACGTGAAGGCTTTGAAATTTATATTTACCCTGAAGCTGATCATGCCTTTGCGCGCCCTAAAGGTGAGCACTTTCACAAAGCCTCAGCCTTAATGGCCCATCAGCGTAGTGTTGCGGCCTTACGCGAAGAAATTGGCCCACACTTCGATTTATCCGCACTGTGGGACAAACACTGTGAATATGAATTCGGTACACGCGATGTCGACGCCACGATGAGCACCATGGTCGCTGAACCCTATGTGAATCATATTCCCACGATGACCGGTGGCGTTGGTTACCAACAGCTACATCGTTTTTACAAACATCATTTCGTCAATAGCAATCCGCCAGACACGTCTCTCATTCCTATCTCACGCACGGTCGGGGCAACACAAGTCGTGGATGAAATGCTGTTTTGCTTTACCCATACCTGCGAAATTCCATGGATGCTGCCAGGCATACCGCCGACAGGTAAACGGGTAGAAATACCTTTGCTGGCCGTGATTAAATTTCGCGGTGACAAGCTATATCACGAACATATCTATTGGGATCAAGCCAGTGTGTTGGTACAAATAGGGAAACTCGATCCTCATGGCTTGCCTATCGCTGGCGTAGAAACCGGACAAAAACTTTTGGATGAATCGCTGCCATCAAATACCTTGATGGCAGCGTGGAAGCATTCAGAAGGCAAATAAAAGCGTATAAAAAATAAGCCTGCCGTCGTCACCATGACGACGGTGAAATCTATTACACCAACAGAGACGCTTCATAATGATTATTGAAACATTGCAGAATCCACGCCCGGCGATCTTTCCGGATAACCCGGGATTTGGTCGCTTGTATACCAACCGCATGTTTACGCAGCATTACACGCAAGACAAAGGTTGGCATGAAGCGCGCATAGGCGCATTTGGCCCTTTACCTATGCATCCTGTCGCGCAGGTATTACATATAGGCCTGGATATTTTTGAAGGCACTAAAGCGTATCGTCGACCCGATGGTCATATCAATCTGTTTCGCGTTGATCGCAATATGGCGCGATTGAATCGTTCTGCTATTCGACTAGGCATGCCAGAAATCGATCCTGCAACGCACATTAATTACATTGAATCGTTAGTAAAGTTAGAGCACGAGTGGGTGCCGCGCCTGCCAAACTGCACGCTGTATATACGTCCCGTGGTGATCAGCACCGAAGAAACGTTGGAAGTAAGGGTTGGACGAGAATTTTTGCATTATATTTTTCTCAGCCCAGTTGGCCCGTATTTCGCGAATGGTTTTAACCCCGTTGCGGTTCATATTTCGCATGAATACGTACGTGCAGTTATAGGCGGCACAGGCGAAGCAAAAACAACGGGTAACTATGCAGGTACGGTCGCTGTGGCTGAGCAAGTGCGTCAACATGGTTATCAGCAAGTTTTATGGCTCGATGCCATCGAACGCCGTTATGTTGAAGAAGTCGGGGCGATGAATATTATGTTTGTGCGTGATGGCAAACACATAGTCACTCCCGCGCTTTCGGGCAGCATTTTGCATGGCGTGACGCGCGAATCGGTTTTGCAGCTCGCTCCGGATTTAGGTTACACCGTAAGTGAAGAACGCCTTGATGTGGATGAGATGCTGGCCGATATAGAGCAAGGTCGTATCACCGAAGCCTTTGGTGTCGGTACTGCTGCGGTGGTTTCACCCGTAGGAAAATTTGGCTACAAAGGTAAAGAATATCGCATCAATGATGAAAAAGCCGGACCGGTCGCCACGCATTTGTACAAAGCACTGACTGACATTCAATACGGCCGAGTACCTGATCCCTACGGTTGGATACGCACACTAAAAATTGATTAATGCATTTATAAAATTCAAACGAGAAAACTATTTTGGAGAACACCGTAATGACGTATGAAACGCTGAGCTGTGATTTGTCTGAGCAAATCCTAACTATCACGCTAAACCGCCCTGACAAATTGAATGCATTCACCGTCACCATGGCGAATGAATTGATTTCGGCATTCAATGCAGCGAGTGAAAATGATGATGTACGCGTGATTATCGTGACTGGCGCCGGTCGTGCGTTTTGTGCGGGCATGGATTTAGCAGTCAGCGGTAATGTATTTGGCTTGGATGAAACTCAACATCCGACCATGAAAGATATGAATGAACGACTCGATGATCCCGCGATTGTTAAGGGCGTTCGCGATACTGGTGGTCGTGTGTCATTAGCGATTTTTAATTGTAAAAAACCGATCATTGGTGCTATCAATGGTGCAGCAGTCGGTGTCGGCGTCACGATGCAGTTAGCGATGGATATTCGTCTGGCCTCTGAGAATGCAAAATTTGGTTTTGTATTTGGAAAAATCGGTATCGTGCCTGAAGCGTGCTCAACGTGGTTTTTGCCACGCATCGTCGGTGTCGCCAAAGCGCTTGAGTGGATACATACCGCTGAAATTTTCTCTGCTGCTGAAGCACACAAGCACGGCTTGGTGAAAGAAGTTCTACCTGCTGATCAGTTACTCACACGTGCACGCGAACTGGCACGCATGATTGCCACTGAACGCTCACCCACATCAACCGCGATGGCGCGCCAAATGATTTACCGTAACAGCGCGTTCAGTCATCCGGAAGAAGCGCACAAGGTTGAGTCGCTAGCGATGTTCTATGCCAGCATCCATGATGGTAAAGAAGGCGTGGCTGCGTTTACTGAAAAGCGCAAACCAAACTTCAACTCTAAGCCATCTCAGATGCCTGATTTTTATCCGTGGTGGTAATCACCATTTCCCTTATACTCAAACGGTTCTGGCCGTGCGTACGGAGACCCCGACCAGAAACCGTTCTGCTGCGCCACAGCATAATTGCCGTTTAATGAATTTTTAAACCCAGCTTAGGCAAGTACGAATTGCAATAAATAGCATGACGCTTCAGGGTTCCACATACAAGAAAGAACAGGAGACAACCATGAGCATCAAAGACGACAACCAACCACAACAACCCCAACGTCGCAAACTGATTCAAGGTGCAACGGCAATCGCCGGTATGGCCAGCATTGGTTTCCCCTATATATCGCTGGCACAAAACAAACCGATACGCGTGGGTATGCCGACCATCTTGTCAGGTCGAGTCGCCATGCTCGGACAAGCATCAACCAATGCTGCTCAAATGGAAGTGGAAAAATTTAATGCAGCCGGAGGTTTGGGCGGACGCAAGATTGAATTAGTGATTCGCGATTCAAAAGGTCAACCGCAAGAAGCTGCGCGTGTCGCTCGCGAATTGGTTACCGCTGAAGGCTGCGAAATTATTTATGACGGCGAAGCCTCATCGGGCGCGTTTGCTGTGCATGAAGTTGCGCGTGATCTGGGCGTCCTAGTTATACACACGTGCTCAGAAACTTCTGCTCTCACAGCGGACCCTAAATTACGTACACCATTAGCATTTCGCTGTGCACGTCAAGGAATTCACGATGCTGTGATTGGCGGTGCCTACGCTGCTAAGGTAGCGAAAGAAAAAAATCTGCGCCGTTGGATGACCTGTTCACCTGACTATGCGTATGGTCGTGACACGACCGCAGAATTTGTCGATCACCTGAAATTATTTAACAAAGATGTTGAAGTGATTGGTGATGTCTGGCCAAAATTATTTCAAGCCGATTACAGCGAAAACATCACTCGTCTACTGCAAGGCAATCCACAAGCGGTGTATTCCTGCTTGTGGGGTGGTGATCTGACTTCGTTCATCGATCAATCGAATATCTATGCTTTGTTTAAAGACAGGCAGTTCTTCGGTGTGAACATGGCGGATTATGCCGTGCTTCATAACGTGAAATCCGTACCGCAGGGTCTGCATTCCGGTAATCGTTATTTGAAGAGCTTCCCTAGCAATTCAGGTAACAGCGCATGGTCAGATGCTTACTTGGCAAAGTACCGCGAACTGCCATTGAACTGGGCGTGGCAAAACGCCGCTGGCATACAGTTTTTAACCGCTGCAATGAAAAAAGCTAAAAGCGCAGAGGGTGCAAAAGTCGCAGCCGCACTGACAGGTCTAACCATTGATTCACCTTTTGGTGCCAACGGCAAACTGACTATGCGTGCAGAAGATCACACCTTGGTGGACTATGCACTCGGCTGGGGTGAGCTGTCAGGTAAAGAGCCCTTCATGCCTAATCCTGTTCCTGGCAATTGGAAACAAATTGCCGAACTCGAAGCGGAGTGGAAAAAACGCAAAGGCTTTGCGTAAACCTTATATCAATGTTGCGTAAAGTTTTATAACGGCCCCGCTTTCCCAAGCGGGGCCTCATCATCGGGCATATGTTTCTGCTCGTTGTCTTGTACTTCAGGAGCACTGATTGAATCCCTCTGCTTTGCTTGATTGCCTGAGTTCGATGTCGTGCATCGTGACTCAACTCTCCACCGGCATGATTGTTGGCTCGCTACTATTTTTAGTCGCCGCTGGCCTGACGCTGATTTTTGGTGTCCTGGGTATTGTTAATTTTGCCCATGGCTCGTTCTACATGCTAGGTGCCTATGTGGCGCTCACCGCGTATCGCGTTACAGGCAGTTTTGCCTTGTCTTTCGTGGCAGCGGGGTTAGGCGTTGGCTTATTCGGATTGATTTTCGAACGCTTTTTTATGCGTCGCGTGTATAACGCCGATGTGCTGATGCAGTTACTGGTCTGCTATGCGCTCGTTCTGATGATGGATGACATCGTAAAAATTATTTGGGGCGCAGAATTCCAATCGATGGGCATGCCTGATGAATTTCAAGCGCCGCCGCTATTTATTCTCGGTGGTGTTGTTCCGGTCTTTTACGTGTATCTGATTGCTGCCGCCGCACTGATTGCTGTGGTGCTGTGGGCAATACTAAATCACACTCGATTAGGAAAAATCGTTCGTGCCGCTGCGCAAAACCCCACTATGACGTCTGCACTTGGTCTCAACACAGGTTTGATTTACGCCGGTGTATTTGCCTTTGGTGGTGCGCTCGCAGGTATGGCGGGTGGCTTAGCAGCACCGGTGCGATCAATGTCGCCGGGCATGGGATTTTCTATTCTGATTGAATCCTTCATCGTGACCGTCATCGGTGGTATGGGATCGGTCAGCGGTGCTTTAGTCGGTGCCTTAATGATTGGTTTGATTCGCGCCTTCGGAACGATAGGTTTCCCTTTATTCGTTGAAGGACTAATGTTCATCGCTATGGCATTGATATTGATACTGCGTCCGAATGGATTACTCGGCAAGGAAACACGCGCATGAAACAATCCTCTACTTTTCGTTCGGATTTTTTGTGGGCCCTACTGGCGCTCGCTGTATTGGCGCTGATTCCCACCTTATCGTCATCTCGTGTGCTACTGGATTATGTGATTCGCTTAGCGGCGATGGGCATCTTCGCTACCTCACTGAATATCTTGGTGGGCTATGGCGGCTTAGTGTCGTTTGGTCACGCTATGTTTTTTGGGGGTGGTGCGTATGCCTTTGCATTAACTATGCAAAAAACCAGCGCGCCGATTCCGCTCGCTATGCTGGTGGCGATTTTGTTTTGTGCAGTAATGGGATTTATTGTTGGTGCGATCTGTGTACGACTAAAAGAAATTTATTTTTCTTTTCTAACGTTAGCATTTCAAATGCTCTTACACAGCGTGATCTTGACATGGACGTCACTAACTGGCGGCGATCAAGGACTGACTGGCGGTATTCCGCGCACTCCTTTTCTCGGTATTAATTTGGCCGATCACACTCAGTTCTATTGGTTCGCCTGTGTGATGGCCGTGGCGTGCTTGCTCTTGATACGCACCGTGCTGCAATCACCTTTTGGTTACACCTTACGGATGGTGCGCGATAGCGCTGAGCGCGCCCGCTATCTGGGCATCGATGTCTGGCGTGTGAAGCTTTACGCTTTTATTCTCGCTTCATCTCTGGCGGGTGCAGGCGGCATCATCATGGCCTTGTTCGTCTCAGGCGCCTTCCCTGATTTTGGTTACTGGACGATGTCGGGTGAAGCGATCTTCATGATCATGATGGGTGGATTGAATATATTCATCGGCCCGGTCGTCGGTGCTTCTTTACTACTGCTGTTCAATGACGTGATCACACGCAGCACAGAATTCCATGGCTTAGCGCTAGGTATCGTGGTGCTGCTGTTTGCCCTGGGCTTTAAGCGGGGTATCACGGATTTTGTACAACAACTGTTCCAAACAATTAAAAATAAGAGAGACGCGCAATGAGTAAAAAAACTGTGACTGTGGTCACTGGCGGAGCCAGTGGTATTGGAGCAGCGTGTGTACAACACCATGTCAAGCGTGGCGATGATGTGATCGTGCTCGATCTTCCCGGCACCTGGTCAGAGGCGAAAACCAAAGAGACGGGTGTTAAAGCTTTCTATCCTTGTGATGTGCTGCAAGACCAAACAGTGCACGATGCAGCGAAACTTATAGAAAAAAACCATGGCGCCGTCACTGGACTGATTAATAGCGCTGGCATCTTGCAGCGTAAGCTACCCCCCGAACAATTAACCATGGCTGAGTGGGACAAGGTGACCGATGTTGATCAACGCGGCACCTATCTTTGCTGCGTGGTGTTTGGTTCGCGTATGGCTGAGCTAGGGCATGGAGCGATAGTAAACATCGCATCAATCACCGGTTGGCGTTCTATTCCTTTGCATGCCTATGCACCTGCGAAAGCAGCCGTCATTTCGATGACGATGTGCTTAGCCGCTGAATGGGGACGTTCCGGTGTGCGCGTAAATGCAGTGGCACCGGGTTACACGCTCACCGAAGCATTACAAACCGCGATTGATCGCGGTGATCGCAATCCCGCTGATCTATCTGAACAATCTGCGATGGGACGCTTAGTGATGCCGGATGAAGTTGCCGACGGTGTGGGCTTTCTTTTATCCGATGCCGCGCGCGCGATTACGGGCGTGACCTTGCCGATTGATGTGGGCTGGCTGTGTGGCACGACCTGGGGTACGTATGGTGGTGTTCCTGCTGCACGTCCACTCAAGCCTTAAGATTGATTAGATCGCGAACCTACGCATGTTAAAAGTCGAAAATCTTCGTAAATCGTTTGGTGGTGTGGTGGCCACCTCCGATGTCTCTATTGATTTCCCTACCGGCTCTCTGTCTGCGGTAATCGGGCCGAATGGCGCGGGTAAAACTACCTTCTTCAATTTAATTTCGGGTGGCTTGCAACCGGATTCTGGTCGCATACTGCTCGATGGTGAAGATATCGTTGGTCAACCGAGTAGTGAGATCGTACGCAAAGGCATAGGTCGCGCATTTCAAGTGGCCAAACTCTTTAAATCACTGACGGTAGAAGAATCGTTACGTGGCGCGCTGCAATCACCACTAGGCCGTTCACTGCAGATGCATGGTCGTTTTCCCACCGATGACACACGTGACCGCGCGCATGAAGTGATGGAGCAGCTCGGGTTACAACACAAAGCTGACGTGGTGAGTGGCAATCTATCGCACGGTGATCAAAAACTGCTCGATATTGCACTGGCACTAGTGCTCAATCCAAAAGTACTGCTACTTGATGAACCAGTGGCCGGCATGGGACCGGAAGAGCGTACGCAAATGATCGATACGGTCTATGCGCTGTGGAAAAAAGGTGGCTTGACCGTGGTACTTATCGAGCACGATATGGAAATCGTCTTTCGTATTTCGCAGCAGATTCATGTGCTCTCGTACGGCAAATTACTCGCGCAAGGTAATCCCGAACAAATCCGTAATAACCCAGCGGTGATCGAAGCCTATCTGGGTACGCCCAAGGAGGCACGCGCATGACGAACATGCTTTCAGTGACAGACTTGGATGTGAACTATGGCAGTAGCCAAGTGTTATTCCAATTAAAGCTGCACGTTAAAAAAGGCGAGACCTTAGCGCTGCTCGGCCGTAATGGTGCTGGCAAGAGTACGACGATGAAAGCCATCGCTGGTGTGATCGCTGCACGCCGTGGTCGCGTTGAACTCGAAGGTAAAGCTATCACCGGTATGCCATCACATAAAATTGCGCGTGCAGGGATTGGCTTCGTGCCCGAAGATAGACAAATCTTTACGGATCTCTCCGTGGAAGATAATTTATTAATCGCCACCAAGCGCGGCGCACATGGTCAGCAAGAATGGTCGATCGATCGTGTGTACGACATGCTGCCTTTGCTTAAGCCTTTGCGCGTTCGTCTGGGTGGACAGTTATCCGGCGGTGAACAGCAAATGCTCACCATTGGTCGCTCGCTGATGGGTAATCCTGATTTGCTGTTGTTAGATGAACCCAGCGAAGGTCTGGCACCGATCATGGTGCAAAAAATTGGTGAACTAGTTGAAGATTTAAAAAAACTAGGAACCACCATAGTGCTGGCTGAACAAAATCTGCATTTTTGTTTAGGCTTAGCTGATCGCGCCGTCGTAATCGATAAAGGCTCGGATGTGTTTGAAGGCAGCATTGCCGAACTCGAAGCGAATGCCGACATCAAGCAACGCTATCTCTCTGTTTAATAAAGAATATAAAAAATATGGCTCTCTCACTCCCCAAAGCATTTGATATGCAGGGCCAGCGCGTGCTGATTACCGGCGCCGCTGGTGGCATAGGATCCGAGACAGCTAAACTCTGCAGCGAGCTGGGTGCGATAACCATATTGACGGATATCGCTAGTGTCACGAAAAAATTAGAAACGCTGGCTGCTTCTCTGAACAATGTGGAAGCCATTCATGCACTCGACATTACCGATCGCAAAGCGGTTGAAGCTATCGTTGTACAACATGCACCGATCACCGCGTTAATCGATACTGCAGCGATTTGCCCGTTTGATGAAGATTGGATGGCACCCGATTGGAATGAACAATCCTTTCATCGTGTGATGGAAGTGAATGTGCTGGGACCGATCAATCTAGTGCGGGCTGTGATGCCGGGAATGATAGAACGTAAGAACGGCAGCATTGCACTGTGTGGATCGATTGCTGGATGGATGGGTGGTTTGTTAGCTGCGCCTCACTACGCTGCATCTAAAGGTGGAGTGCATGCGCTGGTGCGTTGGTTTTCACAACGTGCCACGCCGCATAATGTACGCGTGAATGCGGTTGCTCCTGGTCCGATTGCTACAGGTATGACGGATGGCCAACCCTACCCGACAGAAAAATATCCCATGCAGCGCATGGGGCGCCCAGATGAAATTGCGAATGCGCTGGTATTTCTAGCCTCGCCCGCCGCGTCGTTCATGGCGGGCAGCATCATGGATGTGAATGGCGGTGTGCTGCTGCGTTAATCAGCTCAGCGTAAAACCCACATAGCCGTTGCTGGTCGCATCCGACACAATTTTTTGGTATTTCGCAAAACCACCGGCATACGGCATAAACACGCGCGGTTTGCCGGGCACGTTCGCGCCTAGATACCAAGAATGAGTGGCACTCGGTAGCAAGGTTGAATTCGCTGCGTGATTAACTTCGAGTACCCAATCGTCCGCTGCTTTTTCTTGCGCTTCAATGGTCTGAACACCCTTCTCACGCATATCTTTTATACAGTGTGTAATCCAATCGACGTGATGCTCAATTGCGGGTGGCATATTGCACAGCACCGAAGGACTACCAGGGCCAGTCACGGTAAACATATTCGGAAAGCCCGGTACTTGCAGACCGAGGTAATTGCGCGGTCCGGCATACCACGCCTCTTTCAGCGCGAGGCCATTACGACCCTGAATATCGATTTTCAATAATGAGCCCGTCATCGCATCAAAGCCTGTAGCAAAAACAATGATGTCTAGCGGGTAGTCCTGATTTTTTGTCTTGATACCTGTCGCAGTGATTTTTTCTATTGGTGCTTCGCGAATATTCACCAGATCGACGTGATCAAGATTATAGGTTTCGAAATACTGAGAATCGACCGGTGGGCGCTTGGCAGCGAATGGATGATCGATGTCGCCTAGCAGTTGGGCAGTGGCTGGATTTTTTACGATCTCGCTGATTTTTTCACGAATGAAATCAGCCACAATCTTATTCGCCTTTTCGTCGATTAAGGTATCGCGGAACGCCGCACGAAACTCTAGGCCACCTTTTTTCCAAGCAGTTTCCATGATCTGCTTACGCTCTTCATCGCTGACATCAAATACCGAACGATCAGTGATGTAAAACGGATGCGCATTCGTGTTCGAATTCATGGTATGACGAATATCGTCGGTATGCGATTTCGCATACTGCTTAAATTCGTCGGTCAAGGGTGCATTGCGCGCAGGGATACTATAGTTCGCGGTTCGTTGAAAAACAGTCAGGTGTTTACTCTGCGCTGCGATCACAGGGATCGCTTGGATACCGGTAGAACCGGTACCCACCACACCGACTCGCTTGCCCGAAAAATCAACACCTTCATGTGGCCATTGCCCAGTGTGATACCAATCACCACCAAAATCATTTAGGCCAGCTATCTTAGGCACGTTAGCCGATGATAAACAACCGACAGCCGTAATTAAATACGTGCAGTGAAAGACTTCACCCGCTTCGGTCGTAACATGCCAGCGATTATGTTGAGCTTCGTAGTGCGCTGACTTAACACGCGTATCCAGTTGAATATCACGACGCAAATCAAAACGATCTGCTACGTGATTTAGATAACGCATGATTTCAGGCTGCTGCGGATAACGCTCAGTCCAATTCCATTCCTGTAACAGCTCTTTGGAAAAATAGTAAGAATACGAATGGCTTTCAGAATCGCAACGCGCACCCGGATAACGATTCCAATACCAGGTACCTCCCACACCACCCGCAGCTTCCAATACTCTAGCGGACAAACCGAGTTTGTCGCGCAGTGACAAGAGCTGATACATGCCGGAAAAACCGGCGCCAATGATCACAGCGTCTAAATTGACAGGTGAAGATGAAGTAGACATCGTGTCTCGTTTTCAGTAAAAATTTTTATAAGCCTGCAGTTGTCAGCCAGAGAAGCGGCAACTTACCTGCCCGAGTGGGCCGAAATCTGCGCTCACTTCATCGCCAGGATTCACTTTGACGGGCACGCGGCAGGTGCCGGTGGTGACAAACTGCCCTGCCTCCATCGCGATACCCAAACTCGATAGCTCATTAATTATCCAGGTCAGCGCCACGCGTGGGTCTCCCAAGACATTGCGACCGTAACCTGAATCGATGGCTTCACCATTTAAGGTGACATCAATCGATTGATTCAGATAGTCGAAATTTTTCCAATCCGTTGCGGCTTGGCCCAAAATAAAATAACAGGCACAGGCATTGTCAGCAATCAGCTGAGGTGCACCTACCGTCACAAAATCTGCGTAGCGCGAATCCGGTATTTCTATCGATGGATGGACGGCGGCCACGGCTGACAACACTTCATCCAGGGTATACGGTTGCGCGCGCGGCGACAGCGTCTTTGCAAAACTGAATGCAAATTCAATTTCGGCGACGTGCATGAGGTTGGATTTCAAGGAAAAGTTCGCATCCACAGGCAGCATGCGATCGTGATAAATACGCCCGGCCAGCGGGCCATCGACACCTATGTGGCGCTGACCATCCACGCTGGTAGCAGCGATCTTCCAGCCAGAGACGGGCGAACCGTGAATTTTTGCAAAGGCGGCCTGAACCGCATAGCCCTGAGCACGGTCGGCCGGACGCTGATCATCTGGCAGTGCAGCACAACGATCTTTGCGGGTCCAAAGATCATGCAGAAAGCCTGCAGCCTGCTGTTGTTTAGCATTAGTGAAACTATCGGAGTGATTTGAGCTCATGGTTTGCCCTGTTCTGTTTTTAGTAATCATACGACCGCGCTCTGGCGGCTGGTTTGTAATTCAAAAAGAGATGTTCACACAAATTCTCAAGCCAGAGCAAACAAGGTAAGCTGGCAGCTTGAATGCCTTGAAAATCCAAAATATCCATTACAACAGGAGACGAGCATGGCTTCACTATTCACGCCCGAACAGCGTGCAGCGTATGAACGCGATGGCTTTGTGCTAATTCGTTCACTGTTTGATACCGAAGAAATTGCGTTGCTACGCGGCGCGATAGAAACGGATCCGCAACTCCACGCCAGTTTGTATGACCGTAATGATGCCTCAGGCAAGTCTACGCGCATGGCGACCTGGAACCACCCCGGCGATAGCGTGTATGGACTGGCAGCACGCTCACACCGAGTCGTCGATACGATGGAAGAGATGCTAGGCGGTGAGGTCTATCACTACCACTCAAAACTAACGGCCAAAGAACCGCGCGATGGCGGTGCCTGGGAATGGCATCAAGATTATGGCTACTGGTATCACAATGGCTGCGTATTTCCCACTATGGCGAGTGTGATGGTGGCATTAGATAAAACCACCCGTGAAAATGGTTGTCTGCAAGTGATACGCGGATCACATCATGCGGGACGAGTGGAGCACGGTGTACTACCCGGTCAGCAAGTGGGTGCTGATCCGCGCCGCGTTGAAGAAATGCTCAAGAGCTTGGAATTAGTCTACGCAGAAATGGAGCCCGGCGATGGCTTATTTTTTCATGCGAACGTGATGCATCGCTCGGATCAAAATCGCTCAGAAAATCGACGCTGGACGGTTTTATTTTGCTATAACGCGGCGCGTAACAATCCTTACTTAGAACACCACCACCCACAATACACACCGTTGCACAAAGTGGATGACCAAGCGATTAAACTAGCAGGTATCAAACACGCTGATGGCTCGGATGATTATTTCCGTAAAAATTTTACGAATCCTCCCGAATTAAAAAAAACTATTTCTACTTCCTAAAACAGCACCAGGACATACCCACATCATGAGCGATAAAAAAAATAAACTCCGTAGTCAAGCTTGGTTTGGCAAACCGGATAAAGATGGTTTCTTGCATCGTAGTTGGACCAAAGCTGCGGGTCATCCGCATGACCAATTCGATGGCCGACCTGTGATCGGCATTTGTAATACCTTCTCTGATCTAACGTCATGCAATAGCCATTTCCGCACACTGGTTGAGTACGTCAAACGCGGTGTATACGAAGCGGGGGGATTTCCTTTGGAATTTCCAGTGATGTCGCTAGGTGAAGCGCAGCTGCGCCCTACCGCGATGTTGTTTCGCAATCTGGCCAGTATGGATGTGGAAGAGTCGATACGCGGCAATCCTATTGATGGCGTAGTGCTGTTGATGGGCTGCGATAAAACGACACCCGCGTTGATGATGGGCGCGGCCAGCTGTAACTTGCCCACGATTGGTCTTTCGGGTGGGCCTATGTTGAACGGTAAATTCCGTGGTCAAGATATAGGCTCAGGTACCGGCGTATGGATGATGTCGGAAATGGTTCGTGCAGGCACCATGTCGCAAGAAGAATTTACTGAAGCTGAATCGTGCATGAATCGTTCTCATGGTCATTGCATGACCATGGGTACTGCATCGACGATGGCGAGTATGGTTGAATCCTTAGGTATGTCATTACCGGAAAATGCAGCAATACCAGCGGTGGATGGACGACGTAATCGTCTGGCGCAATTTACCGGTCGCCGTATCGTTCAGATGGTGAAAGATAATCTCACCATGGATAAAATCATGACGCGCCAAGCTTTTGAAAATGCGATTAAGGTGAACGCAGCGATTGGTGGATCGACCAATGCAGTTGTTCACTTGCTGGCGATGGCGGGTCGTATCGGTGTACCGCTCACACTGAAAGACTGGGATGATCTGGCGAGTGAGTTACCTTGTCTGTTAAATCTTCAACCTTCAGGTAAATATCTGATGGAAGATTTTTACTATGCCGGTGGTTTGCCTGCCTTGATGAAAGAAATAGCGCACGAATTACATCAAGATGCACTCACGGTGAATGGTAAGACGCTGGGTGAAAATATCAAAGATGCGCCCTGCTACAACCGCGATGTCATTACCGCATTTGATCAACCATTTAAACCAGCTGCAGGTATCGCTGTATTAAAAGGCAATCTCGCTCCGAATGGCGCAGTGATCAAACCTTCGGCTTCATCGCCGCATTTACTCAAGCATCGTGGTCGCGCAGTGGTGTTCGAAGACACGGAAGATTTTCGTTTGCGTATCGATGATGACAATCTCGACATCGATGAACACTGCATCATGGTGCTAAAAAATTGTGGTCCTGTGGGTTATCCCGGCATGGCCGAAGTCGGCAACATGGCCCTACCAAAAAAAGTATTGAAAAAAGGGATTACCGACATGGTTCGCATCTCTGATGCGCGTATGAGTGGCACAGCGTATGGAACGGTTGTGCTGCATGTATCGCCTGAAGCGAGCGTAGGTGGACCACTTGCCTTAGTTCAAAACGGCGACATGATAGAACTGGATGTACCTGCACGACGCTTACATTTAGACGTCAGCGATGCCGAACTTGAAAAACGCAAATCATCCTGGAAAGCGCCGGCCAAGCCTGAACGCGGCTATGTCAAATTGTATGTTGATCATGTACAGCAAGCGCATTTGGGTGCTGATTTAGATTTTCTGGTGGGTGGCAGTGGTGCGGATGTGCCGCGCGAATCTCACTAAACAATCTTTATAAAAATGAAGTAGACGCCCTCATGCCTTGCCGTATTCGCTGAGGCGTCATTCCTAACGACTCTCACTGCTGATGAGACTAAAATAATAAGGACACATTTATGTCTAGCTCCATCACGAACAACGTTCCTTTTATACGCTTGCATGCGCAAGATGATGTACTGATTGCGCGTCAGCAGTTAATCGGCGGCACCCAGGTTGAACAAGCGACCGTCAAAGGCCTGATCCCTGCGGGCCATAAGGTAGCAGCACACGATATCGCCACCGGAGCACCGATACGTCGTTACAACCAAATTATTGGCTTTGCCAGTAAACCTATTCACGCTGGTGAACATGTACACGTTCATAACTGCACTATCGGCGAAGAAAAAGGTGGCTTCACACGTGACTATGCATTTTGCGCAGATGTACAACCGGAACGTGCAAAACGTTCCGCTCAGTTCATGGGCTATCAACGCAAGAACGGACGCGTTGCAACCCGCAATTACATTGGCATACTCTCCAGCGTAAATTGCTCAGCGACGGTGGTGCGTGCGATTGCGGATCATTTTTCACGTCGTTACAACACAAATGTTTTGCAGGGATTTGCGAATATTGATGGCGTGGTGGCGCTAACTCATGGCACGGGCTGCGGCATGGATCACAGCGGACTCGGCATGCAATTGCTAAGACGTACACTCGACGGTTACGCTACTCACGCAAACTTTGCAGGCGTGTTGGTGGTGGGACTGGGATGTGAAACGAATCAATTAGCTGCCTGGTTAGATCACAGTCACTTAAATGAAGGCCCGCTGCTACGCACATTCAATATTCAAGACACGGGTGGTACAGCTCAAACGATCGCTAAAGGCATCGCTATCGTGAATGAGATGCTACCGATCGCGAATGACTGCTCACGTGTGGCCTGTGATGTTTCGCATCTGACAGTGGGCTTGCAGTGTGGTGGGTCGGATGGCTACTCAGGTATTAGCGCTAATCCTGCTCTTGGTGTGGCTGTTGATTTGTTAGTCGAACATGGAGGTACTGCGATACTGTCTGAAACACCAGAAATTTATGGTGCTGAACATTTACTGACTCGACGCGCGATCAGCCGTGAAGTGGGCGAAAAACTGGTGCACCGCATTCATTGGTGGGAACATTACACCGACATTAATGAAGGTGAGATGGACAATAATCCTTCACCAGGAAACAAGGCCGGTGGTCTGACGACGATTTTAGAAAAATCGCTCGGCGCTGTTGCCAAGGGCGGAACCAGTAATCTGCGCGCGGTGTATGAATATGCCGAGTCTGTTACCGAGCATGGCTTTGTGTACATGGACACGCCTGGTTACGATCCGGTGAGCGCGACCGGACAAGTTGCGGGTGGTGCTAATTTAATTTGCTTTACTACCGGTCGCGGTAGTGCGTATGGTTGCGCGCCCTCGCCTTCACTCAAACTATCGACCAACTCTGCTTTGTGGCAGCGTCAGCAAGAAGATATCGATATCAATTGCGGCGAAATCATCGACGGCACCAGCTCACTGCAAACGATGGGTGAACACATTTTCAAACTCATGATCGCCACCGCATCCGGCCAAGCCAGTAAGAGCGAACAGCATGGGTACGGTCAAAGTGAATTCGTACCCTGGCAGGTCGGTGCGGTGATGTAGCTCTGTGATGTGGCGCGTTGATGTAACTTGATATCTCAGTCTTTGATGAAACGATACAGCTCGGTGTGATCTGCGCCCTTACCTAGTGCCTTGTCTGCCGCTTGCCAAACCTGCAGACAATCACTGGCAAATCCTGATTCCGCATCGACTTGTTGAATAAATCGATGAGCTGTTTCCAAATCTTTTTTCATCAAAGACAAGGAAAATCCAGAGTTAAATGCATCGGATAACATGAAAGCTTCGACTTTGTTTTCAGTCGTATTATTTTTACCAGTGGACGCATTAAATACTTGATTCACCAAATGCGGATCAATGCCAAATTTAATGGCAGCTGATAAAGATTCACTCACCGCTAACAAGCCCGCCGCTGACACGTAATTATTCAAGGCCTTAACAGCATGGCCTGCGCCTGGTTGCCCTACATGCGTAAGAGTTTTTCCCAAAGCCTGTAACACCGGATTAGCTCGCTCAACATTTACTGCATCACCACCGATCATGATGGCAAGCGAACCTGTCACCGCACGCTTAACACCACCCGACACCGGGGCATCGACAAATCCTATACCCAACTGAGAGAGTTTTTCTGCATTTTGACGTGTGTGCATAGGATCCGACGAACTCATATCAATGATGAGCGAGCCTGATTTCAAGACACGCGATAGCGCTTCATCACCTTGCCACAACAACTGATCAACGATGGAACTATCGGGCAGCATCAACACGACGATACTTGCCTTGGTAGCGGCGGCTGCAGCGGAGTCGGCCCACTGAAATTCAGGCTGACCCGCAAATTGATCGGCCACCGCAGTCGCACGATCATAACCAATGACTGTAAAACCTGCCTTGAGCAGGTTGTGCGCCATCGGCGCACCCATCTGGCCTAGACCAATAAACGCAATCGCTGTTGAGGCCACGCTCAGATCCCCATCTCTTTTAAGACTTCCTTCGCATTCTTGAAGCTATCAATCGCCGCCGGTACGCCGCAATAAATGGCAGTCTGTAGCAGTACCTCTTTGATCTCATCTTTGGTTAGGCCATTGTTAATAGCGCCACGCACATGCAATCGCAATTCATGCGGACGATTTAGTGCCGTCAACATAGCAAGATTCAACATACTGCGTGTTTTGCGATCGAGGCCAGGACGATTCCAAATCGCATCCCAGCAATACTCAGTGACGAGTTCTTGCATAGGCATATTGAAATCGTCGGCATTTTTAATGGAGTTATCCACATAGTCAGCGCCCAACACAGCACGTCGTGTGGTCAAGCCTTTGTCGAAAGCGTCTTTATTCATGTCAATCTCCTGAAAATTTTTGTAGGTTAATGAGCTGCAGCGTTCACCATAGAGGCTCAGCAGACTACCGTCAATGCAACCCATTTAAACCTGTACTTATTGTGAGCCAAAGGCTAGCGAATTGGGTCACTCAGGTTTGCCATTAATATAACAAGAGTAATATCACTTGAATCAAGCGCACACTGGATTTACATTGGCAGCATTAGGTTTTAGCCTTTTTGAAAGCGACTATGGAACCGTTAATGACCCTCGTGCTGTGTATGGCTAATTGCGGCGGTTCGATCTCGCGCGAAGATGAATTGGGTATGTTGGCCGGAAGCTACGCGCAGCTTTGCAGTGAGATGTACTACTTAAAACAAAACCACTGCCCTGAACTGCAAGTGCCTGTGATGCTTCAATGCCTCTCTGAAGTAGACAGAGCGTTGAGCGTTAAACGTAGTAATGAATTTAAAGCCGGAATGAAATTTTTACAGCAACGCTTTGCGCAGGAATTACCCGCAGTGGTCAGTCAAAAATTCAAAATCGCTTTACCGCGTAATGAAAATGATGCGACTAAAACCTGCCTGTGGTTAGCGCAGGACAATGCTGCCCAACGCTTTCAGAAATTACAAACCATACAAACTTTAGAGAAGAAGCGAGAGCAATAATTCAGTGAGAGAAAGTGGCTAATACTTTCAGGCCAAACCTTTTTCCTCTCTAACCTGTCTAGCGATCGCTTCGACTTTTTCATCACTCATACCGAACTGAGCTTTCATTTCTTCGAGCTTGATGCGCTCTTCTTCGGTAACTATGCCGTCGGCCAGCACTTCGCGAATCTGCATTTCATAAAGCACTTCACGTCGCTCCACCTGCGTTGTGTAGGCAGTAGCGACCACACCAGTAAGAATAGCTGCCAGCGCAATGCCCAACACTTGCGTCAGTACCACTAAGAAAGTACCAACTAAGGAAACAGGGTCGACGTTACCCCAGCCGGAGATAATGGTTAGCAAATACCATTTCATGGTGGCCGGTATCGATGGAAATACCTCGGGTTGCAAGTGACCTTCGGCGATATAAATCAAAGAAGAGCATAGCAAGCACGAAATAAACAGCAAAAACATGGCCGAGGTAAACGAATCACGCTCGGTCTTGACGGCTTCCACTAAATCAGTGAGTGCGCTGTTATAGCGTGAGAGTTTAAAAATTCGCATCAATCGGAACAAACGTAAGAAACGTAAGTCCAACCCTGGGAACAGTAATTGGAGATAAAACGGAAGCGTTCCAAAAAAATCGATCAATCCATAAAAACTAAATAAATATTCTTTACGTCCACGCCATCCTCCACCCTCTTGTTTCGAATACTTAACCCCGTAGGTCCAGACGCGCAAAACGTACTCAAGCGAAAATACCATCACGCTAGCTACATCGAACACATGAAAGTAAAGCTCATACGCCTCGTGCAATTCATGCACGGATTCAAGGATGATAGCCAACACATTGAGAACAACAACGGTGGCAATGAATATTTCGCAAAAACGTGCGGCGGGCTCTTGTACTGAGCCGTCGAGGATTTTATAAATCCTGAGTTGAAGGGATTTCATGAATGTTTAGAACTAAAACTAGGGAAAACACCACTTAAAATTTAAGACTGCTCGACTTAAAGCTCTAAAACGATATTTTGCATCAAATGATAAGAAAAAACAGTCCCTGAACAAAACCATCAAACCAACTAATAGTTGGCAAACTAACCAAGATTTCCATCTTCGCTATTGATACCAATGCGCACTCTCGCTCATTAAAAATAAGATAACTTTCATGAATGAAAATGGGCATTTTCTTTAAAACTGACTCCTTACTGACGAATAAATCAAACTAAACTGCGACTCGTTAAATTAGTTTTAAAAATCATGCGGCGATCAATACGATTTCACTTATAGTCGGGTTTGTAATTTTTTTTGTATTTTTAACGGAGTCAATAATGGCAGTGGATCAAGACTTTGGAAACCTACAGGTCGGTAAGGGTGTGACCATCAGTGGCGTTTTCCATGTGCCTGGCGAGGCTTTCGTCGATGGTAGGGCAGAAGGTCAACTGACCGCTGAAACAATTAACGTCACTCCGAATGGCGTGGTGACAGGTAATGCAGTAGCTAATCACGTCAAAGTAGCCGGTCTAATGGAGAAGTCCATCACCGCTAAAACCTCGCTTTTAGTTGAATCTACCGGCACAGTTAAAGGCACAATTGCTTACGCCGATCTGGAAATTCGTAAAGGTGGCGAACTGGAAGGCAGCATTGTTATCTTGGATGGCAAAAGCTAATAGCTAGTCTTTATACTGGCGCTAATTTTTAACGGAAATGCGCTGGGCAAAAAAAAACCGCGGCACAAGCTGCGGTTTTTTTAAAGCTGGAGAAAAGAACTTAATTATCTTTTCTTATCACGCTCAATATTTTCACGATGAAAATGGTTAGCCAGCATGAAACAACCGGCAACCACCCATATCACCAATAAAATTTGCCAAATTTTCATGCGCTTCTCCCATTGAATGTCTGGTTGATTAATACGGCTCTGCCTGACATCGTAAGCACCTGAGCCTAAGCTTCTAATTTTAGCCCGTATTATTACCGAAAACCGCCAAAGGTGAATAATCCCGCTCTAGAGCGGTCACATGCCTGTTGGCCATCACTACTGCATACCGATCCTCGTGCCCTTAAGCTGCTCATCGCCAAAAAAGCACACTGATCTTGAATTCGCGTTCCTGCAAACATAACTTAGATTTGCGGGAAGAGCCGTGGTTCGGAACCCAGAGGTCCCGAACCACGAGGGATGAAACTTATTTTCGTCCCGTTTCCTTCAAAGTCAGAGAAGCCACTTGTGGGGACTCTGTTTGGATGCTCGATACTTGAGCAGCGCTGCCATTGAGGAATTTCTTGACCCAAGTAGTATTTAGGGTCAGTGCCAAATGCACCGAGAAGGACGCTACTGCGACCGCACCGATGATGATGGGAACACCCACCGATGGCTTAACTACACACCATATTTTTCCGTAGATCATTTCTAGTCTCCCTAAGGGTTAGTGAAGCCAGGGTGAATAGATATACGCAAGCAAATGGGCGAATGCTGCAATCATCCCAAAAATTTGCGTTCCTTGGATCAGATGACGGTGTATCTCTTCTGATTCAGCCTCCGTTAAACCGGTCGGCCAAACTTTGTCTTTATCTGACATCGTGACACCTCCTAATAAGACATCGCTTACGACTGAATCCACTCCTGAAATAAATTCCTAAGAGCGGGATTGACCAACTATCGGTGTAACTGATTATGTACACTTCAAATTGTCACTAAATATTGACAAACATTCGGCCGAACGTCAACTGCTTAGTCAGAAAAAATACGGGTTGAATAAAAAAATCCCTAAGATTCTAGGGATTTTTATCAAATAACTATGAAAACCGATATCAAATAGAGCCTTATCTAGCCACGCACCCCGCAAAATTTGAGTATTTCATCAGCCACGCGCTGACTGGATTCACGCTGAGGAAAATGACCAATGCCTTGCATAACTGTCCGCTGATAGGGCCCGGTAAACCACCGCTCTTTGCCCTCAGAACTGTAGATAGGATTGACGCCGTCAGCATCACCATGCAGCACCAAGGTTGGCGTGGCCAGCACGGGTAAAACAGAGAGCACTTTTTCATCTGCATCATAGGCAGGATCTCCCACCACTAAGCCCCAGCGATGGCGATAGGAGTGCGTAACCACATCTACCCAATCGGGATTAGTAAAAGCCTCGGCAGTGGCGGCGAACTCTTGCTCATCAAACCAGCCTGGCGGTGCCCAGGTATCCCACATGATGCGCGCAAAAGCATTTCTATCTTCTGCCAGTGACTTTCTACCTATCGGCGTATCCATATACCAGTGATACCAGTAATTTTTAGCTTGCTGCAAACTAAGTGGCTGACCTAGTGTGTTGGTACCGTAGCCCACAGAAATCATTACGAGATGCGAACCGATACCCGCATGCAGACCAGCTGCATTCGCGACCGCACGCGCACCCCAATCATGCCCAACCAATAACGGCTGATCCAATTCCAGTGCTTGAACAAACTCAATCAGATCGCGCCCCAATGCAGACAGCTGCCCACTTCGCGGTGTGTCGGCCGAAATGAACTGAGTACCCGCATAGCCACGTACCGAGGGCGCCAAAACACGGAAGCCTGCGACGGCAAGGATAGGTGCCACTTCGAACCACGTCCGAACAGAGTCGGGCCAACCATGCACCAACACCGCGGTATGCTGACCCTCTGGATTCCATTCGAGATACTCAACATTCAGTAAAGAGGTTGAGGTACGGTGATAAGAAGGTGCGATCATAAATTTCCTGTTTCATTTGGATGAATGTGCGGGATGAGCACTAACAAACACTATAGCCCTTACAAAGCAGATAACCAATTTGAAAATCCTTAAGCTGCATATGTATTTTAAAAAGTCTGCCGCTCCGGCTGGCGGCTGCCGCTAAGCTTCACAGCAAATAGCCGAATGCGGTCGGTTGATGTTTGGTCTAAGGGGAAACATGAATAAATACAGCAGCAACGTTTTGAATATGCGACGTTTAATGGCAAAATCGCAGGCTTTGTAATTTATCTACGTAGTACTGTGAGTTATTTAATTTGCTACGCGCGTCGCTGAGGTTTTGAGCGACGCACCGTTTCAACCTTATCCCGGATAAATAAACGATAAAAATGCAGGGACTACATCTCACCGCCGATCTCTCGGGTTGCAAAAAAAATCTGTCGTTGATGACCGATGCTGATCATTTGCGTCACTCCTGCTTAGCGCTCATACAGGCATCGGGATTAACGGTCGTGGGTGAGTTATTTCACACTTTTCCTGGACTCACTGACGATCAAGCAGGCGGCGTTACAGGCACCGTGCTACTCGCTGAATCACACCTAGCACTTCACACTTGGCCAGAAGAGCAGTCGGTCACCCTCGATGTGTATGTCTGCAATTTTTCTACCGATAACAGTAACAAAGCAAATCAATTAATTACTTCCTTAGTTGATTTGTTTGAACCCGATACTGCCAACCATCAGAGCTTATTGCGTGGCGAAATCGGCCACAACTCTTCCGGCGCGGATGCCGCGATGGGATACGAATATTTGAACAAGCACAGTGCCTATGCGTATCGACTGGGGCCACTGCTGCATAGGGAACAATCACCCTACCAACTGATTGAAGTGCATGAGTCGCCGCAATTCGGAAAATTGTTTCGTCTAGACGGCGACTACATGACATCGGAAGCCGAAGAATTTTTTTATCATGAAGTCTTAATTCATCCAGCAGCCATCACGCACGGCAAAGTTCGCACCGCGTTGATTTTAGGTGGCGGCGACGGCGGCTCAGCCGAAGAACTATTGAAATACCCTAATGTAGAGCGCATCGTTCTGGCTGAATTGGATGAAGCGGTGATTCGCATTTCGCGCCAGTACTTAAGTAAGATTCACAATGGTTCGTTGGATGATCCCCGTGTAGAGATACGAATAGGCGATGGCTTAGCGTATGTCGCAGAAAGTACGGAGAAGTTTGATCTGGTATTGCTCGACCTGACAGATCCCGATACACCAGCCTCTGCGCTCTACACTGCTGAATTTTTTCAATCGGTAAAACGAATTCTGGCCCCGGGCGGCGCCATGGTGCTACATACTGGCACCCCCGTTTTCGCCCCTGAGACGGTCCAGACCATTTATCGGCGTCTGAAGCAGCATTTCACGAAGGTGGCGCCGTATGGCTTATATATTCCCTTATATGGTGCGTATTGGTCCTTTGCCCTTTGTAGCGATGAAATTGATCCATCTCAGATTAGCGCAAAAGAAATCGCACAGCGCATAGAATTACATGAACTTGTAAAACTTAATTACTACAATGAAGCTACGCATCACGGCTTATTTGCTCTTCCCGGGTATTTCAGAGATCTACTCCGGTGAAGCAGCACGACCCAGGGTGAAAAACTCTGGCGGCGGCAGGATCCCTGTGATTGCAAGATCAACGGTATGTGCCGGATTCTCGGCAAAATGCATTACCTACCTTGAATAAAGTCTCAAGGATTTTTACTCTTGATCTCTCGCGCAAATTGAAATTAACTACCCTCCCAATGAGCAGCCTAAAAGATAAGCTTTACGACCATTTACGCGACGATGTCTACTGCAAGCTTGGCGTCTCAGGCATACACGGAATAGGTGTTTTTGCACTACGCGATATACCCAAAGGCACCGCTCCACTGCGCAGCATGGTCAGCAACAAGGAAATAAAATTCTCACGTATCGAGCTTAAAAAAGTACCCAGCACAGTACGCAAGCACTTATCACGATTCTGCCTGGTCGAAAAAGGACGAGTATTTGCCCCGGAAATTGGTCTGAATGCAGTGAACGTCTCGATTTACCTCAATCACTCAAAAAAACCCAACTTACGCTTCGACGATAAGGATGTGTTACGGACAGTGCGCGATATTGAACGCGGTGAAGAGCTGACCATAGACTACGATGTCAGCTTCGATGACGACCATGATTTCAGCGACAATTAGTCGTTCTTCAAGGACTTAACCCAACCGATCTCGACCATCCACACTTACAAAGCAAAACGGCTGGCGCACGCGCCAGCCGTTTTGCTGATGGCCGATAAAATCAGGCAGCCACATCCTTTAATTCAACCGGTGCTGAACCACTGCGGTAAATCTGATTCAGTTCTTCCGGTTTGAAATCAATCTTGAGCGGTGACGTTGGATCCTGTGACAATGGATGGTCGGGATCAACCAGAGCCAAAGCATAAATTGGCTCATAGTCGGTCACAAACAGGGCCTTGTAACCATAATCATCGACGGGTCCGAGGTTGTAGTACTGCAGACCGTTATCACGCGCCCAGCGGCAAGCGAGTAGACAAGCAAAAATCCCTGGCGATTTATTCTTAAATTCGCGATTCCACTGACAGAAGCTGCCATACAGTTGATTATATTTTGGCAAAATCACTGAGACATCGGTCAGAACATTCACACCTTCTGGCGAGGTGACACGGATAACCAAGATATCCAAGGTACGGATGTAATCGACAAAGCCTTCGACTTCTTCGTCTGCGATGAAGCATTTTTCGAAATGCTCTGCACCCATTTCAAAAATGTCATCAGCCGTTAGATCTTTGCCGGGGATACGATCAAGTGTGATCGTGAAGTTGCGGTACTGCTTATCGTATTCCTTGAACTTACGAGCGCGCCGCTCTTCATTCCAAAAATCTTCAGAGAAGCAGTCAACCATGCCGTATTTGTCGTTGATAGCCACGCCAAATTGGCTATCAGGCGGCACGGCGTACACAACAAAAGGACGCGGCGCCGTGGCCAGCATTTCTTCGCTGACTTCTATGTAAGGGCACAACGCATCCCAGCGGGTGGTGTAGTAGAGGATTTCTTCGTGGTAGCTCTCGACGCAGAGATTTCGTGCCGTCCAGCTTTGGCAACCCACTTGCATGAGCTTTTGCGATGCACGCGCTTGCCTCACCTCGCGCAGTCTGTGTAGAGAACCATTCATTCTAGTTGTCCTTGGAGAAGGGTTGAGACGGAAGCTTCTTCAAATCGAAGTAATCAGAGTCGATTTCAAAGTTATTTTTTAAAAATCCCTTGTCGGTCTTTTCCAGCTTGGTCAGTTCAGATTGGCACTTGGCCAGATGCATGGAAGCCTCACTCGCTGAATCATCCAACTGCCGAATATATTCCGGCATCACCGGACAATCGGTATCGTAATAAATTTCACGACGGGTTGGATTATAAGCGAGAGGATAAAGTGTGCAACTAAAAGGTTTGCGCTCACCCAAGGTGCAGCCAACCGGGCCGAGATTTACACAATTAGTTTCGATGCAGACGCTGCCGAGATCTTTTTTCTCTTTTTTAGTGAGAGTTATTTCGAGGGCAGGGTAACCCGCCTCTACGAAACAGCATCGTCTGCATTCAGCGCAATGGTCAAACGGCATGCGCCACCCTGTGATATTTACCGTGCGTTAGGTGCATAAGCTCCATACGGGATTTGAGCGAAGAGAGTTCGTAACTACGACAAACCCACCCAGCTTTGTCATTTCGGCGTAAAGATAACCTAATACGCGTGAAGTTTCCAAACATATTTTTCACATTTACTCAACATCGGGTCGATTCTCGTCTTTTTTTTCGCCCAAACGTTTGCGCTGTTCGCGCTTTACATCGCGAATTTGGTGGACTGCAAAAAGTATCACGAGGACAAAAATCCCCATCTCTATCCACATACCCATTACTTCTATCTTTCATAAAACTTACAAAAAACAATACCCTACAGACGCTGGCTCAAGCGCTTTCTCTTAAACCTCACTGCCTGCAGATCACTTGCGAGCATCGTATTCAACAAAAGCGGCAGCCATCGTGAGATGACTCACCCGCGCGGCTTTAAAAATTCTGCTGCTTAGCGCGTCGTGCTTAATGATTTTGCATTGCCTAGTAGTCGCCTTTGACTACAAACGCGATCTTTCGAACCGGTTTAGACGAGCTACCTAAAGTGCTCAGCACCCCATCTCAATCTACGACGGCTCACACAATTTTTTTCCCTGATTTCTCAGAGTTGAACTTCGCGTACCGATTTGGTGCAACTTATATGGATGGCAGAGCGACGGTGTTAGGGGCAAAGCTGTTTGAATAGCGTCTCTTCTGCGGTATCGGTGAGGACAAATGTCCAGGTACTGGGTACATCAGTCTCAGATAGCTTCTCGCCGCCAGCCATTTCCTCGCTAAAGGTCGCATAGACCACCCCGCGATTCATTTTTTCCTTGCAGTCGAACTGCTGCAGCGATTTGAACGAAATCTCACCACTGCCTTTGCGCGCTTTCGAATTCCCTAAGATCCAAACCTGACGCTTACCATCGACGGCTTGAATGCTCGAATTATCGACATAGAAATGGGTGCGACGAGTCTCATAGAAATGAGTCCACTCTGCATGAGCACTGGCACTAGCCAGAAAGAAAAGCATGAGAAGATAGACTTTCTTCATTAGTAATCCTTTAAGCTTAAGCTATCGTTTTTTGGCTTATTCTATTCGATAGCAAAAAAACTGCTTAGAGCCCCTTAAAAGATCATCATTAATGCAGCATTCAACACAAATCACCCAGTCCGACATCGCTGTTCTAGGCGCCGGTATTGTCGGCGTTTGCATCGCACTCAAACTTCAGGAACAGGGCCGACAGGTCCTGTTGATTGATCGCGATCATCCGGGTGCGGCAACCAGCTTTGGTAATGCGGGGCTAATTGAACGTTCGTCGGTGTTTCCGTATTCCTTTCCACGTGACTGGTCGACCCTGATTGCCTACGCGCTGCAGAAAAAAACCGCTGCGCATTATCACTGGAGGGCGCTACCTTCGCTGATGCCGTGGCTAGTCGGTTACTGGCGCCATTCATCGCCAAAGCTTTATCCTGCTGCGATCACCGGCGCGCTACCCTTGATTGAAAATAGTTGGACTGAACACGCACCCTTAATCGAAGCGGCGGGTGTGTCGGATTTAGTGAATCAGAACGGCTGGATCAAAGTTTGGCGCAATCAAGACACTGAACTCGCAAGCCTTGATCTGGCCAAACAAAGCCTAGCCTATGGACTGCGTGTGAAGGTTTTATCCAAAGCTGAATTACAACTACACGAACCCGGACTCGACCCCGAAGTGATCGGCGGTGTGCATTACCCCGACTCGCGACAAATACAAGACCCGCAAGCACTAACGACGGCCTACCTGAATCTATTTTTGCAGCGCGGTGGACGATTTATTCATGGCGATGCGCACAGTCTGCAGCGCGATGGCCATCGATGGCAAGTAACGACGGTTGAAGGACCACATAGTATGGACGCTGCCGTGGTGGCGCTCGGGCCTTGGGGTGAAGACCTCGCAAAGAAATTAGGTTACCCACTAAAAATGGGGCGTAAGCGCGGCTACCACATGCATTTCGCTGCGAGCGGCACTGCGCCTACGCATGTAATTGTCGATGTCGATAACGGTTACGCATTAGCACCGATGCGGCAAGGTATACGCCTAACTACGGGCGCTGAATTTGCCTTGCGCGATGCGCCGCCTACACCCGTTCAGATAGAGCAACTAGAACCGATTGCGCGCAGGCTGTATTCACTCGGCGCTCGACTCGATCAGCAAGCTTGGATGGGCTCGCGTCCCTGCACTATCGATATGCTACCTGTGATGGGGCCCGCACCTAAGCATTCGGGCTTATGGTTTTGCTTTGGTCACGCGCATCACGGTTTGACACAAGCAGCGGTCAGTGCACGTCTGCTGGCAGAGATGATCTGCGGCCGCGAAACATTTACCGATCCTAAGCCCTACCGAGTCGATCGTTTCTAACAGTACGTTGATCTTTCGTAGCGAATTTCGACCCCCTTGTTCAGTCATCTTTTTTCATATCGGTAACGAACAACTGACCTGCTCTGCTATCGGGAATAAATTTCACTCGATCACCGACTGCAAACTGCTTCAACAGAGCTGCATCATCGACGCGAAACACCATCGTCATCGCCCCCATACTCAACTGAGTCAAGGCCTCATGACGCAAAGTGACCTTGCTGTTTTCAGGATCGATCTTACGAATCTCAGCACGCACCCACTGCAGCGAACTCGAGCTATTCACAGGCGCAGGGGTCGATTGAGTATCAGCGGCAAAAGTAAAATTAAGCACAACGGCCTGAATTAGAAAAAATGTCTTTAATAGACGTGTAAAAAAATTCATTACGCACTCTCTTTTGAAAATAACGGATCAGTGATGACCTTCATGCCCCGAAGGCTTACGAGCTTTTAGATTGCCTTCAACAGGTGGGCGCTCGGATGGCATAGATTGCCCACCCGCAGAGCCGCTGGTTACAGATTGGGGCAAACTACCTGTCCACTCCCACGCCTGGGTACCCGCAGGATGACGGTACCAACCGGGATCGCTATAATCGCCCGGCTTTTGTTCGCGCCTCACTTTCATCACTGTGAACATGCCACCCATCGCAACGCTGCCAAACGGCCCTTGCCCAGTCATCATGGGGAGTGTGTTGTCGGGTAATGGCATTTCCATCTCCGTCATCTCTCCCATGCCACGTTCACCCATGGCCATATAGTCAGGGATCAGTCGTGAGATTTTTTCAGCGATCCCACGCTGATCAACACCTATCATCGTCGGCACCTGATGACCCATGGCATTCATGGTGTGGTGTGACTTGTGACAGTGCAGTGACCAATCTCCAAGTTCGGTCGCATCGAATTCTATAGACCGCATCTGACCAACACCTATATCGATCGTCACTTCAGGCCAACGCGATGCCGGGGGTGTCCAACCACCATCGGTACCGGTCACGACAAAGTCATGCCCATGCAAATGAATCGGATGATTGGTCATCGTCAAATTACCCACTCGTAGTCTTACGCGATCGCCCAGACGCACGTGCAAGGAATCAATACCCGGAAAAACACGACTGTTAAAACCCCACAAATTGAATTCCAACATGGTGTTGACTTTGGGGGTAGCACTGCCAGGTTCGATATCAAAGTTATTTAATAAAAAAACAAAATCCCGATCAACTCGCATGAAGTTGGGATCTTTAGGATGCGTCACCCAAAATCCATACATGCCCATCGCCATTTGCACCATCTCATCAGCATGCGGGTGATACATAAAGGTACCTGCGCGTTTGGCAATAAACTCGTACACATAAGTTTTACCGGCAGCGATCGCAGGTTGAGTGAGTCCGGATACGCCATCCATCCCATTCGGGAGTCGTTGTCCATGCCAGTGAATACTGGTCGCCTCAGATAAACGATTGGTCACGAAAATACGTACACGATCGCCCTCCACCACTTCAATCGTAGGGCCAGGTGATTGCCCGTTATAACCCCACAAATTTGCTTTCATACCTTCGGCTAACTCGCGCACAACAGGCTCAGCAACTAAATGGAATTCTTTGACTCCTTGATTCATTCGCCAAGGCAGTGACCAACCATTTAAGGTCACTACCGGATGAAACGGACGACCATTCGATGGCAAGGATGGTGGCATTGTCTTGGCACCGCTGCTGACCACCAGTTCGGGTAAAGACGCTGCACCGACACGACTAATAGCGCTGGCTCCTAAGGCCACCATGCCAGCTTGTTTAAAAAAATCTCTGCGTGATGTCATGATTTATTCCTTTTTTTTCTCTTAATGCGCCAGCTGCACAATGGTCGGTGTGGCATTTCCTATCGACCCGCTCGTGAGTGAAGGGGTCAGGCTGCCGCCATTCACGACAAAATTCAGCTCTGACTCTGCAATCCAAAAATCACGTTGCGCATCGATGGCTGAATTAATGCTGGCGATCTGCGCACGTACATCTGCCAATAACTCAAAGACACTGCTCAGCATGCCGTTGTAACGCAGCAGAACCTCATCGGAGACACGCTTGCGTGCGGGAATAATTTCGTCCCGATACTGACGTGCGATATCAAAGTTAGAGCGATACGCTCCATATCCTTCGCGAGCTTCAGAACGTGCTTGCATGGCCACATCAGCCGTACGATAAAAGGAACGCATAGCGGTGCTGATAACAAGGTGCTGATACGTGCTTCTGCTGCGGACGAATTCGGTACATTGGGTACGGAAGAGCCGATACGTTCTCTACTTAACTGAGAAACACGATCAACTCCCCCATCAGCAGAAAAATTGGCGCAGCCTAGCAATGTCAGCGGCAACAAGCAGATCAAAGCACGCGCGCGCGCAGGCGCACATCGTTGCGAAAAATTCATAAATACTCCTAATGAGAATCAATTGCGTGAGCCGTCGGCCACATACGCCGCGGGCTGAGCAGACTATCCTAACGATAGCTCGCTAGAACAGAGGATCAGGAAAGCTGAGTTCGGGGAGGTCGTTCAAGGCCATCAGGAATGAATCCAGATAGCGAGTCGGAAGAAGTAATTAAAGCATGGCGCGCCGTGACCTGGCATTGCGAATGAACATTACAAGGAGGTGGAGCGATCGCACCCATCAGGCAGCATTTTGCGCAGTCGTGACCCTGAGTACTTGAAGGGCCATTGGAATGACAAGGCTTGAATGTATCGCTCACATGATGATGCTCAGACGAGCTCTCATCGGCCATCGCAGCCTCGACATTCTGTGATGAATGATGATGCGCATGATGCTCGGTAACGGGTGGCATTTTGTTGACTGACGCCTGCTCAATCACGAGCCCTAACTGAGGTACGGTCAACATCGCTAATGAACGCACATAGGCCAACGAACTCTGCATAG
>Ga0214919_10002030_pt1 | contig 32290 bp, 22 predicted proteins | sample LL1503_MetaG_FD_177994 | JGI IMG/M metagenome (GOLD analysis project Ga0214919, IMG submission 177994) | Freshwater microbial communities from Lake Lanier, Atlanta, Georgia, United States - LL-1503 | ecosystem: Environmental > Aquatic > Freshwater > Lake | place: USA: Georgia | collected... | reverse complement strand
GTCCTGTTTGTCCTGTAGGGCCTGTTGTTCCTGTTGGTCCTGTAGGGCCTGTTGTTCCTGTTGGTCCTGTAGGGCCTGTTGTTCCTGTTGGTCCTGTATATCCCGTTGTTCCTGTTGTTCCGGTTGTTCCTGTAGGTCCTGTTGGTCCTGTTGGTCCTGTATATCCCGTTGTTCCTGTTGTTCCGGTTGTTCCTGTATGTCCTGTTGGTCCGGTTGGTCCAGTTGGTCCGGTTGGTCCAGTTGGTCCGGTTGGTCCAGTTGTTCCAGTTGTTCCGGTTGGTCCAGTTGTTCCTGTTGTTCCTGTTGGTCCTGTATTACCTGTAGTTCCAGTAGTACCAGTTGTTCCTGTTGTTCCTGTTGTTCCTGTTGTTCCTGTTGTTCCTGTTGTTCCTGTTGTTCCTGTTGTTCCTGTTGTTCCTGTTGTTCCGGTAGGTCCTGTATTACCGGTAGTTCCAGTAGGACCAGTTGTTCCTGTTTCACCAGTTGGTCCGGTTTCACCAGTTGGTCCGGTTTCACCAGTTTCACCAGTTGGTCCAGTTGGTCCTGTTCCAATTGGTCCCGTAGGTCCTGTATGTCCTGTTGGACCTGTTGATCCAGTTGTGCCAGTTGGTCCAGTTGGTCCAGTTGGTCCTGTTGGTCCAGTTGTGCCAGTTGTGCCAGTTGGTCCAGTTGGTCCTGTTGGTCCTGTTCCGATTGGTCCTGTTGGTCCGGTTGTGCCAGTAGGTCCTGTTATTCCTGTTGTTCCTGTTGTTCCTGTTGGTCCTGTTGGTCCTGTTTGTCCTGTTGTTCCTGTTTTTCCTTCAATTCCAGTTGGGCCTGTTGTACCGGTTGGACCGGTTGGTCCAGTTTGTCCAGTTGTTCCTGTTTTTCCTTCAATTCCAGTTGGGCCTGTTGGGCCTGTTGGACCGGTTGGTCCTGTTTGTCCTGTTGTTCCCGTTTTTCCTGCAATTCCTGTTGGACCAGTTGTTCCGGTTGGTCCTGTTGTTCCTGTTGGTCCTGTTGTTCCTGGTATTCCAGGATCTCCGGTTGAACCAGTTGTTCCTGTTGTTCCTGTTGTTCCTGTAACTCCTCTAGGTCCTGTAGGTCCTGTATATCCTGTAGTTCCTGTATATCCTGTTGTTCCTGTTGTTCCTGTAGATCCTGTTTGTCCTGTTCCGATTGGTCCAGTTGATCCAGTTGATCCTGTAGATCCTGTTGTTCCTGTTGTTCCTGTTGTTCCTGTTGTTCCTGTTGGTCCTGTTGTTCCTGTAGGTCCTGTTGTTCCTGTAGGTCCTCTAGGTCCGGTTGGTCCAGTATAACCTGTAGGTCCAGTTTGTCCAGTATAACCTGTAGAGCCAGTAGTACCAGTAGTACCAGTAGTACCAGTAGAGCCAGTAGTACCAGTAGTACCAGTAGAGCCAGTAGTACCAGTAGAGCCAGTAGTACCAGTAGAGCCAGTAGAACCTGTAGATCCTGTAGAACCTGTAGTTCCTGTAGATCCTGTAGTTCCTGTAGAACCTGTAGATCCTGTAGTTCCAGTTGTTCCAGTTGTTCCAGTTGTTCCAGTTGGACCAGTTGTTCCTGTTGGACCAGTTGATCCAGTTGGACCAGTTGATCCAGTTGTTCCAGTTTGTCCAGTTGAACCAGTTGTTCCTGTTGAACCAGTTGTTCCTGTTGAACCAGTTGTTCCTGTTGGACCGGTAGTTCCTGTTGGACCGGTTGTTCCTGTATGACCTGTTGTACCAATATTACCTGTTGGACCGGTTATTCCAGTTGGACCTGTTGGTCCAGTTGGTCCGGTTGGTCCTGTTGGACCGGTTGTACCTGTTTGACCAGTAGGACCTGTTGGACCTGTTGAACCTGTTGAACCTGTAGTTCCTGTTGGACCTGTTGAACCTGTTGTTCCAGTAGGTCCAGTTTGTCCGGTAGGTCCGGTAGGTCCAGTTTGTCCGGTAGGTCCTGTAGGTCCTGTTTTACCAGTAGTTCCTGTTGAACCTGTTGTTCCAGTAGGTCCAGTTGGTCCAGTAGGGCCTGTTGTTCCGGTTTCTCCTGTAGGACCTGTCTCTCCAGTAGGACCTGTTTCTCCTGTCTCTCCAGTAGGACCTGTTTCTCCAGTAGGACCTGTTTCTCCAGTTGGACCTGTTTCACCAGTAGGACCTGTTTCTCCAGTTGGACCTGTTTCTCCAGTTGGTCCGGTTGTTCCAGTTGGACCGGTTGGTCCTGTTGGGCCTGTTGGGCCTGTTGGACCTGTTGTTCCAGTAGGACCAGTAGTACCTGTTGTTCCAGTAGGACCAGTAGGGCCGGTATGACCAGTAGTACCAGTAGGGCCTGTATGACCAGTAGGGCCGGTATGACCAGTAGTACCTGTTTGTCCTGTTGGACCTGTTGGACCGGTCGGACCAGTAGAACCGGTTGGACCTGTAGTACCTGTTTCTCCAGTAGGTCCTGTTTGTCCAGTAGGTCCGGTAGTACCTGTAGTACCTGTGGGTCCTGTAGTACCTGTTTGTCCAGTAGGTCCTGTTGGTCCTGTAGGTCCGGTTGTACCTGTATTTCCAGTAGGTCCAGTAGGTCCGGTTTGTCCAGTAGGACCGGTTTGTCCAGTAGGACCAGTAGTTCCAGTAGTTCCAGTAGGTCCTGTTTGTCCAGTAGTTCCTATTTGTCCAGTAGGTCCTGTTTGTCCAGTAGGTCCGGTAGGTCCTGTTGGGCCTGTTTGTCCAGTAGGACCTGTTTGTCCAGTAGGACCAGTAGAACCAGTAGTTCCAGTAGCTCCGGTTTGTCCAGTAGGTCCTGTTTGACCAGTAGGTCCGGTTGTTCCTGTATTTCCAGTAGGTCCTCTAGGTCCTGTTTGTCCAGTAGGTCCGGTTTGTCCAGTAGGTCCTGTTTGACCTGTATTTCCAGTAGGTCCTGTAGTACCTGTTTCTCCAGTTGGTCCTGTTTCTCCAGTTGGTCCTGTTTCTCCAGTTGGACCTGTTTCTCCAGTTGGACCTGTTTCTCCAGTTGGTCCTGTTCTTCCTGTTGGTCCTGTTGGTCCTGTTGGTCCTGTTCTTCCTGTTGGTCCTGTTGGGCCTGTTTTTCCTGTAGTACCAGTAGGTCCTGTTAGTCCATCAACTCCTGCAGGTCCTGTAATTCCTGTATGTCCTGTAGGTCCTGTTGCACCAGTTGCACCAGTTGGTCCGGTTGTGCCAGTTGGTCCGGTTGTACCAGTTGGTCCAGTAGGTCCTGTTGGTCCAGTTGGTCCGGTAGGTCCTGTTGTGCCAGTTATACCTGTATGTCCAGTAGGTCCTGTTGTACCTGTAGGTCCTGTTGGTCCTGTTGTACCAGTTATACCTGTAGGTCCTGTAGGTCCTGTTCCAATTGGACCAGTATGTCCAGTATGACCTGTATATCCTGTTGTACCAGTAGATCCAGTAGATCCAGTAGGTCCAGTAGGACCAGTTGAACCAGTAGGACCAGTTGAACCAGTAGGTCCTGTTTCACCAGTAGGTCCTGTTTCACCAGTAGGTCCTGTTTCACCAGTAGGTCCTGTTTCACCAGTAGGTCCTGTTGTTCCAGTAGGTCCTGTTCTTCCTGTTGGTCCTGTTCTTCCTGTTGGTCCTGTTCTTCCTGTAGGTCCTGTAGGTCCTGTAGGTCCTGTTGTACCAGTTGGTCCAGTTGGTCCTGTTGTACCAGTTGGTCCTGTTGGTCCTGTTGGTCCTGTTGGTCCTGTTGTGCCAGTTGGTCCTGTTGGTCCTGTTAGTCCGGTTGGTCCTGTTGGTCCAGTTGTACCTGTTGGTCCAGTAGGTCCTGTTGTACCAGTTGTACCAGTATGACCTGTAGGTCCAGTTGGACCAGTTCTTCCAGTACGTCCTGTTGCACCTGTTGTTCCAGTTGTTCCAGTAGGTCCTGTTGTGCCAGTAGGTCCTGTTGATCCTGTTGATCCTTTTGTGCCAGTAGGTCCTGTTGATCCTGTTCCTATCGGTCCTGTGTCACCTGTGTGACCTGTAGCACCTGTAAATCCGGTTGAACCTGTTCCTATTGCACCAGTTGGTCCAATTGTTCCTGTAGGACCTGTATGACCTGTAGTACCCGTAGGACCTCTAGGACCTGTATGACCTGTATTACCTGTAGGTCCTGTAGGACCTGTAGTGCCTGTAGGACCCGTAGGTCCTGTTTTACCTGTTGGACCTGTTTTACCTGTTGGTCCAATTGTACCATCAATACCAGCAGGTCCTGTCATACCTGTTGATCCAGTTAATCCGGTTGATCCTACTGATCCAGTTGATCCTACTGATCCAGTTGGTCCTGCCGATCCAGTTGGTCCTGCTGATCCGGTTGATCCGGTTGATCCAGTTGTTCCTGTTGATCCAGTTGTTCCTGTTGTACCGGTTGTTCCTGTTGTACCGGTTGTACCTGTAGTTCCAGTTGGTCCTGTTGGTCCTGTTGGTCCTGTTGGTCCTGTAGTGCCTGTAGTGCCTGTAGGTCCTGTAGGTCCTGTTGGTCCTGTATTTCCTGTAGGTCCTGTAGGTCCTGTAGTGCCTGTAGTGCCTGTTGTTCCAGTAGATCCTGTTGTTCCGGTTGTTCCAGTAGGTCCTGTTGTTCCAGTAGGTCCTGTTTTACCGGTAGGTCCTGTAGATCCTGTAGGTCCTGTAGGTCCTGTAGGTCCTGTATATCCAGTTGTACCTGTATATCCTGTTGTACCTGTATATCCAATCTCACCGATTTCTCCAGTTGGCCCTATGTCTCCAGTTGGCCCTATGTTACCGATTGGTCCGATTTCACCTGTTGGTCCGATTTCACCTGTTGATCCAGTATAACCAGTTGATCCTATATCACCTGTTTGTCCAGTTGGTCCTGTTGGGCCACCAGGGTCGCCTTTTATGCCTGGTGTACCTTCTGGGCCAGTTGATCCAGTTGGTCCAACATAAGTTCGAACTCCCCCAACTCTTGCATTTGGGTAATTCAATGACATAAATATAAATTAATCAGATATATTTATGTTACTATTTATACAAATCAAATAAATATATATCCTAAAAATAACGGATTTATATTTTTATGGTTTGTAATAAAATATTTATTTTCGAAATGCACTAAAATCTGCTGTTACTGGCATATAATTATCCCCTTTTGACTGTGTAGCACCATAATATGAATAATTATCTATAGGAGTATTAGTTTGCATGTATCCTTGAGATCTATCAGATACTGTTCCATTATATTCATTTATTCTGACATTTCCTCCATTTGATCTCATATTTCCTTCATTATTATATTTTGTTTGTTTATTACCTAAATTTGCTATTCCACTACCAGTATCTTTTAATAATCCTACAGCACCACTACCAGTATCTTTTAAAAAACCTCCAACACCTGATCCTATATCTTTTACAAATCCTACAGCACCACTACCAGTATCTTTTAATAAATTAACTGCTCCAGATCCTGCGGTATTTGCTAAATTAACTGCTCCAGATCCTGCACCACTAATTAATCCAGTTGCACTATCTAATCCTTTATCAATTGTATGTCCAACAGTATTAACTGTATTATTAAATGCATTTCCTGTAGAGGTTGTAATTGAATTTCCAGAAGAATCTTTCAATGTTCCAGAACCACCATTTCCTCCGCAATTAGTACATGTACCTTTACCGGGACATGCAGGACATGTTGGGCAAACTGGTGGGACTACTTCGCTTTTCATAAAATAATCATTTGTACTAATATTATAACTATTATCAACTAATGTATGAAAATACCAATACCATTTACATGATAAATCATCTCCACATACATTGCTAACCTTTGGTGGATGCATCCCAGGGAAAGAAGAATCAACATTTGATATAGCATTGTAACCAGCAGTAGGACCAGCATTAGGTCCAATATTAGGACCAGCATTAGGTCCAGATATACTTACATTATTATCTTGTACAATCCCATTTTTATTAAATCTAGCACAAGTTTTTACAGTTGTATTGTTTTCTATTATAGTAATAATTGTTTCATCATTATATGTTAATATTATTACCGATGAATTAAGATTATCTTTATCTGTACCATATTTTATTAATGACAAAACATTCAATTTATTATCAGACATAAAATTATTTGTTTCTGTAGATGATCCAGTAATTCTGCTATATTTATTATTATTAATAAACATAAAACCACTTTGTGTATCATAACTTAAATTATTTGTTAATTCTTCAGAACTTACTGAAGTTAATGTAATTGGAATGATATTTGTAGAATTAGAAACTAATGTATTATTATTATTATTAAAACGATGAGCATATTTAATATTCATATTTTCAGGATTAAATATTACTAAAAAGGTTGTTGTATCCCAACTGATATATAATACTTTATATTTGACATTATTTGACATTGTGCTATATAAAAAATTTGAATAATTCGATTCAATATTTGTTTTTGAACTTTCATTAACAATATTTATGTTAGATCCCGAATTATCAAATGTTTGATCATTTTTTGGATAAACGGATGTAGTTGATCCAGATCTTGGGGTAACAAATAACTTCTGTATACTATTTCCACTTGTATCTGATTGTGTAGTTTGTACTTCAATTAAATTACCATTTTTTACATCAAAAAAAAGATTGTCAAAAAGAGATGTTAGTTTGTTATTTGTGTCATTACTATATTGTGGAATGTATGTTGTTGATCCAACATTTATATTTCGATTAAAATCTGTGAAAGATTCTTCTATATGTTCTTCTTGAAATGTATCTAGACTTTGATCATTGATCCCTCGATTATTGATCCCTCGATCATTGATCCACCAATTTCCAAACATCATTGAAATGACTAAAACAATCAACAATATTAAAAATAAATAAAATGGTGTTAATTTAATTTGCATTATATACTTTATATATGGAAAATATATATTTATTCTTTATGAAAAAATAAAATTGATAATATCATAAAGAAAAATGATGATATTATATATTTACATGCTTTCTTATAATTATAATACAGACAATCATTATGAAATTGGTGTTGATGAATCTGGTCGTGGACCTCTTTTTGGTCCTTTATATATAGCAGCAGTGGTTTTACCTAAAGATAAAGAAGGTTTTGATGGAACAGGAATAAAAGATAGTAAAAAAATAAAGAATAAAGTGAAGCTATCCAAACTAGCAACCTATATAAAAGAAAATTCACTTGCCTGGTCAATTCAAACAATTGATCACACAATAATAGATAAAATAAATATTCGTCAGGCTGTTTTGCAAGGGATGCATGCATGTATTCGCGAGATTTATGCTAAATTGAATATTGGACTTTATGAAAAAACATTATTATTAATAGATGGTAATGATTTCAAACCATTTTATATGTTTGATGAAACAAATGATCAATTGGTTGATATACCTTATCAAACAATTGAAGGTGGTGATGGGCATTATTTATCGATTGCTGCTGCTTCGATACTAGCAAAAAATGCCCGTGATCAATATATACATGAATTATGTATTAAATATCCAGATTTAAGTCATCGATATTCTATTGATAAAAATATGGGATATGGTACAAAAGCTCATTTAGAAGGTATTTTGGAAAATGGTGTGACACAATGGCATCGTATGACATATAATAGATGTAAGGATATGCCCAATAATATTGTTCACCCTATTGAATAAACATTTCTTCGAAATAATTACATGAGAATGTTGCATATTTCGTGCATTTGTCATAAAGACTATACCCTACTAATAATGAATCACTAGATTCCAAATAAACTACACCCAGAGTGTATTCTACTTTTTGTCCTTCAAATGTAAAAAACGGCGTGTATTTTTTCAATTCATATGTCGATACATCAAGTACAACTATTGAATGATAATAATAACGACGGTCTTCATGACTTACTGAATGACAGAAAAACCAGATTTCATCTTTAATAATAATTCCATTTGTAGATCCTCTTAAATACTTAAATGAACTAGGAACAGTAATTTCATGTTTTTTCATAAATGATTGATTGATTGGATCTATATCTCCTATTTGGATTTGTGGAGACCAATTATAAATAACTTGGTTTTTATCTTTTCCATTACTTGGAACAATTACCCAATTTTTTTCTACTGATGGTTGGTTCTCTATTGTCAAAAAATGATCATCGAATGTTGATTCTTTAGCCAAATCAATTCTTCCTGATTCTACTACAATATTATTATAGGATAATCCACGATTCGTATGATATATTATTTCATTATTACTATTTATTGCTAATCGTATGTCTTCTAATCCAACATAATGATTATCAGCAGTCGTATTATATTTTAATTCGAATTCTTGAATGTTTTTCCATATAGGTTTAGAAATATCAATAACAGCAATTGCATTTTTAGTGCGTATTTGTTCTTTATTAATATATGATCCTTTATCATCAATTCTATAATTCACATAACGTACATTGACAATCAAATAATTTCCTCTAAGACATATAGAAGGTGTGCTTTCAACATATTCATCATCTTCTGTTATATTAAGTGATTTTGTGGCATTTTCAAGAAGTGTGCGATTTTGTTCTGTCAAACAGATATCATCGATTTGGTGTTCTACGATTTTTTTAGAATAAAATTTATAGTTATTAATAACATTTGTTTTTGTATCATGTGGTGCATTAGGATCATCTAATACTTTCATACAGGTTTTTACAATATCAATATTTCTATAATTAACATAATAACCGATGATAGACAATTCATAATCTATTTTAAAATCATATATATCCTTTTGTAAGAATAAGTAATCATCAGATGCCCCCCATTCTTTACGTGATTGATCTGCCATTAAATAGAAATCATATGCAAGACGATTTTTCCCTTGTAAACGATAATAATGAATAATTTCATAAAGGTTCTCAATTCGTTTTGGATAAAATTGATATCCATTTAACCATGTAGAAATTGCCTTTTCCATTTCACCTAGTCTTTCATAACATCTTCCAATGCTTAAATAACTATGCCAAACTTCTTCTACCCAACCACCAATATCAATACGTTTTTGAAACATATCTATTGATTCTTTAAGACGTCCAGCATCTCTTAGACTATTTGCCAAATAGAATGTATATCTGTCATTATTTGGGTTCTCTTCTAGACCCTTTTGTAAAAGACGAATATCACGTTCAAATTTATCGGATTTTGCTCCACCATCTCCAATATCCTCTATAAAAATAATATTGCGATCAAAATATTCATATTTAGTTCCCTCTGGGGTTTGTATATATTCATGAGTAACACCCCAATACGAATATTTTTGATAATTTTTTACTATCCGGACATTTTTATAGAAAAAAGTAGAAGTTCCTTGTGCAATATGATATACATCTGCAGTCAATGATTTTTTGAAATCTTCAGGATTATTTAATGCTGGTCCAGTGAGAACCATATCAGCATCCATTAATAAAATGTAATCAATATTGGGAATGCTCTCACATGCTTTTAATGCAAATGATCGATTATAACCGAAATCTTTAAAGGGTTCTTCAATGATTTTTCCAGGAATTCCTTTTTCCTGAAAAAATTCTGTTATTAATTCCTTTGTATTATCAGTTGACCCTGTATCACAAATACAATAATAATCAATAATATTGCAAACTGATTGCAATAAGCGAATAATAACGCGACTCTCATTTTTGACAATCATATTGAGACAGAGTTTAGGCGTTAAGGAAATAGTAGTTGTAAGTGATGGATATGAAATAGAGAACATTACCAATATTATTTAAATATCCGTTTCTTTTTATACATTTTTTATTATCAATATATATAATATGTCATTAACAAGTTTTAATAATGATCCTGCTAGAATTCAAAAACAATTAGAACAAAGCACAAATACTGGACGTTATCAACTTAATACCCCTGGTAATGGGATTAATATGCCTTTTCAATCAGATCCACAACTTCGTCTACAAAAGTGGGGTGCAAATTTGAGAACAAATACTATAGATATTGAAAATGATCTACGTGGTGTTACTCGTAGTATTAATCGTGATTTGTTACAAGTAAATGATTATAAAACTGCTGCTCCACAAACCAATGTTATGTTATATCCTTCTTCAAATCCATTTATTGAAGAAAGTCGTGCAAGCCATCCTGCTTGGATGTATCGTGATTTAGAACATCCTCGTTGGGAAAATCCTTTTATTAATCCTCAGTCAAAATCTGCAACAGAACAAGCTTTTCAATGGAATATTCAAACTCGTATTTTAGAAAAAGATAATTTTAAAGCCAAAATTCCAGTTGTGTCTAATGCTGAAAGGGCTGATTTTTATTTTGCTCAAATGTAAAAATATTGAAAGGTTTGTATACTATAATATATTTATATAATATATTATAGAAAACATGGAAATAGCAATACCTTTAGTAGGATTAGCAGGTGTTTATTTTATTATGAATGATCAAAAAAAAGAATCTTTTGGTTCTCGAGAAGCCTTACCTAATATAGATGTTCCTAATAGAAATTATCCTGAAGGAGTTAGTTCTGAAATTCCAGTTGTAAATGAAACATCTGATTTAACTTCAAAGCTTTCAACTGTCAATAAATATGATGGTCGACATGTTTATACAGATAAATATTTCAATCCTAATTCATCTACTTCTTTATTATCAAATACATCAACACAAAATAGCAATATGTTTAGTACACAAGTCCCACAGAATCCACAATATCTTTCTTTAACTGGTGAAAAAGTTGGAAGTGATTATTTTCAACATAATAATATGGCACCATTTTTTGGAAGTCATTTGAGAACAATACGAACAGATGCAAACTCAACTGAAGGTATTATGGATAATTATTCAGGTGCTGGTTCACAAACAATTAAAAAAGTAGAACGTGCACCTCTTTTTTCACCTCAAGAAAATTATCAATGGTCTCATGGTGCACCTAATATGACTGATTTTTATCAATCCCGTGTAAATCCTTCATCTCGAATGGCAAATGTAAAACCTTTTGCTGAACAACATGTTGCACCTGGTTTAGGAGGTGGATATACTACAGATGGTATGGGTGGATTTAATTCTGGTTTAGTTGCACGTGATTTATATTTACCCCGAACTGCTGATGAAATGCGTACATCAAATAAGCCAAAGGCAAGTGAGTTTGGTTTATTAGGTCGTGAAGGTCCAGCAATGAGTCAAATTACGAATTTGGGTATTCATGGTCATGTAGAAAAAAATAGGGTTGATACTTCACATGAAATGGGACATGATCGTCTATTTACTACAGTTGGTATTGCTACTGCACCAACAAATCGTGCTATCCCTGTTACACATCATGTAAATCGTCCTGAAACATCTACTCTATATGAGGGTATAGCAGGTTATTCTAATTCTGCTACATATCAAGATGGTGAGTATATGCCATCCAAACATATTGATCTAGGACCTGTCCCTATTCAACCTGCTTATCGTCAGGGTGCTGCAGGAGCAAATGAAGCTGATCATGGATATTCTTCGAAAATGTCGTATCAAAATAATCGATCAACCATGAATGATGATACCTATTTTGGTGTATTTGGTGGTGCCATTGGTGCTGTTGTTGCACCACTTCTGGATGCATTACGTCCAAGTCGACGTGAAAATACAATTGGTACATTAAGACCTTATCAGAATCCAGGAACAACTGTTTCAAATTCCTACATTTTTAATCCTGCAGATCGTCCATCAACTACTATTAAAGAAACAACTGAGATCTCAAAGGGACATATGTTTGTAGATAGAAATCAACGTGGAGGTGCATATGAAGTAACTGGACATCAACTTATTGAGAACAATCGTCAAACACAAAATATTGAATATACTGGTGCAGGTTCAGCTGGGGAACGTGGTAGACAACCTCGTGCATATGATGCAGAATATAATCAAAGAAATAATGAAGTAAAATCAGCAACAGTTGCATCATACACACCTTCAGGAAGTAATGGTGTATTTTCAGGTGGAATTAACATGAGAACAGTTCCTCGTGATTTGTCACAAAAGAATAATCGGGCTTTAGATCCAACTATGCCTTATCAAACTGTATCTGCATCATCTATGGGAGAAATGACTGCAAATAATCAAAATGCAACTACATATTCTAATATCCAATTGGATCGTAGTACTCCTGATATACTTTCACAACTAAAGGGTAATCCTTTTGCAATTTCACATGTGAATGGACTATAATTACATAGTTAATATTATAATATTTATATATATGCAAAAAGTTAGTTTAACAACAAACAATAATAATAATTTAGTAGTAAATAATGCAATTATTGCTGAATCAATAGATGTCACTCAAATAAACGTTACAAATGATGTTTATATTAACAGTGATTCATATACTCCTGTAGGTAGTATTCTAACTTATGCAGGTATTTCTGCTCCAAATGGATGGTTAATCTGTGATGGAAGTGAAGTTAGTAAATTAACATATCCTCGTTTATTTACAATTATTGGTAATTTATATGGGACTCCTGGAAATAATTCCAATTTTATTTTGCCCAATTTAGCTGATAGAGTCCCTGTTGGTAAAACCAATGTCACATCACTTGGAAATTCTGGTGGAAATAGTGCGATTACATTGTCTGTCTTACAAATGCCTTCACATACACATACTGGAACAACTGTTAGTAATGGTACACATAGTCATACTGGAACTACTGAATCTAGTGGATCTCATAACCATGGGATAACTGATCCAGGACATACACATTCTGTTGTAGATGCATATTTTGCTGAAAATCGTGGATATGGACAAAATGTTTTTGGAACTGGATCAGGAACAGATTATGATAATGATTATATTACTCGAAATATAAACACTGGTTCCAGTTATACTGGTATATCTATAAATTCTGCTGGAAGTCATACACATACATTTACTTCTGCAACTGCTGGAAGTCATACACATACATTTACAACTGATTCTACTGGAAGTGGAAATCAAATTGATATTCGAAACAAATATATTGTAATAAATTATATTATTCGATATTAAATATTTGGTTGGACAAACTTTGTACCGGAGGATATTTGGTTAAATAAAGAGTTAACCCATCTATAAAATTTGTCTGAATTTCCCACCCTAACTTCTTTACTTTATTATTAGAAATATAATAACGTAAATCATTAAATGGTCTATCTGGTATATATTCTATCCAATTTTCATAAAGATCATTTGGTTTTATCATTTGAATCAATATTTTGGCAACTTCTAATACTGAATATTCCATATGTTCATCACATCCAATATTATAAATTTCTCCTACTTGACCTTTTTCTAATATACATTCAAATGCACGAACTGTATCTTCTACATATAAAAATGCCCTTATATTTGAACCATCTCCTTGAATTGTTACTTTCTTATTTTCACGTAATAATTGTATGAAACGTGGAATTAATTTTTCAGGATATTGATTTGGTCCATATACATTATTTCCGCGTGTAATAATAATAGGCATTTTATAACTATGAAAATATGATTGTGCAATTAATTCAGCACCTGCCTTTGTTGCTGCATATGGATTTGATGGACATAGCACTGAATGTTCCGTTTTATGCTTTTCATCATCATGAATCATTGATTCGCCATATACTTCATCTGTAGATACATGAATAAAAGTTTCAATCTTTCCATATTTGCGACATTCTTCTAATAATGTATGAGTTCCAAAGATATTATCATGTGTAAATTGCAATGAATCTTCAAATGAATTTTGTACATGTGATTGAGCAGCAAAATGAATGACTTTTTGTATTTGAAATTTTTTTAAAATTTCTGCAATTAAATCTGAACTGCATAGATTACCCTTTATAAAAGTGTAATAAGGTGAACACCGTATATCCTCTGCTACATTTTCTTGGTTTGCACAGTAATACATGGCATCAAGATTAATAATATTATATTTATTTGTATTAAAAATGTGATTAATGAAATTTGATCCAATAAACCCACAACCTCCAGTAACTAATAAAGATATCATTTATATTATAAAATATTTATCGTTTATATATTTTATAGTACTTTTATATTTTATATTTTTTTGAAAACTCACAGGACCTTTTTTTTATTTAAAATCATCCCCTTATTTTTATGATGAAAAAATTCTCGACAAGATTTCCATTTTTGGGGGATGATTTTTTAGAAAGTATATATTATTTTTTTGAATAAATAGTATAAATACAATATTTTTATATTTTATAAGATAATGAATCGAGTTGAACAAATGAAAAAAATTCAAAATGATGCTCTTGAGTTATTCACAAAGAAAAATATTGATTATGGTGATGCATTTGCAAAATTTGGTGTCATTGGTGTTCTAATGCGAATAGAAGACAAAATACAAAGATCTCTATCTATCACTAAAAATGGTGTAAATTTGGTGGCTGATGAGGGAATTCGAGATACATTATTAGATCTACATAATTATGCTGCAATGGCACTAATGTTATTAGATGAATAGTTTGTTTAGTATGGTATTTATTTTCAATATGTATTGAAAATAAATTATTTTACACCTTTTTATATTATCTAGAAGGTCTAAAACGCTGTGTCTCAAATAATAAAATGTAATTATATTTTATGAAGTACAATACAAAGAAAAATAATAAAAAGTCTGAAAATAAAACAAAAAAACAATTTTTATTTAATCCAGGAAACCCTAAAAAATCATTTGATGTGTATATTGATAAAAATCCATTAGATACAATACATATAAAATATACAACAATAGAAGATGTTAAAAATACTATTGATAAATTAGAAAAATTATACAAAAATAAAAAATATACACATAAGCGTATATGGCAAGTAGGTATGATTATGAATGTTCGTTTAAGGGTATTGAGAAATAAAAAACCCAAACAATATGCTTTGGCAAATAAATATTTTACTTTTTTAGGAAAAAGGACAAAATTAGAAGAAGATAACAGATATAAACTTTCATTTGAAATGTAAAACGAGTAAAATATTAGATCAATCCTAATAAAACATCAATTTCATAAGTATCATTTCCAGCCTTTTCCATATCTTTCTTCTGTTTCATTAATCGTTTCTTTTCATCTCTAGACAATTCCTTTTTCTCTTTTGGTTTTTCTTCTATTTTATTTCCAAGTGAATCGAATTTTTCTTCTTCTCCATCCAATTTCAATTTCCTAGAATTTTCCTTTTCTTGCTTCTTTCTTTCCTTTTCCAATGCTTCGATCATATTATCTCCAAATACAGTCATACTTCCATTTTCCAATAACCATTTTTCTCTAGTAATTGCATTATAAAAATCATCATTATGTGATATAATAAGAACACCACCTTTGAAATTTTTAATAGCATCAGATAGTGCATTTGTGCTTTCTCTATCTAAGAAATTAGTAGGTTCATCAAAAATAATGACATGTGGAAGATAAAATGTTGCAGCTGCCAAATAACATCTCATTTTTTGTCCTGAAGATAATGCATTAATCTTTGTGTGTTGTGCAATTTCAGGTTCTAATCCAAAACTGTTCATATGTTTTTGAATTTCACCGGTAGTTAATTTTCTCTGTCCCATCATGCTCTCCATTGCCAATTTCTCATCAAATTCCTTTACCATTTTTTCATATCCCATTTCAATCAATTCTGATTTGGAAAACCATTGAACTAATTCTGTAACTCCTTCTGATTTACCTTCATATTCATGTTCTCTTTTACCAGTACGTCTAGATCCCAATTCTTTGATAACAAATGTCTTATTTATTTTTGCCTTTTGTTTAATAGCTTCCATTTCTTCTTCTGTCAAAATTAATGTATTTTTATTTGCTTGTTCTCTATCAGCACCTAATCTATAACGCCACATGACATATTCAATAGGTGTAGATTGTTTATGTGCTTCTAGACAAGCTGAAATGTTTTGAGGAATATATGCCATTCTCAGATTTGGATGTCTATCAATAATTCCATTATTTGGCTCTATTTCACCAACCAATATTTTTACAAGTGTCGATTTACCAGCACCATTCACACCTGCAATAATAATTCTGGCCGCTTGACTTACTTGTACGGTAATATCAGACAGTTGAGGTTTAGGAGCAGTAGGATATTGAAAATAACAGTTCTTCATACTTAATACAGATTTTGTTAGTGATTTAACACCTTCTAATGGTCCTGGATCGGGAATACTAAAGGATAATACATCCTGTGATGTAGTTTGGAAATAAAATGCTGCTTCAGGCTTTTGTTTTACAAATTCAGTAACATTGCCTCTATAGACTTTCAGTTTCATTGTTTCATAATGGATCATATTCGTACATACTTCATCCATAAATTTAATATCATGTGAAATAATTAAAAAAGTTGCTTTTGTGGTACTTTTAATATAGTTTTTAAGCCAAATAATGCTTAATGCATCAATATGATTTGTAGGTTCATCCATCATTATTAATGGATCATTTGCTAGTTTGGCCAAAATGAGATTTACTCTCTGTACATTTCCTCCAGAAAGTGTTGATAATGGTGAATTCATCATATGTTCAGTAACATATAATTCTGCCAAATTTCTAGCAATTTCTTCCTTTCCAATCCCTTTTGCAATGATCTTAGGGTTTGATGCAATATAATCTAATGTAATTAAATCATGAAGCTCTTCTGGAATATGGTGTTCAATATATGTTGCATCAATATCTGGAAATCCTTGTAATGTCTTATTTGACATTGCTCTTAATAGTGTAGATTTACCTGCACCATTATGTCCTAAAATACCATACACATGATTCAACTTTAGCTTCAAAGGTGTTTGATGTAGAAGTACACGAGTACCATAAGCTAATGAAAACATACAATCGCATAAATTATCTTCATTATCTTCTGGATCATATTCATATACAGTAATTGTATCAATTAAATTTTTAGTAATCGATTCAACTACAGTATTTCTTTGATCATTGTCTTGTAAGATATCATGTAAGTATGGTTCAATACACTTAAAATAGATTGCTGGATCTCTAATTTCATATTTTACCAAGTTCAATACCAATTTAATAGTATAATCGATTACTGAATCATCACATTGAATATTCGGAATTTGTTTTATCATTTCATTTTTATATAATTGAATGCAACTTTCCTTTGTGACAGCATCTACTAATTTTGTATTTGATTGTTCATAAATTTTATTTAATGTTGTCTTTGATCTTGCACAAACATTTCGCACCTCTTCAATAGAAATTTCATTGATTCCCTTATCTAATATCCATGTTAATTTGTCATAAAATATTCTTGCATAAACTGGATTTTTAATGAGTTTACATAAAGTATCCATAACAACAGCAGCTTTTCGTTGACAAACTACCTTTTTCTCTCGCATTGCCCTAACTAACATGGGTATTAATAAACTGAGCGTTGGAATATCGATATCATTCACAAAAGGTGTGGATGCTAGTTTTTCCAATGATGATTCTGTTTTTGTTGAAGGGTTCATATATCCATCGATCATAACTGGAATAATAGTTTTTATGTCAACATTTTCAATTGTTTCACAAATTGCATTCCAACAATCTTTTACTGCTGTTTTCACTTCTTTTTTAATATCAGATGATAATTGAATAAGTGATTCTATAATTAAATAGAGATTTGATGAGATTACATCAGGATATAATTTTGCATAATTACAAATCATTTTTAATCCTAAAACTTTTGATTGAAATTTTACTGAATCAAATACTTTCGAAATTTCTTGAAAAACAAATTCAAATGCATATGGATTAATTTTGTTTATCAATAAATCACAAATTGATTCTATTTCAATTTGATGATTTTTATCAGAACCTAATTCTAATAAATTTGATAATATATTAATAAACAAATGTTCTTCTGCATGTGCATTTGTAGATTCTGTAATATATGTTTTAATTTGATGGATTACATTTGTCTGTTCTAATAGGTCTTTTGAAGATAGTGCTTTTATAATGTCTTGAAAAGGCATTTACATATAATATAAAATTCTATTTAAGTATCTTATGAATATATTTTTTTCAAATTACAATTGAGTTGTATTATCATTATTTTTACACCAACTAATATATTTTTGATTTTGATTATAGTTTATTCCTTCATATATCTTTCTAAAATCTGCTGCATGAGTATTGCAAATACAAATTTTTTCTTTTTCATTACATAAATATTCTGTCATTTTATAAACATTTTTAAATTTATCATTACGATAATAATTCAACATATTATTTATTAATTCTTTTTTTTTCGGTGATTTTTCAAAATATTCATCATTCATTATTTTTGAATTTACTTGTGTATTATCTAACCAATCTACATCAATGACTTTATAATTATTTCTTATGTTTTGTATTTCATCATCATGTATTGATGTATAATAACTAGTAAAATATTTTTCATAATTATTTGTTATTAATTTTTTCATTATATAAAAAAATGTTTTATTTTTATATAATTTTATTTTTATATAGTGTTTTATGGCTTTATATTTTTATTATGGCAATGTATTCGAAGAATCCGAAGAATCCGAAGAATTTAAAAAGTTAACTACAAAATAGCTTTGACATATTAGTTGCTTCTAGATTTTCAGAAGGTGTTTTAAATAATTGATATATGAATTCATCTTCTCTAAATCTTACTGTATATGTGCTTTGAATAGATGATCTCCCAATTCTACCAAGCGATTGTATTGTCTTTGCTTGTGTCATTTTTTGCATATCCTTTCCAATAAATCCATGACAGAAGTTATAATTTGTACCAAAGATGAAATCAGATGATGCTATAATGATAAATAGGTCTTGTCTTTGAGCAAGGGATTTCATTAATTCAAGATACCTTGCATGAACACCTTCTATGAAAAGACCAATGCCAAGCAATAATAATACTTTTAATGAATTATCAACTGCTAGACTCATAATTTCTTTCACTGAATCTTCATCAATATGTGGTGTGAAAGCCGAAGAGTTTACTTGATCTATCCATTTTGTCTGATGAGGTTTTGTATTTGGAATATATTCGGGATCTAATGCAACTAGACGAATTTGTTTTCGAAGAGTTTCTATATCTCTATAGAAACCTTTTATTTCCGCAGATTTATTTTCATCATCTTTTTCCTTTGCTTTTGTTTTCTTATCACTATCTTGTTTTGTATCTGCATCTTCCAACATTTTTTCTAACCTTTCTATTTTTTCAGAAAGATCTTGATTATGTAATATCTTGTTTAATATTCCTTGGAAAATAGTGGAAGGAATATTTGATTGTTGAATATAGAATTGTCCAATCTTCTTAGCATCTTCTGTAAGGAAAATAGTGGGTCCATCAGTCAATGTCCAAGAATCTTCGGTTGTAATAAGAATGCCTGAACTAGGTTTTTTTTCTAGAGGTGCAGAAGAAACACTATTTAATCTTGTAAGTTTATCCCCATCAAGTGATATTGATTTCTTTATCACATTTGGAATTGCAAATTTTGGTTTCTGTAAGCGAACCATTGTATTATAAATTTCAGACCAGTTTTCAGAAGGAATATATCTTAATAATTTCAAATAGTATAATTTCAATGAATTCATTGTAATTTCTTCAATATTTTTGAAATAATTTGCAACTAATATTTCTTGTGGAGCTAGACAGTGTTGATTGATATAAAATGCAAATCTTACAATTTCAGATAGATCAAAATATCTAAGAAGAGTTTTATTTTTTTCACAATGTTCAATACATTCTATTAAATCTTCATGTCTAGAATACATTGTATGTGGTAAGGCACAAAATCCATCTTTTGTAATAATTGGAATAGATTTTCTGCAGTCATAACTATGAATCGTATGAATTTCGGCTTCTTCAAATCTATCTTTAAAATCAACAATCGTATCTAGTATTTCTTCTTCTCTTGGAAGCGTAGCACATGATAGAACCATATTTGGTATTTTATTTTCGATCCAGTTTGTATGAATGATATTATGTAAATCATGATTTTCATAATCTAATGTGATGGTTGGTTCATCCCAATATGTTATAATTTGTTCTGGTGCATTAAACGCTAACATATAATGCATAGCAGTTGTATATGATTTTACATCACAAATCATTATTTCTACTTTGGAACCATTTGAATTATCTACTTTTCTAATACCTCCTGATCTCTTATCCTTTGTAAAATCTACTGCAGAATAATAATGAAGACGTATATCATCGGCTGTTTGTACTCCAAAAGCAAATGCAATCTTTTTTTCCATTGAAATTGCTGATTTTGCTAATGCAAGACCGATATGTCTAGCTACACATACAAATATAATTCGATATTTTACAGATAATCCAATAGGTGATAATGTTTTTCCAGTACCTGTAGGGGCTATATAAAGCACTAATTTTGGCGTTTGATGATTTTGAAATATGGTAAATAATTCTTTTTGATGAGGAAATAAAACCTTATCTTCATATTCCAATAAATAAGGATTTTTCTCGATGAAAACATATGCACGTTCAATAATAGAGGATAAATCGATTTTTTTATTAGCAATTTCAATTGCTTTTCCTACAAAATCCCAAACATGTTTGTTTATAGATGTAATGGATGCCTTTCTCATATGAATAAGTGTATACAAATAATATGCATATTTTGTATCTTCTTTTGATAAATACTTACACATTTCGTAACAAAATTCAAGAAATATAAATTCGAATATGTGTTTTTTATTTGTTTCTAGGTTTGTTTCTAGGTTTTGAATACGAAGAGCATCAATACTCTTTATTTTTTTCAATGATCCTCCTGTAGATCCAGATCCAAATATATCTATAGGAAATCCAATGTTATATTTTTTAACAGTTTTTGTTGTAATTGAAGAAAAGTATTTTTCATATAAGAAGTATTCGTTTTCAGATGTTTGATCTACTTTTAAAAATGAAAATAATGATTGGGTTTTATTTTTTGTAATTTGAACATTTGAGAACCCATCTTGAATCATATGAAGAATCGTTTTTTCTTCTTCGGAAATGGGCGTTTCAATACTATCCCATTCAGTGCGTGAAAGTTTTAATTGTGTTAGATCCATTATAATGTATACAATCAATATAATATATTTTATTTATTCAATTTTATTTAGTTATATATGTTTTATTGTTCTTCATGTTCTATTACTTCTCGTTGTTCTAATTCTACTTCTACACCAATATCTTCATCTTGATCTTCATCATCTTCATATTCATCTTCATCTTCTTCTTCTGAAGAAAATACATTTGCAAATAGAATAACACTGGTTCTCTGACGTCTTCTTATATGAACTTCACCTTCTATATCTGATTCTTCTGAATTATTAATAGTTACAGATGACGATGATGGTACATTTACACGTTCTATATGACTAGATAAAAAATTATTTTTAATATTATTAAATGGTGGATGTGCATCATGAAATGAAATAATTTTCTCAATTGTTTTTTGTTTTTGAAAATTATTATTATATTTTACCGTTATTTTTTTCCTACCAAATATAGAATTAAATTTATAAAAAATATATAATTTTGAACGTAATACATGGGAAGTCATTTTTGCTTTTTCTATATTCATGTAATATTGCGATTTATTATATAAATCTAGATAAGGTCTCATAATATTTATTAATTGATAACGAGGAAAGTCTTTATTGATGTAAAAAGGAATTTTATATTCTATTAGCATTGCTTTTGTCATAAAAAGTACATTGTTAATATGAACAGTTGTCTTGGTATATTGGTTTAAATATTCTTCATTTATTAAACATGAATTGAATCTACAAAATTGAGGTAAATCAAATGATTCTAGAAAAAACTTTTCAAGAAGAATTGGCATAGAATATGAATATGATTTTATAGCAAAATAAATGTTATATAAATTCGATTTATGAAATGGTAAATTGGTATATGGATTTTTACAATGTTTAGAATCTGGAAAAAAATGACTACAATTAGATAGATTTGATTGAATACTATTAATAAGTTCTCTTATTTGAAAAATATATTTTGTATTATTTTCAAAAATAGTAATAGTTCCTTTTTGACCTTCACATATTGGATTCATAAATAAATCTTCTGTATTATATGTTTTTGCCCTTTTTAATTTATAACAATAGACTAATTTATTGACAGCAAATGTAATTTTTTGCAATTTTTCGAAAACTATAAAAAGGTTTATATGACACTTTAAAAATGGGTTCTCTATTTGTTGTTTCAAAAATAAAAATTTATTATTAGTTGACCATTTAACATTTAAAAAAATAAATTTCATTAATTGATCTTCAATAATCTTATCTATTATATTATGCCATTCATTTGAATAAAACGATGGTACAAAAAAAGTGGGGTTTGAAAATCCATCCATTTTATTATATATGAGCAATATTTTATATTGTTTGTTGAGAACAAAAAATATAAAACTGTGATATATATTTTATTAGAATAACTAATGGACCTTTTTAAAAAGTGGTTCTCAACATCTATCCAAAAAATAAGTTTTGAAGATATAAAATATGCTATTTATAATAAAGAATATATAATTATTAATACATTGGATTCTCAATCACAAAGATGTTTAATAAAAGGGACAATTCCTTCAATAGAAGAAGAAAAAATTATTAATCAATTTTTAGAGAGCTACAATCAAGCATCTGTTAAAATAATATTATATGGTCGTAATAGTGTTGATCTTTCTGTAGATGAAAAAGGTCATCAATTATTATCTTTGGGATTTACAAAAGTGTTTATATACAGTGGTGGTTTATTTGAATGGTTATTATTACAGGATATTTATGGTGATGATGAATTTCCTACTTCAGGAAAATGTAAAGATCTTTTATTTTATCGTGGTTCTCGATCATTAGGTTCTACACCAAAATTGTTGTCTTGGTAATCAATACAATATATGTCGCGATTTTTCCACATTGTAGCATAATATTCGGTTTTTTGATAAGTAGATTGTTCTTCATAATATTCTTGATATTTTTGAAGAACAAGAGTATTTTTATAAACAATACCTCGTGCTTTTACATCAAAAAATAATTCGAAATTATATATTTTATTTATATTTTTGGAAATATTTCCAAAATAAAGAGAACCTAATAAACCAGGTCCTGTAGGATATAAATTACTATACCCATATTCTTCATTTTTAACATTTTCTGAAATTTTATAAATAGCATTCAATAACAAATCATTATATGGTTTACATATCATCAATGCATTATATATGCCATATTCATTTGGTTTCCAGAATGCGTCACTTGGTCGTTCTAATACAAAATATTCTTTGTCTAGAAAATATTTGAATTTAAATCCATCAATAGGTTGATATTTAATATCTAAATATATACCCCCATAAATATATAGGATGCAATACCGCCATAAATCTGCCTTATATGTTCCTGGTTTTAAATGATCAAATGCATATAAAATATCTGCATCAAAGTATTGTCGAATAAAATTTCTACAATCATTATCATCAAATAAAAAATGTTTGAATTCAGGGTTCTCTTCTTTCAACTGATTAACACATATTTGCATATTTTTTGGGAGAACATTTGAATGCCATGTTTGAAAAATATACTTTGGAATAACATTGGATTCTTGAAGATTATATTCTATTGTTGGTGGATTTTCGATTACTTGATTTTTCTTTATAAATTGATGGAGAACCTGGATCGAATCATCATTAATGTTAATGATTCTAAAATAAATAAAAAGACCAATAAGAAGAATACATAAATATATCCACATTTATGTATTATAATAATTATTTATATATGTTTTTATTACGCCATAAATAATCGTAATATGTATTTTCACCATTATTTTTTTTTCCATATTTTTTTTGTTCATATCGATATTCTGGATATTGTGATAATATTTTCTTCTTTTTATTAATAATAAAATATCCATTAATTGAATTAAAATATTTAATATTTTGTATTTTATTTCTTATATCTGATCCAAAATATTCTTTGCCTAATAATCCAGGTCCAGTAGGATATAATGCATTATATCCATAATATTTTGAATTAACATTTTTAACAATCTGGTTAATACATTTTAACATAATAGGATTATTTGGTTTCGATGCCATAACTGCATTATATAATCCAATTTTTTTATTTTCCCAACATGTATCATCAATTTTGTTATATACAGTATCATAATATTGAGGCATGTTCACTAAATTCAATTCATGTACTAATGGAATTCTTTTTGATGAATATGGTCGATCTAATACGTAATTTTCTTCATCTACAGCCATTTCTATTAATTTAAATCCATTTTCACATTGAAATTTAATATCTAAATAGATTCCACCCTTTTTATAAAGAATACAATATCTCCATAAATCTGCCTTATAAGCACCTGGGATTAAAGCATCAAAAGCATATAATACATCTTTATCAAAATTATCCTTTATAAAATTGCGACATTCTTCATCATCATATAAATGATGTCTAAATTCGGGATTATCATTTTTAAGACGTTGAACACACTCTTTCATTTTAGGTGGGAGATCTTTTGTATACCATGTTTGATAAATATCAAGTGGTATTTGTATATCTAATTCATCAATATCATTATCATATTGTATATCATAGACTTTAAAAAGAATAATAATGATAAACATGAATAAAAATCCATAAGCAGTATTCATTTGTACTAAAAGAATAATAATAATAAGAATAGATAATCTACCAAGTAATGAATTCATAGATTGGATAGTTGTCTCTTTTTGAAAAATAAAGGATATAATTAATACTATAATAATGATTAAAATAAGTATTTCTTCTTTTTCCATTTATATATATTTATATTTCAATATATATAAAAAAATTGAAGGAATTGCATTTTAAAAATCAATGTTATAACTTATTATATCTAATGTCTCCTATTATTTTATCAATTGAAGGTAATATTGGTGCTGGAAAATCAACAATATTGGAAACAATACATGCATCAAAAACAATTGTTTATTTAAAAGAACCTGTTGATATTTGGTCACAAATAAAAGATACTTCTGGAGAAACTATTTTGGCTAAATATTATAAAGATCCACTTAAATATGCATTCCCTTTTCAAATATTGGCTTTAACTACTAGACTATCTGAGATAAGACGTACAATTTGCGAAAATCCTGATTGTAAAATCATACTTTGCGAAAGATCATTAGAAACAGATCGACAGATTTTTGCGAAAATGTTATATGATGAAGGAAAAATAGATGATGTTTCGTATCAAATTTATCAGAAATTATTTGATACAAATCAATTGGAAATACCGTTAGGAGGAGTCATTTATCTTGATACTCCTAGTGAAATATGTTTTGAACGAATTAAAAAGAGAGCAAGAGTTGGAGAAGAATCTATACCTTTGGAATATCTACAAAAATGTGATAAATATCATAAAGATTGGTTGAATCAATCAGACCTACCATATCCTGTAGTAACTATTAATGATTCAGTATTAATAGAATCTTTTGAGACATTTATATATTCGAATTTTACATCTATTAACTCTTTACATAATCAAACACATACAATACCCTATTGGGCACTTCATATATGATGTCATTTATTTTTGGGCAAATAAAGGATTAATCAATTGATGTTTTTGTGTGTTTTGTAAATACTTTTTTTATCTCTTCCATATCTACATTATTATTATTAATATCAATTACTTCTTCATTTGATATATCTTTAAAAAACAATGACACCTTTGTAATATTTTCACCTGATAATGTATAAAACCCACCTAATAGGTTCTCATTCTGAACATTTTTTTCCATTTTATTATATAAATATATATAATTCTAACATTCCTTTACTCATATACAAAAAAGTCGAACGATATAGGTATTGATTCAATCTCTGATATAACCAATTCAGGATTTCTATCAAAATTTGATATCCAAAAATGATATTTATTATCAATGATTGAGAACCCAATACAAAATTCAATAGTTGTATTATGGAAATAAAAATGATTGGAATATCTCAAAGGATGAAATGTTTCCTTATCTAAAAGAACCAATAAATGGAAATATTGTCGAGGTGTTTTTTCTTCACTAAAATGAACAACACCTAAATACCCATCTTCTGTTTCAATAAAGGGTGTTGATCCACGAACTTTATGGAAAAAGGGGGTTCTGTGTAAAAATTGAGAACAAATATCCAATTGATGATAAGTATTACCAGATTCTTCTTGTTTTTCTACTATAGTTCCAATTTCAAAAGGAGACCATTTGTATATAAAGTATTCTTTGTCACCCTTAATGAGGGGGGTCCAGTTCTTCTCACACCAACTATCCCTATTTGGTGGAATTATCAAAGTACAATTATCATAGGTTCTCTTTTCAATATTATAGATTCCCTTTATCATTCGATTTCTACCAATTCCTGAATAATTAATATTTGTTGCAATAAAATAAATGGTATCATTATATTCATAAAGACGGATATCTTCTAGACCATAGATTGATCCACCATGGTTCTCTAAAGATATAGAATCTTCATCCATCTCATTCAAACATGAATGAAGAAATCCTAATTCAGGATTCCAATAAGAATAGTAATTTTTTGTATAAATATGTTTTTCAGGGTGATTGATTAAATAAGATCCTGTTGGATAAAGCCAATAATTAATATATCGAATATTAAAGATATGCTCATCCTTATATTTTATATATGACATAGATGTTGATTGAAAATCACCAATCATTGGAAATTTATATTGATATGAATTTTGAATAGGAAGATTAAAAGAACAGACTTCTCCTCCTATTTCTAAAATACTAATATTATGATCACCATGATACCATATGATTGACATGTTATATGTTTTTTCTAACCATGCCCAGAAATTAACCTCCCATACTAATTTTTTTTTGAGTTCTAAAAATTCAGATAAATGAAGTTCATGCATAGCATGAAATGCCAAAACTGATTGTTTATCTCCTAAAAAAAATCCACCACACCATCTCCAACAAATATCATTTATTAAATATTCATCAACTACATGATGTTTATGCCAACAACCAGGCATTGTTAAAAATGTTTGTCTTAAAGTGCGTTTTGATAGGCGATATATTAATTCTCCTGCATATTTTTCATCATTTTCATTCTTAAAAACATGGAATAAATTAAAATCAATCCATGCAAAATGTGTAGAATCCCATACATTTGCTTCAACTGCCCGTTTTAAAAATTCGGTTTTTGCATTCATTAAGATAATATATTCTTTCGTATCTTTATCAACATTACGGTTATTTGGCATTTCAACACCTTCTATTGAAGTACATGTTTTATATGTCCAAGTATCTTTTAAATCCATATATTCGAGAACCTGGATATTTGGAAATTCTGTTCTCATATTTTCCATTACTTCTTTACAATCTGGAGAACAAAACACTACTATTTGAATACCTAAATTTGCAATCTTTCTGAAATGTTGAAAACGCCATTCAATGTCCTTATTTTGAAAAGGTGTTTCATAAATATTCATAAAAGCCGTAACAAAAGTTAATGATGTCATTTTAATAATTTAAAAAACTTTGTTTTTATTATGATTTTCATTTATTGTATATTATAAAATATAATAATAAAATTGATTCAAAAAAAGAAAAAATAACCATCTGCATAATTAAAGATGACTATTTTATTAATATTTGATGTTGAAACAAGTGGTCTTTTACCAAAAGATTATAAACCATGGAAAGGGTTCTCAGATTTATCCAAATTCCCTTTTGTAATACAACTCAGTTATATTTTATACGATCTTGAAAATCAAAGATTATTAAATTCATATAATGAATATATTAATCAAAATATGGAGTCGATTGATCCAGTAATTACAAATTTAACTGGAATTTCGATTGAACTATTACAAACAAAAGGAGTTCCAATCGAAAATGCCCTTGATAATTTCTCAAAGGCATGTTTAGAATGTAATGCAATAATTGCACACAATTTGGAATTTGATAGTACTATGATTCATATTGAAAATATGCGAAATGCTAAAAAGTTGTCAGAAAATAGTTGTAATACAATCACTGATATTTTTAAAAAAACGAATAATAATATCATATATGAATGTACGATGCAAATGACGGTTGATTTTTGCAATTTGGAAAGGATTAATTCAAGAGGAATTTATAAAAAACTACCTAAATTAGCTGAATTATACCAAATTTTATTTGGTAAAATTCCAGAAAACCTACATAACTCAATTGTTGATGTATTTGCATGTTTAAGATGCTATTTGAAATATAAATATAAGATAGATATGGATGATCATCTTTTCCAAGAAATGATTGTTTTACATTTATGATTTAGTTTTATCATCGTCACTTGGTTTACTTTTTACTTTTTTCGAATAACGCTGTACAATAATTTGCCAGACTTTTCTAAAATTTGCCAAAATATCTAATAAAATCAAAAACCATAATATATTTTTTATTAAAGGTGATATAGTTGGTTTAAAATATCCAATAGATATCAACAATAATCCAAAATATGAAATATTTATACTAATGCCATAGATACATAAATGTAAAATAAAAAATAGTATTCCTAAATATAAAAACCATTGATAAGTATCAATAGGATATAACATTATTCCCTTTATAATTTATTGATATTTTTCTTATGCAGAACACATTTCACAAATAGTATCTTCTTCTTCTACATTTGTAGATAATACACCCTTCTCAGGTTCAATTGTAAACTGTTGTGCCTGATGTTTTCCTCTGCGACGTAAATAATAAATCCCCGTTTTTAATCCTTTTGACCAAGAATGAAAATGCATAGAAGTTAAGTTTGAATAGGTTGGATCTTCTAACCACAAATTCAAACTTTGTGACTGACAAATAAATGCCCCACGATCAGCTGACATATCAATCAAATGACGCATAGGAATTTCCCAAACAGTTCGAAATTTATCCTTAATTTCTTGAGGGATAAAATCAATTTGTTGAATACTTCCATGATTTGCAATAATATTATTTTTAACATTTTCAGTCCATAGATTAAGAGCAAGTAAATCGGTCATCAAATATTTATTTACTTGAATAAAGTCTCCGGCCAATGTTCTTCGACTATAAATATTAGATGTTATTGGTTCAATACACTCATTAAAACCTAGAATTTGAGATGTTGATGCAGTAGGCATAGGAGCAACCAAAAGAGAATTTCGTAATCCAACTTTTTGAATGCGATTTTTTAGTGCAGACCAATCATATCTTGAACAACCAGGATCTATTGACCATAGATCAAACTGAAGAATACCCTCTGATGCCGGAGATCCAGCAAATGTTTCATATGACCCATATTTTTCAGATAAATCACAAGATTCTGTTAATGCTGCATAATAAATAGTCTCAAATATATTTTGATTTATGATCTTTGCATCTTCTGAATAAAATGGAACACCCAATAATATAAAAGTATCAGCTAATCCCTGTACACCAATTCCAATAGGTCGATGACGCATATTACTACGTCTAGTTTTTTCAGTTGGATAATAATTAATATCAATAATTTTATTCAGATTCTTTGTGACAATTTTCGTTATGTCATACAATTTATCATAATTGAAAACACCTTCTTCTACAAAAGTTGGAAGCCCCAATGATGCTAGATTACAAACAGCAGTCTCCTTTTCATCACTATATTCTATTATTTCACAACATAAATTAGAACTCTTTATTGTACCCAAATTTTTCTGATTTGATTTTTTATTAGCAGCATCCTTGAAGAGTAAATAAGGTGTTCCTGTTTCCATTTGTGCATCAAGGATTCGGAACCATAAGTCACGTGCATTCATAGTATTTCGCCCCTTTCCATCTGATTCATATTTTTCATATAGAGTAACAAATGCATCTCCGTAAACATCGGATAATCCAGGACATTCATCTGGACACATGAGTGTCCACTTTCCATTTGATTTTACACGTTCCATAAAAAGATCAGGAATCCATAAAGCATAAAATAGATCACGAGCCTTCAATTCTTCATCACCATGATTTTTTCTTAATTGAAGGAATGATTCAATATCTGCATGCCAAGGTTCCAAATAAATAGCAAAAGATCCATTGCGTTTTCCACCACCATTATGAACCAATCCAGTGTCAAGCAAATAATCATGTTGATTTTCCATCTGAAGATCATATACAAGTCCTGAATAAGTTGTTGTGTCAATACATTCAATTTTGGATGTAAAAAGTGGGTTTTTACTATGTAAACGGAGTTTTAAAAATTGTAATTGAGAAGTTATATCTGTTTCAATAGCATTCATTTCACTAATAAAAGTATAATGAAGAACATCAGTCTTTGACAAAGAAAGAAATAACCATCTAGAATGAATTCGTTTTTCATTATTAGATCCATAAAAATCTCCATTTCTAAAAGGTAAATGCAATGCTGGATTCCAAGAAATACATTCATTTTTCATAGTATATTGAACTAATTTTGTCCCCAAATAATTTATTATAAATTCACAATTGGTATCAGACAACATTTTTGTATATAAAACATAATCTCCTTTATCAAAATCAATAGCTCCATAAATGAATAAATATGCATAAAATCGACAATCATCTTCTGAAATATTCTGAACATCGTTTTCATATCGAGGAACCGAATATACGATACTATCATTTTTATCAAGATCCTTAGCCTCAATCCATTCAGGGGTTTCAGATTGGAATCTGATTACATATACTGGATGTTCAGGTGTAATATATAACGAACTTTTAGAAAATTCGGTTGATATAACAAACATTTCCCCTTCATAAAAATGTTCCAATACTGTTTGAATGGTTTCTAATTGTCCTGTCTGATTAAAAATACGGGTTTTTCCTGAAATACATGATTGAATTTGGATAGGACCTTCATCTGTATATATAATAGTCTCTGGTGTAACACATTGATCCACATATCTAGCAGTATTATTAAAAACACGAAGCATAGGAACAATTCCATTTGATGTTCCATTTGTTCCTCGAATTTGAGAGCCTGTTGCCCTAACATTATGAATATGAAGTCCTATTCCACCTGCTAATTTTGAAATAAGTGCACAATCTTTCAATGTATTATATATGCCATCAATACTATCACTTTCCATTGATAATAGATAACATGATGATAATTGTGGACGAGTCATTCCAGCATTAAATAATGTTGGAGTAGCATGTATGAAATATTTTTGTGACATATATTGATATGTTTCAATAACAGAATCAATATCTGATCCATGAATACCTATAGACACACGGAGCCACATATGTTGTGGTCGTTCTACTATATTTCGATTTATTCGCATTAAATATGAACGTTCGAGTGTTTTGAATCCAAAATAATCAATCAAATAATCCCTATTATAATCACAAAGATCATCGAAAAAATCAGCATTTGATTGAACAACATCATATAGATCTTTAGAAACTAATGGACTATGTAATCCATGTTTATCATTATAGTGATAAAGTTGTGACATTACCTCAGAAAAAGACGTCGATGTATTTTTTTGATGATTTGATATTAATATTCTTCCAGCAAGAATGTTATAATCATAATGAATTGATGACATAGATGCACATTGTTCAGCAGTAAGTTCATCGATTTTTGTAGTTGAAATTCCATCATATAATTGATCAATTACCTTTATGACTAATGCTGTATAGTTTATTTTTATACCAACTTCATTTCCTACAGACTTTATTCTTCTGAGAATTTTATCAAACGATATTGTCTCCAGTTGTCCGTTTCTCTTTGTGACATTCATTTCATTTTCAAGAATCGACTGTTGCGTATTTAAGAAGGATAAAGAAGAAGGTGATGTCATTAATAAATATATATAAAAATATTTATATTGTTTTATATATAGATGTTTTCATATTTTTGTTGTTTATCTAATATAGAAAATAGTATTATTGAACATAATGATATTGTTTTAGATAATGTTCCTGGGTTAGAACCTTCTGTGTATCGACCACGAAGTTCTACTATGATTTTAGGGGAAGACTTAGATGAAGTAGAAACAATTGGTGATTCAAAAGAGGAAATATCTGTAGTAGAAACAATGATACAATCAATGATACAATCAATGATAGAAAATGTAGTAGAATCATATGAAGAATCAATCTCTAATATTGATAAAGTCTCTGTAAATGAAAAGTATCTTTTTGATGATACATTTACATATTTTACAACAGCAGACATTTCAAATAGTAATATAGACATTTCAAATAGTAATATAGACATTTCAAATAGTAATATAGACATTTCAAATAGTAATATAGACATTTCAAATAGTAATATAGACA
>Ga0214919_10002028_pt1 | contig 32303 bp, 26 predicted proteins | sample LL1503_MetaG_FD_177994 | JGI IMG/M metagenome (GOLD analysis project Ga0214919, IMG submission 177994) | Freshwater microbial communities from Lake Lanier, Atlanta, Georgia, United States - LL-1503 | ecosystem: Environmental > Aquatic > Freshwater > Lake | place: USA: Georgia | collected... | reverse complement strand
TTCATTACCCCAATAAGCCACAGGCTGATGTTCTTCAAGCTCAACACTGAGGCGATTCGGAAACTCTCTTCTCACCATGGCTTTACGCACCCAAGGCACGTTTTCAAATGCGACTTTCGCTTGCAGCAAATCCACTGTGAAAAAACCACCTTGTAATCTCGGCACCACATTCGCTCGAAGTGTGACCGCGTTGTTGTGATGCACGTCACCCTGAACAGAAATTGCAGACAAGGCAAAAACGGGATGACGCACCGCCCACCAGCACAAAGCGGCAAGCAACATCACCGCCAAGACAAATAGCAACAAGAAACTGGTCATGTTCATTAAACGAATATCCAATGCCATAGGCGTGACTTCGTTCAAGTGCATGGCGTCGCGTGCTTTCATGTAGCGACTGCCTTCCTGTTTGCATCTAAAGAGGCGCTGGATAAAATTTGCATACACAGTTGTGGGTATGAAATACCTGCCGCCAATGCTGACATGGGAACCAGCGAATGGCTTGTCATGCCAGGACTTGTGTTCATTTCAAGCAAAAATGCTTGGCGATCACTGGCGCGGATCATCACATCTGCCCTGCCCCAACCTCTGCAACCCAGGGCTTGGTAAGCCGCAACACTCATTTCTTGTATGGCTTTTTCTTCTTGCGCAGACAAACCACTGGGACAGTGGTAACGCACAGCATCCGTGAAGTATTTGTTCTGATAGTCATACGCCCCTTCGGGCGCAACAATTCTCACCACAGGTAAAGCTTTGGCATGGGCACCTTGACCAATCACAGGGCAAGTAACCTCTTCACCCTCGATAAACATTTCACACAATAAATCTGGGTCATACCGTGTGGCCAATGCGATGGCATCACCCAGTGCGTCCTGATTGTCTACTTTGGTGACCCCAATCGAAGAACCTTCATGGGGAGGCTTGACAATCAATGGCAAGCCTAACTTTTCAATGATGGCACGGATGCGATCAGGCGTTTGGTCTTGGGGTGGCAACCACACAGATGGCGGTGTCGATAAGTTCTCAGCGCGCCAAATGCGCTTGGTCATTTGCTTGTCCATGGCTATCGCAGATGCCATCACACCTGATCCGGTATATGGGATTCCCAATAGCTCTAATGCACCTTGAACTGTGCCATCTTCTCCATAACGCCCATGCAATGCGATAAATGCGTGGGTAAATTTGTTTTGCTTTAAAGTTTCCAAGGGCTGTTGTGCTGGATCAAAAGCCGATGCATCAACACCCAAAGACTGCAAAGCTTGCAAAACGCCTTGTCCTGACAGCAGCGAGATTTCACGCTCCGCCGAGCTTCCTCCCATCAATACAGCCACTTTGCTGACGCTGATATCCAAATAACTCATGCGCCCACCACTTTCAATAGCGCATGTTTCGCTAATCTTTGGATGACTTTAGTGGGTAAGCTGCCAATAGAGCCTGCCCCCATGCACATCACCACATCCCCATCCATTGCATTGTCAACAACACAATTTTCAAGCTCTTCCAAATGCTGGGCAAAAACCAGTTGTTTCTGCCCAGCCACTCGAACGGCATGTGCAAGCGTTCGCCCATCCGCAGCCACAATGGGTGCCTCACCTGCCGCATAGACCTCGGTTAACCACAGCACATCTACCGTTTGGAGCACCCTTACAAAATCCTCAAAGCAGTCGCGTGTTCGGCTATAGCGATGAGGCTGAAAAGCCAATACCAAACGGCGACCAGGAAAAGCACCACGTGCTGCTTCGATCGTGGCAGACAGCTCAACGGGGTGGTGGCCATAGTCTTCAATCAATGTGAAATGGCCACCATGCTTGGCAGCCACTTCACCATGTCGCTGAAAACGTCGGCCCACACCGCTGAAATTAGCCAAAGCTTTGATAACAGCTTCATCCGCAACATTGAGCTCAACTGCAACTGCAATCGCAGCAAGTGCATTGCGAACATTGTGTAAACCTGGCAAGTTCAACTCAATCTTCATATCTGGCAGAGTGACACCATTACTGCGCTTAACGGTGAAGTGCATATGGTCTCCCACAGCACGTACATCTATCGCACGCACTTGGGCTTTATCTGACAAACCATAGCTGGTGATAGGCCGAGAGACTTGAGCCAAGATTCCCGCAAGCACGGGATCGTCAATACACAAAACTGCGGCACCATAAAAGGGCATTCTGTGTAAAAAATCCAGGAAGGCTGCTTTCAATTGATTAAAGTCGTGACCATAAGTTTCCATATGGTCTGCATCAATATTGGTGACCACTGACATGATGGGATTGAGGTTCAAGAATGATGCATCCGATTCATCCGCTTCAACCACGATGTAATCACCCGAACCCAACTTGGCATTTGCACCCGCACTGTTGAGTTTTCCACCAATCACGAACGTAGGGTCTAAACCAGCTTGCGCCAATACACTGGCCACCAAACTGGTGGTTGTGGTTTTTCCATGGGTACCTGCTATGGCAATACCTTGCTTAAGACGCATCAACTCTGCCAGCATGACAGCTCGGGGTACCACAGGAATGAGTTTTTGGTGTGCAGCCACCACCTCTGGGTTGTCAGAATGAACAGCCGTTGAGATCACCACCGCATCTGCATTTACGATGTGCTTTGCATCATGTCCCACTTGGGTTTGAATACCCAATGCGCTCAAACGCTGTAATACGGGTCCATTCGACAAATCCGAACCAGAAACTTGGTAGCCGAGGTTGTGCAATATTTCAGCAATACCGCTCATACCAGCGCCGCCTATGCCTACAAAATGCACATGACTGATGGCGTGCTTCATGCAAGCACCTCTTTGCAAGCTTGGGCGACTTTTTCAGCTGCTTGTATTTGGCGCAAAGCATAGGCTTTCACTGCGACAGCTTGCAGCTTTGCTCTGTCCAAGGATTGCAACCACTGCGCCAATCCAGCTGGGGTTAATTCCTTTTCCGGCATCAACCAACCTGCACCTTGTTCTACCAAAAATTGTGCATTTCGGGTTTGGTGATCGTCCACAGCAAAAGGAAATGGCACCAGCAGTGCAGCTACCCCAACAGCGGCCAATTCACTGACGGTACTGGCGCCAGCCCTGCATATCACCACATCAGCCTGTGCCATGGTCTCTGCAGGGTTATGAATGAAAGCAATGGCTTCGGCCTGCACATCGGCAGCAACATAAGCATTTCTCAGTGTTTCCAAATGCTTTTCACCGCTTTGATGCAACACCTGTGGTCTGTTGTCAGGGTCTATCAAAGCGAGTGCTTGTGGCACGCATGCGTTAAGCGCTTGTGCACCCAAGCTTCCACCCATGACCATTACCCGCAACGGTCCACTTCGACCAGCGAACCTGCGTAATGGATCATCTTGCATGAGAAACTCTGAACGCAATGGGTTACCTACCCAAACAGATTCAGGCAATGCGCCAGGGAAGGTACTGAATACTTGGCGTGCAATTTTTGCCAAATATCTGTTAGCCATGCCAGCAATAGCGTTTTGCTCATGCAAGATCACTGGTTTCCCACATAAAAAACCTGCAACCCCACCAGGCACAGTGATGTATCCACCCATGCCTACCAATACATCGGGCTTCAATTGACGAATCAAGCGTAAACTTTGAACCATGGCTTGCATCAATGTAAGAGGCAACATCAAGGCTGTAGCCCAACCCTTACCACGTACCCCGCCAAACCGAACAGCCTCAAATGCAAACCCTTTGGTTTGCACAAGTTGTGATTCCATGCTGGGGTCTGGCGCTCCCATCCAATGCACTTTCCAGCCTTGTCCGCGCAATACCTCAGCGATTGCAAGTCCTGGGAAAATATGCCCACCGGTTCCACCCGCCATGACCAAAGCAATGGGGTTCCTCATACCCGACCCCCATGCATCAAGAGCCGATTTTCATAATCCACTCGCAGCACCACCGCCAGTGCAATCAAGTTGAGCAATATGGCCGACCCCCCATAACTCATGAGTGGCAGGGTCAGCCCTTTGGTGGGTAGGGCGCCTAAGTTCACCCCCATGTTGATAAACGCTTGGAAGCCTATCCATATGCCAACGCCTTGAGCCACAAGCCCAGCAAACACGCGGTCCATGGCAATGGCTTGTCGTCCAATGAACATGATTCGCCGCGTCATCCACATAAAAACACCAATCAAAATGACAACGCCAACCAAGCCAAACTCTTCACCTATCACAGCCAATAAAAAATCGGTGTGTGCTTCTGGTAGCCAATGCAGTTTTTCAACACTGCCACCCAATCCAACCCCCAAAATCTCACCTCTGCCAAAGGCTATCAATGAATGCGATAACTGGTAACCCTTACCTAAAGCATATTTGGCACTCCATGGATCTAGGTAAGCAAAAATCCGCTCACGACGCCATTCTGATAAACCAATAATCAAACCGAACGCAACCAACAGCACCAACGCTATCAGCAAAAACATTCTGGCGTTCACACCCCCCAAAAACAAAATCCCCATGGCGATAACTGCGATCACCAAAAAAGCACCCATATCAGGTTCTGCCAGCAATAAAGATCCCACAATAGCGATAGCAACGCCCATAGGTGTGACAGCAGCAAAGAATTTTTCTTTGACGTCCATCTTTCGTACCATGTAATTGGCAGCATACAAAAGGGTGCCAAATTTCGCCAATTCTGAAGGCTGAAAATTCATAAAGCCCAAGCTGATCCAACGCCTTGCACCGTTGATGTTCTTGCCCATGAATGGTAAAAGCACCACTATTAATAAAACAATGGACACAATGAACACCCAAGGGGCTGCTTTTTCCCAAGCATCCATGGGAATTTGAAATACCAACAACGCTGCCACAAAGGCTATGCCCAATGCAGCGATATGTCGAATCAAATACTGAACTTGGGTAAACGGTGTGGACTGGGGTCCATCGTTGAGAGAAATGGAGGCCGAATACACCATCACCAAACCCCAGATCAACAAACTTCCTATGGCCCACACCAAGGATTGATCGAATGCCTTGATTCCAGCAGGCGCAGCACGTGTTCTTCCATATTCGCGCCCATGTACCCTTACAGGTAAGGCATCGGGTCCGTCTTTGGGCGTATTGCCCATCCAACGACCCAGTCGATCAGACCAGCTCAGAAGTGCGCCATCACTCATACATGGCCCTCTTCTAATGCCAATGCATCGACATATTCACAAAACAAGTTGCCGCGCTCTTCGTAGTTTTTGAACATATCAAGGCTTGAACAAGCAGGCGACAGCAACACAGCATCAGCAGCATGCGCCAACCCACTGGCTTGTTCAACAGCCTCTTGTAAATGCTTTGTCAGCACAACAGGGAATTCAACACCTGCTAGAAGCTGCTGTAGCTGAGGCGCATCTTTGCCCAACAACACCACTGCTCGCGCATACTGTTGAAGCGGTTTTAGCAAGGGTGTGAAGTCTTGACCTTTTCCATCTCCACCCAAAATAACCACCAACTTTTTATCAGCTCCTAAGCTGTTGATGGCTGCAAAGGTTGCGCCAACATTGGTACCCTTGCTGTCATCAATGTATTCAATATGGTTTATCACGCGAACAGATTGCATGCGGTGGGGTTCGCCACGGTAGTCACGCAAAGCATGCAACATGCCGGCCAAACCGACACCGCAGGTACTTGCCAGTGCAAGCGCTGCAAGTGCATTGAGCGCATTATGTTGGCCACGCAATCGCAATGCATCTGCTGGCATCAAGCGCTGAATATGCAACGCTTCTTCCACCCTTTTCTTGCCCTCTGTTTCAGACGCATTGGCACGAACCAACCACGTCATGCCATTGACATGCTCTAGCCCAAAGTCACCTGCAAGCTGAGGCATGTCAGCACCGAAACTCACCACTGCGCGCAATTCCGATTTTTTCTTTGCAGCGTCTTTTGGCAAAAGTGCACTCACTGCATCGTCATGCCGTGGCATGACGGCAATGGCTTGCTGACCATAAATATTTGCTTTGGCTTTGCCATAGCTTTGCATATCTGCGTGCCAATCCAAATGGTCTTGTGTGAGATTGAGCACACAAGCGGCTGAGGGTTCAAATGTTTTTTCTCCCTCGAGTTGAAAGCTAGATAACTCCACCACCCACACTTGGGGCAGATCGTTGAGTTGGGCACGCATGGTATCCAACAAACTGGGTCCAATATTTCCAGCAGTCGCTACTTTCAAGCCACAGCGTTGAAGTAACAAACTGGTCAATGAAGTGACAGTTGTTTTTCCGTTGGTACCCGTGATGGCAAGTACATGCGGGTGGTATGCGCTATTTTTCCCCAGATGCGATAAAGCATGGACAAACAAACCTAATTCTGTTCCTTGCCAAAGCCCCTTTTGATTGGCTGCGTTCCATACCGACGCAACCTGTACTGGCGTTAATCCCGGACTTTTAAACACAGCTTTGATTGAAGCATCTGTCAGCAGTTCAGCGTCAAATGAACCATGTATGAATGCGGCTTGGCTGTTTTCTTGTTGCAGTTTCGCAAGACCTGGCGGGTTTTCACGGTTATCCACCACCGTCACCTTGGCACCTTGCAATTCACACCAACGAACCATGGCTAATCCTGAGTCACCTAAACCCAAAATCAAAACATGGAGATCAGCCAGTAGTTTCATGCTTATCTCAACTTCAATGTTGATAACCCGACCAAGCAAAGCAGCATGGTGATGATCCAGAACCGGACCACTACTTGCGTTTCTTTCCAGCCGGTTTTTTCGAAATGGTGGTGTAAGGGTGCCATTTTTAAAATTCGCCGACCTTCACCAAATTTTCTCTTGGTGTATTTGAAGTAACTGACTTGCAACATCACAGACAAAGCTTCTGCGACAAAGATACCGCCCATGATGGCCAGCACGATCTCTTGTCTCACGATGACAGCGATAGTGCCCAATGCAGCCCCCAATCCAAGTGCCCCAACATCGCCCATGAAAACTTGGGCTGGATAGGTGTTGAACCACAGAAATGCCAAACCCGAACCCGCCATGGCAGCACAAAAAATCAGTAACTCGCCTGAACCAGGTATGTGCGGAAAAAATAAATACTTGGAATACACAGCCGAACCCGTGACGTACGCAAACACACCCAAAGCAGATCCGACCATCACTACCGGCATGATGGCCAGTCCATCCAAGCCATCGGTTAAATTCACCGCATTGCTGGAGCCCACAATGACCACGTAAGTCAGGACCACGAAACCCAGCACACCTAAGGGATAGCTGATTTCTTTAAAGAAAGGCAATAGCAACCCCGCTTTGGGAGGCAGGTTCACATCAAAACCCGAACGCACCCAAGTGTAAAAAAGCTCCATCACACGCAAGTTACTGACTTCAGAAATACTGAATACCAAGTACAACGCAGCCAAAAAGCCTATGAGGGATTGCCAAATGTATTTTTCGCCAGAGGGCATGCCCTCTGGATCTTTACGGACGACTTTGCGCCAATCGTCTACCCATCCGATAACACCAAAACCCAAGGTCACCAGCAACACAATCCAAACAAAACGATTGGATAAATCTGCCCACAACAGTGTTGACAATGCGATTGACAGCAATATCAATACCCCCCCCATGGTGGGTGTACCCGATTTTGCAAGATGCGCTTCAACACCATAACCTCGAATGGGTTGACCAATTTTGAGTTCCGCCAGCTTCAATATCACTTTAGGACCTGCTATCAAACCTATGAGCAATGCAGTCATTGCCGCCATGACTGCACGAAAAGTGAGGTATTGAAATACCCTCAAATAGCCGTAGTCGGGTGACAGCGCCTGCAACCATTGCGCCAAACTCAAGAGCATGACACTTCCTTTGCATTTGAAGGCACTTTCTCAGCCCAAGCTTGAATAGATTGCACCACCCGCTCCATTTGCATGAAACGAGAACCTTTAACCAATACGGTAGCAACAGATGGCAATTTCATTTGTACTTGTGCATACGCTTCATCAATGGATTGACAATGCTTAGCACTTGCAAAAGCTTTCGCTGTATCACGGGACAGTTCCCCCAAGGTCACAAGGTGTTCAATACCACTGGCCTTTGCATACCGACCGACTTCTGCATGAAATTGCGGGCCCTGTGTACCCACCTCGCCCATGTCACCCAAGACCAATAACCTGGGTTGCGGTGACTGGGCTAATACATCGATGGCGGCTCGAACAGAATCTGGATTAGCGTTATAGGTGTCATCTATGAGCCAAAGATCACGGCCAGCGTATTGAAGTAACAATGAACGTGAGCGGCCTGCCACGGGCTGAAAGCTAGCCAACCCCTGCGCTATGTGTAAAACAGGAACTTCTAAAGCGATGGCGCATGCAATAGATGCAAGCGCATTGAGCACATTGTGTTGGCCTGCAACAGCCAAGCTGGTTTGAAGTAAACCTTTAGGCGTTTGAACTGAAAGTTGCCAGCGCTGATCCGCCCATCTGCTGCTCACTACATGAATATCTGCAGTTGACGACATACCAAACGTCAAAACAGATCTGCCATTCGCCATGGCTTGCCAAACATGGGTATGGGCATCACCTGCAGGAAAGACCGCTACACCATGCGAAGGTAATCCCTCTATCACTTGACCGTTTTCCTCGGCAACAGCTTGCACACTGTGCATAAACTCTTGGTGTTCACGCTGAGCGTTGTTCACCAATGCAACTGTGGGTTGCACCAAGGCTGCCAATTCAGCAATTTCACCTGGGTGATTCATACCCAGTTCCAATACCGCACATTGATGCTGTTGACGAAGACGTAACAAAGTTAGCGGCACACCTATGTCATTGTTGAAGTTTCCAAGTGTTGCCAGTGCTTTATCGCCTTGCCATGCCTTCAAGATATTGGCAATCATTTGGGTCACGGTGGTTTTGCCGTTGCTTCCAGTCACTGCCACCAGAGGCAAGACAAATTGTGAGCGCCATGCATGTGATAGCTGCGCCAAAGCTTTTCGCGTATCCGCCACTTCCAAACCCATCACACCCGCTTGCGCTAATCCATGGGTGGCAATGGCTGTGTGTACGCCTTGCTGGACTAACTGACTGAGATAATCATGCCCATCAAAGCGTTCACCTTTTAATGCAATGAATAAGTCCCCTGGCATGAGTGTTCGACTATCGGTATGTACTCTGGTGACCAATTGATTCGGATCGCCCACGAGCGAGCTGTGTGGCAGCCAAGCATGCAATTGCGCCAAGCTCAGTTGCTGTCCTTGACTCATACCAATCCTCGCAGCTTTAACGCAGACAGCGCATGTTGTGCATCTGAAAAGGGAATGCGATTTGAAGCAATTTCTTGGTAGCTTTCGTGACCTTTGCCTGCTATCAAAATGACGTCTTGTGATTTGGCTTGCGCAATGGCTTCTGCAATAGCGATTGCTCGGTCAAGACATACATGTGCATTCGCTTTTGTGGGTAATCCTTTGAGCATATCGTTAATGATGTGCTGTGGGTCTTCAGAGCGTGGGTTATCACTTGTTAAAACAATGGCATCAGCCCATTCGTCTGCAGTTTTAGCCATAGGAGATCGCTTACTGGCATCCCGATCACCTCCACAACCCAATACACATATCAATTGACCACCACGTTGCTTAGCCACTGGTTGCAAAGTCTTTAAAACCTGTTCGATCGCATCAGGCGTATGCGCATAATCAACTACGACATAAGGTGTATGCGAACTCCCTAAGCCTTGCATACGACCAGGAACAGATGGCAAGTCTTTGCATGCATCAACTGCTTGCGAAAGAGGTATGCCTACTGAACGCAAAGCAGCAATGACACCCATTAAATTCAATACATTGAAATTGCCCACCACCGATGTTGCCATTGCAAGGGTGTCGTCACTTTCTACAACATCAAACGTCAAACCTTTGGCATGTACAACGATGTTTTTGGCGATCAGACGTGCGTTCTTCTGCATTGAAACTGTCCAAATGTCCAACGACCTTGATGGGTTTCTCGCTTGTAACTGCTGGGCTAAACCCTGTCCTTGTGCATCATCTGTATTGATCACAACGGATTGCAAACCTGGCCAATCAAACAGCTTTAATTTGGCTTGCCAATAAGCTTGCATATCGCCGTGGTAGTCAAGATGGTCTTGGGTGAAATTTGTGAACACAGCCACCTGTACATGTGAACCGTCTAAGCGACCCTCACTCAGTCCAATCGACGAAGCCTCCAACGCACAGGCCTGCACGCCGGCGTCCACCCATTGGCGCAACTTGGCTTGTAAATGCACAGGGTCTGGTGTGGTCATACCGGTTGCTTCTAGCTGATGCGCCTCACCCATACCTAAAGTACCCACCATGGCGCATCGCTTACCCAAGCGCGTTAATGCATGCGCCAGCCACCATGCAGTGGATGTCTTGCCGTTGGTACCTGTCACTGCCAACATTTGCAACTGTTGGCTAGGCGATTCGTAATAGGCATCTGCAATCGGTCCGCTGGCTTGCTTAAGTCCTTCATAGATACCAATTTTTTGCTTGTCTATGCTGGTAGGCCAAGGGTAATCTTGAAAACCTTCTGCTTCTACCAAGCAAGCGCTTGCACCTTGCGCAAGTGCAGCCGCAACATAGGCACGTGCGTCATGCGCCGAGCCAGGCCATGCCAAGAAACCATCACCTTGTTGTACTTTTCGACTGTCACTGTGCAATTGGCCGGTAACTGCGCCTCTCAACCACTGAGCAGCTTGGACGGGGGTTTGCAAAGCGTGCATCAAAAGGACTCCGCTTCTACTTTGGCGACCACTTGTGGTTTGACGGCCCTGTCAGGTTGAATGCCCAACATTCTTAATGTTTGCTGCACGGTTTCGCTAAAGACTGGCGCAGCCACATCGCCACCAAAGTAGCGTCCATTACTGGGCTCATCTATCATCACGGCAACCACAATGCGCGGTTTTTCAATGGGGGCCATGCCGACAAAAAACCCTCGGTATTTTTTATCTGCGTAACCCTTACCTTCTTGCTTATGTGCTGTTCCGGTTTTCCCACCTACTGAATAGCCCATGGTTTGCGCTCTGGGTGCGGTACCGCCAGGGCCAGTCACCATATTGAGCATGGTGCGAACTGCCACCGCATTTTGCGCACTGATGGCACGAACGCCCACGACTGTCTCTTCTCGTTTAAGCAAGCTCACAGGCACCACTTCGCCATCACGCGCAAATACGGTATAGGCCTGTGCCAACTGAAACAAACTGGTGGATAAACCATAGCCATAGCTCATGGTGGCCTGCTCCATGGGTCGCCATGTTTTGTAAGGGCGCAACCGTCCAGCCACAGCCCCAGGAAATGGCACTTGCGGTTTTTGCCCAAACCCCACTTGGGTATACATCTCCCACATATCTTTGGGTGGCATCTTCATGGCAATTTTCACTGTGCCAATATTGCTGGATTTTTGTATGACCTCTGACACACTCAAGACACCATGCGGATGTGCATCGGTGATGGTCATCCCATACATATTGAGTTTTCCAGGCGCCGTATCAATTTGCGTCTCTGGCTTGACCAAACCCTTTTCCATGGCAAGTGCAATGATGAAGGGTTTCATGGTGGAGCCTGGTTCAAAGGTATCGGTTAATGCGCGGTTACGCATTTGTGTTGCATTGAAGTTGTTACGCTTTTCAGGCGAATAACTGGGGTAATTGGCAAGCGCCAAGACATCGCCCGATTGCGCATCTAACACCACCACACTGCCTGCCGCAGCCTTGTTTTCTATAACGGCATCACGCAGTTTTTGGTATGCAAAATATTGAACCTTGCTGTCGATGCTGAGTTGCAAATCACGTCCATCTTCAGGCGGAATTTCGTCGCCAATCCCCTCAACCACTTGCTTATGCCCATTATTGATGACACGTCTGGATCCGCTTTTCCCTGCTAAGTGTTTGTTAAAAGCAAGTTCAACACCTTCTTGTCCAATATTTTCAATATTTGTAAACCCCACCACATGTGCTGCAGCTTCACCCTCGGGGTACATCCTCTTGTATTCCATGGTGGTGTAAACACCATGAATACCTAATTCCGCAACCTTTTTACCAATCGCCATATCGGCTTGACGTTTGAGCCAAACATGCTTTCTTTTATCGTCCTTGAGTTTGTCTTGAATGTCAGCAAAAGGGATTTCTAATAACTGCGCTAATTCTTTTAGCTTGGGATGAGCCGTATCAATTTCTTCTGGGCTGGCCCAAATACTGGGCATGGGCACACTGGATGCCAATATCAACCCATTTCTGTCCAATACACGGCCACGGTTGGCAGGGATTTCCAAGGTTCGCTCAAAACGCACCTGTCCTTGTCGTTTAAAAAAATTGTTATCAAGTACTTGCACATATGCGGCACGTGCTACCAAGCCCATAAAACCCAACGCAATGCCAGCCACAATGAATTGGCTGCGCCAAATGGGCGTTTTGCTGGCCAGCAATGGGTTGGTTGAGTATTGAACGCTACGGCTGCTCATGGTTGTGCTTTAGGTGTCGTGCTTGCAGACACGTTTTCACTGCTGTCGACGTGTGTGGACACATACTGCGTGATCGCAGGCGAGATGGTTTGCATATGCATTTGTTCACGCGCAAGTTTTTCTACTCGCAGTGGTGTCGCTTGCGCGCCGCGCTCGACATCCAGTCGGTCATGCTCTGTATCTAAGCGTTGTGCCAATGCTTTGGCTCTGTCTAATTCTGTGTACAGACGACGCGACTCGTATTGCGTACGAACCAAATAAAGCGCACTCAGCACTACCGCCATCAATAGCATTGCGCTCACCCTTGTCATACAGCCCCCTGTATGTCTAAGCGCTCAGCCACTCGCATGATGGCACTTCGACTTCGTGGATTGGCAGTAACTTCTTCAATGTGGGGACGATGCCGACCCAAATCCCTTAATTTCAGAGGTGCAGGCTTGGCAAATGGCTGCCGACGGTCATACACCTCTTTTGCATTCTGAGCAATGAATTGTTTAACCATGCGGTCTTCTAGCGAGTGAAAACTGATCACCACCAAGCGTCCTCCTGGTTGAAGAACATCCAGACTGGCATGGAGTGCTTGCTCCAACTCTTCCAATTCGCGATTGATGAATATTCGAAAGGCTTGGAATGTTCTTGTTGCAGGGTTTTGTCCTGCTTCACGTGTTTTGACAACGGTTGCAACCAATTCCGCCATCGACAAGGTAGTGTCTGGAAGCCTACCAAGCTCTCGCCTTGCGACGATAGCTTTGGCAATGCCATTGGCGAAACGCTCTTCTCCATAGTCACGTATCACCTGTGCTATCTGGTCGATGTTTGCCGCGACCAACCAATCGTGAACGCTTTGGCCCTGGCTTGTGTCCATTCGCATGTCCAACGGGCCGTCCTGACGGAAAGAAAATCCGCGCTCTGGGTTGTCGATTTGCGGAGAGCTCACTCCCAGATCCATCAGCACACCCGCGACGCTTTGGGGCGGCAATTGGTTCAGTGCCGCGAAGCCTTGATGGCGTATCTGTACTCTGTGGTCGTTCATCGATTGGGCTACCGCAATCGCCTGCGGGTCTTTGTCGAATACGATCAATCGACCCTTTGGGGAAAGTTGTTCCAAGATACGCTTTGCATGCCCGCCGCGGCCAAAGGTTGTGTCGACATAAGTGGCTTCGGCCTGGACGCCCAGCGCCTCGACCGCCTCCTTCAACATGACGGTGGTGTGTGCCCATTCAGTTGTTGCCATTCCACGTTAGAACGAAAAATCTCGAAACACATCGGGCATCTCGCCCTGCATGGCTTCTGCCTCAAGGCTGTCGTAGGTCGACTTGTCCCACAACTCAAAATGGGTACCCATGCCTAACAACATCACGTCCTTGCTGATGTGTGCAGCGCTGCGTAATTCAGGAGAAACAAGCACGCGCCCCGTGCCATCCATTTCCACATCCATCGCATTACCCAACAAAATGCGCTTCCACCATTGGGCAGTCATCGGCAAAGCAGCTACACGCTCACGAAATTTTTCCCACTCTGTTCGGGGAAAAAGCATTAAACAACCATGGGGATGACGGGTGATAGTGAGTTGCCCATTGGCTGTTGCACTGAGCACATCTCGGTGACGTGTGGGCACCGACAAGCGACCCTTGGCATCTAAATTCAGCGATGACGCACCTTGAAACACGACTCAAGACCCCTGGTTACACAAGCGTGGCCGGCAAATGCGAAGAATTTCACATTTTTCCACTTAATACCACTTATATGCACTTTAACAGGATTTTCAGTCTATGCAAGCCTTAAAATGAGGTTTTGTCAGCAAAATCAATAACTTAGACGATCTTTCGCAAACTTTCTAAATAAAAAATTCTTTGAAAATGAAGTACTTACGAAATATATCGAATGTGAAATATCAGAATTTGAAGGCGTAAAAAAAGCAGGCCATCAAGGCCTGCTTTGCTATGGGAAAAGGGCGATGTTTCAATCACCAAACATTTTTTGCTTCAATTCACGCCTTTGTTGGGCTTCCAAAGACAAAGTTGCTGTTGGTCGCGCCAACAAGCGGCCAACACCTATGGGCTCACCTGTTTCATCGCAATAGCCATAGTCACCACTGTCTATACGCGCAATGGATTGCTCAATTTTCTTGAGTAATTTGCGCTCACGGTCTCGGGTACGCAACTCCAAAGCGTGTTCTTCTTCGATGGTTGCACGGTCAGCTGGGTCAGGAACAATCACAGTGTCTTCACGCAAATGTTCGGTGGTTTCACCGGCATTGGCCAAGATATCTGTTTTCAATTGAACCAGCTTCAACCTGAAAAATGCCATTTGCAAGGCATTCATGTACTCATCATCCGGCATGGCAAGCACTTCTTCATCCGAAATGCTGGCAGCGGATTTGGTTTTCCAGTTATTGGCCAGCTTGGGGTTTTTCACAGGGGTCATGGGAACAACAGCCGGTAGGGTGGGGATGGCGATAGGACCATAACTGGCTTTGGCCATGGTTGAAGCCACACTCAATCCAGGTGGCGGGGGCATCATGGACATGGCTTTGGCAGCACGGGGAGATTTTTTGGTCGTTTCAGTTGAATTGTCAACACGAGGTACGGATACAGGCGCCGATGCTTTGGTAGGGGGGGATTTGGCAGCAGATGTCACAGTTTTGGATACAGGTTTCAAAGGAACGGTTTTTTTCACAGGCAGGGGCTTTTTAGCCACTGGTTTTTTCTTGGCAGGAACGGCCTTTTTAGAGGCCGCCGGTTTTTTCACTGCAACCGGTTTTTTAATTGAGACAGCCTTTTTGGCGGGTACTGCTTTTTTGCTAATAAGTTTTTTTGCAACGGCTTTTTTACTGGCCACTTTTTTACTGGCTACTTTTTTACTGGGTGCTTTTTTACTGACAGCTTTTGTGGTGACCGCGGCTTTGTTTAAAGGCGTTGGCTTTTTAACTGCAGCCGCTTTTTTTGCAGCAACAACTTTCTTTGCTGGCGATTTCACAGCATTGGTTTTGGGCTTGCCCGCAGCCACAGCCTTGGTTTTACTCTTGGCTTTGCTGTTGCTCGAATGCTTGGTGGACTTCAATGCAAATCTCCTCACAGGGTGGCGTCGAGTGCATTAGCACCAAGCCCCATACTGCTTGTGGTTGTTGTCTGAAACTTCATGTGTGACCTGTGCCAAGGCTTGACGCAACATCTCTCCTCAGGCCAATGGCGCGCGGATTGTACTCAGCTTAAGCACTGTTCCAGGCCTTGCTGGAAGATATCTTTGGGTAAATCGATACCAATGAATACCATTTTGCTCGTTCGCTTCTCTCCTGGCGCCCAAGCTTGACCCAGATCACTGCCCATCAGTTGGTGAACCCCTTGGAAAATCACCTTGCGCTCCGTGCCTTTCATGTGTAGGACACCTTTGTAGCGCAACATCCTAGGGCCGTAAATATTCACAATAGCACCTAAAAAATCTTCCAATTTGGAAGGGTCTAAAGCGCGATCCGCTTTAAAAACAAAACTTTTCACATCGTCGTCATGGTGGTGGTGATGGCCATGATGGTGGTGATCATGGTCATGGTGGGCATGGTCATGCTGGTGTGAAGGGTGGTCGCAATGCGGACCATGCACATGATCATGACCCTCATTGAGAAAGTCGGGGTCGATTTCCAATGTGGTGTTGAGGTTAAACCCACGCAAATCAAACACTTTGTCTATCGCAATTTCTCCAAAGTGCACGGTATGCTGCGGTGCGCGTGGGTTCATGTGCTTCAAGCGATGCTGCAACGCTTCCAATTCTTCGGGCGAAACCAGTTCGCTTTTGCTGATGAATATTTGGTCCGCAAAACCCACTTGTCTACGCGCTTCTTGGCGGTCATTCAAGGTTTGTGCCGCATGCTTGGCGTCAACCAAGGTAAGCACCGCGTCCAGCAAAAAACTTTCGGCAATTTCATCGTCCATGAAAAAGGTTTGGGCTACTGGCCCAGGATCTGCCAAACCTGTGGTCTCAATCACCACCCGTTCGAAATCCAATTCGCCTTTGCGCTTTTTTTCAGCCAAGTCTTGCAAGGTGGTACGCAAATCTTCTCGAATCGTGCAACACACACAGCCATTGCTCATCTGAACAATGTGCTCTTTGGTATCCGCAACCAATATTTCGTTATCGATATTTTCTTCACCGAATTCATTTTCGATAACAGCAATTTTGAGCCCATGCGACTCGGACAAGACGCGTTTAAGCAGCGTCGTTTTGCCTGCACCTAAAAAACCAGTCAATACGGTGGCGGGAATTAACATAAACATTCAACCTTGAAAACAAACAACAGAATATGTGCGGCAGTTTAGCCAGCATTCAAGCAGTGCGCCTTACTTCTTCATCAAAACCAAGCCTTTGAGGTACTCACCTTCAGGAAAATACACAGTCATGGGGTGATCGGGGGCAGCGTGAACGCGATCCAGAATATAAGCATCTACTTGCGCATCGGTACCAGCGGACGCAACGATTTTGTGGAATAACTCCGGAGAAATACCACCAGAGCAACTGTAGGTAAACAAAACCCCACCTGGCGACAACAGCTTAAACGCCCAACGATTGATGTCTTTGTATGCACGGGCAGCCCGCTCTGCATGGGCTGCACTGGGCGCAAACTTGGGTGGGTCCAAAACGATGCCATCGAAGCGACGTCCCTCTTTGTGCATGCTTCTCAAAGTGGCGTTGACATCCGCATCGAGAAAAGCAACATGGCGTCCATCAAAACCGTTGCGTTGAACATTGGCCTGGGCTTTGGCAATTGCCGGTGCAGAAGAATCCACGGTTGTCACCAAAGCTTCACTGCCCAGCATACCTGCTGATCGCATACCGCTTAAGGCGGCCACACTGAAGCCCCCTGTGTAGCCATAACAATTCAGCACCTGCTGCAGGCCTAAGCGCTGCGCATATTCAGCAAATTTCAAACGACTGTCGCGTTGATCAAGGTAAAAACCTGTTTTATGTCCCTCTAGGATGTCAAGTTCCAAAGACCAGTGGTGCTCTTGTATGACCATGGCAGTGCTGTCATTGGCACCTGACGCCCTGAACAACCATCCCGTTTTGGCCTCCAGCCCTTCTAAACCCCTCACGCCAGAGTCAGAGCGCTCAAACACACGTGTCGCACCCGTGTGCAACACCAAGGCTTTGACAATATCGGCTTTGAAGCGCTCGGTACCAGCAGACAAAAACTGGGCCACCAACGTACCGTCGTAGCTGTCCACAATCAAACCAGGAATGCCATCGGCTTCGCCATGGATAAGCCGCACGCCATTAGAGGGCACTTGCAAACGAGAACGCATGGCCACTGCGGTGGCTACCTGACGCTCAAAAAACCCCGCATCAATGCGTTCTGATTCTTTGAACGACCAAATACGAGCCCTGATTTTGGAGGTGGGACTGAACGCAGCCCAACCCAAAAATTGTCCTGCCTCGGACTCCACACGCACGGTCTCACCCGCGTCTGCGCCACCTTTGGCGATGGCTGAATCAAACACCCATGGATGGCCACGCAAAGCAGAACGCTCCTTACCGGCTTTGAGCTTGACAGTTTTCATGAGGCTTTTTTTCGCGCACGTGGATGGGCTGCGTCATAGGTTTTTGCCAAATGCTGGTAATCCAAACGCGTATAAACCTGAGTGGTGCTGATGTTGGCATGGCCTAGCAACTCTTGCACACCGCGCAAGTCACCGCTGGACTGCAGCACATGGCTGGCAAATGAGTGCCTGAGCATGTGAGGGTGAACAGGGGAGGCAATACCTGCTTGCAGGCCTCGTAGGCGCAAGCGTTGCCAAACAGCTTGCGCACTCAATCTGGTCCCTCGTTGACCGACAAACATGGCATGGGGTTCTACCGCGCTTGCTGACAAACCTGTTGCTCGAATAGCCAGCCATGCTTGCAATGCAGACAAAGCTTGCTGTCCCACAGGAACACTTCGCCGTTTAGCGCCTTTGCCAAAAACATGGGCTTCACCAGAGGACACATCTATCCAACCCTTGGCATGAGAAGAGGCTTGCACATCTAAACCGATCAATTCGCCCACTCTTAAGCCACTGCTGTAGAGCAATTCGACCATCGCTGTATCTCGTGCTTGTAACCACGGGTCTGTATCCGCAGGTCGGTGTTGCGCAAGTTGTACAGCGTCATCGACATTCAAAGCTTTAGGCAATGGTTTGGAGGCTTTGGGTGCCCGCAAACCCGACAAGGGATTGGCTGTGATCAAACCCTCTTTGCCTAGCCAGTTAAAAAAACCTCGCCAACCCGACAAAATCAGTGCAATACCGCGTGGGCTTCTGCCACTGGCATGCATTTGCGCCATCCAGCGTCGAAGGTGGGGGGTATCGATGAGCGTCAAATCCGTCAGACCTGCCTTTTTTGCAAGCTCAGTCAATTTGTTTAAATCTTCTGTATAAAGCGCCACTGTTCGGGCCGCCAAGCGTTTCTCAAAACGCACATGCGACAAATACCGCTCAATCAATGCAGAGTCAGAAGTCATGACATGGCCAGGCTGATTACCGCAGCCGACTCAAAGCCGCACTGGCCAACTCTGAAATACGGCTGAGCAAATCGGTACCCATAGAGGAGTGAAATCTTTGGGGGTCGGGCGACGCCAACACCAATAAACCTAATGTGGCGTCTTGGCTGTGATCAACAGTCTCTGGCGTTTCAGGCGTGGTCCAGGGTGACTCGGTGCTACGCAAAGCCAGCAAAGCCACAGACTGGGCTTCGTGTGGATGTGCTAGCCACTCGACAGCCTCAAAATCGGCATTGGCACCGCAATAAGGTGCTCGCAAACCTTGCGCAAAAACCTTGATCTCATCACTGACGTCTTGCGCAAAGTCTTCTATCTGAAAAGCCTCGCTGACACGCCACACACGAATAGCCACCTGAGGCACCATGAAATGGTGCTGAATTTCATCCACAATAATGCTTGGCAAGTCTGCTGGGTGTTGGGTCATTAACAAACTTTGGGACCAGCGATGCAGGCGATCTGCCAAAACAGCGTTATCGCTGCCATTGCGGATCATTTCCATCATGCGTTGCTCTAGAGCGCGAATTTTTTCTCTGAGCATATCGGCTTGACGTTCTTGCAAACTCACAGCACGTTGGCCATGAGGGCTGACAAACCGCACATTGAACAGAATTTGCGCATGGCGCTCAAAGAAGTCGGGTGTATTCACCAAAAAATTGGCGATGTCGTCTTCTGTGATCGGTGGAATAGCGTTCGTCATTCGGGAATCTCCATCTCGCCAGTGAATACGGTTGTGGCAGGGCCACTCATCATGACTGAAGAGCTTTCACCCTGCCATTCGATTGTGAGTACACCGCCAAGGGTGTGCACTTTGACTTTGTTATCTAACCAGCCTTGTCGAATGCCTGCCACGACTGCTGCACAGGCACCTGTACCACAGGCCAAAGTTTCGCCTGCCCCACGCTCAAATACACGCAGTTTCACCTCAGAGCGCGAAAGTACCTGCATAAAACCTGCATTGACACGCTTAGGAAATGCCGTATGGTTTTCAATCCAAGGCCCCCAAATCGTCACAGCCGCTGTCGTCACATCGGATACACGCGTGACTGCATGGGGGTTACCCATAGACAGTACTGCCACATCCACCTGTTCATCTTGAGGCAAGGCAAGACGCCACAGCATATTCATTGGATCGGCCAATGAAGTGGCTTGAGATTTTTCAAAGGGAACCCGCGCCAAATCAAAAACAGGCGGTCCCATGTCTACCTTCACAGAGCCATCAGGCAGTTCATTCAAGGTAATGATGCCCCCATGTACTTGCACTTTGACTGTGGTTTTGTGTGTCAAACCTTGTGCCCGCACAAAACGAACAAAACACCTTGCGCCATTTCCACAATGCTCTACCTCTGCGCCATCGCTGTTGTGAATCACATAAGCAAAGTCAGCGTCTACGGAGGTAGACGGGCGAACAGAAAGGATTTGGTCAGCGCCCACACCAAAATGGCGATCCGCCATGAAACGGTAATCAGCGGGGCTTAAGCCTAATAAGCCCTGGGTTTCGTCAAGGACCACAAAATCGTTGCCAGCACCTTGCATTTTGGTAAATCGTATGCGCATGCGTGGATTATCGCCTTGTCATAATGGGGCCATGGTTCGCGCTCATTTACAACTTCACCCCCCTCGTACTCCCTCCCCGCCCCTGCCGGCTGCAACGGTTTTACTGCTGCGCGATGCAGACCACGGCATTGAAGTGTTGATGACGCGTCGCTCTCTCACAGCCAGCTTTGCGCCTGGCGCTTATGTGTTTCCGGGGGGCGGTATAGACAATGCAGATGCCAACAGCCACCAGTTGGCCAACCGTCGACCTTCACAAAACGACCTGCGATTGACACAAGCCATCGCAGCCATACGTGAAAGTTTTGAAGAGTTAGGCGTGCTCTTGGCCAGACACGCAGATGGCAGACCCGTATCCGCCCAAACCCAAGCAGCCATGTCGCGGCAAGACGATTTTGCAGGGCAATGTGCCGCCCATGACCTGAAAATCTGCGCTGACGAGGTCTATGTGTTGGCGCATTGGGTCACTGACCGCGATCTTCCCAAACGCTTTGATGTGCCCTTTTTGGCAGCACGAATGCCCCATGGACAAGAGCCAGTCGCTGATGAAAAAGAGCAATTCGAGCCAGTATGGGTGAAGCCATCCGTGGCACTTGAGCGTCATTCGGCTGGCGAATTTTTCATCATCTTTCCAACGATACGAACCTTAGAAAGGCTGCAAGGCTTTACAAGCGTTGACAGTGTTTTGGCTGCTTGTGCCAATGAGCAACCGTGGTTTCACAGTTGCCCACGAGCGGGTTTGATGGATGGCAAAGAAGCGCGATTCATGGAGCACGAACCGCCTTTTGGTGAACTGACGCTGACTTGCCCTGATGGTCAGATTGTTCACTCCTTAGATTGGCAATCACAGACACCCGTCCCCTTGCTTGCCCATGTTCATCGATTGACGGCCCCCAATCCCAGCATGATGACGGGGCCAGGTACCAACAGTTATCTGATTGGTGATGTTAAGAGTGGCTATGTCGTGATAGACCCAGGACCTCCAGATGCAGCCCATGTAGAACGGCTATGGCAAGCATGCGAGGGGGATATTCGGGCCATTATCTGTACCCACTCACACCCAGACCATTCACCTGCGGCTTGGTTGCTTAAAGCCAAGTGCGCACAGCATGGACGGCATGTGCAGGTCATGGGTTTACCCTCTTCAGCACATGCACGTGAACACAGCGAATTTATTCCAGACAAAGTATTGCATGACGGTGAAACAGTGGTGTTGAGCAGTGCAGAAGAAACGCACACATTGCAAGTGATACACACCCCCGGTCATGCGGCAAATCACCTGTGCTTGATTTTGCAAGAGGATGGTTTGCTATTTAGCGGCGACCATGTTTTGAATGGCAGCACAACCATCGTCGACCCGCCTGATGGCCACATGGGAGACTACCTGGCGTCTTTAGACAAGTTGGTGTTGGCAAGTCAGCAGTGGGAGGTGCCATTTATCTTGCCAGCCCATGGCTATGTACTGGGCAATCTTTGGGGCGAACCTTACAGCGCAGTTGACTGTATACAGCGCTTAAAAGCACATCGCTTAAAACGAGAAAACAAAGTGCGTCTGGCCATGCAAGCCCTGCCTCAAGGGTCTTTACAAGACTGGCTGCCGTTGGCCTACGACGATGTGCCACAAGCACTTTGGCCGGTGGCAATGCGGTCATTGCTCGCGCATGTAGAGCATTTGGCTTCCTAAGAATGACTCAGCATCAAGACACAGGTGCCTGCAGGTAATTTTTCTTGGATAGGCGCAAGAAAATTTCGATGCCCACCACGTATAAAGTTATAAATAGAGTTCACGAATCTTGGTAATTTTGGCCAAGGGTACAAGTCATTGGTTAAAAAATAAAACATTGCCTTTAGTTTGGCCTCAGTAAAAAAAACAGGAACGAGTGCATCCTTGTTCCAATTTTCAAAAATGACCATCACTTGAAAATCTGCAGGAATAGCTTTTGCGAGGGCTTTCAACACCAAGGACTCAAAACCCTCTACATCAATTTTGACAATCCCTTTTTTCAAACCTTTTGCATTCATCGTTGAAAAAAGACTGGAAAGTACTTCTTGAGCAGACTCGACTTTTACCTCATGTGCTTGGTATTGATTGGGATCAAAGCTTTTAAATCCTTCTTTATGGGCCAATATCTCAGGAGAATATTCGTTGTCAGTTGAAGCGATGAAAGCGCCTCCCCAATTATCAAAAGGTACCATCAAGGTTAAAGTTGCCTTTTCTGCGCCCAGTGCATAAGGGTGTAGTTCAAACTCTTGATGATGCAGCACAGATTTCAGGTTGATTTGGAGCAAACTCAAGCAATCGGGATTGGGTTCAAATACATGAATATGCTTGAATAAATAACCTACTTGGCAAGATATCAAACCGATATTGGCACCGATATCGAGAAAAAAATCTGACAATCCGTTCCCAACCCCATGCTGAATCAATTCAACAACTTCAGGTTCATAATGACCCAAAGCCATCGGTTGAATACTGATCAAATCTCCACCACGCACAAAAACCGGCATGGCATTTCGGGTGAGTTTTTTAAACAAGCTGTAGCGTAGCTTTGCAACTCTTCGATGCCAAGGGTTATGTTTGGACAGAAAAAAGGTTTGCATTTGCGTTATCGAGCCTGACTAGGGGGACGCAATGCCAATAAACAAGCCGCCAAATACACCAAGCACTCTCCCATTCCAGCCCCGAAATAAGGGCAATTCATTAAACCCATCACTGCTGCAATCGTAGTGATCGTCCATAAAGCTTGTTTGGCGTTGCTAGTTAAAACCCGTGCATCTCTGTAGTGAGAAAACAAAATCCCCACAAAAAGCAATAAACCCAGTCCCCCAGCTTCTACAGCCCAAAGTAAATACTGCTCATGCGGATTGGACGGTGGGTTGGCTTGCAACCCTCCCAGCCTTTCATAGTTCAGGCGCCAACTTCCCACGCCATGACCCAAGACAGGTTTTTCTGCCAAAGCCAATACCGAGCGGTGCCAATAATCTAAGCGTTGCGCCTGTGAAGTTTCAATACTACCCATCCGATAGCTTTTCACATCGCTGTTGATCTCATGGGTGCGCTGATTAAACCTGGGCGATACAACCATCAATAAAGCGGCTAAAACAAAGGGCACGCCTATTGCTGTCCAACGCCATTTGAGAGGTAATTTCCACCATACCGCCAAAAAAATAAAAGTCAGCATAACCAAGAAACCACTTCGTCCCGTCATCACAAAAAATACATTGGTCACAGTCAGTAGCAATATGCTGATGGGTATCCAACGCCAGCGCCCTTGAGGCCATTGGTCACGCATAAACCACAAGACAACGGCTAACAAGGTAAGTAATATGGGCTGCTCTAAAGTACTGCCATGAACAATACCAAGTGAAGGCACTTCTTTTGCGGTTGCCCATGGCACAGGCCACCCAGCAACCAAAGCCCAAGACGACAGCAGCATAAAAGTCATACCCGCCACAAACCATTTCAGAGTCAACATGGCTTGATTTGGTTTTCTGAGCAAATAGAACACTGCCAGGAACCAGAGAATACGGCTGTGACGACCCCATCCAGCCCATGCATCAGAGGTGCTAGCCTCTGACCAAAAACCAGTCAAACTCATCCAAAGCATGGCCAGAACAATCCACCAAGTTGTATGAGGCCAACAGCTGAAAGCAGGCAAGCTACGATTTTTGAGATCTAAAAAAAGTTGCCCCAAAACAGCGACCAAAAGCAGCACTTTGGCAATCGACACCACGGCAACCCCAAGGCTTACAGACACGGCCAACAATGAAACAGCGAATACATTGAAACGCTGCCATCGATACTGCCATTCAGAACTGTTTGTGTGCATTTCCATTCAATTCAAAGTGTGAAGCCCGCCGATACGCCGGATTCTGTGCATGACGGTTTCCCGCCACGTGACCGTCATTCCTCTGGGCCGAGGGTCACCCACTCGGCTCGGTGCTACCTACCCGCCAACTCAGCGAACCGCCTCAACGTTGGCCTACTTGGTATTGCTGCGCGTAGAGATTGCCCGTTTCACCCACCTTGTGTAAGCGTTCCTAGGGCTTTCGCCTTCGGTGCTGCACCCAAGCTGACTCGTCTCTGTTGCTCTGATCCTCACCTCACGGTGGAGAGGTGTTACCTCCTACGCTGTCCTGTGCAGTCCGGACGTTCCTCCAGTGCGACATTTCTGCCCTTGCACCAGCGACGGCCTAGCGAGCTTCACCAAGTGATTATCCATCGGTCTATGATTCGGGCTTGACACATCCCCAGATGCCATTTCAAGAAGAAGTGAGGCGCCGTTATTTCGCAGCAAGACCCTGATTACAGACCCGATATTGATGGCTTGCGAGCCATAGCGGTACTGATTGTTGTTTTATTTCATGCGTTTCCCGACTACCTCAGCGGCGGCTTTGTCGGTGTGGATGTTTTTTTTGTTATTTCCGGCTACCTCATCACGGGCTTGATCTTGCGCGACCTGCGTGAGCAACGCTTTAGTCTGGCTCACTTTTATGCCAGACGTGTGCGACGTATTTTTCCTGCACTGTCGGTGGTTTTGGCTTTTGGCTTGATGGCGGGCTGGGTATGTCTGAACTTTATTGAATACAAACAGCTGGCCAAGCACACCGGCAGTAGCGCTATCTTTTTGACCAACTTTATGTTGCTAAGAGAAGCCGGTTATTTTGACAACGCGGCTGACACCAAACCTATGCTGCACTTATGGTCTCTCGCGATTGAAGAGCAGTTTTATTTGCTATGGCCTTTGTTGCTGCTCTTGTTCAAGCGCATACCCCGGTGGTCCTTGCATTTGCTATTGCTTTTGATAGCTTCATCCATAGGCTATAGCTTTTGGCTGGTTTTTACAGGGGATTTAGCGCGTGATTTTTATTCGCCTCTGAGTCGCAGTTGGGAATTGTTGTTGGGCGCATCGCTGGCCATTGCCTTGATGAACAACCCACGCCTGGCAAGGGCTTGGCGCAACCCCGCGGGTTGGTGGGGATTGACCTTGGTTTTAGGGGCTGCTTTTTTCTTTGATAAAGACATGGCTTTTCCAGGCTATTGGGCCATCATTCCTGTGACAGGTACAGTCTTGGTTTTGCTGGCCGGTATGAACAGTGGCCTCAATAGCGTTTGGCTGGCTTCCCGACCTTTGGTTGTCATTGGCTTGATCAGCTATCCCCTGTATTTGTGGCACTGGCCCTTGCTTTCATTTGCCCGTATCCTGGCTTCCCAAACGCCCTCTGCAGAAGTACGCATAGCTTTGCTAGCTTTGAGCTTTGTGATGGCTTACCTCACGTACCGCTTTGTGGAAAAACCCATTCGCTTTGGTCAACGCTACCCGCATGCGGTGATATGGTTGAGTGCATGGATGGTCGCAGTTGTACTGATGTCGCACGCCATCAACCGTTTGGATGGATTGAAGTTCAGACACCAAGGTATGCTGAACGCCGATCCCTCCACTTTGGTGGTTGGCGCAGAGCGGGGCACTCTAACGCCCAGCTGCACTTTACCTGCTGAACAGCAGCAACTGATGATGTGGTGCTTTCAAGATGGGAAAATCCAACCACCCACCCATTTGCTGCTGGGTGACAGCAAAGGTGAAGCGCTGGTTTACAGCTTGATAAGGTCTTCTGCGCCAACGCAGAGCTGGGCCATGATGGGGCCAGTGAATCTGCTCTCCGGTGAAAACTCACCTGTCAACCAAGCTGCATACGCTGCCATTGATGCCAACCCGAATTTGAAAGTGGTGGTTTTAGCCAATGCATTGAGAGGTATGTTCAGGCTGGATGCACAAACCGGCTTGATTGCCCAACACAGCACGGTTGAAGACATAGACAGCTATGTCGCTGGCTATTCACGCATGGTCAAACATTGGCAAGGTTTGGGAAAGGCTGTGGTCTTTGTGGTTGATAACCCCACTTTGCCAGACCCCAACAGTTGCATCAGCGGTGGCTTGACAGGCTTTGATACGTTAAATACGGTATTGCGACGACAACAAAATCCTGCCTGTCAGCTGCGCTTTACTGATCATCTCAAGGGTACGGCCGCTTACCAAGAATTCATCACCAAGCTAAAACACGACAACCCCGAGTTGATGGTTTATGACCCGCTGCCCTTGCTGTGCGACATACCTGCTGACCTTTGCACCATCTCTAAAGAGGGCAAGTTTTTGTACAGCCATGCCGACCATATTTCAGACCATGCTGGCATGTTGATGGCCAAAGACATGCTGCCCTTGATAGACGCCATGCGACCATGATTCGCCTGTCTGAACTCAAGCTGCCCTTGGACGACGCGTTCAATCCCTCTGACGCGGTTTCAGAGCCGCCCCTGTACCCGTCCACTTTGGCACCCATGGTGGCGCGTACGCTAGGGGTTCACTTGGATGACATCGCACACTGGCATGTGTTCAAACGCAGTTTTGATGCGCGACAAAAGTTACTGGTGGTGTACATCGTTGATGTGCAACTTCACGATGCAAACTTAGAACAGAAGCTGCTTGAGAAGCATACTCAGCATCCGCATATACAGCCCACACCCGATATGCAATGGCACTCACCTGTACAGGCACCTGCTGACTGGGCAAACTCCAACACAGTACGCCCTGTGGTGGTTGGCTTTGGTCCATGCGGCATTTTTGCAGCACTGGTATTGGCGCAAATGGGCTTAAAGCCTATCGTGATTGAACGCGGTCAACCGGTGAGGCAACGTACCCAAGATACTTGGGGACTGTGGCGTAAATCTGTTTTGAAACCCGAGAGCAATGTGCAATTTGGCGAGGGTGGTGCGGGTACGTTTTCAGACGGCAAGCTTTACAGTCAAATCAAAGACCCCAGACATTTGGGGCGCAAGGTCATGGGTGAATTTGTGCGTTTTGGTGCACCGGAAGACATTTTGTGGGCGGCGCATCCACACATTGGTACCTTCAAATTGGTCAAGGTCGTGGAAGGCTTGCGAACCGAAATCATTCGCTTGGGCGGCGAGGTGAGGTTTGCCCAGCGTGTGACGGACATCTGTTACGACAGTCAACGCCAACTGCAAGGCCTGCGTATTTTGAAACAGGACATGGGCGAAACCTATGACTTGCCTGCCCACCATGTGGTGATGGCATTGGGTCACAGTGCACGTGACACCTTCACCATGCTGCACCGCCACCAAGTGGCCATGCAAGCCAAGGCGTTTTCTATAGGTGTGCGCATTGAGCATCCGCAAAATGTGATTGACCGCGCTCGATGGGGCAAACACGCCGGTCATCCCATGCTGGGCGCGGCTGACTACAAACTGGTGCACCATGCCGGCAATGGGCGGGCGGTCTACAGCTTTTGCATGTGCCCAGGAGGAACGGTTGTGGCCGCCACCAGCGAAGCCGGCCGGGTGGTCACCAATGGCATGAGCCAATATTCTCGCAATGAACGCAATGCCAATGCAGGCTTGGTGGTGGGTATAGACCCGAGCGACTACCCCAGCGATGCAGCCTCCTTCGAAGCGGCCTTGGGACAAGAGGTCGGCAATAGGGTTCGCTTGGATACTTTGGACACGACTGATGGCTTTCACCCTTTGGCAGGCATGGTGCTACAACGGCAGCTGGAATCAGCGGCTTTTCTTGCGGGTGGCAGTAACTACCACGCACCCGCGCAATTGGTAAGTGACTTGCTAGCAAACCAAGCGTCGACCGCTTTGGGACGGGTCGAACCCTCTTACAAGCCTGGCGTACACCTGACCGATCTTCGCCAAGTGCTACCCACATTTGCCATAGATGCCATGCGTGAAGCCTTGCCCATTTTTGGCCGAAAAGTCCCAGGCTTTGATATGCCGGATGCCGTTCTGACAGGCGTTGAGACCCGAACCTCTTCACCTTTGCGCATTGAACGGGGCAAAGATCTGCAAAGTCCCAATATGCATGGCCTTTACCCAGGGGGTGAGGGTGCAGGTTATGCCGGTGGCATTTTGTCGGCTGGCGTCGATGGCATCAAACTTGGCGAAGCCGTGGCTATGAAAGTGTTGCAAAATCGCGCTTCGCATTAAGGAGTCACGCATGAAAGCCCACAATATCTTGGAAACCATAGGACACACACCACACATCCGAATCAATCGTTTGTTTGGCGATAAACACCATGTGTGGATCAAGTCTGAACGCAGCAACCCAGGTGGCTCTATCAAAGACCGTATCGCCTTGAGCATGGTGGAAGATGCCGAAAAGAGCGGTGTATTAAAGCCTGGCGGCACCATCATCGAACCCACCTCGGGCAACACGGGTGTGGGCTTGGCCATGGTGGCAGCTGTCAAAGGCTACAAACTGGTGTTGGTCATGCCTGACAGCATGTCCATTGAACGTCGTCGTCTGATGTTGGCCTATGGTGCAAGCTTTGATTTAACGCCGCGCGAAAAAGGCATGAAGGGCGCCATCGCACGCGCCCAAGAGTTGGTAGATGCAACACCCGGTGCTTGGATGCCCCAACAGTTTGAGAACGCCGCCAACATCGCCGTGCATGTTCGTACCACCGCTTTGGAAATTTTGGCTGACTTCCCGGAAAGCTTGGATGCACTCATCACAGGCGTAGGCACTGGCGGTCACATCACCGGTTGTGCACAGGTCTTGAAAGAAAAATGGCCAAAACTGCAAGTGTTTGCGGTAGAGCCTAAGGCCTCACCGGTGATTTCGGGTGGTTCACCTTCGCCCCACCCTATCCAAGGCATTGGCGCAGGCTTTATTCCTAAAAACCTGCACACCGATTTGCTTACTGGCGTGATCCAAGTCGATGCAGAAGATGCCCGTGAATTTGGTCGTCGTGCTGCACGCGAAGAAGGCATGTTGGTGGGTATTTCTTCAGGTGCGACTTTGGCTGCGATTGCACAAAAACTCCCCGAACTGCCTGCAGGCGCGAAAGTGCTGGGCTTTAATTACGATACTGGCGAGCGCTATTTGTCCGTGGAAGGTTACCTTCCCGCGTGAAAGCTTGTCGCGTTTTGGCGCTGATTGCGCCCATGACGCAACTCAATACACCCTACCCGTCAAGTGCTTACTTGACGGGTTTTTTGCGTTCACAAGGTATCGATGCGCAGCAAGATGATTTGGCTTTGAAGTTGGTTTTGCGCCTGTTCACGATGCAAGGTTTACAGCAAATCCAAACCATCGCCGCTAGGCAAGCAGAAGCTTTGCGCAGTGCGAGTGTGAATTATTTTCTGGACCATGCCCAGCGCTATCTGGATTGCATAGAACCCGTGATGGGCTTTTTGCAAGGTCATGACCCCACCTTGGCTCACCGCATTGCCGCCCGTGGTTTGTTACCAGAAGGACCACGGTTTGCCAGCCTAGACGACACAGAAGATGACACCTTGGTGTGGGCCTTTGGGGCTTTAGGTGTGCAAGACCGTGCAAGACATTTAGCCACCTTGTTCTTGAACGATTTAGCGGATGTTTTACGCGATGCAGTAGACGATCGCTTTGAATTTGTTCGCTACGGTGAATCGCTGGCATCTAGCCAGGCCAGTTTTGACCCGTTGGCCAAGGCTTTGGCTGCACCCCAAACCTTGATTGACCAAGTACTGCATGAATTAACACTGGAAACTTTTTCTAAACATCAACCCCACTTGGTGTTGCTCTCGGTGCCTTTCCCTGGCACGGTGTATGCAGCTTTGCGTATGGCACAGACGCTTAAGAAGCACCATCCAGAAGTGAAGATAGTTTTGGGTGGCGGCTATGTCAATACCGAGCTTCGTTCTTTGCAAGAGCCACGCTTGTTTGACTTTGTGGACTATGTCACCTTGGATGCGGGCGAACGTCCTTTGCTGGCTTTGCTTGAACACTTGCAAGGCAAGCGCTCTGCACAGAGATTGGTTCGTACTTTTAGGCGTGAAAACGGCGAGGTTATCTACACCCACTGGGCAGAGCCCGATATTGCGTTTGACGATGTAGGCACACCCACATGGGATGGGTTACCTATGCAAAGTTATTTGTCTTTGTTGGACATGCTTAACCCCATGCACCGCTTGTGGAGCGATGGCAGGTGGAACAAGCTCACCGTAGCGCATGGCTGTTACTGGAAGAAGTGCAGTTTTTGCGATGTGTCTTTGGACTACATCTCACGCTATGACGCGGCCAGTGCACACACACTGGTTGACCGCATAGAGCGCATTGTTGGTGAAACAGGGCAAACAGGTTTTCATTTGGTTGATGAAGCCGCACCCCCCAAAGCCTTGAAAGCCATGGCTGAAGAGCTTTTACGCAGACGCATCAACATTTCTTGGTGGGGCAATATTCGCTTTGAAAAAACCTTCACGCCCCCTTTGGCAGAACTGCTGGCTGAAAGTGGCTGTATCGCCATGTCGGGAGGTTTGGAAGTGGCCAGCGACCGATTGCTGGCCTTGATGCAAAAAGGCGTCACCGTAGACCAAGTGGCACGTGTCACGCATGGGTTTTCTCAGTCTGGTATTTTGGTGCATGCCTATTTGATGTATGGCTTTCCCACCCAAACCGTTCAAGACACCGTGGACGCTTTGGAGTATGTGCGACAGCTTTTTTTAAACGGTTGCATCCAAAGCGGTTTTTTTCACCGTTTTGCCTGTACCGTGCACTCGCCTGTGGGACTGAACCCGCAAGACTATGGCGTTCAATTGCTGCCACTGCCAGAGGGTTTGTTTGCGAGAAACGATATAGGTTTTGTCGATCCCACTGGAACCGACCATGGCCTGCTGGGCAAGGGCTTGAAAAAAGCCATTTACAACTATATGCACGGCATAGGTTTGGAAGACGATGTACGGCAATGGTTTGATTTGCCCAAAGGGCAATGCCCCAAGCCTCGCGTGAAAAAAAACGCGATCGCCCATGCTTTGGGCGAATCGCGTTAACAGAAACTTTATTAACTGGTTTGTAATGCAGCGATACGCTCTTCCAACGGAGGATGCGATGAAAACATCTTGCCTAAACCACCACTGATACCCATGGCTTGCAAGCTGGGTGGCAGACCTTCAGACTGCATGTGTTGCAGGCGTGTCAAAGCGTTGATCATGGGTTGCTTGCGTCCCATCAATTCGGCTGCACCCGCGTCTGCGCGAAACTCTCGTTGACGGCTGAACCAGGCCACCACGATGCTTGCCAATATTCCCAACACAATATCCAACACGATGCTGGTGACGTAGTAACCAATGCCTGGGCCTGTGTTTTCTTCATCGTCTTTGCGCAATGCGCTGTCGACCGCATAACCTACTACTCGGCTGAGAAACACCACAAAGGTGTTGAGTACGCCTTGCACCAAAGTGAGGGTAACCATATCGCCGTTTTGAATGTGTGCCACTTCATGGGCAAGCACGGCTTCTACTTCCTCACGGGTCATGCCTTGGAGCAAGCCTGTGGAAACAGCCACCAAGGCGGAGTTACGAAAAGCGCCTGTGGCAAAAGCATTGGGCTCACCTTCATAGATGGCCACCTCGGGCATTTGTAGGCCAGCACGCTGGGACAGGTTTTTCACGGTTTCTAGCAACCAAGCTTCATCTGCGTTTTGTGGTTGGTCTATGACTTGGGCGCCTGTAGACCACTTCGCCATCGGTTTGCTGATGAGCAGAGAAATGAAAGCACCTCCAAAGCCCATCACCATGGCAAAACCCAGCAATGCGCCAAGATTGAGTCCGTTGGCTGTCAGGTAATGGTTCACGCCCAGAAGACTGGCCACAATGCCCAATACCAGCATGACAGCCAGGTTGGTGACGATGAGAAGAATGACGCGTTTCATGAAATCCTTTGAACTGGCCAAGAAGTTGACCTGAGGAAGAAAATGGTAAGGGCAATTGTGTTTTTTTCAATGCCCTTGCTTTTTTTGTGGACGAAACACT
>Ga0214919_10002026_pt1 | contig 32308 bp, 34 predicted proteins | sample LL1503_MetaG_FD_177994 | JGI IMG/M metagenome (GOLD analysis project Ga0214919, IMG submission 177994) | Freshwater microbial communities from Lake Lanier, Atlanta, Georgia, United States - LL-1503 | ecosystem: Environmental > Aquatic > Freshwater > Lake | place: USA: Georgia | collected... | reverse complement strand
TGAAAAAAGGCACTGGCAAGATCACGGTCAATGGCAAGGACATCCAAGCCTACTTTGGCCGCGAGACTTCGATCATGATCGCTAAGCAACCCCTGTTTTTGACAAACCATGTCGAGTCTTTCGACATTCAAATCAATGTGCACGGTGGCGGTGAATCTGGTCAAGCTGGTGCAGCTCGTCACGGCATTACACGTGCCCTGATTGACTATGACGCTTCTTTGAAGCCTGCGTTAAGCCAAGCTGGTTTTGTCACTCGTGACGCCCGCGAAGTTGAGCGTAAAAAGGTTGGCTTGCACTCTGCTCGTCGCCGTAAGCAGTTCTCCAAGCGTTAATCGTTTACAGCCTCTTACAAGAAAACCGTTCTGGTTACTCAGAGCGGTTTTTTTTCGCCCATAAGCCCCTCTTCCCAAGGCAGTTATTACAGATTAATTGTTGACCAATCCACTATACTACTCACTTAGTTCCCGGAGAAAACCCATGAGCGCCTTAGCTGAAACAATTCCTACAGAAATGCCCGAAGCCATTGTCTTCACAGACAGTGCTGCCGCCAAAGTTGCCGATCTCATTGCCGAAGAAGGCAACCCAGATCTGAAACTGCGCGTCTTTGTGCAAGGCGGTGGTTGCTCCGGTTTTCAATACGGTTTTACCTTCGACGAAATCGTGAATGAAGACGACACCACCATGACCAAACATGGCGTGTCATTGCTCATCGATGCCATGAGCTACCAGTACCTGCTGGGCGCAGAAATTGATTACAAAGAAGACCTGCAAGGTGCGCAGTTCGTGATCAAGAACCCTAATGCCACCAGCACTTGCGGCTGCGGCTCCTCTTTTTCAACCTGATCAGTTCAGTTTGATCTAGGGCTATCTTGGGTAGATAGCTCCTAACACACGGGCGCCTCGAGCGCCCGTGACGCTTATCAAGCTGCCTGTTTCTCGCTTCATGGTTTTGGCGGCTAGCCACGCAAAGGCTGCTGCTTCCACTTGCAAAGGTGGCAAACCGTGCGCATCTGTTGAGGCGACCTGAACACCAGGCACCTGCGCTTGCAGGCGCAACATGAGGTGGCCATTCAGTGCACCGCCACCACATACCCAAAGTAGCTTTGCATCAGGTGCATGATGTTTTAAATCGTTAGCAATGGCCTGTGCTGTGAATTCGCAAAGCGTGGCTTGTACATCGACAGCCGCAAATTCAGTTTGCAAATGTTGTTGCAACCAAGTGGGGTTGAACAAATCGCGGCCCGTGCTTTTTGGGGGCGTTTGCTGCAAGAAAGACTGTGACAACAAGCTTTGCAACAGCGCTGGTATGACTTGTCCTTGAGAAGCCCATGCGCCATTGGCATCGAAGTCTTGGCCTTGGTGCAAATGAACCCAATGGTCCATGAGTGCGTTGCCGGGGCCGCAGTCAAAACCAGAAATGAGAGGGCTGGAAATGTTGGCCGCGTCAATCGAGTTTTGCTTGGAAGCACTTTTCAAAATGCTGATGTTGGAAATGCCGCCAATGTTTACAACGGCCACAGTTTGTGTGCTGGCGCCAAAAATTTCTGCATGAAATGCTGGCACCAAGGGTGCGCCTTGTCCGCCTGCAGCCAGGTCGCGTGTTCTGAATTCAGCGACCACATCAATGCCAGTGAGTTCGGCCAGGAGGGCGGGGTTGTTAAGTTGCAAGGTATAGCCTACCGCGCTTTGGCCGGTGCTAGGGTCTGCGTCAAATTCAAGTGGGCGGTGACGCACAGTTTGACCATGCGCGCCAATGGCATGAATGCAATTGGCTTGCTTTCCGCTTTCATTCAGCAAGGCGTGAACCACTTTGGCATAGGCTCTTGCTAAGCGATTGCCAGCCAATGCAGCGCGATGCAACTCGTTGTTGCCGGGTGTATTTAGACTGAGAAGTTCTGCGCGAAATTCGGCGTCAAATGGCAGAAAGACATGTTGCAGAACTTTCAGTTGGCGCGTGTCTGATAACAAAAAAGGAGACACCTTATGTTCAACCGAAACGCCACGCGAAGCGCCATCTTGCCATTGGAGCAACACACCATCGACACCGTCGAGCGAAGTGCCAGACATCAAACCGATGTAGTACTGCAAGTGATTTTGGGTCACCGTTGCGATCGGTGGGGAGGGTGGCGAAAGAGGGGGCGAGGAGGAGGTCAACCTGGCCCCTGCCAAAGGTGAAATTTATTGAACGATGCCTTGACGCATTTGCGCCGCAGCCATCAATTGTGCACGTGCGAATTGAGAAGTTTGGTTGAATTGAGTTCTCAGAGGAGCGGGTATGGGCGCAGATGAATCTTGATGTGCCAAAGTGAGTGGATCAACGTGCTGGCCGTTAATTCGGAACTCGAAATGTAAGTGAGGGCCCGTTGCCAATCCTGTGGAACCCACAGCACCAATCAATTCACCTTGCTTAATGGATTGGCCTTTTCGCACATTGATTTTGCTCAGGTGCGCATAGACAGTGCTTTGTCGGGCGTTGTGTTTGATAACAACCGTATTTCCAAATCCACCTTGAAAACCACTTTCCAAAACGACGCCGTCTGATACGGAAATAACAGGTGTACCAGTGGGAGCAGAGTAGTCAACCCCTTTGTGTGCGCGTTGAGTATGAAGAATGGGGTGCTCTCGCATTCCAAAACCACTTGTTTTTCGTGAATAAGGAACCGGTGATGCTAAGAAGGCACTGCGAAGGCCGTTACCGTTCATGGCGTAGTAAGCGCCTTTCTGGCCCGGCTCTTGAAACCACACGGCATCGTAAGTCTTTTTGTCGTTGACAATTTCGGCACTTAAGAGTTTGCCAGTACGTAAAGGTTCGCCTTCTGCTTCTAGAGTTTCATAAACAACAGAGAAAACAGCGCCTTTTTTGAGATTGCGGTGGAAGTCAATTTGACCAGAAAAAACGTCCGCCAGTTGATGGGTAATGGAGTCAGGAAGCCGTGCTTCGTCTGAGGCCGCATACAAAGATGATGCGATTGTGCCGCCCGTCATTCGAACACTGGCAGTGAGGGGAGCTGAACCTGAACTTAGAGTGAATTTGTTTTCGGCAGTACGCGAAATGACAATTCTTTGAAACTGGGAGTCGTTGTCGTTTTTGAGCCAACGGGTTGTGAGCGTGATCAATTGCTGTTGTTCATTCGCCTCAACAGAAACGTTGTGGCCTGATCGGCTGAGAAGCGCCTGTTTGGCTTCAGGCGATTTGCGGATGAATTCAGCAGCTGCAGCATCTACCAAGCCCATTCGTCTTAACAAGCTTTCAGCAGTGTCTGACGCACGGGTCACATCATTTCGATAAAGCTTAAGAGTTTGCAGTTCGAGTGCAGCGATTTGAGATTGGAGATTGGGAGTCTCTATGTTTTCAACCAATGTTTGCACTGGTAAATTTGAGGCATCAGGTCCAAGGTTGGCCACTGCAAATGCTCCACCACCACCACCCAGTAGCAAAGTGGCTAACAAAACACTGATACGTTGAGGATGACGTGCAACTGCATCCAACAGCAGTTGGCTGTAGGATTTTGCATTTGTCAGTAACGTGTTAATGGTATTCATTAGGTCCGAAAAAATGAGCCGATACAAAGACCTGTTTCTGTTTTTGTACATGCATTTGAAAACATTTCAGAGAATAGCAAGGTCAGCCCTTAAAATGAGGCAAATAATTCATACATTCTAACGCCAATGGCAATTGACGCATACTGGAAAACCCTTATGAATTTGCCCATTTCGACCCTTTACCCCGTTACAGATACTGTCAAAGAGGCTTTGGCTGTGACTTTGAGGGGCTGTGATGAGCTCATTCCGCAGGATGACTGGGCCAAAAAACTGGCCAAATCTGAAGCCACCGGGGTGCCTTTGCGCATTAAGTTGGGCCTGGACCCTACGGCGCCCGACATTCACGTGGGACACACCGTGGTGCTGAACAAAATGCGCCAGTTGCAAAATTTGGGTCACCAAGTCATCTTTTTGATCGGCGACTTCACCAGTCTTATTGGCGATCCATCGGGCCGCAATTCCACTCGCCCACCTTTAACGCCTGAGCAAATCAAAGCCAATGCCGAAACGTATTACCGCCAGGCCAGCTTGGTTCTTGACCCCACCAAAACTGAAATTCGCTACAACTCCGAATGGAGTTTGCCGCTAGGGGCTATGGGCATGATTCAACTTGCGGCCAAGTACACCGTGGCGCGCATGATGGAGCGAAACGATTTTCACGATCGTTTCAAGGCCGGCACACCCATCAGCGTGCACGAATTTTTGTACCCGCTCATGCAGGGTTACGACTCGGTGGCTTTGAAGTCTGACCTTGAGTTGGGCGGTACCGATCAAAAGTTCAATTTGCTCATGGGCCGACATTTGCAAGCCGAATACGGCCAAGAGCCGCAATGTATTTTGACCATGCCTTTGCTCGAAGGTTTGGATGGCGTGGACAAGATGTCCAAGTCAAAGAACAACTACATCGGCATTAGCGAAGAGCCCAACTCCATGTTTGCCAAGGTGTTGTCTATTTCGGATGTGCTCATGTGGCGTTGGTACACACTGCTGTCTTTCAAGTCGATGGCCGACATTGAAATTTTGAAGAAGCAAGTGGCTGACGGTTTGAATCCGAAGGAAGCCAAAGTGGCTTTGGCCAAAGAAATTACCACACGCTTCCATGGCGCGGCTGCAGCTGATGCGGCCGAGCAAGACTTTATCAATCGAAGCAAGGGCGGCGTGCCCGATGAAATTCCAGATGTGAGTTTGAGTGGTGCACCTTTGGGCATTGGCGCTTTGCTCAAGATGGCGGGCTTGGCACCTTCAGGCTCTGAGGCCAATCGTTTGATTGATGGCGGCGGTGTGCGTGTGGACTCATCTGTGGTCAGCGACAAGGGCTTGAAGTTAGAGGCCGGCACGTATGTCGTTCAGGTGGGCAAACGCAAATTTGTGCGTGTGCATTTGAGTGCTTGATGCATTTCCTTCGATTTGGCGCTTAGCGTTTGTCACGGATGTGCGTTAACCTGAAGCCATGATCTCAAAATTACCTGCATGGTCGCCACGTACTTTGTTGTGGGCCTCTGTGGTGGTGGCCATCATCACCATCGGCCTTAAAACTGGCGCTTGGTTGATCACTGACTCTGTCGGTTTGCTGTCGGATGCCATGGAGTCCTTGGTCAATTTGGCCAGTGCTATTTTTGGGTTGATGATGGTCACGGTGGCTGCGCAACCCGCTGACGAAGAACATCCTTATGGGCATCACAAAGCAGAATATTTTTCATCTGGCTTTGAAGGTATTTTGATCATCGTGGCCGCGTTGGCCATTATCTGGACCGCCAGCCATCGCATTTTTGACCCCAAACCCATTGAGCAATTAGGCTGGGGTTTGGCTTTGTCTGTGGGCAGTTCGGCTTTGAATGGCTTGTTGGCGTGGGTGATGTTTGATGCCGCCAAAAGGCATCGGTCCATTGCCTTGGAAGCCGATGCCAAGCATTTGGTCACCGATGTGTGGACATCTATTGGCGTGGTCATTGGCATTGGTTTGGTCAGCATCACGGGCTGGTTGTGGCTCGATGCCGTGGTGGCCATTGGTGTGGCGCTGAATATTTTGAAAGAGGGTTTTCATCTGATTTGGCGATCTTCACAAGGCCTCATGGATGAAGCAGTAGAGCCTGAAGTTATTGCGCAAATCAATGAAACATTGGCCGGATTTGCGCACCAGCGAAATGATGTGTCGATCATTCGCTTTGACCATGTGACCACGCGCAAAGCTGGACAACGCCGATTTGTAGACATGCACATGCACATGCCAGCCTCTTGGTCTTTGGGCCGTGCCGCTGCGCTCCGCGCCAGTGTAGAGCAGGCATTGATGAGCGCGGTTCCAGGTTTGCGAGCCTCTATTCAGCTGCTACCTTCAGACGTAGAAGCGCATTTCGACTCTGAAAGAGACTTGCTGTAAAACAATTGGGGTCAGAGCAACATTAATTTCCAATCAAAAGGGGCAGAGGCTGATGGGGGCTGACGATTTGTGGTACTCCACCATGAGGAAGCCCCCATCAGCCTCTGCCCCTTTTGATTGGAAATTAATGTTGCTCTGACCCCAATTGTTTTTTCCCCAAACTCACACACCCGCATAATCGAGCCATGAACGAAAACAAAAACGATTTTGCGAAGCTGAGTTTGTCGGCTTCGATGTTGGGCAATTTAGAGCAGTTGGGCTATTTGCAAATGACGGCTATTCAGGCAGCCAGTTTGCCTGTCACTTTGGCGGGCAAAGATTTGATTGCGCAGGCCAGCACGGGCAGTGGCAAGACTGCTGCGTTTGGCATTCCTTTGGTTGAAAAAATTCTACCTGCAGACTTTGCGGTGCAGGCCATGATTTTGTGCCCAACACGCGAGTTGGCAGACCAGGTCAGTCAAGAAATTCGCCGTTTGGCGCGCGCTGTTGGCAATGTCAAAGTGGTCACCCTGTGTGGCGGCGTGGCACTGCGTGGCCAAGTGTTGAGCTTGGAACATGGCGCGCATGTGGTGGTGGGTACGCCCGGTCGCATCATGGACCATTTGGAGCGCGGTTCTTTGAAACTCAAGGGCCTTCAAACCTTGGTGCTGGACGAAGCCGATCGCATGCTCGACATGGGCTTCTTTGACGACATTGCCACCGTTGCCAGACAGTGCCCTCCAAAGCGTCAAACGCTGTTGTTCTCGGCAACCTATCCTGAAGGCATTGCCAAGTTGGCCACGCAGTTCATGAAGGACCCGCAAAGTGTGAAAGTGGAAACACAACACAGCGCCAACAAGATCAAACAGATCTTTGTGCAGGTGAAAGAGTCTGAGCGTTTGCATGCGGTGTCAATGGTGCTCAATCATTTCAGACCCACATCGACGCTTGCGTTTTGCAACACCAAAGTGCAGTGCCGTGATTTGGTAGCGGTGTTGCAAGCGCAAGGCTTCAGTGCGTTGGCGCTTTATGGTGAGTTGGAGCAACGTGAACGAGACCAAGTTTTGATTCAATTTGCCAATCGCAGTTGCTCTGTGTTGGTAGCCACCGATGTGGCTGCACGCGGCTTGGATGTGGCGCAACTTGAAGCTGTTATTAACGTGGATGTGACGCCCGATTCCGAGGTGCACATTCACCGCATTGGTCGCACGGGCCGCGCCGATGCAGAAGGCTTGGCAGTGACTTTGGCCAGCATGGACGAGATGGGCTATGTGGGCAAAATTGAAGTGTTGCAAGGGCGTGAGTCGAGCTGGCAAGAGCTGAGCACTTTGACGCCTGCAGGCAAAGACATGCTGGTGCCCGCTATGGCTACCCTGCAAATTGTGGGTGGCCGAAAAGAAAAAATTCGTGCAGGTGATGTGCTGGGCGCGCTCACAGGCGATGCGGGTTACACGCGTGAGCAAGTAGGCAAGATCAATGTAAATGAATACTCTACTTATGTGGCAGTGGCTCGAGACATTGCGCGTGAGGCTGCGGCTAAATTGTCGCTCGGTAAAGTAAAAGGCAAATCCGTGAAAGTGCGTTTGCTGGAAGATGCTTCTGGCATTGAGAGTGATTAACTTCGGACATTGTTGAGTGCTTCACTGTCGCTCAATGTATGACCTTGATTTAGGGGTTCGCAGCATCATGGCGCGATGCACTTTACATGTGACCCCAATAAAAGCCGTGCAAATTATTTTAAACATGGCATAGTGCTTGAATTCGCTCAGTATCTTGAGTGGGGTAAAGCTTTCATTTGTGAAGACGAGCGCCGGAATTACAAAGAGACTCGCATGCATGGACTGGTCCCGTTAGATGGCAGACTTTACTGTCTGGTCTATGTTCTGCGAAATGGTTCTACCAGATGTATCAGTTTGCGTAAAGCAAACAAACGAGAGGCTAAGCGCTATGAAAAAAATCAATAAAAATACCAAACCTATCAAAATCATCATGCCAACGGATGAGGAAGACTATCAAATCACATTGGCTGCCATGAGTGATCCAGATAACCCGCCCATGACTGACGCAGATTTTGAATACATGGAAAAGCATGCAGTCTTTGGCGCGCCTTGGACCAAGCCTGATTATGGTCAAGTCAAAAAAACAAACTGACCCTAGAAATTAATACGGGTTCTTAAACCTTAGCCTGTGCATGATCTCAATCTCATGTGCTTCCATAGCCTCTGCATCCGACTCACTGGTTTCGTGATCCCAGCCCTGCGCATGCAGCGTGCCATGCACCAATAAATGCGCGTAATGCGCTTGCAATGTTTTGCCTTGCTCGCGAGCTTCCTTTGCTACCACCGGCGCGCACAACACCAAATCGGCCATCACCACAGGTGACTGCATGTAATCAAAAGTCAGCACATTGGTGGCGTAATCTTTCTTGCGAAACTCACGGTTCAAGCGTTGGCCTTCTATGGCGCCCACAATGCGCACTGTGATTTCGGCGTCTTGCGCCAAGCTGTGACGAATCCAACTGACGACTTTCTGGCGAGGCAAGGCCGTGCGATGGCGCTTAGCATTAGGGATGTCGCCAAATTGCAAAGACAAGTTAAGGGTTGGAAGTGCCATTACTTTTAGCTTGTCATTTCAAGCATCAATCGACCGACTGCGCACAGTCGTTCTTTGCGCATCATAAGCATCCACAATGCGCGCCACCAAAGGATGCCGCACCACATCCGCACTGGTAAACCGTGTCATGGCAATGCCCTTAACCCGCCTAAGCACCCGCTCAGCATCAATCAACCCACTGAGCTGCCCCTTGGGCAAATCAATCTGACTCACATCACCCGTGACCACCGCCTTTGCACCAAAGCCAATGCGCGTCAGGAACATTTTCATTTGCTCTGGCGTGGTGTTTTGCGCCTCGTCCAAAATCACAAACGCATTGTTCAAGGTGCGGCCGCGCATGAAGGCCAACGGCGCCACTTCAATGGCGTTGCGCTCAAAGGCTTTTTGTACTTTGTCGTGCCCCATCAGGTCATAAAGCGCGTCGTACAGAGGCCGCAAATAAGGATCGACCTTTTGCGACAAATCGCCAGGCAAAAAGCCCAAACGCTCGCCAGCCTCTACGGCTGGGCGAGTTAAAACAATGCGCTGCACACTGGCGCGTTCTAACGCATCTACCGCACAAGCCACTGCCAAATAAGTTTTGCCAGTGCCCGCAGGCCCAATGCCAAATGTAATGTCGTGCGTGGCCATGTTGTCGATGTACAAGGCCTGCATGGGCGTTCGGGCTTTCAGGTCAGCACGGCGCGTTAAAAGGGTGGCGGCATCGGGGTTGTTGGCCACTTCGGGGTCGCCCGTCATCATGAGTTGAAGGGCGTCATCCTTGATGGGCCGATCGGCCATTTCATAGAGCGCCTGAAGTAATTCCAGCGCTTGGTTGGCCCGAGCCTTGTGGCCGTCAATCTTGAACTGCTCGTGCCGGTGGGCAATTTTGACCTGTAGCCCTGCCTCGATGGTGCGCAAATGGGCATCCATAGGGCCGCAAAGATGGGTCATGCGGGTATTGTTGTGCGGCGTGAAGTTGTGTCTGACAATCAAGCTGATAATCCTAAAGAAAATCGACAAAAGCCCAAATGGGGCATTGTCCATACCCATAATGATAGGCACTTATCTGATGAAGAAGAACGGCACGCCATGATTGGTCAGTTAACAGGCACTTTGGTCGACAAAAACCCACCCGAGGTGGTGGTGGACTGCCATGGCGTGGGCTATGAGGTGAGTGTGCCCATGAGTACCTTTTACAACCTGCCTGCTTTGGGCGAAAAGGTCAAGTTGCTCACGCATTTTGTGGTGCGCGAGGACGCGCAGCTCTTGTACGGCTTTGCCACCCACGAAGAGCGTGCAGCGTTTAGGCAGCTCATCAAAATTTCTGGTGTAGGCCCGCGCACGGCTTTAAGCGTGCTGTCGGGCATGGGCGTGGCCGATTTGGCACAGGCCATTACCCAACAAGAAGCCGGCCGTTTGATCAAGGTGCCGGGGATTGGCAAAAAAACTGCTGAGCGTTTGCTCTTGGAGTTGAAAGGCAAACTGGGTGCCGACATAGGACAACCAACAGGCACTTCTCACGACCATGCCAACGATATCTTGCAAGCCTTGGTGGCGCTTGGGTACTCAGACAAGGAGGCCGCGTTGGCACTCAAGTCTTTGCCCCCAGACATTGGCGTGAGTGACGGCATCAAAATGGCACTCAAGGCCTTGGCCAAATAAAATCACAACATGAGCATTCAAACCGACGACTTTGGCACCCCACCGCCCGCACGCATGGTGGACGCAAAACCCGAGACACCTCAGGAAGAAGCCATTGAGCGTGCGCTGCGTCCCAAGTTGCTGGACGACTATGTGGGTCAAGCTAAGGTTCGCGAGCAATTAGAAATTTTCATTGGCGCTGCCAAAATGCGCGGCGAGCCTTTGGACCATGTGCTGCTGTTTGGCCCGCCTGGTTTGGGCAAGACAACCTTGAGCCACATCATTGCGGCAGAGTTGGGTGTGAACCTGCGCCAAACCAGTGGCCCCGTCTTAGAAAAACCAAAAGACCTGGCCGCACTGCTCACCAATTTAGAAAAAAACGATGTCTTGTTCATCGATGAAATTCACCGCTTGTCTCCCGTGGTAGAAGAAATTTTGTACCCCGCATTAGAAGACTATCAAATCGACATCATGATTGGTGAGGGGCCCGCTGCGCGTAGCATCAAACTCGATCTGCAGCCCTTTACTTTGGTGGGCGCCACCACCCGCGCGGGCATGCTCACCAACCCACTGCGCGACAGGTTTGGCATTGTGTCGCGGCTTGAGTTTTACACAGCGGAAGAATTGGGCCGCATTGTGAAGCGCAGTGCGGCATTGCTCAAAGCGCCCATGGATGCTGCAGGTGGCGAAGAAATTGCCAAGCGCTCACGCGGCACGCCGCGCATTGCCAATCGATTGCTCAGGCGTGTGCGCGACTATGCCGATGTGAAAGGCTCAGGCCATATCACGCACGACATTGCCAAACGTGCGTTGGCCATGCTTGATGTCGATCCAGAAGGTTTCGATTTGATGGACCGCAAACTCCTCGAAGCAGTCATTCACCGATTCGATGGTGGACCCGTGGGCCTAGACAATATTGCTGCCAGCATTGGCGAAGAGCGCGACACCATTGAAGATGTGATCGAGCCGTATTTGATTCAACAAGGTTTCTTGCAGCGCACACCTCGCGGTAGAACGGCCACCTTGGCGGCCTACAGGCATTTGGGTGTGACGCCGCCCAAGAGTTTTTCGCAAGATTGAACGCAGAGCTAACGCGCCAATTCAGTATTCGTCGCGCGACACTTCGTCCAAGTGCGACGTGTCTGCCCACCCCACCAATGACACGCTGTCTGGCGTCCACAACAAGCGGTTGATGGCGGTGTTGGTCAGGGCCCAAGTTCTAGGCGCCAATAAATCTTGCCCCGTGGCAATGCGGTACAAAATGTCCATCACACCGCCATGCGCAAAAACCGCAATGTGCTCACCTGAATGCTTTGCGGCCAAAATGTTCAGGGTATTTCGAATGCGCTGATCTAAAGTAATCAATGACTCACCGCCTTTGGGAGGTACCCAATGCGGATCGCGCTTGCGCCAACGCATGGCGTCCTCTGGCAAGTCGGCTTCTATTTCTTTGAAAGTTTTGCCTTCAAAGACGCCAAACCCGCGCTCGCGCAAACCCTGGTGCGTCACAGGTGTGAGGCCTAAGCGTTTGCCAACAGCAGCAGCTGTTTGATGTGCGCGTTGCAAGTCACTGGTGTAGATGGCGTGCAAGGGGTCTTGGGCGGCCAAAGCTTCGGCCAAACGCTCGGCCTGCAATTGGCCGTGTTCATTCAATGGAATGTCAATGTGACCTTGAATGCGGGTGTCTACATTCCAAGCTGTTTCGCCATGTCGAATGGCCATGATGCGCGTTGCGTTCGAGGGCATCACTTACCTTGCAATGGTGGTGTCAACCCGTCGATTGAGGACAGATGGGTTTGGGAAACCTTGAAATGCAGCACCAATCATGGCGCGCCAAATGTTTTGGTGGTCCGTCCAAGGGCCTTCGTGCAAGGCCTTTGTTTGGTAAACCACATTGCTGGTTCTGAGATCGCGAATGATGATGCTCACTTCTTGCGCATAGCCTGAAGGCGGCGGAAAGCCAGCGCGCATGCCAGAGTTCATGCCAAGGCCCCAGCCAACGCCGTGCGGTCTGTAACCCGTGCCAATGCTGATGTTAAAGCGGTTGACCCAGGGACCGCGCACAGGTCGGCCCCAAGGATCGGCAATGAATTCTGCCGCGCGCACGCCAATCCAAATGGTGTATTGGGCTTCTGCGTCATTGCGCGTCCAACCCAATGGCGCCAAGGCCGCTTCAAGTTCAACTTCTGCCCAGCCAGCTTGAAGGCTGTTGACATCGGCAGGAAGCCGGTCATGACGAAAGAAAGCTTTGGCAGGGGCTGCGCTTTGAGCAGTTGCTGAGGTGGGCCACTGCGTGCTGGTTTGCACTTGGCTCTCGATGATGCGCATGCTGTTACAGCCGCTTAACAGAAGGCTGAAAAGGGCCAGTAAAAACAGACCGCCCCACCGAACAGGGCGTGCAAGCGGACTTGTGATTTTACGGTTCATGGCGTCTCCTAGTGAGTCACTTTTAAAGTGCCAATCAAGATTGAAAAGAGTTAGAGCTTTACAACTTGCACGCCTTGCAAGCTGGCCATCACATTGGGTGCTTCAAAGCTTTCGTCGTCGAAGGCTTTGTCGCCGTCTTCATTGGCAAGACCCGTGATTTTGAGATTTTTAAAATCGTGCAAGTTGGCATCCATCAAATGCGAGGGCACCACATTTTGCAAAGCTGAAAACATGTTTTCTATGCGGCCTGGAAACTTCTTTTGCCATTCGCGAATCATGTTACCAATTTGCACGCGCTGCAAATTTTGCTGGCTGCCGCACAGCGTGCAAGGAATGATGGGGAACTGACGGTGCTCAGCCCAACGTGAAAGGTCGGCTTCTGCCACGTGCGCCAAAGGGCGAATGACCATGAACTCGCCGTTGTCGCTTAAGAGCTTGGGCGGCATGCCTTTGAGTTTGCCGCCAAAGAACATGTTCAGGAAAAAGGTTTGCAGCATGTCATCGCGGTGATGGCCCAGCGCCAATTTGTTGCACTTCAATTGACCTGCTACTTTGTACAAAATACCGCGGCGCAAACGGCTGCACAAGCTGCACATGGTTTTGCCTTCGGGAATTTTGTCCTTAACGATGGAGTAGGTGTCTTGCGTTTCAATGTGAAACGGAATGCCCATATTTTTTAAATAGGCGGGCAAAATCTCGGCGGGAAAGCCGGGCTGCTTTTGATCTAAGTTGACGGCAATGAGTTCAAAGTCAACAGGGGCACGCGCTTTCATTTTGAGCAAAATGTCGAGCATGCCGTAGCTGTCTTTGCCGCCCGACATGCAGACCATGATGCGGTCGCCTTCTTCAATCATGTTGAATTCGCTGATGGCTTGGCCCACTTGGCGACACAAGCGTTTTTCTAACTTGTGTGTCTCGCGTTCAATTTTGAGGGCCTTGGCTTTTTGGGCGGCCTGATCTTCAGCTTCATCGGCCACGGTCTCTAGCCAAGCATTTTGTGTGGGTGCGTTCATGGTTTCACCATTGTCCTGTTTCCATGCGAATGGCAACTTCGCAATCTTCAAAAATTTCTAATTTGGCTATTTTCACGCGCACACCTTTCACACCATGCAGTTGCATGAGGCGGTGCGAGAGTTTGCCAATCAGGCTTTCGAGCAAATTGACATGCTCAGAGGTGCATTCATCGATGATGATTTTGCGCACCTTGCGATAGTCGAGCACATTGCTGATGTCGTCATCGCGGGGCAACAATGGCTGTGGGCCGAGGTTCAGTTCAGCATCGACTTGAATGGGCTGGGGCGCATTTTTCTCGTGCTCCAAAATGCCCAAGCTAGCGTCAAATCTGAGGCCTGTGAGCGTAAGCGTTTGTTTGCCTGAAGGGATCAAGCTGTCTGCATGGGGGGAAGTAGGGGCAGTCATGCTGGCTCACATCAAAGAAAAATCGCGCTCGAACTTCATCAAGTGCTGCCCGCCATCGACCAACAAGGTGGTGCCGGTCATGGCGCGGTTGTGCACTGCAAACACCACGGCGCTCACTACATCTTCAACAGATGAGGAGCGACCCAAGGGGCTGAGTGTGTGAAGTTTTTGAAACTTATCGTCGTCCAACATGTGGCTGGTCAGCGTGAGGCCAGGCGCCACGCCCACCACGCGAACCAGTGGTGCTAGCGCTTGGGCCAACAAGGTGTTGGCCGCTTCCAACGCGGCCTTCGACAAGGTGTAACTTAAAAAATCGGGATTGGGGTTCCAAAGCTTTTGATCGAGCATGTTAATTACCACGGCCTCGGCGGCTTGCGCACCGCGCGATTGGCAGTTTTGGTGCAAAGCCTGCGCCAACACAATGGCAGCACCCGTGTTGCTGGCCCAGTGCTGCGCCATGTTGGCGTAGCTGAAACTCTGAACGTCGTCGTGTTCAAACAATGCTGCGCTGTTGACAACAGCATCGACGCGACCTAATTGGCTGATCACTTGCGGCATCAGTTTGCGGGTGGCTTCTTCGTTGGCCAAATCGGCTTTGAAAATAAAATTTTGCAGTTGTACCTGAGTGCCATTGTGCGCAACAGAGGCATCACCGCCTTCTGATTTCAGCGCAGCTTGTGCCTGCCATTGTGCAAAAGCTTGCATGCAGTCGGCCGCTGTTTGAAGTGCCTCAGCCTCAGAGCTTCGGTAGTGCACCGCAATGCGCCATCCCGCACGGGCCAGGCCCAACGCAATTTCTCGGCCCAAGCGCTTGCCGGCGCCTGTGACCAGGGCCGTGCGGGGGGTAGAAGAAAAAGAAGCCGACATTCGGGGACAATCAAGGGCAATGACAGAAGATCATAGTTTAACGACCGCCATGCTGGTGCGGGTGCACAAGGCCATTTTGGCGGCCCAAGGCTGGCTGCCGTTTGATCAATTCATGGCTTTGGCCTTGTACGAGCCGGGTTTGGGCTATTACGCCAATCAGCAGCCCAAGTTTGGCACCATGCCCCAGTCGGGCAGTGATTTTGTGACGGCGCCCGAGTTGTCCTCCTTGTTTGGCGCGGCGCTGGCCCAACAAGTGGCCGAGGCTTTGAAGGCCACGGGCACCGACGAAGTCTTGGAGTTTGGCGCAGGCAGTGGGGCTTTGGCGCACCAGTTGCTGAGTGAGCTTCAGCGATTGGGTTGCAAGATCAAGCGCTACAACATCATGGATTTGTCCAACACCTTAAAGGCCAGGCAGCAGATGCTGTTGGCAGAGTTTGGCGACCAAGTGAAATGGCTGAGCGAATGGCCCGAAAGCTTGCAAGGCGTGGTGCTTGGCAATGAAGTGCTCGACGCCATGCCGGTCAAATTGCTTCACAGAATCAAAGGTCAATGGCACGAGCGAGGTGTGGTGTTGGCCGCGCAATCTGACCACTCCGATGGCTTGACTTGGGAAGACAGGCCGACCGATCTGCGGCCTCCACTAGAGCCCGCGGGTGAACACGACTACCTAACCGAAATTCAGCCACAAGGCGAGGCCTTTGTGACCAGCTTGGCCGAGCGAATGCTGGCCAGCGAGAAGGGCGGCGCTGCATTTTTCTTGGACTATGGTTTTCCAGAGGCGGAATTTTTTCACCCTGAACGCCATATGGGCACCCTGATGTGCCATCAGGCGCACAAGGCCGATGTCAATCCCTTGGAAGCAGTTGGTTTGAAAGACATCACGGCCCACGTGAACTTCACGGGCATGGCTTTGGCGGGTCAAGATGCAGGGCTTCAGGTCTTGGGTTACACCAGCCAAGCGCGGTTTTTATTGAACTTAGGCTTGGCCGAGAGAATGGCGCAATCTAGTTTGGCCGAGCGAGCGCAGGCCATGAAGCTCATCAATGAGCACGAAATGGGCGAGTTGTTCAAGGTGGTGGGCTTTGCCACCCATGACCACTGGCAGGCACAAGGTTTTGCTGTGGGCGACCGCAGCCACAAATTATGAAAAGAGACTCAGCACATGCTTAGATGGGTGATCGTGACCTTTTTGGCCCTGCTGCTCATCAGTTGGGTGCGCCCCTGGCTAGAAAAGATGGGTTTGGGCAAGCTGCCGGGTGACTTTAATTTCAAATTGTTTGGTCGCGAATGGCATATTCCCCTCACCAGCACCTTGCTGTTGAGCTTTATCATCACCTTGATTGCCAAGTTCTTATAAAAAGAATGACGAGTTTTAAAACATTTGTGTTACATTGCTAGCTTGTGACTACTGCTTAAATGAATTTGATGCGCGGTCACAATAAGCGCAGTTCCTGCAGGTTTTTGAACGTTCAAACTCAGTTCACCAACTTTCAGAAGAGCGGCGCACCCCCAAATACGGGTGGGTTTGATTTCACGCTTTCCCCTTTTTCAGTGCTCAGAACCAGGCCATTTGGATTCAAATGCAAGCGCCCATGTGCGTTGGCAAGGATCTAATGTGTTGCTCTGTACACACCAATTTTTTAGCTTATTAGATGATTCATACGATTACTTTTGAAAATTCCCCCGTCACCGTGGGAAAATACCGCATTGCCGCTTGTCCGCGTGCACTGCCCTGTGGCCGCTTTGCGGCGCAGGTGTCAGTGGCCAGTGGGCGTGGCAGTGCCAGTACCGACAGGGTGATGTGTTTTACCAACGACTTCGCCACCCGCGATGCTGCAGCCAGTTTTGCACTGGCACAAGGTTTAGATTGGGTGCGTTCAACCACGCGGGCCCACTGAGCCACCCTGAGAACCTGAAAGGAAAAAATGGCGAAAGAAGATTTGATCGAACAGATGGGCGTTGTGAACGAGGTTTTACCTGACACACGTTTTCGTGTCACCTTGGACAATGGGCACCAGTTGATCGCTTACTCAGCAGGCAAGATGCGCAAGAACCACATTCGCATTTTGGCGGGCGACCGTGTCACGCTTGAGTTGTCACCTTACGACCTCACCAAAGGCCGCATCAGCTTCCGTCACTTGGCTGGCCGTCCACCGGCAGCGCCTCGCACGCCTCGCACACCTTCGCGTTAATGTGCCACGCTGGCTTTAAGTCAGCGGGACTTCATTGATGCAGGCGTGCTGTGGTGCTTAGACCTTCAACTGGTCAATGGCACTCACTCTGGCAGCATGTATTTTTTCGCCAACAGCAGGGCCCGAGAGGCCCTGTTTTTGCGCCTGCTCGGCAATGCCGGCGGTGGTCACAGACAAAGCCGCCTTCAACACTTCTTGTAAACGCGTGCTTGGCCCATAGGCCTCGTTCTCAAAACCCTTTCGACCCCGAGCATCGCACTCACAGGCCAGCAAAATGTCTGGCATGCGTTCAGGTTTGCGAATGGCGTCGCACCTTTCGAGCAAGCGCATGAGCGCTGCCGCTTTCAATTCTTGGCTACGGTGAATGTTGCCATGTTCACGCGCCACCACTTCAGACAACTCTTTGCACTCAACGGGAATGCGCAGACGCTCACACACGTGTTGGAGTAATTTGACGCTGCGTTGTTCGTGGGCAATATGCCTCGGCCATTCTTCTTTGGGCGTAGTGCCTTTGCCCAAGTCATGCATGAGGCAAGCTACGCGCACGGGCAGGGAGGCATTGAGGTGTGCGCTCATATCAAGCACCATCATGAGGTGAATGCCAGTGTCAATTTCTGGATGGTATTCGGCGCGTTGCGGCACACCCCACAGGCGATTCACTTCAGGCAATAAAACTTTGAGTGCGCCACATTCTTTGAGGACCTCAAACATGCGCGAAGGCTTGGCGGTCATCAAGCCTTTGGCCAATTCTTGCCAGACACGCTCGGGTACCAAATGTTCAACTTCGCCGGCCTGCACCATGTCTTGCATGAGCTGCATGGTTTCAGGGGCAATTTGAAAATCAGGAAAGCGCGCAGCAAAGCGTGCCACACGCAAGATGCGAACGGGGTCTTCGCGAAAGGCCAGTGTCACATGGCGAAGAGTTTTGGACTCAAGATCTTTTAAGCCGTGATAAGGGTCAATGCCATGCGCTGCAAAAACTTTTGCAAATTCTTCTCCTAACTTGGTTTTTGAATTTGGCGCATTGAGTTCGGGGTGCGCCTGAGTCAACTCGCCTGAATATGCTTCTGGCAAAGCCATGGCATTGATGGTGAGGTCGCGTCTGGCCAGATCTTCTTCTAAGGTGACTTCTGGCGAGGCATGCACCTCAAAGCCTTTGTAGCCAGGCGCGGTTTTGCGCTCAGTGCGGGCTAGCGCATATTCTTCGCGCGATGTGGGGTGCAGAAAAACAGGGAAGTCTTTGCCCACTGTGGTGTAGCCAAGTTGTGTCATTTCTTCGGGCGTGCCGCCGACCACCACCCAGTCTTTGTCTTTGACCGCTTGGTTTAAAAGGGCGTCGCGAATTGCACCGCCTACGCTGAAGATTTGCAAGCTCATCTGGCGTGCTTAGCAAGCTTAGAGGGCGGGTGCGAAAGCATTTGCGCTGAACTTAGGGCTTGGTGCGAAAAGGTTCTTCAAAATCGATGAAGTCTTTTTCGGCCAATGCGCCATCGATCCAGGCTTTCACGCCGGGCATGGCGCACAAACGATCGATGTAGGCCTGTGTCTCAGAACTCACAGGCAGTGCGTAGGTTTTGATGCGCATGACAACAGGCGAAAAATAGGCATCTGGAATGCTGAATTCACCAAACAACATGGGGCCTTTGTGTTCTTGCAGCAAAGCCGAAAACAGATGGTCAATGCGTTTTAAATCCTTGCGCAAAGCTTCATTGTCGCGCAGAGCCAGTGCACCTATTTCTGGCAAGTGCGCGTCAATGTTCATGGGGCACGCACTTCGAATGCCCGTGAAACCACTGTGCATTTCTGCGCAAATGCTGCGTGCCCTTGCACGGTCAGACACCTTGCTGGGCCAGAGTTGCTTGTCTGCAAATTTTTCTGCTGCGTACTCTGCAATCGACAGCGTATCCCAAACAGCCAAATTGCCATCGACCAGCACGGGTACTTTGCCAACGGGGTTGATGTCTTTCAAAGTTTGCTTGAACTTAGACTGAGCATCGAACCCATCAAAGCGCACCATGACTTCTTCAAATTCAATACCCGCTTGCTTGAGCATGACCCAAGGGCGCATGGACCATGAAGAGTAGTTTTTGTTGGCGATGTAGAGTTTCATGCGAAGGCCTCTGCTATTTTGTGGTTTGTCTAATGGGTTCACCGTCCTGCTTTGGCTCGGTAGTCGTTGAGTGTTGTGCAAGGTCCTTTGGCGCCTAAGTAGGTGGGTGCAATGCCGCTCACAGCCGAAGCCTGAATGCCCAAATCTTTCAAGCTCAGTGCGTGGCGAGATGCGACGTTGTCTACTTGCATGGAGGCCAGGTTGTCACGGCTCATCAAGGGCTGACCTGGTGCCAATTCCATCAGAAAGGCTTGGAGCCACGCCATCGCATGGGGAATGCCAAAAACCAAACGGCCTTTGCCTTGGCGAATGCCCGCCAATTGGCCTGATTTTTGAACCAATTGTTGCAGTGTGAAAACTTCGGGGCCGCAAAGCTCGTAGGTTTTTCCTGCGGTGTCGCTGTTGAAAACACACTGAGCGATGGCATTGGCCACGTCTTCGACCCACACAGCTTGAAAACGTGTGGTGGCACCGGCCAAGGGCACGATGGGGGTGATGCTTTGAAGTTGCGCAAACAAGTTTAAAAACTTGTCTTCTTTGCCAAAGATCACACTGGGTTGCAGCAAGGTGAGTTCAAGGCCCGCTTGCTTGAAAATCTCTTCGCCGCGCGCTTTGCTTCGCTGGTATTCGGAAGGGCCAGTTAGGCTGGCGCCCAAGGCACTGATGTGAATCAGCCGGTGCACACCGCTGTCTTGGCATGCTTGGGCAATAACCTGCGGCAACTGCACATGGGCTTTTTCAAAAGCAGTGGGTGTGCCGTGTAAGATGGCAATCAGATTGATCACCACATCGTGCTTGTGCATGCACTGCGTTAAAAATTCTAAGTTGTAAACATCGCCTTCAATGACGGTCACGCGCGGTAAATTTTGGATGGCGCTAGCTTGGTTTGCGCGCCGTGTGATCACGGTCATGCTGCTGCCCATGCGCGTGAGCTTCTCGCAAACATGGCGGCCCACAAAGCCTGTGCCGCCTAACAAAAGAATGCGTGCTGGTGCTTGGGTCATTTCAAACCTTCAACAGCTTGGAACATGGCTTCACGAGCCTGAGAAATGATTTGATCGCGCCACACATCGGTATCGGTGTAAAAGGCCGCAAAGATTTGGGCTTTGATACTTTGCTTAAGTTCATCAGAGGCTTCAGGGTGAATGTGCAGCCAGTGGTCTGCTCTGAGTGCCGAGAGCATGTCGTTCATGGGCAAGGTGCCGTACTCCAAAGCAATGCCTGTGTATTCGGCATGAGGGCATTCGTCTTGCGCAGACATCCACATGAGGCCCGTCAGGAAGGCTGAAGAAGAGCTGCCATCGTAGATGGAGGTAATGCCAGGACCCCACCACTGGCGGGCACGTGCAATGGCTGCTGCATCGTTGGCGCCTGCATAAATACGCTCGCCCACACCGCTAGGACCTAAGCCTGTGTGCAAGTCGATCCAAGCCAACTTTTGGGCGGAGGCAGCTTGCTGCTTGAGTACTTTGCGAATGGTTTGATTGCTCCATGTGGGCGCTTGGCCGCCAAAGAACAAACCTTCAGGATGGTGGTGCTGACCTTGAGACACGGCCGCTTGCAGCTTTGGCATGCCGTGTTGCGCAATGTACTGCATGGTGGCTTGTTGGTTGGCTTCGTTGGGTGGCCATTGATCTGGCAGCAAAAGGTGTTGAACCTCTTTGTAAGCTGTGTTCTCTGGCAGGGGTTTGCTGAAGTCTTGAAAGTTGCGATTGAGGTCAACGTTTTCTTGCGTGACGCGGCGCACATGGGAAAAACCATGGGGATTCAAAGCGTGCACATACACCACCGCAATGCCACTTTGTTGAACTGCCTTGTGCCATTCAGCACTGCGCAACGCATCAATTTGAACGCCACTGCCGCAATAACCTTCCACCCCATGGCAAGCACTGCTGATGAGCAAAACTTGTTTGGCGTTCACGGGGCCTTCGCGCACCACATCCATGGCCAGCTCTTCGCCATCGCGTCCCTTTTCAGGATGCACGTGAGATTCAACTTGAAGGCCTACAGCTTGTGCGGCACCCAAAAACTTTTGTCGTGCTTCTGCATAACTTTTTGAAAATGCGGAATGAATGTTCGTCATGAAAGGTCCAAATGAATGAAGCCCCGAAGGGCTTCAATAGAGAAGTCTAAATTCGACTGAAGCAGAAGCTTACTTTGTTTGAGTGGGGTTGGCCAACCATTGTGTGGCCAATTCAACCCAATAAGTGCCGCCCAAGGGAATCAGGTCGTCATTGAAGTCGTAGCTTGGATTGTGCAACATGCAGGGCCCTGCGCCGTGGCCCATTTCGCGGTGTGAGCCGTCGCCATTGGCAATGAACACATAGGCACCGGGCTTGGCTTGCAACATGAAAGAGAAATCTTCTGCGCCCATGGTGGGCTCTTGCACCATCACATTGTCTTTGCCCACAATGCCGTCCATCACTTTGCGCGCAAAGTCGGCTTCGGTGGCGCTGTTGATGGTGGGTGGGTAGTTGCGGTTGAAATGGAAATCAGCTTTTGCATCAAAAGCAGAACACAGATTTTCTGTGATTTGCTTCATCCGGTTTTCAATGAGGTCGAGCACCTCGAGGGTGAAGGTGCGCACAGTGCCTTGAATGACGCAGAAATCGGGTACCACGTTGGTGGCTTCGCCCGCATGCACCATGGTGACAGAAATGACGCCCGCATCGACCGGCTTTTTGTTGCGCGAGATGATGGTTTGGAAAGCCATGACCAATTGGCAGGCTACGGGTACTGGGTCAATGCCGTTGTGGGGCAGGGCGGCGTGGCTGCCTTTGCCGTGAATGGTAATTTTGAACTCGTTGCTAGACGCCATGACAGGGCCAGGGCTGACGGCAAAGGTGCCCACTGGGGCGCCGGGCCAGTTGTGCATGCCAAACACGGCTTGCATGGGAAACTTCTCGAACATGCCGTCTTTGATCATTTCACGGGCACCGCCGCCGCCTTCTTCAGCGGGTTGGAAAATGAGGTACACAGTGCCATCAAAGTCGCGGTGTTTAGAGAAATGCTTGGCAGCAGCCAACAACATGGCCGTGTGGCCATCGTGGCCGCAAGCGTGCATCTTGCCTTCGTGCTTGCTAGCGTGCGCAAAGGTGTTGAACTCTTGCATGGGCAAGGCGTCGATGTCTGCACGCAGTCCAATGCCTCGACCACATTTGCCGCCGTCACGGCCGTGAACGATACCGACAACACCTGTGGTGCCCATGCCGCGGTGAATGGGAATGCCCCAGTCAGTAAGCTGCTTGGCGACCACGTCGGCTGTGCGCTCTTCTTTGAAGCACAGCTCGGGGTGAGCATGAATGTCTTTGCGAATGGCCGCAATGCTGGCCGCGTCTGTGAGGATGGAGTCGATGATTTTCATGCCTACAGTCTAGCGAGAGTCGTGCCATTGCGCTACACCCCTTTTGCACTTGGGGGACATTTCCCTTTAGGGTTATCCCCAAAATTGCGCCCTTTAGAATGAGAGTATGACTAATTCAGTGCTTGAAAAAAATGCCGTGGTGCGTGGTTTGTGCCCGCATGACTGCCCAGACACCTGCGCCTTGCTTACCACCGTTGAGAACGGACGCGCTGTGAAGGTGCAAGGCAACCCGGATCACAAGCACACCGATGGGGTGCTTTGCACCAAAGTATCGCGTTATACAGAGCGTACTTACAGCCCTGAGCGATTGATGTTCCCCTTGAAGCGTTCGGGCCCCAAGGGGTCGGGGCAGTATGTACAGGTGACTTGGGAAGAGGCTATTGCGGACATTGCCGCCAAGCTCAAAACCATCGCCGCTCACAACCCTGAAGCCATCTTGCCCTACAGCTATGGCGGCACCATGGGCTGGGTGCAAAGTGAATCGATGGCCTCGCGCTTTTTTCACAAGATAGGCGCATCTTTGCTAGACCGCACCATCTGTGCTTCAGCGGGGGGCGAGGGCTTGGTTTACACCTTGGGCGGCAAGTTCGGCATGCAAACCGAATTCTTTTCCGAATCCAAATTGATTGTCATTTGGGGCAGCAACTCAATCACCAGCAACATTCACTTTTGGCGCCGTGCTCAAGAGGCCAAACGCAATGGCGCCAAGCTGATTTGCATTGATCCCCGCCACAGCGAAACCGCTGAAAAATGCCACGTGCACTTGGCCATCCAGCCAGGCACCGATGCCGCATTGGCCTTGGCCGTTATGCGCGAGTTGGTAGTGAACGATTGGCTAGACCACGACTACATTGAAAAGTACACCTTGGGATGGGACGCATTGCGTGAACGCGCCATGACTTGGACTTTGTCTCGCGCTGCAGAAGTTTGCGGCATTGATGAATCCTTGATTCGAGAATTGGCCAAAGATTGGGGCACCACAAAGAAGGCCGCCATTCGATTGAATTACGGCATGCAAAGGGTCAAGGGCGGCGCCAATGCCGTGAGGGCTGTGGCTTGTTTGCCAGCGCTCACAGGTGCTTGGCGAGACCGCGCGGGCGGCATGCTGCTCAGCAGTTCAAGCAATTTCAAAGTAAACAAAGTCGATTTGCACCGGCCCGATTTATTGGGCGCACGCCGTCCTAGAACCTTGAACATGTCCACTTTGGGCAATGACTTGAATCATGTTGGTGGTGCCGAGTGGGGCCCACAAGTGAAAGCCTTGTTGGTCTACAACAGCAACCCCGTGGCCATTGCGCCGCAGTCAGGCAAAGTGGTTCAAGGCTTTGCGCGAGAAGATTTGTTCACCGTGGTCATGGAACATTTTCAAACAGACACGGCAGACTATGCTGACTACGTGCTGCCTGCCACCACACAACTTGAGCATTGGGATGTGCAGGGCAGCTATGGCCACACCGATGTGTTGCTGAACCGCCCGGCCATTGCGCCAGTGGGTGAGGCTAAATCTAACAGCGAAATTTTCCGCTTGCTGGCCAAAGCCATGGGCTTTGATGAGCCTTGTTTCAGTGAAGACGATGTGAGTTTGTGCCGTACGGCAGTTGGCGCTGAAGTGGATTTTGACGCGCTATTGACCAATGGCTTTGTGTCCTTGAAAGTGCCTGAAGCACCTTTTGCAGAGGGAGGCTTTGCAACGCCTTCTGGCCGTTGCGAGTTTGTGAGCGATCGATTGGCAGCGCAAGGCTTAGATCCATTGCCGAATCACATTCCCAATTACGAAGTGCCCGTAGCAGGCAGTGCCTACCCCTTAGCCATGATTTCGCCGCCTGCCCGCAATTTCTTGAATTCATCTTTTGTGAACGTAGACAGTTTGCGTGACATTGAAAAAGAGCCTTTGGTAGAAATCAGTTTGGTAGATGCTGCTGCGCGCGGAATTTCTACGGGCGATACGGTCAAGGTTTTCAACGACCGCGGTGAATACCATTGCAAAGCAGATGTCAGTTCACGTGCACGACCAGGCGTGGTCAACGGCCTGGGTATTTGGTGGCGCAAGATGGGCTTGAATGGCACGAACGTCAATGAAGTCACCAGCCAATTGCTAACCGATTTGGGCCGTGCGCCTGTGTTTTACGATTGCCAAGTGCAAGTGGCATTGCTAAAGAAAGCTTGAACCCATGTCAGAGATTTTTATTCAACGCGATCACACTTTGGGCATGGAAAAAGCCCGTGCTATTGCTGCTCAGTGGCAAAAAGAGTCCGAGTCGGATTGGGGCATGGATTGCACTTATGTGGCCAATGAAACCAATGAACAAGGCCAGGTGCAAGATCGCTTGAACTTTGAGCGCGCCGGTGCTTCCGGCTACTTATGTGTAACTGCCACCCAGCTCACGATGAAACTAGAACTTGGCTTTTTGCTGGCGTCCTTCAAAGACAAAATCGAAGAAAAGATTACTAGCAACTTAGAAAAATTGCTGGCCTGAAATAATTGGGGTCAGAGCAACATTAATTTGCTGCATGGGCGAATGGTGAGGGGGCCTGGTTTGAGGTGCAGGTTGCATGTGGATAGCTGGTTGCAAGCCTTAACATCATTGCCAGAGAGCGCACAGGCGTTTCGGGATGGCAGTTTGGTGGGCGTACTCGCGGGCAGTGAAGAGTTGGCAGAAAAGGCAGCCAGCAAGTTGCAGCGTTTGCTGAAGTGGGATGTGGAGCGCTTGCCTAATTGCCGCGAGGGGGGCTTAGATTTGTTTGAAGTTGCACCCGCGATGGACTCGCAGGTGTTTCATGAAGCGGGTCAGATGCCAGAAGCAAGCAAAAATTCAAATCAGGACGCCAAGGTTTACGAAGCGGTTTATTTCAGGCCTGCTTTGCACCATGGCTCGATGGGGCCCAGTGTGGCGCTGGCTGTTTGGGAATCGAATCAAGCTAACAGTGGTTTGAAGGTGTGGAGTCACACGCAAGGCATATATCCATTGCGAAAAGATTTGGCTTTGGCGTTTGGCGTGGATGCGCAGCAGATTGAAGTGCAGCACGTGCGCGGGGCTGGGTGTTATCGGCACAACGGTGCGGACGATGTGGCCTATGACGCTGCGTGGTTGGCTAGGCATGTGCCGGGGCAATGCGTGCGTGTGCAGTGGACGCGTGAAGAGGAGATGCAGCAATCGCCACTGGCGCCTGCGATGCGTGTCAAATTACAAGCCACAGTTCAAACAAACACTCAAGCGACCAAGTTTGACCATCGTCAGGATGGCAGCGGCATGGCGTTGCTCACTTGGCAACACGACGTCTGGAGTCAAGGCCACAGTTCAAGGCCGGGCCGCGCGGCTACGCCAGCATTCAAAGACAGTTGGCAAACTGAAAAAAATTTCCCCATCCTCGAGCCTATCAATGTTGCGGCAGCAGCAGGCTCTGGCGCAGAGCGCAATGCCGTAACGCCTTACTTCAGCACGCATGTGAAAGTGAATGCGCATCGCTTGTTAGGCTTGCCTTTTAGAACCTCGGCCATGAGAGGTTTAGGCGCGCATGCCAATGTGTTTGCCTGCGAAAGCTTTATGGATGAAATTGCACATGATCAAGGTCTTGACCCGATTGCATTTCGTTTAAGCAAGTTAGAAGACCCACGTGCCATCGCTGTCATCCAAACACTTGCAGACCAAGTGAATTGGTTAGATCGCAGGCAAAGCTTATCGCAAAAAGAGGGTCGGGGTTTGGGCATTGCCTACGCAATGTACAAAAGCAAAGGCGCTTATTGCGCCGTGGTGGCTGAAGTAGAAGTGACGCACCAAGTGTGTGTGCGCAACTTATGGGTGGTGGCCGACATTGGTGAAGTCATCCATGCCGATGGCGCCATCTCGCAATTGGAAGGCGGCGCCATTCAATCGACCAGTTGGGCTTTGAAAGAACAAGCGCATTGGGATTCAGAAAATATCACCAGCACCGATTGGGATGCTTACCCCATATTGCGTTTCAGTGAAATACCAGAAGTCATGGTGAACCTGATGCCGGGCAATTCACAAAACGCTGAAACACTAAATTCTCCCTTAGGTGCTGGCGAAGCCACACAAGGCCCGACTACTGCTGCCATTGCCAATGCGGTGTTTCATGCAGTGGGTGTGCGTGTTCGGCAGTTACCGATGACGCCAGACAACTTATCGAAAGCTGCGCTGGCGTAAATACGGGTATTAAGGTGAAGTGGCTTAGACCAAAGGTAAAAAGCCGCCCTTTGCGCGAAGCGCGGCATGTTCTTGGCTGATCAAAATGTCGATCATGGCCTGAGCTTCTGCCATGCAAGTACTGGTCGACCGAATACCTGCGGTGTACAGGGTGGCCAATTCAAATTCGAGTGGCAAGTTGGCCACCAAATCAATGCCAGGTGTTATCAAAATTTCTGTGACCTGTGTGCAGCCAATGACATGCGGGTCATCGCAAGCGGCCATGGCATTCATGGCGGCATTGCCGTTGGGGTAGGCTTGCAGTTTGCAGGCCACTGTATCGGCAATGCCCAAACCATTGAGCACTTTCATAAAGTGAATGCCCGCTGTGGCCAGCTGGGGGTCGGGAAAATAAATGCCCGTCGCAGCCAACATGGCGGCTTTCAATTGCTCGGCGGTTTCAATTTGAGGCCAAGGTGTGCCGCTCTTCACGGCAACGCCTGTTTTGACAAGCCCCAAATGACGTGCGCTACCCGCCAACACATGCCCTGACGCCGTGAGTTGCTCAATGAGCGCAGCGGTCAAAATGACCACATCGCATGGCGCACCATCCAGGAGCTTTTGCTTCATCAAACCCACAGCACCAAAGGTGCATATGAGTTGCGTGTCGGTTGTGCTTTCAATCGAAGTTTTTAAAGCGTTCACCAAGCCTTGTGCGGCACCGCCACTGAGCAAATGAAAGAAGTGCGACACAAGAATTAATCCAGTTTGATGTTGGCTGACTTGATCACACCGGCCCATTTGGCAATGTCGTCTTGCAAATATTTGTCAAATGCCACTGGGTTCATGACCAAGGGGACGGCACCTTGCTTGGCCCACTGTTGCTTGATGTCGGGTTGTGAAGAAATTTTAGAAACGGCTTCATTGAGCTTGTCGACAACGGCTTTGGGTGTGCCCTTGGGCGCCATGATGCCAAGCCAAATGGTGGCTTCGTAGCCTGGTACGCCCGCTTCGTTCAGGGTGGGCACATCTGGCAACACATCGGAGCGCACTTTGCCGGTGGCGCCCACAGCTTTGACTTTGCCAGCCTTGACTTGTTCGGTCATGGTGGTGACCGCATCAAACATCATATCGACTTGACCGCCCAGCACATCGGTGCGTGCGCCAGAGCTGCCTTTGTAGGGCACGTGCACCATGTCAATCTTGGCCATGCTTTTGAACAATTCGCCAGCCATGTGATAGGGCGTGCCAGGACCAGAAGATGCATAGTTCAACTTGCCAGGCTGGGCTTTGGCGACACGAATGACATCGGCCAAAGTGTTCAAGCCTTTGGTGGGGTTGACCACCAACACCAAATCAGAATAGTTGATGGGGGCGACGCCCACAAAGTCTTTCATCAAGCCATAAGGCTTGTTGGGGATGAGGGTTTCGTTCACGGTTTGCGTGTTCGACATGAGCAGCAAGGTGTAACCATCGGGAGCAGCTTTGGCCGCCAAGTCGGTGCCAATGACAGAGCCTGCGCCAGGCTTGTTGTCGACTACAAAAGTTTGACCCAAGCTGTCTTGCAGACGCTGAGCCATGAACCGCGCATAGTTGTCGGCAGGGCCGCCAGTGGCAAAAGGCACAATGATTTTGACTGGGCGCGTAGGGTAGTTTTGCGCGTGGGCTTGCTGCGACAAAAAGATGCCTGTGCCCATCAACAACAAGCTGGCCAATGCGAGGCCCATATGGCGGCGCTTAGCAGAGGGCTTTTGTAAAGTGCTAGTAATTACTTGGATAGAAGTTGATTTGTGCAATGAGTTCATGTAAGTCTCCGTGATAACTGAATGTGGTTCTTAAAAGCCAATGAGTTTGATCAAAGATTGATCTGAATTTATTCCACTTTGCCAATTTTCTTGACCACGTCGGTCATGCGTTTGGCATCGGCCTGAACATATTTTTCAAAATCGGGGCTGTCCAAATATTGCACAGGACTGCCGGTGTTTTGAATCACTTCGCGGGTTTTGGCATCTTGAGCGGCCATTTTGGCGGCAGCACGCAATCGCTGTGCAATAGGCTCGGGTGTACCGCTTGGAATGAACAAGCCCGACCACTGCGCGTACTCGGCATTGAAGCCCAAATCTTTCAAGCTGCTCACGTCTGGCATGGAGGCCAATGCGCCGTTGCCCCAATGGCCCAGCACACGAATTTTGCCGGCTTTAACTTGCTGCAACACCGTGGCGGGACCTGTGGACAAGGCGTCAATTTGACCGCCCAGCATGGCCACCACGGCAGGGCCTGCACCGGTGAACGGAATATGGGTCATTTTGATGCCAGCGTTTTGCGCCAAAATTTCCATGGGAACGTGCATGGTGCCGTAGTTACCCGACGAGCCGTAGTTGATCGCACCAGGACGTTTGCGCGCATCTTCAACAAACTCTTTAACAGTCTTCCATGGCGAGTCAGCGCGAACGGCCAGCACTGTTGGGTCTGCGGTGTAACGCGCAATGGGGCGCAGCTCATTCAGCAAGAACATGGGGTTGCGGCCCAACAAGGCATCGGCTTCAGGGATGACGGTCAATGAAGACAAGGCCAAGAGAACGGTGTAGCCATCGGGCTTAGCGCGCGCTGCCACACCCATGCCAATGCCGCCGCCTGCACCGCCTTTGTTTTCAATGATCACGGGCTGACCCAGATCACGGCTCATGGCTTCTGCCACAGGGCGAGCCACTATGTCCGCTAAGCCACCGGGTGGGAACGGCACGATCATGGTGATGGATTTGGTCGGGTAGGGGGCAGCTTGCGCCATGGCAGAAATATGTCCGGCCATGTTCAGAAGCAAACTGCTGGCAAGAACACTGGCTGTACCCAGAAAATATTGGCGAGCTGTTTTTGATGGACGCATCGATTGAAAGAAATTCATGAGGTCTCCTACATTGTTTTGGGGCGCTTTGGCTTTCGAGCAGACTCTAACACCGCAGTCCATCTTCTGCATGAACCTATGTCACATCGGGGTATCTATCAGTGAGTGGACCTCACCGATCAAATTCTTTGGAGGCGTCACAATACGGTCTAGATCAATCTTATTTCAAGGTGCCCTTCATCATGCGCATTGCTGCTTTTTTTTACCAAGGCCAACCCCATGTGGGCTTGGTGTCGCAAGATTCATCTGCAGTCACACCGTTTGACTTACCCCTGGCCGATCGCGAACTTGGAGCGCTCACACTTGTAGACACCCTGTCTCGTGGCGAGGCCTTACCACCCCAAGGTGCCGCCATTGCCCTGAAAGACGTGCAATTGCGTGCACCCTTGCCCCACCCCCGCCGCAACATCTTTTGCGTTGGCAAAAACTACCACGCACACGCCAAAGAGTTTGCGCGCAGTGGCTTTGACAGCAGTGCCAAAGCCGGCGGCGAAATTCCAGCCGAGCCCATCATCTTTACCAAAGTGCCCGAGTGCGTCATTGCTACAGGCGACGCCATCGAGATGCCCAAAGTGTCAACGGCCATTGACTACGAAGCCGAGTTGACCGTGATCATTGGCAAAGGTGGCAAAGGCATCACCAAAGCCAATGCCATGCAGCACGTGTGGGGTTACACCATCGTCAATGACATCACGGCACGCGATTGGCAAAACAAGCACATGCAATGGCACATAGGCAAATCATTTGACACCTTCTGCCCCATGGGCCCGTGGCTTGTGAGTGCCGACGAAATGGACGGCACCAACACCCATGTGCGTTGCTATGTGAATGGCGAAGAGCGCCAAAACGCCGCCACCACCGATTTGATTTTTGACATTCCGACGCTCATTGAAACTTTGAGCGCGGGCATCACTTTGTACCCAGGTGATGCGATTGCCACGGGCACACCCGTGGGTGTGGGCATTGGCTTCACACCGCCCAAATATTTAAAGTCGGGCGATGTGGTGCGCGTTGAAATTGACGGGATTGGCGTTTTAGAAAACCCCGTCAAATAATCACTTCAAGCCAGCGGCCGCACGCAGTGTGGCGGCCATGTTGGTGCGCTCCCATGTGAAGTCGGGCTCGTCGCGGCCAAAGTGGCCATATGCCGCTGTCTTGGTGTAGATGGGGCGCAAGAGGTCGAGCATTTGAATGATGCCCTTAGGGCGCAAATCAAAGTGCTCGTTCACCAAAGCGGCAATCTGGTCATCAGAGATCACGCCAGTGCCTTCAGTGTTGATCGTGATGTTCATGGGGCGCGCCACACCAATGGCGTAGGCCACTTGAATTTGGCACTTGGTTGCAAGACCAGCAGCCACAATGTTCTTGGCCACATAGCGCGCTGCATAAGCAGCTGAACGGTCAACCTTTGAAGGATCTTTGCCTGAGAAGGCGCCGCCGCCGTGAGGGCAAGCACCGCCGTAGGTGTCCACAATGATTTTGCGACCGGTCAGGCCGCAATCACCTTGAGGGCCGCCAATCACAAAGCGGCCTGTGGGGTTGATTAGGTACTTGGTGTCTTTCAACCACTCTTTGGGCAGCACAGGCTTGATGATTTCTTCAATGATGGCTTCGTTGAAACTGGCCTTCATTTTGGTGGCCGACTCGCTTTGGTCGGGGCTGTGCTGGGTGGACAACACCACGGTGTCGATGCTGTGCGGCTTGCCGTCTACGTAGCGCATGGTCACTTGGCTTTTGGCATCGGGGCGCAAGAAAGGCAAGCGGCCGTCTTTGCGCAACTGGGCTTGACGCTCGACCAAACGGTGCGCGTAATAAATGGGCGCAGGCATGAGATCGGGGGTTTCGCTGCAAGCGTAACCAAACATCAAACCTTGGTCGCCGGCACCAGTGTTCAGGTGGTCGTCGGAGGCATGGTTCACACCTTGGGCAATGTCATTGGACTGCTTGTCGTAGCAAACCATGACCGCGCAGCCTTTGTAGTCGATGCCGTACTCGGTGTTGTCGTAGCCAATGCGCTTGATGGTGTCGCGGGCCACCTGGATGTAGTCGACGTGGGCGTTGGTGGTGATTTCACCGGCCAAAACTACCAAGCCGGTGTTGGTCAGCGTTTCGGCGGCCACGCGGCTGCGGGGGTCTTGTTCAAAAATAGCGTCGAGAATGGCGTCGGAGATTTGATCGGCAACCTTGTCGGGGTGGCCTTCGGACACGGATTCTGAAGTGAAAAGATAGTCATTCGCCATGAGGGTTCTCCTAAAGTTTGGCATGCATGTTGATCTGCGCTGCCAGGAGCTTTGGGCCTCGGCGAACGCTTTAGCAGATTTGTCCGAAGACAAGGCACAATTCGGGGCATGCTAGGCATGTTGAAAGAATGTGTGTGTCGCCCTGCAAGTTGCTCTGTTTAACTCAGCGACCGGTGTAGTTTACCAAACATAAAATGATTTTTTGGTTTCGTTTTTTTTCCCATTGGCCTTTGTGGGCTTTGCACGCCCTTGGGCAGGCCGTTGGCTGGCTGGCTTGGCTGTTGTCCAAAACCTATCGCCGGCGCTTTTTAGCCAACGTCAAAACGGCGGGCCTAGGGTTTTCACAGGCGGTGGGCGCAGTGGGGCAGGCGGGTTCGATGTCGACCGAACTGCCGCGTTTGTGGATGGGAAAAAGCCCCAGCGTGCTATGGGCTGAGGGGTCTTATTTACAAGCTGAAAAAGCCTATGCCGCGGGCCAAGGCGTTTTATTTTTAACGCCTCATTTGG
>Ga0214919_10002025_pt1 | contig 32309 bp, 29 predicted proteins | sample LL1503_MetaG_FD_177994 | JGI IMG/M metagenome (GOLD analysis project Ga0214919, IMG submission 177994) | Freshwater microbial communities from Lake Lanier, Atlanta, Georgia, United States - LL-1503 | ecosystem: Environmental > Aquatic > Freshwater > Lake | place: USA: Georgia | collected... | reverse complement strand
AAATATGCATCTAGTGAGTTAAAAAAGCTATTTGCATCAATTGGAATCCCGGTTCAAAAAAGCCCTCACAATTTAAAATTGTATGACGATAGCCTTGCTTAATTTAACTATACCGGTTTCAGAGACATTGCTCTTATTATTGGCAGCATAGTTTTCGATATATCGGGAAGATCTTCGAGAATAATACTTTGATTTTGGTCTGATGGTAGCCTGGAGAGCCGATTAGAGATTATGCGTATAACTTTTTTTAAATTCTGCTCATTGCAAATTTTTTCACCTAGTAGCTTCGCTTTGATGTAACTTGCAAATTGCAGGGCGGGTTGCTCAATATAAATAGTAGATGGATAAAAAATGGAGCATCCAGGACTATGTATTGAGAAATAATCGCAAATTTCCTTAAAGCTTTTTACATAGAATTTATGATAAGTAGAAATTAGACTTTCATTATTATTTGTTGGGGATTCAAGTAATATTTTTGGTGATGCAAAATAATAAATTTGATTAAATGAGGATGGCAAGCTTATATCATTTAATTCTGATTGTATTGAAAATTGGACATAGGAACATTTTCCACCAACAGCTTGAATTTCGGATGATAGATTCTTAGCGTCATCTAGCCCTACATTGTAGGTAAAGGTAACATTTCCTCCTCCTGCGCAAATCAGTTTACTAACCACCTCTCCAATACCTCTTGAGCCACCAATAATTAATGCATTTACGTGAGAGAATTCATTTTTATCGACTAGTTTTGACAGCTGAAATATTGTTTCGCTTTTTGTGGGTTGAGGTCTAAAAAAAGCTTCAATTGTTGCTGAAATTAAATTTCCTTGAGCATAAATATCAACCTTATTAAACCTTGCATCAAAATTAGTCACTTTAAAATAATGCATTTCACTTTTCTCGATTAATTTAATGTTTAGTGATGCAAAAAGTGAGTGTAAGCCCGGGCATTGCATCCCTACAATTTTGGAGAGAGTTGAAATTTCAAAGACAAAATACAATCCATATTTTTTACAAAAATCAGGAAATAAAGATTTTGCAAGTTTTATCTCCCCAGAAGAAATCCATTCTTGATTTTTTTCAAAAATTAAACAATTGGTTGGTGCTAGATCTATGGGCAAAGTTGGTTTTAGATAATGAGGGAGCGGTATGAAGTCCTCATGATTAATATTTATTGCTAAAGCTGATAAAGAATCAACGCTTATCGAGGTGAACTCTATATCACCCATTGCTATAGTTAGTTTTTTATTTGAATCATTCCAGTAACAGGATACATTTTCTTCTAAAAAAATCGGTTTTTTAAATTTGCATTTAAAAGAAGATATATTAACCCCTATTTTCTTAATTAGTGAATCAATCGCCCACATAGAGGCATGAACACCATGGACGATGCATTGACCATAAAGCGTTCTTCTAGAAAAAATTTTATCAATATGAATAGGATTAAAGTCGCCAGAAAGTCGTGCAAATAAAAATTGATCTTCTAGGCTAAATTTCTTAGTGTCGAGTAATAATCCAAATTTAGAATTCATTGGAATTTCTCGCTAAATAGAGGTGGAAACGAAGTATCATATACAAAACATATATAAATATAACATTTTAGTAAAAAATAATGGGACTCGGAACATTTAGATTCATTTTGGCAACTATTGTTGCGCTAAGCCATCTTTGGGCAAATATGATCAGTGGACCGGCAGCATTTGCTGTCTGGGGTTTCTATTTGATTAGTGGGTATTTGATGGCATTTGTACTCCATCATCATTACGGATTTGCAAAAAAGAACTTAATATTATTTTTTAAGAATCGACTGATTCGTATCTATCCAGGCTATTATTTTTCGTTATTTCTTGGACTAATTACTTATTACCTAATGAGAATTAATCACCTTGATTTAGCTTCTCTAAATCCAGAATTTGGCTTCCCAAATTCTGGGGCTAGCTACCTTTTTAATGCTACTTTATTTCCATGGTTTAAGACTAATCAATTATTAGTCCCTGTTTCTATAGCCCTTGGTTTAGAAGTTGGTTTTTATATGTTAGCCCCCTTTATCTCTTATAAAAAAATAATTGCAGTAATAGTCCTGCTTATTACTGGACTTGTTAATTATCAATTTAATATTATTGAATCAACATTTACAGAACGTTATTCGGGGTTTTGGTGCGCTTTATTTGCTTTTACCTTAGGAATAATATTTTATTTTTATAAGAATAGGTTAAGTTATTTTAAAAATGCTAGGTTATCTATCTTTTTATGGGCTATGCAATTTAATATTGTTCTGGTAAATTTAATAGTACCCTGGGACTGGGGTTTATATCTTTCTCTTTTATTCACTTTATTTGCCCTCAACTCACTTTGTGACTTACCCAAGAATAAGGTAGATTTACTCCTCGGAGACATGTCATATCTTGTCTATTTGCTGCATACAACCGTAGGATATTTAATATTAATATATATACCAGCCTTAAAAATAAGAGATTTTTACTATTTCTGCGTTGCATATACTATTACGCTGCTAATATCTTTTATATTTGTTTTTTTCTTGGAAAGACCGTTAAGAAATTCACTAAAAATGAATTAAAATCCCCATACTATCGCTGTATCTCATGCATTCTTCTATATATCCATAATGAATCCTAATAACTTAAATACTCAGTCTTCAAATTCTTTTTTAGAATTAAGAAGTTATTTTGAAATATTAAAAAACAAAAATAAATTAAAGAAAGATATCCTAAAAACTATTCGCATAGCTTTTTTAGCAGACTGCTCATTACAACATTTATCTACAATTTTAGGAATACTAGGAAATGAGCGCGGACTAAATCTTGAGATTTACCAAGGTGATTTCGATGGTATTGAAATGGAAGTTATTGATCCAAGATCCAAATTTTATGCATTTGATCCACAATTTGTTGTGATTATTCAACAAGTGCAGAACCTTAAAAGTAGATTCTATGGCGATATTAGCCCTGATGTTGTTGGTGAAAAAATTCTAAATATAACCACTATCTGGGATTCTATTAGAAAAAATTTAAATATTCCGATTATTCAATCTACTTTTGTTATTCCAGCCGAAAGAACTTTTGGAAATTACGAACTAATGGTCCCTAATTCTCTAGGCTCAAGAACGGTAGAAATAAATTCAAGAATTATTGATGAGGCACAAAAGCGTACAGACATCTTAATAAACGATATTAATTACTTGGCGTCTGAGTTTGGCAGGAAAAATTGGCGAGATGAAAAACTTTGGCTAATGGCAAAAGCACCTTGCGCCTTAGAGGGGCTTCCAATTTTGGCTAAAAATATTCTTGATATTATTTTTGCTGCTACTGGAAGAATAATAAAATGCATAATACTAGACCTTGATAATACATTGTGGGGAGGGATTATTGGAGATGATGGCCTAGAGGGTATTCGTCTTGGAGATTTTGAGGATGGTTATGCTTTTTCTCAGCTTCAGCAATTTGCATTAGCCCTTAAAAATCGCGGAATAATTTTGGCGGTCTGCAGTAAGAATGAAATAAGTAATGCGCTTTTGCCATTTCAGCATCACCCTGAAATGATTTTGAAGGAAGGGGATATTGCAGCATTTATTGCTAATTGGAATGATAAGGCATCTAATATTAGTGAAATCCAAAAAATATTAAATATTGGATTTGATTCAATGGTTTTTCTGGATGATAACCCATTTGAACGTAACTTAGTTAAGGGAATATTGCCAGATGTGCTTGTGCCTGAACTACCTGAAGATCCAACCAATTATCTTTCTTACCTTGCCACATTGAATTTATTTGAAGCTACCACCTTCTCTAGTGCAGACCTTGAGCGTTCTGAATTATATCGAGTTGAAGCCCAGCGAGTCCAATTAAAGTCAAATTTTGACTCTGTCGATGATTATCTTAATTCTCTTGAAATGCAAATTAATCTCGAAAGATTTAATAAATTTAACTTACCTAGAATTGCGCAGCTGATACAGCGAAGCAATCAATATAATTTAACTACTAAGAGATATTCTGAGGCTGAGTGTGAAAGTTTATCGCTAGATTTTGAGCATGCTTTTCCATTTACGCTTTCTCTTGCAGATAAATTTGGTAGTTATGGCCTCATTTGCGTTTGCATTCTTAAATTCTCAGGGGGAGATGCATATATTGATGAATTTTTGATGAGTTGTAGAGTTCTCCAAAGGGGTGTTGAGGATTATGCAATGAACAGAATATTCGCTGAAGCAAAATCTAAAGGCGTAAAAAAAGTTATTGGGAGCTATATTCCTTCGCCTAAAAATAGTATGGTTAAAGATTTTTATGATAAGTTTAAGTTTAAACTAATCGAGACTAGTGATCTTGGGGTGACTACATGGACTAAGGATGTAGATTCATATGAAAACATTGATACGATTATGCAGTCGGTTGGTAGTTAATATAAAGGTAGAAAATGAAGCAAATCGAAATTTATGAAAATTTAAATATTATCTTTAAAGATATTTTAGATATTAATGAAATAAATCTCACAAATGAAACTACCGCTGAAGATGTAGAGAACTGGGATTCTTTGTCGCATATTAATTTAATAGTGGCAATCGAAAAGAATTTCAATATTTCATTTACTACTAGAGAAGCTAAGTCTTTTAATAATGTTGGGGAAATGGTGGAATTAATTTTTACAAAATTAAATTAACTATATGCTTTATACCGAGGGTATATTTCTTTGGCTATTAATCCCGGTAGCGATAATTTTATATGGCATGCCTAGCAACCTTAAGGTGTTATGGCTCCTAATAGTATCGTATTTATTTTATGCAACATGGAGTACAGGATATTTAGTTCTTTTATTGGCTATTTCTATAGTTACTTATATAGCTCCCCTTTTAATTTTTAGGGCTTCTAGCGAGACTTATAAGAAAATATTTTTATCGCTCTCAGTTTTTTTATTATTACTTATTTTATGTGTTTTTAAATATTTTAATTTACTAGAGATATTGGTTGAAAATATTGGTTTTAAAATAGAATTACCAGAGATTTTAGTACCAATTGGTATTTCCTATTTTCTATTTAAAGCCATAAGTTATATAGTTGATGTGTATTGGGAAACTATTGAACCAGAAATAAATCCTTTCAGAGTTTTTCTATTCTTATCTTTTTTTCCGCAAATCTTAAGCGGTCCAATACAGAGAGCACCAGATTTTTTCTCGCAATTACGCTCTATTAATTTTGGCATATTAATCTGGCCGCAAATTGAAATAGCTCTTGGGTATTTACTGCTGGGCATGTTTGAAAAGTTGGTACTAGCAGATCATATTGACCCATTAGTACAGGAGCTTGATAAGGGCGGTATTGATAACTCATTAATGGCCTTATTTGCAAATTATGCATATGCTGTCCAATTATTTACTGATTTTGCTGGATTAACCCACATTGCAATTGGTCTTGGCCTTCTTTTCGGGATAACTGCACCACCCAATTTTGCACGACCTTTTGGCGCTACAAATATGCAAATTTTTTGGATGCGTTGGCATATGAGCCTTACATCTTGGTTAAAGGAGTATCTTTTTATGCCCTTAATGATGAAATTAAGGGGGCTAGGTATGATCGGCTTATGGTTTTGCATATTAGTTAATATGCTGTTAATTGGAGTTTGGCATGGCTCTAGCCTTACATTTGTAATGTTCGGCCTGATTAATGCGGTGTTACTAATTATTACTATAGCTACTACTAAAATTAGGAATAAATTTTTTAAAAAATTTAATAAATTAAATGCAATTGGAAATAGTATAGGCGTAATACTAACTTTTAATTTAGTAGTTTTTGCCCTAACTTTTTTTAGAAAATCTTCTATATCTGAGGCGTTAGATAGTATTAATGCAGTACTTTTATTTAATATTAATAATAATGCTTGGAAAGCTCTAACTTATGATGTGTGGGTACCGGGATTAATGGCTTCATTAATCGGCTTTGAATTGGGAGCTGGTTTTTTGGGCCTTTATAAATTCGGTCCATGGATTACAAATTCTTCTAGATCATTCAGTTTTATTTTAACCTATTCTATTGGCGCAATACTAGTAATTTTACTTGCCTCTAATGGCACTCAATTTATATATGCTCGTTTTTAAATGAAGTTATTCAATAGCGGAAGTCGTCTATTTTGGACGTTAGTAGTTTTTTTAGCTATCAATATAGCTATTTTTAGCTCTGGATTTTATGCTAAATTTTTAACTTTTTCATCAATGCAGGGTTTTGCGCATCATATAGTTAGCTCCTCCAAGGATATTCCGATTAATAAAGATGAGAGCATCTTTATTATTGGCGATTCAAGGATAACAGAAGGATTTAATGCTGGTGATGCAAACCTTTTAATGAAAAATAGCAAAATTCATTACTTAAATGCCGGAATGGGTGGGGCTAGTTTAAGGATTTGGTACTACCTGTTAAAAGAGATAGATCCAGATGCTAATCGTTTTAATTATATTGTTGTTACTTTACCAAGTTTTAGAAATTCACCTCCATATGATGGGGGATACGAGGGAAGGATGCTAGATGCTGATTTTCTTGCGCCCTTAATTAGCTCTAATGATTTTTTAAATTTTATTGATCATCAAACAGGATATTTAAATAAATTTATTCTGCTCAATCGAATGATTATTGCTAGCATTAATTACAGCAATGATTTTTTTGATCTTATCCTCCATCCTTTAAATAGAATTGATGGATATAAATGGCGTAAAAAAGTAAGCCTCAATTACGGAGATGAGTATAAGGGCAATACGGAAAATATGGCCGGTCTATCTATAGATAATTTTGGCAATATAGTGTCATATCCGCAAAGATTAAGTGATGCCCAAAAGGATCAAATTTTAAAATATTTAAGTAGTATAAAAAACACACAAAATAACGAGATAGTTAAAGCTGCAAATTATAAAAATTTATGGGTGAGAAAAATTTTAGACCGTTATAAAAATACCAGCACAAAGGTAGTCATCATGAGAATACCTTCTACTCCACTCCCTGTATATTTAGCAGATTACTCATATCCACTTCTTAGTGTTATTGAGGAAAATAGAAATGCTAAGAATCTCATCATTGTTCCTGAGGATTCTTTTTTAGATCTTGAGGCCCTTGATAATTTTTGGGATATGCAGCATTTAAATGCAGTGGGTAGAAGCAGGCTAACAACAGCTATTACCCAAAAAATATCCAGACTTGGGGCTGATAAATAACTATTTTTGCTCTAATGCTGACCTGATGACTATTTCAGTGCCAATTTGAGCAACTGGATAAGTTGCATTAATGATTATTTTTTCTAAATCATTTGAAATATTAAAAATTGACGCACCTTTTTGGATAATCACGTAATTAATATTATATTTTTTCAGTAGACTAGACATATCGGAAGCATCTTTGGCTGCCAATGCTTCGTTTTGAAATTTTTCGTTATACCAGTTTGGAATTAGCGCTTCAGATTTTAATCCAGCTAATAATGGTTGTGTAAAGCATCCTACAGGATTATTATTTATATTTAATTGATTCACTACTTCTACAGCAATCCTCAGTGAATTCATTTGCATGAGATATTGCCTTTGTTTTTCTTTTGAAATAATTGCTGGAAAATTAAAAGTTCTATAGTTCCAGGCACCAGCAGTTAGAAACACAATATTAAGAATTGCTATTAAGATTATGAAAAATCTCAATATGGTTAAAAGAAATTTACTAGGTTTAATGATTTCAGTAGAAGCAACTACACACAAAGCTAGCATGGTAAATAGAGGGTAGGCATATCTTAGATATGAAGTAGTTATGAATATTGAAATGACTCCAAATATACAAATTGTCAAAAGCGTTAAGAATTTTTTATTTTCTTTGCCATAAAATATTGCTGCAGCTAAAATTATAGGAAAGAAAAGAATTAAATGAAATCCTATCCCACCAGGAATTGACTCAAGATATTTCCCAGTTTTAAATGTTAGGTCGAAAAGTAAGTTCCATGTAATTGGCTCGGAATGTGGAGGGGTAAATTTAAAATTAGGAAATAAGGGCGAGGTGAAGACATTATTTAGAATTGGAAAAAAGGGATTTTTTGTTTTAATCCACGCGGTTATATTTGGTATTAATCCAACCAAGCAAAAAAGAATTAAAGATATGAAAGCAGTTGATCTATTTTTCTTTGCAAAAATTGGTGTCAGTAAAATTGTTGTTAAGAATATTATTGGCGTAAGTACTAGAGTTGCCATTTTTGCCGCAGCTGAAAATCCGAGCATTAGGGCAATAAGGGTGTAATTCTTATGCGTATTGGTTGATTTCGAACTTAAGAGCTGAATAATCATTAAGGTGGCTGCCATAAAATAGGCTCCCCAGATGGATTCGACATATAAGGTGCTAGCCATTGCAAATGTGAGAGGATTAAAGAAATAAATAGCAACACATAAATACTGACTTATTTTAGAAATATTTAATTCGTTACTAAAAAGATATATAAGACGAGCGCCAATTAATATAAATATAAGATTAATAATTCTTGTGGCAGTCTCTCCTGATAGCATATAGGTGAGGCTAAATATCCAGTCTCCAAGCAATGGGAATACTGCCCAAATATATTTATTAACATCAAAACCCCATGCATGAATACTGGACATTTGCACGGGTATAAACAGGTGATAGACTAACGCGTCATATCCAAGCTCCGGAAGTAGGGTGTAAATAAAGTAAATAGTAATAACACTTACAATACTAATTTTCAGTATAAAAATTGCTGGAGGATCATTAAGGCCAACAGATTTATATATGACTGAGATTTTTCTTAGATAAGTTTCTGGGTTTTTTAAACCTAGGAAGGGAGTAATAATCAAAAGACCATAGGTTAATGGGTATGCGATTGGCCAATGAGCACCTAATCCAATTAAAGTACCAAATATTCCAATTCCTAGTAAAAATTGAATTGAATAATCAATATCTAAAATTTTAAAAAATAAGCAAATTCTATGACCGAGTAAGTAGGCAGAAAATGTGATTAGTAGTACGATAAAAAGCGGTGCAATATTTCCGCTTAAAATCGCTAATAAGCTGATATAACTTATGCCTAATTGGCTAACTGATATTTTTAAAAATCTACATATTGCTAATGAAGTAAAAAATAAGCATGAAATTAAAATAATTGGTGTTAATTCATATTCATATTTCATGGTTAATAGCCCATGAATTAATAGACTTACTCCAATTAGGAATATAAATATTTTTAAACTATTCTTGTATTGATTTAAGATCATTTTTGATATTTTTTTGCTAAATACATAAATATTAGCATTTATATATTTTGATATAATTGACCTTATTTTGCACTAATTATTGGATTTTTTAATATGAAGGCAGTAATTCTTGCTGGTGGTCTTGGGACCCGCATATCCGAAGAAACGCATCTAAAGCCTAAACCCATGATAGAAATAGGTGGAAAGCCTATTTTATGGCACATCATGAAGAGCTATTCTTCACATGGGGTTAATGACTTCATTATATGCTGTGGATATAAAGGATATTTGATAAAAGAGTATTTTGCTAATTATTTCTTACATATGTCTGATGTAACTTTTGATATGCAGTCTAATAGTATGGAAGTTCACCAAAGAAATGCCGAACCTTGGCGTGTGACACTGGTAGATACCGGTGAAAATACAATGACTGGCGGTCGTCTTAAAAGAGTAATGCCATATTTAGAGAATGAGGATCTTTTTTGCTTTACATATGGTGATGGAGTTGGGGATGTCAATATTACGGATTTAATTCAATTTCATCGCGATCATGGAAAGCTGGCAACCCTCACAGCAACCCAACTACCTGGACGATTTGGCGCCCTTACTTTAGATGGCTTCAATATTTCGAGTTTTAAAGAGAAGCCTGATGGGGATGGCAGTTGGATTAGCGGTGGTTTTTTTGTTTTATCCCCCAAGGTATTTGATTATATTAAGGATGACTCTACATTATGGGAGCGCGAGCCGATGGAAAAGCTAGCACTAGATGGCCAATTTTCTGCCTATTTCCATACTGGATTTTGGCAGCCTATGGATACTATTCGCGATAGGGACTTACTAGAGGGCTTGTGGAAACAAGGGGCTGCACCATGGAAGACTTGGCAGTAAATGAAAAATTCCTTTTGGTTAAATAAAAAGGTATTGATAACAGGGCATACGGGCTTTAAGGGCAGCTGGCTTTCCTTGTGGCTGCAAAATTTAGGCGCCCAAGTAACCGGTATAGCATTGGCCCCTTCTTCAACTCCTAATTTATTTGAGGTTGCGGGCGTTGGTCAGGGGATGAAATCAACTATTGGTGATATTCGTGATCTTAATTTTATAAGACACTCGTTTCAAGAATTTCAACCTGAAATTGTCTTTCATTTAGCAGCTCAATCCTTGGTGAGGCCGTCTTATGAGTTTCCAGTTGAAACATATGCAACAAATGTTATGGGAACTGTTCATCTTCTAGAGGCTATTCGTCAGATATCAACAGTAAAGTCTGTAGTTTGCGTTACATCGGACAAATGTTATGAAAACAAAGAATGGGTATGGGGGTATCGAGAAAATGATCCCATGGGTGGATACGACCCTTATAGCAACAGTAAAGGATGCGCTGAGCTAGTAGTTTCTGCGTATCGATCATCCTTTTTCAGTTCTAAAAATCAGGGTCATAGCGCTACTGGTTTAGCTAGCGCACGCGCAGGAAATGTCATCGGCGGCGGAGATTGGTCTTCTGATCGATTATTGCCAGATATTATTGCTGCTTATCAGAAGGCAACTCCCGTTCTGATACGTAATCCTAAATCAATTCGTCCATGGCAGCATGTGCTAGAGCCATTAGGAGGATATATGATGCTAGCCGAGGCACTATATTTCAAACGAGAAGACTTTTCTGAAGCGTGGAATTTTGGACCTAATGAAGATGGCGCTAAATCGGTTGAATGGATTCTCCAAAAAATAAATATTCTTTTGGAAAAAAAAGACTTGTCTTGGAAGGTTCTGGGGGGCGACCATCTACATGAGGCAAATTATTTAAAGTTAGATATATCAAAAGCTACTGATAAACTAGATTGGAAGCCAAAATTAGTGCTAACTGATGCTCTCCGTATGACATTGGAGTGGGTAAGTGCTCATGAAAAAGGTGCTGATATGCGCAAATTTTGTTTAGATCAAATTAAATACTACGAAGAGTTGGGTGGATAGTCAAATGAATAGCGATAAACTTAATAATCTTAGAGACCAAATTACTGTTCTCGTAAAAGAATATGCCCAAATTGCATATTTACCAAAGTCATTCATTCCAGGGGAAACCTTAATACCCCCTTCTGGAAAGTTGATGGACTATTCAGAGCTTGAAAATATGGTTTCTGCATCGCTTGATGGTTGGCTAACAGCAGGTAGATTTAATGAGGAATTTGAACGCAAACTAGCTAAGTTTTTGGGTGTGGAGTATTTGATTACCGTAAATTCTGGCTCCTCTGCAAATTTGGTAGCATTTAATACCTTAACATCACCTAAATTAGGGGATCGTGCAATCAAGCAGGGCGATGAAATCATTGGGGTAGCAGCAGGTTTTCCAACAACAGTCAACCCAATTTTGCAGTTTGGGGCGATACCTGTTTTTGTTGATGTAGAAATGGGCACTTATAACATTGATGCTCAAAAGATTGAAGCAGCAATTTCTCCTAAAACTAAAGCCATTATGCTTGCGCACACTCTTGGAAACCCCTTTAATCTTGAGGTCGTAACTGCACTATGTAAAAAATATAATCTTTGGTTGATTGAAGATTGTTGCGATGCTTTAGGTTCAACATATAAAGATCAACTTGTTGGAACCTTTGGGGATATTGCTACATTAAGCTTTTATCCGGCGCACCATATCACCATGGGTGAGGGCGGCGCTGTATTTACGAATAATCGATTATTAAAAGATATTGCAGAAAGTTTTAGGGATTGGGGCAGGGACTGCTACTGTCCTCCGGGGAAAGATAATACATGCGGAAAACGTTTTTGCTGGAAGCTTGGAACATTACCAGAAGGATATGATCATAAATATACTTACAGTCATTTGGGTTACAACTTAAAGATTACAGATATGCAGGCAGCCTGTGGTTTGGCACAGTTTGAAAAATTAGATAATTTCATTGCAAGTAGAAGACAAAATTACAGTTATTTGCATGAACGCTTAAAGAGTTGCGAGGCATTTTTAATGCTACCTTCACCAACAGAATATTCCAATCCATCATGGTTTGGATTCCCCATAACACTGAAGCCTGATGCACCAGTAAGCAGAGTGGATCTTTTAACATATTTAGACCAGAATAAAATAGGGACGCGCCTCCTATTTGCGGGTAATTTAGTTAGGCAGCCTTACATGCAGGGTAAAAATTTTCGGATTAGCGGTGAGTTGAGCAATACTGATGACATTATGCGCAATACGTTTTGGATTGGTGTACAGCCTGCTTTAACTAAAGAAATGCTCAATTTTAGTGCCGGAAAAATTGAGGAATTTATGGGACTGGGGTTTGAATAATTGTTTTCTAAGATATCAACCAAAATTGATGGATTTTATGAAATTATTCCCAAGATAAGTGAAGATATAAGGGGTATTTTTGTAAAAACATACCAGGAAACTAATTTCCTAAGTATAGGTTTGGGCGTTCAATGGAAAGAGCAGTATTACTCCATCTCAAAAAAGGAAGTATTACGCGGCCTTCACTTTCAGATTCCCCCGCATGCGCATCAGAAACTGGTTTATTGCCTCATCGGTGAAGTTATAGATGTGGCTGTAGATTTAAGAATAAATTCTCCTACTTATGGTCAGCACGAGTTCGTGCGGCTTAGTGCAGAAAAGCGTAACGGAGTTTATATAGATGTTGGCCTTGCTCATGGCTTTTATACTACTAGTGAATCAGCAATGTTGTTGTATAACGTTTCAACAATATATGAGCCAAGTTTAGATACGGGAATAAGATGGGATTCTGTAGGAATCAATTGGGGTAATATTAATCCGATTATTTCAGTTAGAGACAGTTCGTTTATTGAATTCAACCAATTCTCAAGCCCTTTTTTGAGCTCAGGAAATGAAGGATAAGACCGCTCTGATTACTGGTGGTACTGGATTTATTGGAGAGAACTTAGCAAAAAAATTAGCTGATGATGGCTGGCAGGTAAATTTACTTTGCAGAAATAAACAGAATAGTTCTGAGTGTCTAGGGTCAGCAGGCACCATCAATGTATATGAGTATGACGGCCATTGCGACTCCATTATTGATGCTTTTTCACAGGCGCAGCCTAGCATCGTTTTTCATCTTGCAGCATATTTTGCAGCCGAGCATCAAATAGAGGATGTAGAGAAATTAATTTCAAGTAATCTAGTATTTGGCTCGCAGTTACTAGAGGTTATGGCGCGAACTAATGTTAGAAATTTGGTCAATACGGGTACCAGCTGGGAGCATTACAACAATTGTGCATATAACCCAGTCAATTTATATGCTGCTACTAAACAAGCCTTTGAAAAAATAATTGACTACTATGTCCAAGTAAGAGAATTTAAGGTTTATACCCTCAAATTATTTGATACGTATGGTAATGGAGACTGCAGGGGAAAACTAATTGACCATGTAATTTCAAGTATTTACAATCGTACTCCCTTGAGCTTTTCTCCGGGAGATCAGTTGATTGATATTGTTCATGTAAACGACGTAGTTAGAGCATATAAACAAGCAGTAATTTCATTGGAAAACGAGCCTATACCCGTGCATAAGAAATTTGGCGTTTCTTCTAAAAACCCTATCCCACTAAAAAATCTAGTTTCGTTAATTCAAAAATTAATGAATGATTCCACAAAGGTTGAATGGGGAGGGCGAAGCTATAGAGATCGTGAAGTAATGCAACCTTGGACTAAGTTCAATTGTTTAGATGATTGGGAGCCTACTGTTAAGCTTGAGAAGGGCCTAGCTGATTTAATTGAGATCAAAAAAAAATAAAATGCCACTCGAGGAATATACAATTCTTGGCGCAGGCATATCGGGATTAAGCGCCTCCTATCATTTGGGGCATAAGGTATGTCGAATATTCGAAGCAAATAATTATGCTGGAGGGCATGCATTTACCCATAGAGTTGATTCGGTTGATTGGGATGAGGGTCCACATGTCTCATTTACAAAAAATAAATATGTAAAGAAACTATTTGAAGAATCAACCAATGGAGAATTTTCCGAATTTCCTGTGGATGTAAGTAATTATTATTTCGGAAGCTTTATTCCACACCCCGCTCAATCGAATTTGAGTTTTATTAAAGAACCACTTCGCACTCAATGTTATGAGCAAATTTTGAGTAAGAGTTCAATGAAGCAGCCTGAATATTTAAGGTCTTATTCAGAATGGTTAGAAAGCTCTTTTGGGAACATTTTTACAGAAAATTTTTCAGAGAGATATACTAAAAAATATTGGACAATAAGTACCAAAGAATTAGCAATTGATTGGTTAGGAGAAAGGATTTATCGTCCTGATCCCCATATTGTTGAAAATGGCTATAGGGGTATTCAACCAGTAAAAACACACTATATTAATACGGTAAGGTATCCAAAATCAGGTGGATTTGTATCATTTTTAGATAAATTAAAAAATGGTGCAAATATTGAATATTCTCATTGCGTAGAAGCTATAGACTTAGAAAAAAAACAAATAACATTTACTAACGGTAAGGTAACTGCATTCAATAAATTGATTAATTCATTACCATTACCACAGTTTATCTCGTTGGCAGGAGCACCACAAGAAATTTTAGAGGCCGCCAATAAACTTGACTGCACATCATTACTGCTAATTAATATAGTTGCAAATAACCGGCTTAAAAAGGATTTTAATTGGATGTATGTATACGACGATACAATGTACTCAACAAGAATTACCTCAATGAAATCATTGGCGCCTAACGCTAATTTATCTTCGCCAGAGGGTATCCAAGTTGAGGTATACGAGTCAAAATTCAGGCCATTTGACAGAGATCATGCCGAAATTGCTGAGCACGTTAGAGTTGAACTTGAAGAGATGGGTGTAATTGATTCATGTTTATCCATTCATACTAAATACATTCGGAACGCAAACGTAATTTTTAACCATAGGCGCCGAAAAAATCAAGATATAGTGTTGAATTGGTTGGCTAATTATGGGCTCTATCGAGAATTTGATGATTTGGAGCCAATGTCAAATTGGACTCATCTAACGGATAATTCATTGATTAAAGAAATGGGTGCCCTAATATTGGCTGGAAGATTTGGTCAGTGGAAGTATTTTTGGTCAGACGATTGCGTTCTACGAGGTCTTGAAATTGGTTTAATTAATAAGAAACTAAATATCTAGCTCATCCTAAATATTAAATACAAATAAATTTATGAATAAAACAATTACAATTTTATGTCCTGTTTTTAATGAAGTAGAAAATATCGAAAATTTTTATAACGTATTTTCTCAATATACTCAAGATATAATAGGATATAAATTCAATTATGTATTTACTGATAACCATAGTACCGATGGAAGTTTTGAAGTAATCAAACGCCTCTCAAATTTATATCCAAATATACGCGGGTATCGTTTTTCAAAAAATTTTGGTTATATGAAATCGATTTATACTGGCTTTATTAATTCGAATGATGACGCCTGCGTAATTTTTGATTGTGATTTACAGGATCCTCCAAACCTTATCGGTGAGTTTATTAAAGCCTGGGAAGGTGGAAATAAAGTAATCTATGGAAAAAGATCAGCAAGAATTGAGCCTAAATCGCTTAGTATATTTCGTAGCTCCTATAGAAAATTCGAAAATTTTGTTAAAGGCTATGAGGTGCAAATTGAGAGTGGTTCTTGGTTTTTGGATAAGCAAGTAATTATGGAATTAAGAAAAATTGAGTTTGATCCTTACCTTCCAGGATTAATCTCTAGACTTGGATTTAATACATTAGGAATACCCTATCTGAGAGGGGCTAGAGAAAAAGGAACTGCAAAAGGAAATATACCCCTTTATTTAGCTTATGCAAGAGACGGTTTAGTGAGCGGAACAATCACTCCCTTAAGGTTAATGGTTGTTCTTGGCGCCATTATCTCCCTTGTCTCATTTGGCTTGATGTTTTATTTCTTATTTGCAAAAATATTTATGGGGGCGCCATTCGCAAGTGGTGTTGCAGCCTTGTCAACGATTACTTTATTTGGATTTGGAATTAATTTTATTTTACTTGGGGTTCTTGGCGAGTATATAGGGCGAATCTATATGGAAAAAGAATCTAGGCATGCAGCAATTATCGAGGAGACTTGTGGTTCTCGTCTTGAGTAAAGTCCTTAGTAAGTATTGCAAGGGAGCCGTTTAATTTAATTGGGTACTTAATATTAAATTTAGCCTGCTCAATTTTGGTATTAAGGCAGGCAGTCATTGCCTTCGTTTTCTCAACGCCACCAAATGACATGATCCCACCGTAACTATATTTCCCTTCCGATTCTGAATAATTTACGATCAGAAAGTCTGCGGTATTAATATTGTATGGTAAAAAAGAGGAATTTAAGTGTTGGTATAGGTATGGCCATCCACCTTCTACAGAGCTTACTTTAGACATTTTTGGAATGTATTGATCTATCTGTTGAGTAATAAACTCATAATTATTTTTATCGCTATAAATTCTAGAAAAATAGCTTAAATATGATAGATTATTTCTATAGCCTAATTTTAATTTCTGCGAATCCGAAAAGTTAACACAATAGAAAAATATAAAAATTAATAACAATATTAGGTATTGAAACACCCGAAAAATTTCTTTTCGCTTTAAAAGCCCTTGTTGAATTTCGCTAATGCTAATACAAAATGAATATACTAGAAATGGAAAATATAATGTATGGTAATGGGTAAAGTATCCAGTTTTTTCAGCCCCACCAATATTACCGATAATATTTGGAACCATCATTGCGACAGTAATCACAAATAATCTTGGAGATTTTACTAAGATTATTAATAAAAAAGGTAAATTTACAAGCAATAATGATATTGCTCCATTCAAAAAAAACGGATCTTTAAATAAATTAAGTAGTGCCCCAGGCGAGAGATTTATGAAAGACTCATAGTATGGGTTACTAGTTAGTTGGTAACGTTTTAATAGTTCAAAGACTAGGATCAGAAAGAATCCAAAAGCTAATCTAGTAAATATATCCTTATTTTTTTTATAAAAAAGTAAGGTATGAGCTATTAAAAAGATTCCAGAATATAGAATTACTTTCTCAACTATCAAGCTACAAATTGAAAGAGCCAAAAGTCCATACTTGGTGCTATTTTTGAAGTCGATTAGGTATATAGAAAGTAGTCCCAATGGTAGATATAGTCTATCTGGAAAGGGTGCGCTTTGTATAGACCAAGACCAAGCTGGATGAAAGCTAATGACAGCTACAATAAAGATACTTAATAAAGGGCCACAGTGATTTTTAATAAGGATGTAATAGGCGATATATAGAAATAACAAGAACGAAAAAATATCGATGAAATGAGTTACATATGGAGCCTTAAATAGATAAAGAAGAGTTGATAGAGGGTAAAGTATCGGATAAAAATGAAATCTAAAGTGGTTAAAGTCTTCGGCGTTTCGAGTAACGCTATCAAAGGATTTTTTGCAGAACTCCACCAAATCAATTGAATGAATTTTATCAATATATGAATAGTCTACTAGGGTTGCCATAAACTGGTTGTATGGTCCTAAGCCCCTATGAATATTTTCTAACAAAACATAGTAGTTTGCGGTATCTCCATGAAAAGAGTACCCACTTCTAACTTTTAAAATAGCAAGAAATATTGAAAGCAAAGTAAGCGCAATTACTGGAAAGTAGATATTCAGCCAATTAAATTTATTTATCTTCATTTGGAATAATCTTATTAATCTTGCTTAAAGTTGATTAGACCGATACCAATAACTATAAAAAGTAGTCCTAGCCAATAACTCGGATCCAGAGATTTCCCATCTCTATAGCATTGAATTAGTGATGCAAAAATTACAGCTGTAGATGCAATAGGATATGCTATTCGTAGATCAATTTTATAAAGTAGCAATAGCCAAGTCGCAGTCGCAAATGCATAAAAAATAACTGCTATATATAGCCAATAGCTATTCAGTATGGCAAAGAAAATTCCCTTGGCAAAGTAATTTTTGCCAAGTTGGCTAGATGCATTAGCCATTAAGATCTGGCTTCCTCCCATTATCACAGCATAGGATAGGAGACAGAGAAATTGCGCAAATGATAATTTCATCAAGAAATGAGGAGGGCGTTAGTTTCTAAAACCTATGCAGCTGGATGGACTTCCTGCGTTAATAGAGTAGGGGTCAGTATCCTTGGTAACAATAGCATTAGCACCAATGATTGAGCCTACCCCCAGGGTAATGCCTGGCATGATAACTGCACCGGAGCCAATCCATACACCTTTACAAATTATTATTTTCTGTGGAATAACTTGCCTTTCAATGACTTCAGGATATCTTCCGTCTATGGGGTGCTTACCAGATGAAATAGTGACATTGGAGCCAATTAAAACATAGTCTTGAATTTCTACACCACCAACACCATTAATATAGGTATTTGAATTGATGGCAACATTAGCTCCGATAGTGATGTTTTTGGCATCAATAAAAATAACCTTTGGTTGAATCCATTGCATTCCGCAAGTAGATTTAAAAAGGAGCTTTCCAGTTATTAGCCTTAATAGAAATCCAATCAAGCCTGGAAAGGGCGAGGTAAGCATAAAAAGCCACCCCTCAATCTCTTGTCTGAGAATGGATGTAAAAGATATACCCCTTATTTTATTGCGGATGAACTGATTATTCATATCCCTTTAAATTACTTATCACGAATTTTTAAAATTGAAATTTCTTTTTCAAAGGATCGAATTTTCTTATGTTGTTCTGAGGCAATGATGGTTAAATGCAACACGGTAAAAATTAACCCTCCAAGTGTAACTACAATTATTGCCGTAGGAACAAAATAAATCCCTAAAAGTTGTGCTAGGTACTCAATAAATATTGGGAAGATGCCCATGATTAAAAAAAGGACGCCTAAACTAAGCCAGGTAATAGCATGAACCGTGTAAATTCTTCTTCTACGAACAAAGAATGAAATTAAAGCAATAATCAAAAGCCCTAATAGAAAACAAATAATTCTCGCTCTTAAGCTCATTTTGAATTCTTACCTTTATTAATCTTAAAAAAGACTGGCATTGAAAGCACTAAGTCCAGTATATTTTTGAACATATAGTTTGCAGCATTAAGTGGGGTGAATGAAGACTCTCCAGTTAATCTTGGCGCCATATTAATGAAGGTCTCCTGAATTTTAAAGCCGGCCTCATGGGCCATCCAGATAATCCTGACTTCCGAATATTCAAAAGCTGAATCTTTAGCAAAATAGTCAACCAAATTTTTAGAATAGATATGACAGCCAGATGTGCAGTCAGTTACATTGACCTTATGTAATACTTTTAAAAGCAAACAGATAGAGGAAATACTTATTTTTCGCAAGAGCGATTCACTATAGTCAGCATCACCTAAGTAGCGCGAGCCAAGAACAAAATCTACATTGTTCGCTAAATTTGAATTTAATATTTTTGCAATTTCTTCAGGTGGGTGCTGCCCATCAGCATCTAAGCGAATTAAATGAGAATAATTATGTTGTGATGCATAGAGAATCCCTGCTTCCACGGCTCCAGCGATGCCATATGCCTTATCAACCTGAATTACCTTAGCACCATGGTCCAGTGAAACTTCCACGGTTTTATCTTTTGAATAGCCATCGACTACTAATACATCAGCATCTGGGATATATTTCTTTATATCAGCAAGCACATTTCCAATCGCCAATTCCTCGTTCAGACTTGCAAGCACAACGAGATATTTATTCCCCATGTTTAATTCTTTCAGTTCGCTTTAGTACCGCATCCAAATTTTCTACATTTTCTATTCCCATCCAAAAATCGGAAATCATGTATGCGCCAACTGATAAATCCTTTTTTAAGTACGTATTAATTAGGTCTGGCATCGTAAAGAATTCATTAAATGGGATTTGTGAGGCCGCCCTGCCATTTAATACATAAATTCCTGAGCTAATCGAGAATCTTGTTTCCGGCTTTTCAATGATTCCCTTAATTTTGGAAGAATCAATTTCAAGTACGCCAAAACTACTTTTTTCTATTTTTTCTACACAACCAACAACAATATCTAAATTATTACTCTGTGCGAACTCTTGCATTTTTTTAAATTGAAGTTCTGTATAGACGTCACCATTTATAAGAAAAAAATACTCATCATCTTTGAATTTAGATGCAACTAGAGAAAGGGGACCTGCAGTTCCAAGGGGGTGTTCTTCATGAAAGTATTCGATATTGACATCAAACTTTTGGCCGTTACCAAAGTAGGCCATCACAAGTTCAGCTTGGTAGCCGGTTGACACAATAAAGTTTTTAAAATGATCTCGCTTAAATTGATTAATCAGATGCAAAAGAATGGGGTCTTGACCAATTGGCATTAATGGCTTGGGAATTACAAAGGAAAAGGGATGAAATCTCGTTCCTTTTCCGCCCGCAAGAATAACTACTTTTGTTTCATTGCTTGACATAGCTCTCTCAAACCTTCTTTAAGTGATTTATTTGGGCACCAGTTCGCTATATCCCTAAGTTTTTCATTACTCGCTACTAGCGTTAATTTTTCATTGGGCCTTACTTTAGCTGGGTTAACCTTAATAGTTCCGCGAAATTGGGTATATTCTACAAGCGACTCTAGGATTTGTTTGACTGAAGTCCCTTCTCCCGAGCAAATGTTAAATATTTCACCAATTACACTGTTTTTTGTAGCGATAAGGCAGGTTAGTGCGCTTACAACATCCTCTATATGTATAAAGTCTCGGATTGGGGCAGAACTTCCCATAGAAATCGTGGTACTAGGATCACTCATTTGGGATATGAGGTCGGGAATAAGAGCGCCTTGAGGCTGGTTGGGCCCATATACATTCGATAGACGCACAATGAGTGCGGGAACCTTAAACTCTTTGGCATAAGCAAGGCCTAAGGACTCGGTGATTACTTTGGTAGATGAGTAAATAGATTCAGTTTTTGGGGTATGCAGCTCAAGATAGCTGCCTGTATACCCATCTTCATCCGAGCCATAAACCCCAATGGAGGAAATCAAGATGATTTTATTAAGTTCATCTAAGGTTTTACAGGACTCTAGTAAATTAATTGTTCCATTAAAAGCGTAGGAGAGACTTTTAAATGACTCTAACTTGCAAGCGGCAGTACTTTTTTGCCCGGCCAAATGAAATATAAAATGAATTGGAGATTTGGTATTAATTTGCTCGATTACTGATTGCATTTGCTCGTAATCGTTTAAATCTACTGCAAGAGTGTTTTCGGAAATTCCACGATCAAGCTTGATAACAGTGGCACCCAATTTTTTGAGGTGCCTTTCCAGATGTCTTCCTATGAAGCCCCTTCCTCCGGTGAGAAGAATATTTTTATTCTTCAATAGCTCAATTGATTGAGTATCAGACATTATAAAGATCGGATTTATATTTGGAATTATTGCGTTTGAGCCACTCGATTGTTTCAGTCAAGCCCTGTTTAAGGGAAAATTGGGGCTGCCAAGAAGTGGATTGAGTCAATTTTTTATTATCTGCAAATAGGCGATCTACTTCGCTATCTTTAGGCCGAATTCTTTGTTCGTCCGAAGTAATTTTAATATCCTCGCCAATTAACTCAGATATAAGGTTGACTAAGTCTAAAACTGAGATCTCTTCTCCCATGCCTATATTTACGTACTCGCCATTAAATTTTTCGTTTTTAGAAATAGCCAAAAACCCAGCAATAGTATCTTTTACAAAAGTAAAGTCTCTAGTAGGGGAAGTATTGCCAAGCTTAATTTCCTTTTTGCCATCGAGTATTTGTGTGATGATGCTTGGAATAATCGCTCGTGCAGATTGCCGTGGACCATAGATATTAAATGGCCGAACTATTTTTACCGGAGTTGCAAATGAGCGAAAGTAGCTTACCGCAAGGTTATCTGCACCAATCTTAGAAGCTGAATAAGGTGATTGGCCAACCATTGGATGAAATTCATCCATCGGAATATATTGCGCACTCCCGTAGGTTTCGCTAGTCGAGGCAATTAAGATATTAGACGTTTCAAGAGTGCGAGCAGATTGAAGAATGTTATAAGTACCCTCAATATTGGTTTTGATATAGGCCATAGGGGATACATAAGAGTATGGAATTCCAATTAAAGCTGCAAGATGAAATATGGTATCTACGCCATTTACGGCAGCAAATACTGAGTCGTAATCTCTAATATCACCTGCAACGACCTCAATGGATTTTTTTACCTGAGACTCTTCAAGCCACCCCCAATTATTTGCGGAGTTATAGTGGATCATGGCACGTACATCATGACCATCGGCAACTAATTTTTCAACCATATGGGAGCCAACAAAACCTGCGGCTCCAGTAACCAAAATCTTCATTGTCTTCTAATCCTCATATTAGGGAAAAGCTCAGCAAGTTAATGTCAAGTTGCTCAGGCTAGAACGCATTAATTTTAGCTTATACCGACAGTTAAGCCTTAACTGGGGTGGTATTTAGCAATTTCACGCGCTATTCGATCAGCATTTGCCATTACCGTCAAGGTATGGGGTTTTTCAGATAGATAAGGTAGGCAGCTTGCATCTACAACATGCACATTCTTGAGATTTGCTAACTCTCCATTTGCATGGCATTCGCCAGATCTGGGATCTCGCTTCATGGGTAACGTTCCTGAGTAATGAATATCTGAACCAGGCGCGCCTATGGAAAAACTACTGGGCATCATAATTGCGCCGAATTTTTTAAAATTGATGCTGAGTATTTTTTTTACTTGGCTCATTAAGCTAGGAATTAATTCATTTGGCGTATGCTCAATATGCAATTTTCCATTGGCCAGTAAGACTGCATTTGCATTGCTAAGTTGCCCCGGTAAAAATAGGTTACCTATTAGGCAGGATGGCAAAAGATTTTTTAGTAGGGCAAAACTATTGGGGGTTTTTAGTGGTAATCTTTTTGAGAGTTCTGAACGTGGAATCCCAGTTGTACTTAAAGTAGATCCAAATCCCACTATCCCGCCTTTTAGCTTAACTTGATAAGACAGTTGGGCTGTGCCAAGCCCAAGATTGCATGCCGACCCTAAAAATTTAGGCAACCAAAGAAGAAAGGCCGCAGTTGGACACGAAAGGATGCGAACTTTTTGGCGGTAATCCATTGCTGCTAAAGCGATTCGGGTCGATGCAATTGTGCCAGCTGCCAATAGAATTTTCTTTCCAATAAAAAACTCATTTTTTTGACCTAAGATATCAGAACCTAGGATTTGCCAATGGCTATTATCTGGCTTTAAATCAGAAACTATGAAGCCTGGCACGAAAGTAAAATTTTCAAATTTCAAAAGATTTGGAATTTCATCAGCCGCTGAATATAGTGACTTACGACTACACCCCCAAAGGCAGTTGCTAGAAAGATTACATGCAAGACGACCATTTTTATTTTGAGAAAGAATCGCTACTCGAGACCGACCTAATAAAAATGCAGAATTATTCGGCTCGCTAATTTTTTTTTGTAAATAATACTTATAAAGGTGTTCATTTAACTTATCTAGCGCAATCGGAGGTTGGGAGCCGTCATTAAGCCCCAAGTAATTTTGTAAATCATCATCACCACCACCGCTGATACCGATGCGTTGGGCGATTGCACTATAAGAAAAGGTTAATTCTGAGGCCGCAAAGGGGAAGTTGCTTAATTCTGATTCAGAGTACTGTGAGACACCACAGCCCCAAGCATTTGAAAGGCCGCCGGTTGATAAGGAACCTATTGCAGCAAATTCTAAGGACTCAATTTGGTTGCGATTCTCAAAATCTGCAAAAACATAGGACAAGGCTGGGATACGCATTTTAGGGGTCACTTCTTTTGAGCCATGTAAGGCATAAAATCCTTTCCCCACCATACGCTCAAATTGATTTATATCTTTGTGGCGCCAGGTCAAAAAATCTTGTGTTGGTGGCTCAACCGAGGCTTTTTGACCTCCATCTACCATTAAAACCCTAAGTCCTGCCTCTACAAGTGGAAATGCTGCTGAAACGCCAGCAGGTCCGCTGCCAATAATGATGGCATCAAATAGCATGCTCATAGAGACTCACCCCATGATCGCGGTGGCAGTGAAGGAGTAATTTGACGCACAATCATACCCAAAGCTCTTAAGAAAAGCTCTTTTAAAAGAATGGCGGAAATGCTAATACTTGCCCGAAAGAAAGAATTATTTTTAATTTTTAATAATTCAGTCGTACTTTTAGTTGAAGCTTCAATCAAAAGGCTCGAAGAATTAATTCTCCAGTTGAGTGCTTGTACCCATAAAATTTTTTCATTGAAGCGGTCATATGCACAAAGCAAGATCGGTAAGTAGGTGAAATATTTCGGCAATAAAAGGGGTAAGCCTCCCTTCATGGTTTTGATTAAACGTACATATTTGCGCAATGAGTACAGGGCCGGCCTTTTTTTAGTGATATAAGAATAAATAATCAACCCTTCTTGTAAAAGTTCTCGAGAAGATTGGTATTCTAAAGTCGATGTACTAGCAAGGGGTTTGAGCTGATAGTTAATTTCGCTTAGTGAGGCTTGTGTATTCATGGGGGGAAGCGTTAACAAGGAGGCAAGCTGCGCAGATTTAGACCATTTATTTTTTAGTTGCTGAGTTACCCATAACACTACCGCAGCAGGCATGGGAATCAATAACATGGTTTTATGCAGGTAGATCTTTGCTAAAAATTGCATAAATTTTGTAAATGATACTGGATATTCTTTCCCAAAATAAAAGATTTTTGTCGAAGAGTTTTGAAGTTCCATCACTTTGAGAATGCAATTGCAAAGATCCTCTACATGTATGGGTTGAATTTGTGGTACCGGTATAAAGCATGGCAAAAAACTTTGCTTTCTAAGGGTGTTAATGAGTTGCAAAAATAATCCCTTAGGATCACCTCCGAAAACCAATCCAGGCCTAATGGCTATATTTCCACTTTTAATGACTAACTGCTCAAGTTCCCACTTCTTTTTTCCATACTCTGAAACACTATCGATTTTTGCTGTTTGACTAGATAAGTAAATTACACGGGCATTTACTTTATTTGCTGCCGATAAAATAAATTCTATGCTTTCCAGTTCGTCTTTGATTAATGTAATTTTTTCCTGATCTGGCCGGTAGGCTAAATGGAGGATAAAATCAACATCAGGAGGAAGCACAGGGGGACTGGAATCATTTAGATTGTATGGAATCCAAACTGCCCCAAATACAGGAGCGGAACGTGACAAGTAAATAATTTCGTGCCCAAGAAAATTGGCTATCTTAATGAAATTTGTACCGATATATCCATTAGGTCCAGTTACGGCAATTTTCATTCTGGTTTTTTCTTATTCATGTATATCTAGCCTATATCAATGCTGGTACTGACAGAAATGCCGAGTAAGTATTTTATAGCACTATTTCATAGGCTTTTCAGCTCTATAAGGCTGTCTCAGACTTAAGATTGTCTAGCCCGATAATAATTAGAGCCTAGGCCCATTAAAATTTTTAATTGCCTCAAATAGTGCCTAGCGATTCATCCTACCGCCAATCTTGCGCACTGCTGCATCACTCGGTGCCGAAGCATTCGTCTAGGCATCTTTTGCCAGATTGCTTGATCTCCTTTGACTTCTTCAAAGTATTCTCGAACCATAATCGGTAGTGATCGATCTTTACGGTAAATAGCGCATTCCATCCAAATTGGGATCCCATTGACGCATTCTTCAGATTGGGTAAAGGTAATTGCATCAAATGCCGGGTGGCAATTAAGGATCTTGCTATAGCCCTCTAGAGTGATATAGGCCTGCCAATTGCAATCATCATATAAGGCCAGCGCGACCTCTTCCTTTAAGGGATCAAGTGAATATGCTCTAGCAATACGAAGAAGAGTCAAGAGGGTTTGCTTAGGTGCCATTACCTGTAAATCTAACCAAGCTTGTAATTCAGCCTCTTCAAGATCTAATATCTTGGCAGTTTTATCAACTTCTTTTTTAATTAGTTGACTTAGTAGACTAATTGGCAACTCGAGACTCTCTAAAGTATTAGCGCTTTTATTACTTGAGGATTCTGCTTTGGCGGCAAGTAGCTTTTCAGTGGCGTCAATTTGATCGATGCCATCTTCCAATAAATCTTCTTGGATGTTGACTAAGCTAAATATAGGAGCAAGATTTTCTTTTGGCTTTTTTGTAATTACCGAAAAGTCTCGTTGAGCGAGTTCTTTTAGAGTGAACGTACGCTTACCTATTTTCTTATTTACTTGCTGGGTTTTCATGTTTAATTTCCTATTTAATAGCTAATTCTTTAATGACGAGTCTGCGCGAGTTCTGAACAGGGACCTGGTATTCAGGAATGAGTTCAGGATGTTCAAGTTCTAAACGTTTGCTATCTAAACGGTAGCTTTGCTTAGGGCTTTTCCAGGTTGCTAGAACTTGACCTTGATAGGTTAGCTGTTCTGCTTCGCCCATTTGCCCCATGATGACTTGCTTAATTTGAGAGATCTCGCTCTCCCTTGATTTAATTTCGCTGTTTAATAGTTGTAACTTATGAGTGAGTTCACTAATAGCGGGATCGGCTTCCACCGCTTTACCCGGCGTCACCCTTTTAAAGAGCTGTTGATAATCAGCTTCACATTGCGCAGGCGGTGGGGTATCTGCTTTTACAAACTCATTCCAAAAGTCTACTGTTTTTGTAATGATCAGATCTTCTAGCTCTTTATCGCGGTAAACCTCATAGATTCGAAAGTCACTATTACCAAAAAGCACCGCCACATCACAGCGCTCTAAATTTGTAATCGCTAAATACCAAAGGCATTGCACTAAGTAGCTCATGGGTACTTCATCAGTGCCAAGCTCACCCCAATCGGATTGATTAAAAGGACTGGCGGTTTTGCACTCCAAAAGATGAGAGGCGGTGCAGCTACCGTCCTCATCAAATAAGTCGACTCTTTCAGTGATACTACCCATGCCAGTCTCAAAGACAAAGCGATCAATATGTCCGACCATAAAGGGATATTGAGAGTGGGTTACTCCAGATTCACTATGAACTAAGGTATTACCAGTTTGTGCGGCATATTCTCTGGCAACAAAGGCTTCTGCAAAGCTGCCAAAGCGAACGGGCAGGTTATCGACGATATTGCTTACCCGGCCGGTTTTTTCGAGCCAGACCTCTAAGGCCGTACGATATTTGGATAACCCCAGAATTGCTCCAATATCAGAGCCACCTAGGTAATTTGCGCGATTGGCTGTAAAATCTTGATTATTAAGCATTTTTGAACTCCTTTTCTTCTAAATAAAACTAAATTAACTCTAAAAAGAACTAATTTAATTCATTATAGGATAAATAAAATTTGATTACAAGTGCTCAAATAAGAGCTGGCCGGGCGCTTTTAAATTGGTCTAGAGCGGATCTATCAAATAATTCAGGAATTGGGGCTTCAGCACTCATGCGTCTTGAGTCCGCGGATGGTGTTCCTGGCGGAAATATTAAAACTTTCGATGCAGTACAAAAAGCGCTTGAACAAGCTGGAGTCGAATTCATCGGCACTCCAGATGATGGAGCAGGGGTGCGCTGGCGTCCCCATAAATAAGAAGATGAATATTGCTCTAGGCCTGGTTAGCGCCTGGGATTGGTAAGATTTAGGCTATGAGATCTAAAGACGTTAACTAAATCCCATTGAGATGCAAAGCAAATCTTGTTAAAAAAATTTATCTTTTATGCGATTATCGGCACGCCATTGGTATGCGTAGCTATTCTGACCTGGTACATCTCATTTCATACTAATCTGCTGCAAACAACCTATATCGACTCCTTGCGCAATATATATTTTGACTGTATTCATTTTGTCGATGATGCTTACGTCTATAAAGCTAAGCCAGGTGTGTGTCCGTTTAGTAATCTTGAGTATTCAATTCAATTGAGCCATGATCAGGAGGGCTTTCGAAATCCCAACACTTTATCTAAACGAGACGTCGTATTTTTAGGCGATTCACATACCCATGGGTGGGGTGTAAATGATGATCAAACTTTTGCGCACCTTACCCAATCATTGACTGGTTTAAAAACGATTAATCTTGCTATTGCATCTTATGCTACTCAGACAGAATTAGAGGCTCTAAAGGCCTATACCAATGGCGAGAAAGTCATTGTGATGCAGTACTGTGAAAATGATGAAGCAGAAAATCAGTCCTCGATTGATTTAGATAGTACCAATTTTCATGCGACTAAGACAAAGTGGTGGAAGGAGTATATAAGTAAATACTTTGACTCAAAAAAATTAGGTCTTTCAGTACCTTTAGGCTATTTTTCACGACATTTATTAGCGCGCGATTTTCTCTCCAAAAGTGAGGTTAAAAGCGCCATTGATAAAAGAGATATAAATAAAGAAGCGCATAACTTTGCTACGATATTGGCTCGCTATCCTGAGTTGCTTTATGGAAAAAAACTCATTCTCTTTGAATCAAATAGTGGGGGTATGAACTCACCCCAATTTAAAAGTGCATTTGAGGCCGCAGTTAAAGAAAAATACCCACAATTAGACCTCGTAGTCCTAGACTCCAGCTCATTTTTGGATAGTTCAGATTATTATTTTTTAGATGATCATCTAAACCCACGTGGGCACGAAAAGATCGCTAAAGTTCTAAAGCCTTTGCTTTAGAAAAGAAGCTACAGATCCTAATAGGTATCTTAATAGGGGTTAAGAGTAATCACACCAAAAGATCTTTTGGTGTGATAAATATTTTTATCAATTTTCTTTAAAAAGCTTACCAAAGTACGTTTTTGTTAGTACCATATAGCTAATCACACTTCTTCTACAGAGTGAGTCTAAGAGGCAAGCCGATAGGTGTGATTGGGGCTATAGTTTGAAGGCATTGTCGACAAGTGGCTATGACAGATTCTGGAGCGCTGTATTAAGTTAGACATCGGACCCGATGCACCGCCGCAGTAAACGCTTGAACCTAAGCGTGCAATGGAGAGGCAAGTAAACGAAGTTTTAGGCCCAGTAGAAGTGAGCCTGAATTCCTCCTTTATTTGACTATGCAGGGCTAATACCCTCATTGCTATGCGTGTCACAAACCACACGTTATTTTTTTAAGCGCCAATTTATTCCTATGGATGCATTGGCAGTCTATCGATTTTGATGCCCTTGGGCAAGGAGATGATGTATGCAGTTATCCAATGTTAGTAATGCCAATAACACTAGCAATACCGCTAATATTAGTATGCCAGCAGTAAAAGTGATAGCACATGCTAAGGTCACTGCTAACAACAGCAGTAAGACCGTGTTACTTACCAATACAGCCAGTAATGCTGCTAGCAATGTAGCAAGTAACGCTGTCAGCAATATAGCAAGTAATGAATCAAGTAAGGTCGCTAGTATTACCATCAGCAATCTAGCCACGCCAGAGCCTATCCTGCAGGAAAAGACTACATCGGATAGCCAAGTTAGGCCCAGGCAAGAGACGGGGCAGACAGGCCCAAAAAGCTTAGCTGGTAAGCGCAAGATCCGTTTTAATGCACTTAAACAGGGGCGCTATGCCAAAAGTACCTTATTGCCTTTTGAGGACGAGAAACTGTATGCCAAGCATGCAAAAGAAGTGTTTGCGGCATTAGTGCCAACAAACTACATTGAGACCCAGTTAGTTGATGAATATGCTAATGCTATTTGGCGTATTTATCGCCATGAAACAAGAGGCGCTTATGAGCGTGAGCAAATCCTGAAGCGTTTAACGCCAACGATGGCTGCGCAGATGCTAGGCATTGCTGACACTAAGGTACATAAAGCTCCTGAATACTTAATCAAATTAGCACATGTAATCCCTAAAGCACAGAGTCAGCAAGCTCTTCAAGCAATTGCTCAATATGTGCATTTACAGAAAAATGCCAAAGGAATTGCTAATTTCAATTTAGTGTGGCGCCAGTATTCTATTCTTTTTGAGGCTCTCTCGGTATGGGTAGAAGATCATGGCTTTAACATCCCTCTTTTTAATGGGTCACATGAAGGACTAAGTCTGGCTTGGCAACAAAATCCTATCAAAGTGCTAGAGTCTTTAGAAACACTGTGTGATGAGCTTTACTATGTGGCGCATTGGGAGAAAATAAAACCTGCGATACGCGTATGGATGGAATCGTATTATTTTTTACAGCGCGCTGAGCAATACCGGATTAATCAAGACGAGCAACTCCTAATGAAGGAGCGTAATTATGCCCACTCATTATTAGATCGCTTAAGTCGCCTGCGAAAAACTGGTGATCTCACGGGCCTAGATTTACCTAAGGGAGATTAAAAAACGAAATGGATAAATTACCTTTAAAAATAATAACTTAAGCCAAGTGAAGTCAGGTCATTTTTTACGTAATTGCATAACCTGGAGGTGTAATTACTCACCATGATGAAAGACTTAAAGAATGACCTAGACGTTTTACTTAACTTCAGACAGATCAATATGCGGATAAAATAGTTCTTCATGAGCACGTTAAAACCCCCAAACGGCCTATCGCAGGAGCAAAAATTCCTGGGATATGCGTTGGTACTCATTTTCTTTGCTGAACTGATTCGTACCTCCTGGATTAGTGATGATGCTGGTTTTACGCTACGCTCAGTCCTTAATTTCATCAATGGCTATGGACCCATATTTAACATCGATGAGCGAGTACAAGCGTTTACCCATCCACTGTGGTTCTTCTTGCTTTCAGGATTAACTTTAGTAACTAAAAATGTCATCACATCGGCCTATTTATTGCCGATACTTGTTTCCATCTGTTTTTTCTATTTATTGCTAAATAAATACGCCCAATCTCTTAGAGCTTCACTTTCAATTGGTATTGGACTGATTTTATCGAAGGCGTTTGTTGATTTTTCTACTTCGGGCCTGGAAAACCCGTTAGTGAACTTGTTGCTACTGATTGCTTTTTTTGTTTTTCAGCAACTACTAAAAGAGAAAACTTTAAGAAGTTCTGCCTTATTTTTTTGTGTGTGCTCTGGTGTTTATTTAACGAGGCCCGATGCAATCATTTTATTAGTCCCTGCTGCGCTTTACAGCTTATATTGGATGAGAGGTAGTGGAGTAAAACTCATTTACCCCATTTTTCTTGGCGCTTTACCAGCGCTCATCTGGACTGTTTTTTCTCTTTACTATTACGGCTCAGCGCTACCCAATACCGCTTATGCAAAGCTAGGTACGGACTTTGATAAAAGCGAACTGATGATTCAGGGCTTAACCTATTTTTTAAACTCAATCGGTCAAGACCCGATTACCTTACTCCTCATATTTATTGGAATAATCATTGGCTTTAGACAAGGACCATTAACTAAAACAGCCTCATTTGGCATTCTTCTTTATCTTGCTTACATCCTTTATATTGGTGGTGACTTTATGTCAGGGCGTTTTATGGTTGCTCCGCTAGTCATGGCCTGCATGAATATTGCTACGTATTCTTTTAGTAAAACTAATGCCTATATTTTGTTGAGCTTAATAAGCATTGTAGGAATAATCGGCATCCAACATACTTTATTAAGTGATACTACATTCAATGTTCCGTGGACAAAAATTCCACTAAGCGGAATAGCAGATGAGCGGGGGGTCTACTACCCTCAGACAAGTTTATTAAAAAAACCTCGGCAGGCATTTGCAAGTCAATATTGGGAAAAAAATTTAAGCGTTGATAGTAATCCTATCGTTCGTTGTAATTATGCGCTAGAGACTTTTCTTGCAAGTGGACCTAATACACACTTTATTAATGACTGCGCATTAGCCGATCCACTATTAGCCCGACTTCCAGCGATTAAAGACCCCAATTGGCGGGTTGGACATTATTTTAGGGAATTACCACTCGGCTATAAGGAAAGCATTGCAACGGGAAAAAATCTCATTGTGGATCCTGCCATCCATCAATATTATGAATTGATTCACTCAATCACACGTGGCAACCTAAATTCAAAGGACCGTTTAGCATCCATTGTAAAAATAAATTTTTCTAGTAAAGCCGACCCTTACAGACTCGCCCTTGAAAAGGGAATCACTTTTAATGCTAAAGATAATCCGTATTATTTTAAAAAAATGGAAGGCATTAGCTCGCAAGAGGAGTGGGGAAGATGGTCTGAAGCTAATGTATATCCTATTATTAAAATTCATTCATTAAAAAAATTGCCTAAAGAATTTGATTTGCATTTAACT